>Ga0265798_10006157_pt1 | contig 15824 bp, 15 predicted proteins | sample P3T30metagenome_FD_192430 | JGI IMG/M metagenome (GOLD analysis project Ga0265798, IMG submission 192430) | Plant litter microbial communities from East Loma Ridge, Irvine, California - P3 T30 | ecosystem: Environmental > Terrestrial > Plant litter > Unclassified | place: USA: California... | reverse complement strand
CGATAGAACGGCCGAGCGAGCATCTAATCGACACTGGTAGCACCGCCAAGACCTCACTCGAGGGCTTGGCATGGAACCCGTTAGGAAATTAGCCCGGTGGGAAACATGTTTCCCTGTGGGAAACGGACAGCCTATAGGTTAGGCCCTGCCTCACGCCCTCGATGTCTGCCGACACATATCGCCTCTTAGTGCGGTATGCATAGTAGCTAAAGAGCGGCTGAAACCAAAGGGATCTCGGCCGCCTATAGGAAATCCACCGTGGGTCCAACCCCTGTGGGTAGACCATAGCTACCGGGTCAAGATTAAGAAAAGGGACCAGGCAATCAGAGATACAGCAACAATCGCAGGAGCGAACGTTCTAGGGCTATACGCAGACGCATCAGTCACAAAGCGGCCAGCCTCGATCGCAGTAGTCCGGAGGACAGGTATAGCCACCCAGGTCGTCCGACAAGACTCGATAGGATGGGCATCGACATGTGGGATACCAAGCGCAGAGATAGCGGCGATCGTAGCTGCTCTCAAATACGCTCTCGAACACATAAAACCTCTGCCGCAGCTAGAGACGTTAGCACTAGTGGTATTCTCGGATAGCTAGCAGGCCCTCCGAGCTATCCAAGCAGGCAATGACGCTCGGACCGGACGGGCGCTCCTAGAGAAGATCGCAGAGAACACCGATGCTCTAAGCAGAAAAGAGATAGACGTCAGATCCAAATGGTCTCCGGGTCACGAAGGCATAGTAGGGAACGAAGAAGCGAACGATGCAGGTCGGGAGGCGTCGAGTCAAGAGGATAAGCCTACAGCTCAAGCAAGAGAGAGGGTGCGAGAGGTAGCAGGCGTTATCCGATTGATAAATCGGGACAGGAGTGAAAATCCGACCCCGTTCTACACTACGAGACTACCGGGGCAATACGCGTGGAAGATGGATCAAGCCTTACCGGGGGAGCACACCTTACGTCTGTATAAGTCGCTTACCTCGGATCAGGCGGCCATTCTTATCCAAGCTAGGACAGGGCATTGCAGGTTAAATCAATACCTCTCCCGAATAGGAGTGGTAGACGAGGCAGAATGCAGTTGTGGAAACGGCGAGGAGACGATCAGACATCTCATCCTCTCGTGTCCGAGATGGACGGACGAGCGTAGAGAGTTACGCGAGACCGTAGGCGACAGGTCGAGAGACGTACCCTACCTCTTAGGGGGGTGGGGTTCGAGAAAGGATGTAAGGACGGGACAGCTGTTAGATGGCCCGAAAGAGAAATGGAAGCCGGATATAGAGGTAGTGAAAGCTACTATTCGGTTTCTGGAAAAGACAGGCAGGTTGACCTATCAGCCGGAGGCTGAGTAGGCAACCATAGGGATGGATCACTATCTTTCATGAGCGAATGCAGCGAATCTCTTTTGTAAGTAAGGTCACTCTCTAGGAACGGCTCATACGGCCACCGTGAATAGCCTGATTGAATCAAACAAACAAACAAAGATTGCGGGTAGGCGTGTAGTGCTGACCGGCCTCATTGTCTTCCCACAGCAGGTCCCGAATGTTCTCACGCTCAGCATTACCATTCTCAAGGGCCATTTCCATCTTGCGCTCTTCCCACCATGCGATAAGTGCAGTATTGGCGTTACACTTCGGCTGCCATGATATCTCACACTTCGCGCCTTCTTCTACAGGCTCACACTTTATGAGGTACTGCGAATCGCTTTCCTCAAGTATAGCCTCCGCAGACCATGCTTTGTCCTCGTCCTTTCGGGTGTGCCTTCCTTCTGACCGTTCTTTCGTTCCCATTTGGGCAGAGCCTCTTGGGGATGGCAAATGCGCGCGCGGGGAGGCAGGCGTCCGGGCATGTGATGGCCCATGAGTTCCACCCTTGTCGTTCGGAAATCACAGATCTTACAGACAGCTCCGTTGATCACCGTAAGGTGTGGGTGCAGTGTCGAACCATCGTGCTGCACTGGTAATGTGCTGGAGTTGAGGAACCGTAGGCTCTTCACCACAGTTCAGTACTTTGCGAGTCGACGGGGGTGTCTCGTGTACGCTCCACAGATGTTTCAATACCGCTTCGGCCGACGGATGAAGCGCGTACTGGCACGCTATGTAGATCATGCCTCCGGTCGGTTAGAAAGAGACCAAGTTTCCCAAAAGCTTCCTCGAGCTGCTCGAGATTGTTCGACTTGCAAATGCCAAAGTCCGACGGCATAGTTGTAGTCGATAGGCAGCGTGCGAGCTGATCATGAGGAATAAGGCCAAAGGCGCGACACGCTTCAAGATAGCAACTTTGATGCGGGGGGAGGTTAAGATTTAGAGTTCGCGATGGATTATGAGGCGTCATGATGGGGTGGCACTCGCGACGCGTTCCCGGCGCGGCAACTTTACCCCCGCAGGGTGCAATTTTGGAACGCGACACGTTCCAGGCGGGCACCTTTAGGGCGGGAGGACGTAAAGTTGGAATGCGACACGTTCCAGAGTGGAATACTAGAGTATGATCGAACATGCGAACCGCATGAACTTCAGGTTCAACTGACTTAGCACCTCGATGCCGCCGTTACTGTAAATACCCTAATGAAATTGAACAAACAAACAAACAAATAAACAAACGATAAACGGTAGGAATTCAGCTCGGCAATCGCTTCATCCATATTTCTTATTTCAGTAGAGATATCTGGTGTTGTGTGCAAGTGTGTTGCGGACACGGTGGGGAAACCTTCTACGGCCGTTGACAAAAGTCTAAGCAAACTTGGCGTCTTGGTTTTCTCATTCTAACTTCTAGAAAGTGACATTTCTCGTGCCACACTTCGTGCTTCGCCCATCGACCCAAATCGACCTCTTTCTTGCAATCATTGTTATCAGACTCCAGCTGAATCATGGACACCGACGACGTCCCGAAGCGCATCCTCATCCGCGCAGGTGTGCAACAGATTCCAGGCGCCCCTGACGCACGCCCTTGGAACATATGGGAGTTGTTTTGTACCCATCAGCTTCACCGTGAAGTTAGAACTTCATCACAGCAGCCGCAATCGGAGCTTGGCTCCGATGAAGTACACGTACTTCCCAATTTCGATTCGCCATACGACGTGAAGGCATATTTCCTGACAGATGTTGGAGTCAAAGAAGGAGCAGACCAGCCCGAGCTGACTTCAATTACATTTGAAGTTTATCATGCGGCGTATGATACTACGAACGAGCAATGGTACGCTTCCCAGATACGAGCTAGGAGCGATACTAAATCAACTAAGGAAATTTGTACAGAGACCAGCTGAAGAGGAAATTCGACGATACTGCGCCCGTTACGCTTGGGGAGGGCGTCACAGCAACTGTGACGGTTAGCTACGCTGCGGTTACACAGAACAGTGAATCGATGGAGGAACAACAGCTATCTCGCACGTCAGCACTGTAATAGAAAGGTCTTCGTCTTTTGAACCTCAGCCTACGACAGGGGGATGCGCTCAGTAAAGCAAGGTTCATGACAATTATCGAATTCTAATGCCCCACGTGTTCTAACTTATGCAAAGTCACCTGCAATCATATGTTTGACCCAGACTCGCTCAGTGTTGATCGGAGAAGATTGCAGTCACTGGAAACGGAGATGGACTCATGTGGACAAAACAAAAGTCATGGCTTTCCGCTTGGTGTAGATTACCATCACTCTGACCATTCCAGAGATCATTTTTCGCTAGACATAACGTCATGAGTGAAGATACATCCATCCCGCAACGATCATATGAAGAACCTGGAAGCGATAAAACTACCATGTGGCAGTCAAGTTATCACGTCATATGGCTAAATCGACACGCGTGGCTAGCTTCTATCGAGGATACGACATGCCCTGAAGCATTAACAGTACTTGAATCCAATCCATATATGGAAGCATTCCCCAGACCAAGTAACGATCATTGCCTTCCCTAAGGCGTGGTAGGTGGTGTTTCCCCCTTACATTCTGGACACTTTGCGGTGGAGTCGTCACTTCCTCTCTCATGCACATTCTCCCTGTTATTCGAAGCGCAAGTTGTCTTCCTCTGTCTGGCTGGGCCACAGGTGCGGATTTCTACCAGCCGCAAGCCATCTTGACCCCGTTGCTCGTGGGTACGGCGACATGCGAAGTAGGCGTGGATGTTTTCGCACATCTAAGGAGGTCAGAATAGGGCTTTTCGGGTTTAAGCTGACCCCTTACATACCTTTGAGCGAAGCTTGGGATGTTGAGGTAATAACACTTTCTTAGCACAGTTGGCTGGAATTGGCTTGCTTGAGAGGGTCTTGAGCACACTTTCGACTGCGAGCACAACGCTAACAAGCTCTCGAGGAACGATTGTTGATGATGGAGGATTTTCGATTGAAAGAGACGATGAAAACGATCGAGTGACTACTTATAACCCTTGTCGATCCTTCGCACCAAGGCACTCCTGCTTACGATCGTACCATTCACGATTTATCAAGCGAGAGCAAATGCGACTGAGACCGACTTTTTGCAGCAACGATCGTCTGTACGCGCTCGCCAAGCGGGCTAATGTTCATGAGACTCGCAACGGTATGGGTCGGCCCCTCGTTTGTGCCACTCAGTCATGTACTTCGCTTGCCAAGCGAACATCTGGAGCTTCGTGCGGCCGGTATCTATCTCGTGAAACATGTGACAGGGGAGCAAATTTCGTTGTTACCAGGATCAACGAGCTCCGACCGCCTCCTTTGTCGCGGCGACGCTTTGAAATCCGTAAGGTCTGTAGTGCGTGACATCCTTCCGTCTGGGTTGTGGGCCTAGATGATACCGTGATAGCGGTTGGTGCAGCGCACCCTGCAATCTCCACCAATGTCAAAGCTAGTAGGCTTCCCTAGATGCATCTAGTGGGCGGTCAGCTGTATGCCCGTATCTACTCGTCCTAAAAGGATGCTCGTGTTTCAGGAGCCATACATGAAGCCGCCCGTTGGGCTGAGCACGATCGCACGATTGTGAAAGGACCATAGGTGTGTGGCCAGTTGATGCTTGGACGGAACGCGTTCCACAAGCAAAGCCCTGCTCAGCCCTGCTCAGCCACAATGAACCTCTTTACAGTAGTGGTTCAAAGCAGAACCAATAGTGTTTGGGTCAGACACAGTGAAGTCTCTGATGATGGAAGACTCTCGACGCCGCCAAGTCACCAAGAACGGACAAATGCTGTCGATGCGAGGCAATGTATATACGTTGTGAACGCCGCAATCGCATTGGGGGATTCTATCCGTTAGGCCGTCCAACAAAGGCTAGACGTTAGGCCGTACTCAATTGATGATCTATTAATCGACCTCGCTTTTGTGACTTTGCACATGATCGTCAGCCTTCGGTCGCCCGTTCGAGATCGGTACATGCATGCAATCTCCAAAAAAATCCGGCCGTCACATACACCGGTGAAGCATTGTGCCTCTGGTGATTGGTCGTTGACTCCCTCGTAATCGTTTAAGGTTGTGTCTGGACGGCTAGCCCTCTCGTTCTAGTTCGTCACTGTAGTCGGGCAATCAAGTGGAAAGCTCTGAGTAGAAGGGCGGTCCTGCTCACAATCCCGACTCGGTCAAGTCGCCATGGCTTTCGGGCTTAGCGCCCTCCTACCAGCCTGTCTTTTATTTTACACTCTCCCAAATCATTCTCCCCAGTCCTCGTCGCTCTCCTGATCGAGTTGGTCGATGATGCAAAGCTACACAACGAGATATACCGCGCGACTCCCACCGCCGTTGTTGTGCGGTGATTGGGGAAAAGAAAAACAAATATGAGTTGTGTTGAGGTCGCATGTATCGTGCAGCGGCTCAGTCTTATCGCAAGATTTGTATACCAGGAACCACATCCTTGCCAAGTCGTCTCCTCTTACAGGGTTTCTATCATTCTATGTGTGCAGCTCTCCAAGGCGAGGCCCATTCTGCAGTCTCGACCTTATTCAACCATGTGTCCACGTAAAATTCCCAAACCTCACAAAAGAATTCTCTTTTCCGAAGTACTATCTTTTGCATTTCTCCTCTGCCTGACACGATTGATATGATCAATCTTGCCAGCATGACTGTTTTGCCCAGCTTATGATCCGGTTGAAGGTATTCTATCCCTGCAAAGTCTCTCCGAGTTTCGTTGAGCTCTCTGACTCGTTGTTCGTGCTCTCGTTCCGTGAGCGTGCATCGATCGGCCTGTTCATCCAATCCTGTTCGAAAGGCTGAGTACTGAAATGGCACGTCAGCTCAGTCTTGTCAGATACTGGTTCGTGATGACATACAACTGTGCAATAAAGGAGGTCCGCATATCTTGACTTTTCAATCGAGGAGTGTACCAGATTGGCTTCCATCTCTGCGCATGAATTTATCTGAGCTTGGTCAGCCACATCGATCTACAACCGTACGGTAGGCGATGAGCCAGTTTTTGCTCACCAACTGGATGTGCAGATGCAGTTTCCACAAATCCAACATCTTTGGGTCCTGGCTGTTAATCTTTTTGAAAACCTCTCGAAAGGACATGTTGGGTAGCCTGTTTTTGAATAGATTCGTGAAGCGACGAAAGCTTGCTTTATTTGATAGTGACAATCGAAGCTCAAGCTGTGAATATTGGAAGACCGGCCATGCAGCGCACGGGTGCCGTAGATATAGAGGCATTCGGGCGCAGATGCATCGCGCCGGGAGTTTTGTATTCCTTCTCAAGATTGTGGCCTTGCATCAAGCCACAGTCATTGCTCGCGAGCTACTGCGGACCCGATTAAATCTCCCGTCATCTGTATATTCGGTGACGATTGATTGTCAAGCTGTGTGTCCCATCCAACACATACCATCGTCACGTTGGCTGCTCCAAAGACAATCATGCTAACACAGTTCATGTAAAACCTATTCTAATACAACGATCAGCTAACAACATACATGACAAGTCCACTTTGGGTCATTCCCAGAGATGGTCTAACGTCGGGAAGCTCCCCATGTACACACAGTGAACGTTTCACTCGACACCGTACGACAATCTATTCACAACGAAAGAGGATTGTACGTACGCTCTCAGTCACATCGGCGATCTCGTTGATTACTATTCAACCAGGTTGTCATATAGTCGCGAGCACACGGTCATGAGGTAGGTGTGCATTTTCGCGCTTTAAGCCAGTTCGTGGCTGTCGGCGTTGGCAGTGATTTGAGCTTGCTTGCTTTGAGACATCATGGGTTGTACAGCCAATATCTTTCGCCGAAGCGGGACGTGCAATTTTTCGTTTCAATAGTGACAACGAGCGGGCACGAATTCTCTGCAAGTCGAGGCGAGGGCTTTGCCGGAATTCCCAATCCATTGCGGTCTGACTGTCCGATTATCTGGGCTTAAATACAAACAATAGTTCCACGTGACGGATCACCAAAAGGAAAGGCGACCTCGGCATTATTTTGGGCCAATAGAAGACCACACACATGGAGGAACTGTTGTGATGTAAGCATCGCGACCATCCCTAGACCCTTGTAGAGTTGAATTCGACGGCCAAGACGACTGCAGTGGTAGTGGTGGTAGCAGCGGCGACGGCGGTGGCGTCATAGGCGGCCGTGGTAGGGGCCTCGTCGGCGGTGGTGAACGGCATGGCAGCCATTCAGAGTCTGAACGTCGCGCTGGTGTGACTTCTTTCGACTGATCGTGCGGTACGTTGACTTCTTCGCCCACTGTCTGCGCAGTTCGCTGAGCGATACTCGGGGTTTCGTTTTGCCCAAGCCCCGTCTCGAGTTCATGTTCGGAACTGTGTCTCCGCTGCATCTTGATGATTACTGGCAATGCCGTCGCGAAGATGGCGGCCAAGATCAAGAATCCGTTCAACATGGCCGTTAGTACAGGATTGACGCCACGTCCACCATCGCGCAAGAAGTCTGCATAGGCAAAAAAGCGCCAGATCGTGAGAGCCGGTATCCTAGGTTCGGTTAGCGACAGGCAGTTCTCATTGTGACGGTCACCACTCACAGCAATCGACTTGAGGAAGTTGCACATGGCCCCAGCCTCTCGTTCCAATGCATTCGGCGACGCAGAATCAAAACGATTCGAGCCGTGGTGAGGCACACCTCCAGACACGCATCGACTACCGTTATCGCCAACCACTTGGAAGACTGTTTCGCCGTCAGCGCTGTATCCTCGTTTCGATCCGATCACTCGAGGAGACCAATCACCTCTGCAGGGCACACGAATCTACTTGCTGCAATGTCATACGTGCATCCACATGTCGCGAGCGCCGCTTCCGCCAACGTCCACAGTCCGCACAGGCAATATCCAATGAGGCCTGCCAATCGCCACTCGATTTGACGCTCCAAGACCTCAGATAGGAGAACGGCGCTGGCGAGCCTTCCTGTCCCGACAGAGATCAGTGCCGACACCTGGCTCAGCAGGAAAGTCTGCGCGACGGTCAGCTCGAGTCTGCGTCGCTAGTGTCACATTTCTCGAACTAAAGCAGCCTCTCTCCTGTCAAGCTCATCGGCAGAGCTCGGATCTCTTCCTAGGTCGCAACTTAGACCGATAGTGATCAGAACCCAGAAGGCCACACTGAACACCTTCGCCTATGTCAGCTGACGGGAACGTGACACGTCCTTTGGGGGGGGGGGGGGCTTTACGTATGCCAGCACTGCCGTGGATGTCAGCAGCCATAGCAAGGTCTTCCAGACGCGGTGTTTACAGTACCATTCAGCCAATCACTCCGCTTCCAATAATTCCAGTGCACAAATCTTCTCCTGACGTAGGTGTGCAGGAGAAAAAATGAGGTGGAGGCGGTGAAGGTGAGTACCGTGGTGACCCATAGCCACGCCCGAGCGCTGTCGACAGTCATCGTTGTAGGAAAGTGAGAAAATTTGCCTTGCAGCAAGGCAAATCATCATCCTCTTAAGGCTTTCCCCGGCAGGCCACTACGCTGTTATAGGTCTTGCTCTCTAGTCAAGTCATCGGACCTGGAATGAAGAAAGATGATCGACCGACTTCGCCTCGCATACAGACCTCAGCCCCGATTGTAAAGGGCGCAATGGCTGGCAGTCCTGCAACCGATACTGTGGGATATGCTGAGCTACCGTTCGATCACCCGCAAAGAGGTTGTATTCGCTTATCCTCAGACTCGTTCAGCAGGTCGGCTAGCATTTACTTGACAAACCGGGACTGTGGTAGCGGCTGGCTTGATGCCAATGGTGTGAACGCGTGGATCGTCCACCTTGAGTCCAGCCAAGCACCAACATCGGCGACTGATTTGACCTTGCGCCTAAGCTGCGAGACGGAGGAGGATGTAGAGCGGTGATCAGCCATCGCTAGCACCTGGATATAGATGAGTTGGACAGGGTTGGGACAAGCAGCATGTGGGGGGACCCTACGTAATCGGCCCTTTTAGGTTGCTCCTTCGTTGATATATCCTGTGAGACTTGGGAGTCTGCTCTGACTTTGAGCCCAAGGAAATCGCGAAGTTCATCCCAGTACTTTGCGAGCAACGCTAAGCCCCTTTGGAGAACCGCGTTCGTCTCCCAGATAGGTGTAGCGCAGATGCTGTCCGGCCAATCCTGGCAATGCACAACGCACGTCATACGTTGCAATTCTACCCTTCCGCAGGTTTCACAAACCGACCTGTACACTTCTTCCAAAATCATCTAGCCATGCGCGACACGCTTCGACATGGATGTTCTCACGTGGTATAGCAAAAAGATTCCAAAGGCAAACCAGTGGAGCGACAAGCAAGCGGAGTCGCAGCTATGTAATGCCACCATATACGAGAACCAGGTCCGAGGTCTGACCCAATGCGATATCGCACACGATCAGACGGCACAACATCATACGCTAAGGCCGATTCAAAGTCTCACCATACGAGCACGAACATATGCTGGAAGCACCGAGGAATCCTGGGCTTACCTCAAGCAATTGAAGCTTTTGTTATCCTTTCGCCGGTTGATCCTCTTCTCGATCTGCCTCGTTCTCAGCGAGCACGGCAGCTCACAGTCGGATCTAGATGCGTTGATGTGGTGGACAAGAACAGACGAAAAGAAGAGAAAGTCCATTTTGAAAGGCACTAAATGGGTGCACCAGACCATCCAGAGTCTTGTCGGGTGCGGCTGGAGTATCTCGAGAGCTACCGAACTTTTTTTCTTAGGTATGACACAATTCCACACATACTTGTACTGACTGACAGGTGGATCAGCGCCTCTATCTAATGATCGCCTCGTTCAACTGGCGTCGAAGTCGTCCTCCGGTTTTACAGAGAACCTCGAGAATCCCGACAGCGTTATGGGAGAGCCTTTTTTGACGCCTAGTTTTACCTTCCCAACCCTCATAGAAGAATTGTGCAAGGGCTGTGACCCGCCTCTTGTGTAAGTCCTCGCAAAATACCCAACCATGCACTCCTGACTTTGTGATAGCCTCGAACAAATTTGTATTGCATTGGGATATAGGGTGCTTCTCCCGACGCAACCCTTTTATCAGGTCAGCCGCCGCGCAGAAACAGCCCAGACGGGACTGCGAATCGAGTTCTTTACACCAAACGTGTCAGTCGAAGCCGGTAAGAGTGCTCAGAAATGGCAGACGTGTATTAGTTTCCCCTTAGTCTGGACGTTAACATGTTCATGCAGCCGCCGACCTACCGGAAAACGCAGCGCCACGCAAGAGACGCAAACAGGGCCGTAAGTTGATAGATTGATGCAGATAGTGCTGCAAAATCCGACTAACCAAAGAATTTTTGTCGACAGTATTACCTTCGCCTTCTTCTACAAACACTCATAGCATTCAACCTCACGACCCGTTGACAAGTGAATATTCTTCAGCATCTAGTACGGAGGTGGCGCATTTTCTCAAGCTGGTCCGACATTTGAGAATCGAATCTTTCAAGGAGGACCTATTGCTCCTCGGCATCGATGCACAGTACAGATGGGACGAGAGTGGCCACAAGAGAGTAATTGATCTGAAGGATACCCATTTGAGCGAAAAGTCTACGACATTCTTTCAAGACAAGGAACATCTAGCAGGGCTTTTACAACTGAGCGCACACCACGGCTTACTTCGAAAGTATTCAGAGAGCCAGAAATGGATCTATCAACTCAGCCGGAAGCCAGGAGAACTCTTGGACAGCGAGGATCCTTATCTTGACAGTTTGATATTTCTTTGCCATATTTGTCCAAGAGATGAAGCATTCTCACAAAAGTTCGCAATCTTGCTTTCTTTGTCGCTACTGTGTGCTGACTTTCTCAGGTTCTTCGCTACGACCAGGCTTCTTCGTCCCGCCCTAATCAGCTGGTTCAAATGTCTGCTAGAGAGACCAGATGTCCTCGATTCGGTACCATCACGTGATGATCTAACCGCTGTTTGCATCGCAATCTTGAAAGGTGACGATCTCGGCCTCTCGCACGAGGCTGTTCTTCTATTGGAGCGACTTCGTGTTTCAGAAATCTCTGTACCATCTACACTGGCAACTGCCAATGTGCAGAGCACAATGCTGAGGAGGGAGCTACGATACGACGATTCAGACCGCGTTGTCCAGAAGGCTATCTCGGGGTTTCACGAGAAGTTTCACGAGAACAACATTTATGAAAGCTATCTGTTAGGTCAGCTATACCTTTCACTGGCCGAGAACTCGATACTGCGTAATGAGCATACGTCCGCTCTTGAATGGCTCAACAAGATCAACCTGTCAACTGAAAAGGATCCCGGAAAAGTACCTATACTCATGTGGCGACTCTTTGAGCAGAAATGGACGACCATGGGCCGAACACACCGCTTCATTGGTGATTTCCACAAGGCGAAAGAAGTGCTAAAACCTTGTCTCGGAGTCCGCCAATACCTCGCCTCGAACAAGGTCATCAACATCGTACGACAACTTGCGGACGTGTACGTCGAATTGGGAGATTTTGACAGTGTGAGAACACTACTAGACTACCATCTCGAGCTACTTCAACAGGAAGGAAGAGAAAAGTCGAAGCCCTACCACAGACTTCTACTATCCTATGCTGATGCTGATCTAAGAATGGGACGATTTGGTTCCGCTCAAGCTCGTTTGGACGACGTCAAGTCATGGTTTGAAGCACACCCACCCAATACCCAAACCGATCAGCTTGATCACGTGCGGGCGCTAATAGCCTGCATGCGAATCAAACTCCACGAAGGCCGATGGTCAGAAGTACTTGAACGGTCAACCGTAGCGTTGCAGATGGCAGATCACTACACTTCTTTCACAGCTACCAACCATTACAAAGGCTATATACGCAAAGTCCGTGCTGCCAGCTACCTTCAGCTTGCGCAAGCAGACATGCAGGCAGCTAGCAAATGCGTTCGTGAACCCCGGCATTACATGCCCGGAGTAGGGACTTACGACAGGGTGAACGCACAAACAGAACTCCGCAGAGCCCTCGGGAATTTTCCGTCGTTCGACCAAACGCTGTTGGACATTGTCTAGATATGGTCACTATATCATGCACTAGATTATTGCTGTCCCCTTTGAATCCATGTTTTCCATTTACTTTAGACCACTACCCCACATTTCTACCGTGTGGGAGTCATCGAACACTAGGCGTTCATTATCAATCCACCTCCGGCGTGGATTCTAACCAGTGACATCAATGTACTGTAACATTGCGTTGACTCTTACATTCCTGCAATCACGATGTTGGATGAAATAGATAACGTAATGTGGGGTCTGCTGCTGCGTCATCCAAGTCGCGCGGGGTACGACACCATCGAAATGCAACGATAAGGAGAGGAAGTGTGGACCCCACTTTTGAACACATAACTTAGTTATCGCACTGACCATAGCGCTGATACGTACACCATTGCGTCGGATTCTGTGTTCTTCTCTGCAGTACCCGAGTTTCTCCGTTTCTCCAACTCACTATTGTTCGGACCAGCCTACCACACGTCGAGATGCCCCAGGATCGTTCACCAATAGATGGCGATGACACGCTTCTGTTACGTCTGCAGGTGTTAGTCACCAAAGGCTGGAGTTTCAACCAAAAGAAGACTGGTATAAAGAAGAGATTCACGTTCACCAACTGGACAAGATGTCATGTGAGATAGCTCCCAAAGCTCTTCGCGTTGCAGTGTCTCATTGACGATAGGCTTTCGCGCAACTAGTGGGAATCCAGAGCTGGATCGAAGACCACCATGCGTTGCTGATCATCGTAATCCACCTCCATACCAGAAGAGAAGTCACGATATTAACGGAGAATTACAGTCCCGTCATGATGCTACAGTCTTTTGGATGACATATAGGCCTGACCTCAATGTCTCTAAATCTGACATCCACATGGCAGAGGTCACCGACAATTTAGCTGCCATGCTCAGCTCGCGCAAGGCCCCAGACCAGCTGAATCTTGGGCAACATGCAGATGGTGTGAAAGAGACTGGATTCCTCCCAGACAAATGGCGGCTAGAAGGCATGGGATTGTTCAGAACTTTCCATTTCGAGACCTACACCAAATGCCGAGTAAGCATGTCGTGCCTATGAGCGAAGTCTTGCTGACATGCAGTAGGACTTTGTAGACATCGTAGCTGTTCGCTGCAAGTCAAGAGGGTGTTGGCCCACGATAACTTACGTACGTTATGCGAAACTAGACGATGTAAGGGTCACTGATCATATAAACAGTTTCCGTGCTGGGTGCGGATCCATTGGCCTGGACTTTCGGCGAAGGACATTGAGATGGCTCGAATTTGCGCCACTCTAGCAAGCCAGATCGGTATTGAGAACAACCCAAATACCGGGGAGGATGACCGCATTCTCGGTTATGTCTCTTAGGCAAAAAATTGCGTTTGGTACACGCGAAGAGGTGCCCAGCCCGCAGTACCACGACGACGGCAAACTGTACATAAGGCCGATCAAACATGAAATCACACGGCGACTATCCAACTGAAGCATCTTGTATCATGCGAAGCGAGCAGCGTCCAGAGGGATAATATACGAAGGTAATCGGCGTGGTAGGTAAATCCTATCGGCTGAGCATACACGGGTTGAGATGGTTAATACCCATTATGGTCATCCGCTGTGATAAGTTACTTTTTTGGCTCTGCATTCCAAGCCGCGTGAAACGACAGATCGCAATTGACAAGTATGCTCACAGAAATCTCCCTTATCTGTGATATGGAGTCTTGCCGACTTGTCTGCCGAAAAATTGAGAGCACAGAGTTATGGGGCCAGGTGCTTATGTGTACAATATACTTTTCCGCTTGTCTTTTCCACATCATCTGATACAAATCTTCAGCAGCAACAAAAAATTCAGATGCCTTACTCGTCCGCAGCCTATCGACTAACTTTATTCGTGTTTGTCTTAGTTGAGCCCCGCGTGTCAGAAGACGCCCCGCGATTGCAAATCAGCAAAGGTACACTCTAATGACAGGCGCTGGATGTTGTCTTAGCGCTAGAAAACTGTGTAGGATCTAGTATTGTGTCGAGCTAACTCAGCTTCCTCGACTCTGCCCTCAAAGCAAGCGAGTGGAATACACTGCTCAGAAGCGGGCTTCTAATCTGCTGAAAATCACACGATTAACGTTATCGTATGACACCTGCGTGTATCATACTTCAAGTATGTGGAGACAGTTCCAACGAGTCGCCAACAATTCGTAATTTCACTCTGTGACTGCTGAGCCTTTGTCAATTTGCCTTGACAAGCCTTGTCATATATGAACGACAAATCAATAGCTATGGCACAAACAGCCGCTTGGACCGGGTCTGAGGTTGTGGGACGTCGCTGTTATAGACATCCTACCTGCAGCTCGTTCAAGTGGCTTCACATGGTCTTGGCTTTTTCTTGCGTCTAATCAAACTATGGATAAATGTAAGAGCTTAGGTGATTCCCTTCATCAGCAACAACTTTTCAGAAACCTTCTCAACACTCAATCGTCAACGAATCGTTAATGATGTGCTGTCACACCCAAGTCACATATGCTTGCATACATCAGCGAATCTTGGTCCGCAGTTGGTGTAAGCTGCTTCATCCTGTAGAGAGTGGTCCATCGCTAACTCAGTTAACAGGCACAGGGTATCAGACGACTTATAAGCCATGCCCACCAAACATAGTTGCACTCGAAAATCGGTTGAACGAGAAGTGCGGTATGAACAGTTTGAATGATATTGTATCATTGTACTTTGCTGACCATGTAATGAACAGGCTCCTGTATACCGAGGGTGGGGCCGACCGGTCGCGAACCACCAAAATGATACACGTCCTATCACCTGTACAACGATGTCTAGTAGAGGTGGACATGCGGGTTAGGCGGTCAGCACAAGTACTGGGATCTGTAATGGGTGATACTTAAAGTTGCGATTGCTGGTAGACAATAATTTATCATGACTCCAGAATGAGCAAGCGTTATCGGTGGCTCAAGCATCCAGTCTTAGCCGAAATCTTTGGACTCAGCAGGGTGCTGTCTTCGTTTCTTTCTTTTCCGGCTGTGTGCAATAAGATTTGCCAGATAGCGAACTGGCTTCTTGCAGAATTCCATCCATGCGCTTCTCTGTTCACCGTAGCATGTTTGACATGCCCCTTGACGATGGTGATATCGCAGCATTCCAGACTGACTCGACTCTCCACGCATGTCCACCCCTCTCTCAAATTTTTGTACTGACTTAAGACAAGGTCCTTGTGATCCTTGCTATAGTAAAGCGGGACAATGTCCAGGCGTTTTTCGTTGACAGGTTCTAGCGCGGGTGTAACAGGCGGATGTAATTCTACCAAGACGATGTAATCTCATTATGCTTGTAGGTGTGGGTAGAACCGGCGTATACACTATTCAAAGCAGGTGATGTGACATATGCGAAGCAATCTTCGTTATGCATTGCCAGGATTGTGGAAACTCCATTCCCCACCCAACCCACGCTAAATCTTCTTACGGTAGTGAGTATTGCGATTAGGATACATTGAAGGATATCAGCGTTAGTCA
>Ga0265798_10006156_pt1 | contig 15825 bp, 16 predicted proteins | sample P3T30metagenome_FD_192430 | JGI IMG/M metagenome (GOLD analysis project Ga0265798, IMG submission 192430) | Plant litter microbial communities from East Loma Ridge, Irvine, California - P3 T30 | ecosystem: Environmental > Terrestrial > Plant litter > Unclassified | place: USA: California... | reverse complement strand
TTTGCTGCTGCGCCGCCACCTGCCGAGGGTGAGGCTCCTGCTAAATTTGGTGCCAGCGATGTTCATGATCTTAACTGGGTGCAGTTACTTAATGCCTACACCTGTACAGAGTGTGGCCGCTGTACATCGGCTTGCCCCGCAAACCAAACCGGTAAAAAGCTTTCACCAAGGCTTATTATGATGAAAACCCGCGATCGTCTTGAAGAAGTGGGTAAAAATATTGATAAAAATAAAGGTACATTTGTTGATGATGGAAAAATGCTCCTTAACGACTATATTACTCCTGAAGAACTTTGGGCATGTACTACCTGCAATGGCTGTGTAGAGGCTTGTCCGGTAAATATTGACCCTTTATCTATTATTATGGATATGAGGCAATACCTTGTTATGGAACAAAGCGCTGCACCTACAGAGCTTAACGGCATGATGGCAAATATAGAAAACAACGGTGCGCCATGGCAATACAGCCAAATGGACCGACTGAACTGGAAAGAAGAACTGTAATATATAAAGCCAAATGAACACAGAGGATATAGAAAAAAAACTGCAGCCGATTACAGAAAATGGTGAACATTTAAGCCCCATTTTACCTGAGGGTATTAAAAACTACCTTATAGATATTGATGGTACCATTTGTGATGATATTCCTAATGAGGAGCCGGAACGTATGGTTACCGCTGCCGTTTATCCTGATGCGCTTGAAACATTGAATCGCTGGTTCGATGAAGGGCATATCATATTCTTTTTTACAAGCCGTACAGAGGCACACCGTGAGGTTACAGAAGCGTGGCTAAAAGAACATGGCTTTAAATATCACGGCATGCTTATGGGTAAACCAAGAGGTGGAAACTACCACTGGATTGATAACCATCTGGTAAAAGCTACCCGATACAGGGGCAAGTTTACAAATTTGATTGAAAAAGCTGTTACAATACAAGTTTTTGATGACGGCAAGCACGAAGAAGACTAAAACGTTATGAGTACAGAAAATATTACCGTACCTACAATGGCCGACATGATGGCTACCGGACAGCAACCTGAGGTTTTATTTTGGGTAGGATGTTCGGGCAGTTTTGATGACAGGGCCAAGAAGATAACTAAAGCATTTGTTAAGATTTTAAACAGTGCTAAGGTTCCGTTTGCTGTATTAGGAACAGAAGAAAGCTGCACCGGAGATCCTGCAAAGCGAGCCGGTAACGAGTTTCTATTCCAGATGCAGGCCATGGCTAATATCGAAGTACTTAATGCCTACGACGTAAAAAAAATAGTTACGGCTTGTCCGCACTGTTTCAATACAATTAAAAATGAATATCCGGGGCTTGGCGGTACCTATGAGGTAGTGCATCATACCCAATTTTTGAAATCATTACTTGATGATGGCAGGCTTACTGTAGAAGGTGGCCAGTTTAAAGGTAAAAAAATTACGTTTCATGATCCTTGTTATCTGGGTCGTGCTAACAATATATATGAAGCTCCGCGTGAACTTATAGAAAAGCTCGATGCTGAGCTTGTCGAAATGAAACGTAGCCGCCGCAACGGCCTTTGCTGTGGAGCGGGTGGCGCGCAGATGTTCAAAGAGCCGGAAAAAGGGGATAAGGATGTAAATGTTGAAAGAACAGAAGATGCCCTTGAAACGCAGCCTGAAATTATTGCCGCAGGTTGCCCGTTTTGCAACACTATGCTTACAGATGGCGTTAAAGCCAAAGATCGTGAGCACGATATAAAAGTGATGGATGTGGCTGAGCTGATTGCTAATGCTAAAGATTTATAAGAAGAATTTATGTACGTTGAATTTGATACATTGCCCGAGGAATCTAAAGTTTGGATTTACCAAAGCGACAGGAAGTTCTCTGACGAGGAAGTTGCCGAAATAGACACTGCTCTTAAGAGCTTTGTAGAGCAATGGGCTGCACATGGCACTGGCCTTGAAGCATCATTTATTACAAGATATAGCCGTTTTATAATACTTGCTGTAAACCAGGATGGTGGCCAGCATGCTACGGGTTGCTCCATAGATGCATCAGTGCATTTTATACAGCAGCTAGAGCAAAAATATAATGTAAATTTACTTGATAAGATGAATGTAACTTTTAAGCAGGGTGAGTTCATTACACATAAGCCGCTTATCGAGTTTAAAAAACTGGCCAAAGAAAAGTCAGTATCTGCAAATACTATTGTGTTTAATAACCTCGTTAATACCGTAGGTGAATACCAGGAGTACTGGGAAGTTCCGGCAGGAGAAAGCTGGCACAGCAGATTTTTTTAAGCTGTATAATTACATAGAGAAATTTAAGAAGATCATCATTATCAATAAAATAGTGGTGATTTTTTATTATTTAAGGTGTCCCGTAAAAAAGAAACGAAACTAAATTATTAGCTTTGGCATTTATTTTGGGATACATAAAAAAACAGGGTTTAATGAGGGTTTACATCATTGCATTATTGCTAACATTACAGGCGGCTGCACAGGCTCCGAAAATTTTTGATGACTATAAATCTGTTCAGGAGCAAAAATGGACTGATAGTGTATATAGTAACCTTTCTTTTGATGAGCGTGTTGGCCAGCTGTTTATGGTTGCTGCGTTCAGCAATAAAGATGCCGCACATGAAAAAGGTGTAGAAAAATTGGTTACCGACTATAAAGTGGGCGGCCTGATTTTTTTTCAGGGTGGGCCGGTAAGGCAGGCCCGCTTAACAAACCGTTACCAGGCAAAATCCAGAATTCCGTTATTTATTGGTATTGATGCAGAGTGGGGGTTGAGCATGAGGCTCGACTCTACCTACCGTTATCCCTGGAATATGACTTTAGGTGCTATTCAGGATTTAAAGCTTATAGAAAAAATGGGTTACCAGATGGGGCAGCAGGCAAAGCGAATGGGCATACATTTTAATTTTGCGCCTGTAGTAGATATTAATACAAACCCCAACAACCCCATTATAGGAAACCGTTCTTTTGGCGAAGATAAATTTAATGTTACCGATAGGGCATTGGCCATTGTAAAAGGCATACAGGATAGTGGCATTTACGCAACCGGCAAACACTTTCCTGGTCACGGAGATACCTCTACTGATTCGCATGTGGGGCTGCCCACATTGCCCTTTGATAAGCAACGCCTTTATGATGTAGAGCTTTATCCATATAAAAAACTATTTGATGCCGGTATGTCTAGCATTATGGTGGCACACCTTAATGTGCCCGCTATAGAGCCCACGCCGGGTGTTCCTACATCTTTGTCATACAATACAATAACTAACATTGCCCAAAAGGGAATGGGCTTTAAAGGGCTTATTTTTACCGATGCGCTTAATATGAAAGGAGCGGCAAATTATCTGCAACCCGGTGATATAGATCTTGAAGCTTTTTTGGCAGGTAATGATGTATTGCTGTTTGCAGAAAACGTACCGGTAGCAATCGAAAAATTTCGCCAGGCCTATGCCGATAGCGTGTTAACAGAAGAGCGACTACAATATTCCGTTAAAAAAATACTGGCTTATAAATACAGGGTAGGCTTAAATAAGTATCTTCCTATACCATCTGCTAACCTTACGGCCGAACTGAATGCCCATGAGTATGATGACCTTAATTACCAGTTGTATGAAAATGCGGTTACGGTACTTAAAAACGATGAGGAAACTGTTCCTGTAATGGAGCTCGAAAATGAGAAAATTGCTTATGTGAAAATGGGCGATGATGATGGTGCTGCTTATCTGGAAATGCTCCAGAAATATGCAGATGTAACCGAAGTCAAAGAAGATACTTTAGCCAAGCTCTCACAAAAACTCGATGATTACACTACCGTTGTTATTGGCTTTCATAAAGCCGATGGAGCCTGGAAAAAACACGATTTCACATCAAAGGAACTTGAATGGCTTGACGTCATTTCAAAAAATAAAAAAGTAATACTTACAGTATTTGCAAAGCCTTACACATTAGCAAGTATTAAGAACTTCAGCAATATAAAAACGGTTATCCTGGCTTATCAAAATAATACAATTGCACAAACGGTTGCAGCCGAGGTTGTTTTTGGCGCTATAGGTTCTAAAGGCAAGTTGCCGGTATCTATAGGCACGGCATTTAAGGTTAATGAAGGAATTTTGACACGCCAGGTAGACAGGCTTGGCTTTACCACGCCAGAAAATGCAGGTATGAGTTCAGCTGTTTTGACCAAGATTGATATGATTGCACAGCGGGCCATTAACGAAAAAATGACACCCGGTATACAGGTATTGGTAGCCCGCCATGGTAGGGTGATCTATCAAAAATCTTTTGGTTACCATACCTATGAAAAAGATGTACCTGTAAAAAATACTGATATTTATGATGTGGCATCGCTTACAAAAATGCTTGCAACTTTACCTAATTTGATGCAACAATATGATAAAGGCGACTTAAAACTGGATGAAAAACTGGGTAAAATATTACCTGTTTTTGCTAAAACAGATAAAAAGAATATTACGGTTAAGGATATGTTGCTGCACCAGGCACGTTTTCAGGCATGGTTGCCGTTTTATCAGCATACGCTTGATAGCCTTAAGCGCCCTGACTCTTTATACTACAGAAAGGTTTTTAGCCCGGAATTTCCACATCAGGTTGCAGACAATCTTTTCCTGAGAGAAGATTATCCCACTATCATGATTCAGGAAATTGCGGATAGTAAGTTGTTACCTAAAAAAGAATATAAGTATAGCGACTTTTCTTTTATACTCTTTAAGGAATATCTTGAGGGCAAAACCGGTAAATCACTTGATGTATTGTCCGATCAGGAGTTTTTTAAGCCGCTGGGTGCTTATCTTACAACGTACAATCCTCTGCGGAAGTTTGATATGAGTGTTATTCCTCCCACAGAGGTTGACAATTATTTTAGGTACCAAACCATACAGGGATATGTACATGACATGGCTGCAGCCATGCAAGATGGAGTTGCAGGCCATGCCGGTTTATTTTCAAATAGCCTTGATGTAGCCAAGATTATGCAAATGTACCTGCAAAAAGGTACTTATGGCGGTAAGCAATATTTTAGTGCTAAGACGTTTGATACGTTTAATACCTGCTATGATTGTAAAGAAGGCAACCGCCGTGGTTTAGGTTTTGATAAACCACAAATACACAATCCGGGGCCTACGTGTGGTTGTGTAAGTAAGGCCAGCTTTGGTCATACAGGCTTTACAGGTACCATGGCATGGGTTGATCCTGAAACCGATATCGTATATGTTTTCCTGAGTAACAGGACTTATCCTGAAGCGGGGGAGAACCGTCTTAGTAAAGAAAATATTCGCGAGGATATACAAAAGGTAATCCAGGACGCGATAATTAAATAGTTTAAATTGAGGATTGGAATTTTAAGGTTTGCAACATTTAAACAATCCTCTATACAGAATACCTAACCGCAATATGCAATCAGCAGCAACTACACCGAAGGAATATATAGCCTCGTTACAAGAGGACCGTAGAGAAGCAGTACAAAAATTGAGGGATGTTATTAATAAAAACCTTCCAGAAGGCTTTAGCGAAGGTAAAGGATATGGTATGCTGGGCTGGGCGGTGCCACACTCAGTCTATCCTGCAGGTTATCATTGCAACCCTGCGTTACCGCTTCCTTTTATAAGCATAGCTTCTCAAAAAAATTTTATTGCTATTCATCATATGGGGTTATACGCCAGTAAAGATCTACTCGACTGGTTTATTGCCGAATATCCTAATCATGTCAATACCAAGCTTGATATGGGCAAAGGCTGTGTGCGTTTTAAAAAAATTGACACTATTCCATACGAACTTATCGGGCAGCTTGTTAGCAAAATGGATATGCAGGAATGGATAAAATTATACGAATCAGGACTTAAAAAGAAGTAGTCAGGTAGACCTCCTGATGTATTTAATTCAACATAAAAAGCGGCTATATGCCGTTTTTTTTGGTTACTTTCGTTTCACATTTATATCTGACTTTTCTATGAAAATCGCAATAGTTTGTTATCCTACCTTTGGCGGAAGTGGCGTTGTTGCTACTGAACTTGGGCTGGAACTGGCACGTCGCGGCCATGAAATACACTTTATAACCTATAGGCAGCCCGTGCGGCTTGCACTTTTAAATCCAAACCTGCATTATCACGAAGTTCACGTACCGGAATATCCATTGTTTCATTACCAGCCTTATGAACTTGCATTGTCGAGCAAGCTGGTAGATATGGTAAAACTGCACGGCATTGAGCTATTGCATGTGCATTATGCAATTCCGCATGCCTACGCCGGCTATATGGCCAAAAAAATGCTTAAGGAGCAGGGTATAAAAATACCTATGGTAACCACACTGCATGGTACGGATATTACTCTGGTGGGCAACCATCCTTTTTATAAGCCTGCTGTAAGTTTCAGTATTAATCATAGTGATGTGGTTACATCTGTTTCGCAGGATTTAAAAGATGAAACGTATCGCTTGTTTGATATTAAGCGTGAAATTTTTGTAATACCAAATTTTATAGAAGTTAACAAAGATAAACTTAACGGCTTACCATGCAAACGCAGCCAGATGGCAGGTGATAACCAAAAGATTGTTACCCATATAAGCAACTTTAGGGAGGTTAAGCGGATACCCGATGTGATTAAGATATTTAATGAAATACAAAAGAAGGTACCTGCCAAATTATTAATGGTGGGGGATGGCCCGGAGCGTGAACCGGCTGAAAAACTTGTTCAGGAATTGGGTATTACTGATAAGGTAATCTTTTTTGGTAACAGTAATGAAATCAATGAGATTCTTTGCTTTAGCGATTTGTTTTTACTGCCAAGCCAAACGGAAAGCTTTGGCCTTGCTGCGCTGGAGGCTATGGCTACCGGGGTACCAGTTATATCTACTAATAGTGGTGGCCTGCCTGAGGTAAATCGTGAAGGCTATTCCGGGTACTTAGGTAATGTGGGAGACGTGGCTTACATGGCGCAAAAAGCTATTGAAGTGTTAAGTGATGAAGACAAACTACAGCAGTTTAAACAAAATGCCCTTAAAGTAGCTCAGGAGTTCGACATACAAAATATTATGCCGATGTACGAAAACATATATCGAAGGGCACTTAAACAGCAGTTTGTTTAGTAGCAGGAATAAGATTACAAATTGGCACGGGTTTTGGATAGCACAATACATCAATCTTAAAACATACACATTATGAAACGTATTTTACTATTAGGCATGGCATCTGTAATGATGGCTTCGTGTAGCATTAATGTATTAAATAATACTAATGCAAATCTGGGAATCGCCTTTGAGGTGCTAAAACAGGATGCTTATGGAGGCCGCGAACAAAAATCATCGGTTGTTATTTCGTCACAAGCAGATTTAGCCTCACTCTACAAAGAACTGGGATGGAGTAATGTGCCTATGGTAGATTTTAATAAAAACAATGTTGTAGCGTTGTTTATGGGCCAGAAAAGTACAGGAGGCTATAGCATAAACGTTCGTAAAATATCTGTTGATGGCGATACAACAACAGTGTATGTAAAAACAACAGAACCTGAGGGTATGGCTACAATGGCACTTACGGCTCCATATACCATAACTATAATACCAAAAACAAATGAGGTGCATATTGAAGATTAGCACCTATGTATAAAAAAGCCACGGAATTTCCGTGGCTTTTTGTTTTATATTATTTACCGTCTTTATCAACAACTGGTCGGTCTGGCCTATTGGCAAGCTCCCAGGCTGTTACAAAGGCAAGCTGTGCGCGCTTGGCTAGCAAGTCATATTCAATTTTTTGAGGCTCATCGGTAGCCATATGGTAATCATCGTGCACACCATTAAAATAGAAAATGATAGGAATGCCTTTTTTTGCAAAGTTATAATGGTCACTCCTAAAATAAAATTGATTAGGGTCTTTCCTGTCATTAAAAGTATAATCCAGGGTAAGATGTGTATACTTTGCATTAGCAGCTTCATTAATATTATGCAGGTCCGTACTAAGCCTGTCTGAGCCAATTACATACACATAGTTGCCGTTATCTTTGTGTGCTTCATCGCGGCGGCCTATCATATCAATATTAAGGTCGGTAATAGTGCTGTCTATAGGGAACAAAGGGTGATCTGAATAGTAGCGTGAACCATGCAGGCCAAGCTCCTCACCGGTTACGTGCAGAAACAGTATTGAACGTTTAGGCCCGTAACCTTCTTTTTTTGCCTGCGCAAAAGCCTGCGCAATTTCAAGTAGCGCTACAGTACCCGATCCGTCATCATCGGCACCATTATAAACTTCTCCATTTTTAGTGCCTACGTGATCATAATGTGCAGAAATTACAAGTATTTCATTGGGTTTTTCTGACCCTTCAATAAATGCCCAGATATTTTCTGAATCCCCCGGTTTTACAGGAGAGTAAGATTTAGACATATAAGCAGCCGGTATTTTTTGATACCAGTCTGTTGCCGGCGGTGGAAAAGAGATACCGTTGGCTTTGTATTGTCCTATAAGATATTTACCGGCTTTTTTTTGCCCTTCGGTGCCCGTATTACGGCCTTCCATAGAATCGTTAGCTACAATAAACAGATGCTTTTTAAGGTCGTCTGGTGTAATGCTGTTCATGTATTTTTCTACAGGAGCTTTCGCATAGTCCTTTTTTACATTTTTGGCTGTGCCACACGCTAAGAAGAGTAACGTTAGCGAGAGCAGTGTTAGTTTTTTCATATTTATTTGAGTATATTAATACCGCTGGTGTATTATGCTAAAATATAACTTTTATCTTATTTGCCAAATATAACATCACTCAATGCATCAGTATAAATTTCCGGGCCATATTTATTAAAATTAAATGTAGGCACTGTCTTTTTGAATTTCAGTACCATTGGGTATTTGTGCAAACATACTTAATGAAAAAGTTGTTGCAACAATGAAATGAGGATCTTCATAACAAGTAGTATTGATTGATTACTCAGCAGTCATAACTTCCATCATAACATCGCCATACATATCGGGTCCATATTTTCTTAATGTTTCGCTTTGAAATGAATGAAATTCAGCGTTTTCTTTCTTCTCGGCTTCTTCGGCAAATTCCACAGCACCCCATTCCATCTCTGCCTGAGATAAACTGCTAAAGCCTGTTTTTGAAAGATTTTGCTTAACCCACTGCATTATTGTTGTACCATTTTCGAGTTTCTCCTTTTTAGAATCAAAATTTGATTTTTTATAGAATTCCCGCCTTAGCGACTTTGCTTTTAAATAACTGGCAGAAGATTTTTGTTTCATAAACAGGTCTTTAAGTTTATTATAAGCCGCCTTATATTCCTTACTCTCTTTAGGGTCTTCGCCAGTACCTCTATTAAGCATAATATCTACCTTTATCTTTGGATATTTTTCACTGGCGGTTTTTGCTGCTGTATAGTATTCAGCATTTTCTATTTTATCAGCTTCAAAGGCAACTTCCTGTTCTTTATATAACTTAACAGCTTCTTCATAACTTGAAAAAGATGTTTTGTCCAGATTTTCTTTAATCCAGTTAAGCATACCATTTTCTACTGCTAGAATAGCAAAATCACCATCAAATTTTGCTTTCCTTGCAAAATTCATCGAAAGATTATATGCCTTTTTATAGCTTTCCGAATCAAGTTGTTTTAGATATAATGCCCTAAGCTTATTGTAGGTGTTTACATACGCAGTATCTTTAGACGCTGCATTTGAGGTTCCACTCGGCCGTTCCGGTCGCTGCGCCATAGCGCAAAATGAAAAACAAATAATGGCAATTAGAGAGTAAAGAGATTTCATAGATTATCAATTGGTTTATAGCTAATTAAGGGATACAAAGATGTGCCCTTTTATAACTATAACTTTTTAGAATTATTGTTTGCCAAACAGTTCATTTAAAAAATCCATAAAATGCTGCCATGAGCGCTTATCGGCACTTTCATTATATGCAGCACCTTTGCTATTATCATTACCGGCAGATTTCTCGGTAAAGGCATGTACGGCATTGGCATAATATACCATTTGCCAGTCGGCATGGCCTTCTTTCATTTCTTTTTGAAAAGATTCAATATCCTTTTGAGGTACATGCGGATCATCAGCACCGTGCAACACTAAAACTTTAGTTTTGATTTCTGCATTAATGCGGCTTGCATCTTTACCCAGCCCCCCATGAAACGACACCACACCTTTAACATTCATACCTGCACGTGCGGCTTCTAATGCACCCGTACCGCCAAAACAGTAGCCAATAACTACTATGTTATCTTTATCTGCACCACTTTTAATAAGTGCATCCAATGCCGCTTGTATGCGTTTCTGATAGGCATCGGGATTATTTTTATAATAACCGGCCTGCTCACCGGCTTGTTGTGGAGTGGTGGGGTAGTGGCCTTCGCCGTAAATATCTGCAACAAAAGCATGGTAGCCAAGTGTGGCTAGCTTTTCGGCTACTTCTTTAGCGTGGTCATTAATACCCATCCAGGCAGGAAGCACAAGTATACCCGGTTTTTGTTTTAAAGCCTTTTTTGGCACGGCAGAAAAACCGTTTAATTTTTGTGTACCTTCAGTGTAACCAACGGGTTTTAGTTGGGCACTTGCGGTTATAGATAGTAGCATGAGTACAATTGCGATTTGTTTTTTCATCATTTTGATTGGTTAGTTTAGTAAAAGTAATAAAGAAAGCCCTAGTGCACAATGGCAAAGGGCTTTCAGATGAGTTAATCGTTAACTTTAACTATGTTGCAATTCGTGCTTACCTTCTTTAATTTCTTCAATAAGCTTTTTATTAAAAGCAGGTAGATCATCCGGTGTACGGCTGGTTACAAGGCCCTGGTCTACAACCACTTCCTTATCCTGCCATTTTGCGCCGGCATTTATAAGATCCTGGCTTATAGATTTAACAGATGTAACCTCACGGCCATCTATCACCCCCGCATTAATAAGTGTCCATGGACCATGGCAAATGGCAGCCACAGGCTTTTTTTGATCAAAGAAGTCCTTAACAAAAGACAATGCATCTTCATTTGTTCTTAAGAGGTCAGGGTTAATTACGCCTCCCGGCAACACAAGTGCATGATATTCTGAAGCTGATACATCGGTTACAACTTTATCTACCTTATATTCAGGTCCCCAGTTTTTTTCTGCCCATGATTTTATACTGCCACTTTCAAGTGATATAATATCTGCGTCCCAACCTTGTTGCTCAATTGCTTCTTTCGGCGATTTTAGTTCGCTTTCTTCAAATCCGTTGGTTGCCAATATGGCTACTTTCTTGCTCATGATTTTCAGTTTTTATAAGTTAGTGTAATAATATATAAAGTTATACCATGATGCTTAAGCACGCTTATAAGGCTGTATTAAAGTTGTGCTAATGTTTGTTAATGACCCAATTGCACTATGTAACTTTATAAAGATAATTCTGATATAAAACATGAAAGAGATTTTTGAATGGAACCGATTACTGTTTAATGACCTCCCTTTTACTTTTTTAATAGAGGTGGCCTTCCGGACTATAATTATGTTTGTTGTGGTGTTACTAACCCTTAAGATGACGGGCAAACGGGGCGTAAAGCAGCTTTCTATATTTGAAGTGGTGATTATTATATCCCTGGGTTCTGCCGCAGGCGACCCCATGTTTTATGAGGATGTAGGCCTTGTTCCGGCAATTACCGTTTTTTTGATTATCCTTATGATGTATAGAATGGTTACATGGTTATTGGCTAAAAGCAAGCGTTTTGAAAGTTTTATGGAAGGCAAAGTACACTGTATTATTGAAGATGGCCAGTTTAGCATTCAAAGTTTTGAACGTGAAGACCTCGCTCAGGATGAATTCTTTGCAGAGTTGCGACTAAAATCTATAGAGCATTTAGGGCAGGTACGCAATGCTTATATGGAAACAAACGGCGCCATTAGTATATTTTTTTATGAAGATCAGGATGTAAAATACGGATTGCCGATACGCCCGCAGCTTTTTTCACTTAAAAGTACAACTATCGCCCGTAGTGGGGTTTATGCCTGTACTTTTTGTGCCAATATACAAACGTTAGAGCCTATTGAAGGTACATGTACGGTATGTAACAAAAAAGAGTGGGTAATGGCTATTAGAACCCTCAGGATAGCATAATAAAAAGCCACGCTGGTGGGCGTGGCTTTTCAACTTAACTAACTATCTAAATATAAAATTGTAAACTAATGTTCTAATTATCCGCGTCTGCCGCCGCCATTTGCAGGGGCATTTTGCCTTTGCGGTGCAGCCTGTGGAGTGCTTCTCATAGCCGGTGCACTTTGCCTTTGTGGTGCGGCCTGCGGTGTGTTTCTAACAGCCGGTGCACTTTGCCTTTGTGGTGTGGCCTGCGGAGTGTTTCTAACAGCCGGAGTACTTTGCCTTTGTGGCGTAGCTTGCGGAGTATTTCTGACAGCAGGAGTATTTTGCCTTTGCGGCGCAGCCTGTGGAGTGTTTCTGACAGCCGGTGTGGTGTTCGTCCTCGAAGGAGTTGTGGCTCTTACCGACGGTGTAGTACCGCTTTCAGTCCTGCTATTGCCAGAGTTAGACAATGGTGTTGCGCTCCTTGCCGGAGTTGTGCTTCTTACTGTAGCGCTTTCAGAACGGTTAGTAGTATTGCCACGTGTTATTCTCGAATCAGTTGTTGTACCATTACCTCTTGATGTTGTAAGGGTATTTCGGCTATTTCCTGCCTGAGATGCTGTACCTCTTGATGCATTGTTAGTGCCTCTTGTGCCATTACCTCGATTTGTTGCCACAGCCCTGCTTTGTTCCAGCTGATACCTGTTCCCCACATTATTGTTCCTATTGACAAAAGATGTGTTTGGGTGCTGCCTTTCGTAAGCATTTTGCCTGCGGCCGCCATACAGATTTACAGCCCTTGTGCTTCTTCTGTTTTGTACATAAACATATGTGTTATGAACATTTATGTGGTTATGTATGTGGTTACGGTACCTGTATATTGGCAATGGCCTCCAATAGGTGTAATAAGTAGGGTAGTAGCCCCAATACCATGGTGAGTAATATGGGCGATATGTGCTAACCCAGAATACATTATAAATTACGGGTGGAGATGCGTATACGGGTTCATAAATATAGTTTTGGCCATACATATACACGTCACCAACAACCTGAACACTTACATTATTATTGCTATCGCGCTCTACCTCAATGGTTGCTATATCCTGAAAAGTATCTGCTGCAAGCACTGCCTGAAGTATGATAACATGTGTGTTACTTTCGGTAGCCTCAATAACCCTTAAATAGTCTACACGGCTATCGCCATTAAGGTCAAGGTTGCTTATCTGGGTGGAAGGGTTATTAAGCCTTCGCTCAAAATCTTCAAGATCGCTTGATTCGCCAAAGATAGAAGCCACGGCCTGTAAGTCCAGGTTATCACTAATATCTGTATTATTTGCCGTTACGGTTGTTACATCCTGGGCAAAAATTCCGCCAATGCTAAACAGGGCGAAAAAGACTGTATTTATTAATTTGGTTTTCATAACTGAAAGTATTTCTTGGTACACTAATAAGAACGTTTTCGTTGTTTTGATAACTAATAACCAATATGCGTGCCAAAAAATATTATTATCTTTACCGCGTTATTAAAAACCTTGAAAATAGGGGCTTTTAATCAATTTTAATTTTTATGGAAATAAGAAAAGCTTCAAAGGAAGATTATAAAACTATATACGATATAGCCGTCCAAACATGGGATGTAGCTTACAAAAGCATTCTTAGTGAAGCCCAACTTGACTATATGCTGGATATGATGTATAGTGAAAAAGCCTTTACAGAGCAATTATCTATAAACGGACATCAATTTTTAATTGCTTCGATTGACGGTAAAGAACTGGGTTTCGCATCTTACGAGCTAAACTATCGTTATGAGGTTACCAAGATTCATAAGTTATACGTATTGCCACAAACGCAGGGAACCGGCATGGGGCAGGCGCTTATTAAAGCAATAGAAAATATTGCGAAGAACAATACTAATAATAAGATAACCTTGAATGTGAACCGTAATAACAAAGCTGTAAATTTTTACCTTAAAAATGGTTTTGAAAATATAGGCGAAGAAGATGTTGCAATAGGCAGTGGTTATCTTATGGAGGATTATATCATGCTTAAAGAACTGAACTTCTAAAACCATACTTCCTTTTAAAATTTATACTTTCCTTAGTACTTATTATGATGACCCTAACAGATGTTGATGGCTGTATAGGGTAACTTTGGTTATATAAACAAAAAATACCAAACATCATGATTACGCAAATAACTGAGGTACCGAGTAATATGGTAGCTTTTAAGGCAGATGGAGAAGTTACTAAAGACGATTTTGAGCTTGTAAAAACTAAAGTTTCAGAGCTTGTTAATACTACAGATACACTAAACTATCTGCTTTACCTAGAAAACACCCCTGCAGATTTTACTTTTGGTGCATGGGCACAGGACGCCTGGCTGGGTATAAAAAACATTACTAAATGGAATCGCGCTGCTATAATCTCTGATTCTTCTACAGTTAAAAATGTTACCGATGTATTTAGCAAGGTAATACCCGGCGAATTTCGTGTGTATTCTAAAGACGAATTTGACCGTGCCGTAGAGTGGGTTAGTGAACAAACTGAAGATGTTGCATATTCTAATTTTTAAAATATAATAATTATGGGAGAATATAAAGAATTATTCAGCAAAGAAGCCATCGCTAAGATTAAGGAAATGGCAGAAGATATAAAAACATGTATGTTTTTTACACAGCTTTCGGTTAGGCCTATACCTACACGCCCTATGGGTGTGCAGGAGGTAGATGATAAAGGTAACCTGTGGTTTTTAAGCTCTAAAAGCAGTAATAAAAATGTAGAGATTGATTATGATAATGAAGTCCAGCTTGTTTTTGCTAAAAACAGCGATGCGCACTATCTGTCGATATTCGGGAAAGCCACAATTTATACTGATAGAGGCCATGTAGAGGATATATGGTCGCCTATTGCCAAAACATGGTTTGAAGAGGGTAAAGATGATCCTGAAGCCACGGTAATTAAAGTGGAACCCTTAGATGCTTATTATTGGGATACTAAATATGGTAAACTGGTATCGTTGGTTAAAATGGCTGCAGGTGCTATTACCGGTAATATAGATGAAGGCGGCATAGAAGGCCGATTAAACGTTTAATAGTTTACTGCTATAAATATAAAAACTCCCTACATAGGGAGTTTTTTTATGTTTTATTGTTCGTGATTATGGTTTAGGCTGTTGTTTAATATTTTCTTTCATTTTGGTTTTCAAAATATCATTTTGTTCCTCGACCCTTTTGTGCATGGCTGCGGTAATCGATGTGGCTTCGCGTTCAACTTCGCGTTGTTCTACAAACACGGCAAATTCCGTTGGCTGAATTTTACGTCCTTTAAATACAGCGTAAGCACGTGTAAACTCTGCACCAAAGTAAAGTATGGCTGCTGTATAATACACCCAAAGCAATATTACAATCAGCGATCCTGCTGCCCCATATGGCGATCCTGCTGCCGTGGTGCTTATGTATAGTCCTATAAGGTAGCGGCCCAATAAGAAAAGGCATGCAGTAAAAAATGCACCTGCCCGCACGTCTTTCCATTTAATCTTGGCATCGGGTAATACTTTAAATATAACTCCAAATAGAACCGTAATTACTAAAAAGCTTATAGCAATATTAGCGGCGTTTAAAAGGATTAGTGTAAAATCAGGGAACCATCTTTTTAAAATATCCTTAAGTGCTACAAGCGCACCATTAATAACAAGCGATACCACAAGTAAAAAACCCAGGCCAATAATTATAGAACCCGATGTAAGCCTGTCTTTAATGAGTTTTAACCAACCTTTTTTTGGCTTGGCTTTCACTTTCCATATCA
>Ga0265798_10006152_pt1 | contig 15838 bp, 17 predicted proteins | sample P3T30metagenome_FD_192430 | JGI IMG/M metagenome (GOLD analysis project Ga0265798, IMG submission 192430) | Plant litter microbial communities from East Loma Ridge, Irvine, California - P3 T30 | ecosystem: Environmental > Terrestrial > Plant litter > Unclassified | place: USA: California... | reverse complement strand
GATGGTGCCGCCCTGCGGGTCCCAGCCGAAGAGTCGAAAGTGGCTGGCTTGTTGCGGATTGCGCGTAAGCAGCGCCACTTCGTGGCCGCCGTCAATCAGCAATTCGGCCAGCCGCTGGCCTATCATGCCGGTGCCGCCCGTGATGAGGATTTTCATGAGAAGTTACCGCTTGCGGGTAAGTAGTGGAGGCGCAAAGTAGGGTAAGCGGGACTGGTCGGCTGGCTATTGGCCTACAAAGCAGGCGGCTACTTACCAATCTGGCGCAGAAATTCGCTTCGCAAGTTATTGTCTGCCAAAAACTTGCCACCGTATTCGCTGGTGATTGTCGAGCTGCTGGTATCGTTCACGCCCCGGCTCATTACGCAGAGGTGGTCGGCCTCGATGAGCACGGCCACGTCGTCGGTGCCCAGGCTTTGGCGCAGGTGCTCGGCTACCTGGCGGGTGAGGCGCTCCTGCACCTGCGGGCGGCGGGCGTAGTACTGCACCACGCGGTTGAGCTTGCTGAGGCCAACGACGTGCTTGCCAGGTAGGTAGGCGACGTGCGCCTTGCCAATGATGGGTACGAAGTGGTGCTCGCAGCACGAAAACAGCGTGATGTCGCGCTCCACAAGCAGCTGCTGGTACTCGTAGCGGTTCTCAAAGAGCCGTACCTCGGGGCGGTGCTCGGGGTTGAGGCCCTTAAACCACTCTTGCACAAACATTTTGGCCACGCGCTGGGGCGTGCCGGCCAGGCTGTCGTCGGTGAGGTCGAGGCCCAGCTCCTGCATAATGGCGCGGAAGTGGCCGCTGATGGCCGCGATTTTGGCCTCGTCGGCGCGGTCGAAGGCATCGGGGCGGAGCGGGGTGCGCAGGCCAGCGGGCAGGTGGTGGTCGGGGTGCGCCCCGGCGGGGTGGTCGGCGGGCGTCCCGGCAGAATTATTCTCCATAATAGTCCACAAAATTACGGTCGGTTTCGTGGAGCGTCACGGCCAGCGTGAGTGGGGCCGGCAGCGCGGCCCGCAGCCGCCGCCAGATAACGACGGCGATATTCTCGGCCGTGGGGTTCAGCTCCCGAAAGTCCTCCGTATCGAGGTTGAGGTTGCGGTGGTCGAAGCGATTGAGTACCTGCTTTTTAATAATGTCGCTCAGCTCCTTGAGGTCGAAGACGTAGCCCGTGGCGGGGTCTACCTCGCCGGTCAGGCGCACGGTCAGGTTGTAGTTGTGGCCGTGGTAGTTGGGGTTGTTGCACTTGCCAAACACCTGCTGGTTGCGGGCCGCATTCCAGGCGGGGTTGTGCAGGCGGTGGGCGGCATTGAAGTGCTCGGAACGGCAGATAGTGAGCTGGGGCATGGGGGTTGAAACCGCGGGCACGGCCTTTTGTTGAGCTGACCTGGTAGCGAGGAGCTTATTGGACTTAGCAAATAAAAAATTAGCTTGCCCGGCGATTGCATTTAGCCGGGCTGGGGCGAAACCATTGTACTTAACGAATAAAAAATTAACTCGGCGAAAAAAATGCCTTGCCACCTTATTCAGTTGCGTTAAAGTGCTTAAATTTGGGCTGTCAGAGAACCACCGTGGTCTCATTTCTTTTGCATTTACCTTCTTCTACTCATCTTTTACTTTCCGATGAAACGAAACATACTAGTACTTTTCTGCCTGCTATTGGGTGCCCTGCACGTGTCGGCTCAACGCTCGCCGGTGGATGAGGCTGACCAGAACATCAACAACATCCCGCGCAAGGGCCAGCGCGTGAGCTTGCAGCTTGATAACAAGCGCGTGGAGACGTCGTGGATTAAGCAGCTGAACGAGCAGTTTCCGGGCAAGGTGAAGAATAACAAGGGTATCATCACGGCCGATGGCGTGACGATTGCCGACATTTCGCCCACGCCCGTGCGCATCATCAGCCGCGTAGACGCCCTGCCCACCGGCACCGGCGTGTGGTGGAGCATCGACCTGGGCAACGCCTACCTGGGCCAAGCCTCGACCCCCAGCCAGTGGAAAGCCGCCGAGAAATACCTGAAAGACTTCGCCCGCTCGATGTACCGCGAAGACTTGGTGGCCCAGATTACGGACGCTGAAAAGGCCCTGGTGACCTCGCAAAACAGCCACATGGCCGTTATCAGCAAGGCCGATGCCATCAAGAAAGACATTGAGCGCAACAAGGCGCGCAAGGTAGAAATTCAGCAGCAGCTAGCGGCCAACGCCGCTGAACTGCAGCAGCTTAACAACCAGGTAGATACCAACCTAAAGGAGCAGGAAGCCGCCCGCGCCGACATTGTGAACATGCGCGTGGCCCTGGAATCGGTGAAGGAGCGCATGAGCAAAATCGAGTAAGCTTTGCCCACTGCCAGAAGCAACCCCGTCGGCTCCCGGCGGGGTTTTTTCGTGCTCAAGGCTAACCTGCACGGGCTGCCTTGCGTTGAGGAGGGCCACAAGCCGCTTGGCTTGCCCACCCGTTTCCCGTAGCCCGCATCATGGAAAAGACGCCCGTTCAACACCAGGTACACCTTGAAGGTGCCATTAAAATCCTCACCAGCGACCTCGCCGAAGAAGCCAGCCGCGCCGGCATCGACAACCAGCTTCAGCGTTGGATTGAAGACCTGAAAGCTGCCAACAACCCGGAGTTTCATAAGCTGGTGGTAGACCTGCAAGCCCTGAAAGCCTTGCTGAATGGCGGCACGTACGATGGCGACCAAGTGGGCCGCCTCGTGCATCACCTGGGCACCGAAACCTCCCGCGTGGCTTCCTTCGCCGAAGGCAATACCCGCCCGCATGTAGAGAAGCTGGGCGCGGCCCTGCTGGCCGCTGCTGGCCAGCTGCAAGGCGGCAACACCTCGCCCGAGGAAGATTTGAAGAACAACAACAAGGGCACCGACGGCCAGGCGTAAGGCCAGCCGTGGCACTAGCCTAAACCAGAAAGCGGTGTTATCCGGCCGGTAGGGCGGGGTAACACCGCTTTCGGTTAGGGCCGATTGAGCCTGGTATTATCCCGGCGTGTAGGTAAAGTCGTTGGTGGGCGCGCCGGTGGCCTGGCTGCGGGCTTCCTTGTAGAGCGTGTCGATGGCTAGGCCGGCGGCGAGTAGCAAGGCGGCCGTAGCGGGTTGAGCCGCGCCCCGGTCGGTAATAGAAATTAGGTAGTCATCGGCTGTGGTGAAAAGCTCGCGGCCCACGCCGGCCCATTTTTTGGTTACCAGCCCCAGCGCCTCGCCGCTGGCATCCAAGAAGCGGAAGTCCCAGCCTATCCAATTGCCTTTGATGTCGGCCACCCTAATACCCCGGGCGTTGTAGACGTGGAAGCCGCCGCCCAGCGTCAGTACCTTGCTTTCAAAATAGCCGAGTAGCTCATCCTGGGCATCGTACACCCTGATTTTGGAGCGCAGAAAGCGCCAGCCGCGCTCCAGACGTAGCAGGGGCGCATCGTGGGTGAGGTTGCGCACGACCACGGTGGTGGGCATCCGGTGCTTTTGTAGCAGCAGGCGCGTCCAGTTGAGCCAAGCCGGGTTTTCTTCCGTAGCGTAGCCCAGGTGCTCCCTGGTTTCGGCATCCAGAATGTCGAAGGTGTCCTTGAGCTTCAAGAAGCCCAGGTGCTCCCTGATAAAGTAGGCCCGGCGGCTAAGCAATTGAGCAGTACCCATACAAGTGAGGAGAATGGTGCGCCGCAAGGTACATAAGCCCGGCAGCCGGGGCGGAAATTGGTAATGCCAGTTTAGTTAAAATCCTAAGTACTATGAGATTATTTGTGTATTCGGCCCTGCCAGAAGCAGCGCAGGCTCAGCTTACCCAGGGCCTGCCGGCCGGAATAACTATCGTCTACGGCAGCGACTTGCCCGCCGAGCAGCAAGCCAGCGAGTGCCAGCAAGCCGAGTTGATTTTTGGCAACCCGCCGCCCGAGTGGCTGGCCCCCGGCCCGCTGCCCAACCTGCGCCTGTGGCAGCTCGACTCGGCAGGCTTCGACCGCTACCAGGGCCTGGAGCTAGCCGCGCCGGTAGCCAATATGGGCGATTACTTTGCCTGGCCCTGCGCCGAAACGATGGTAGCGGGCCTGCTGGCCCTCTACCGCGCCCTGCCCGAACTGGCGCGCCTGCAAGCCGAGCAGCGCTGGGTAGGGGCGCCCATCCGGGGCCGCATGGGGCTGCTGCGGGGCAAGCGCGTGGTTATTCTGGGGGCGGGCACTATTGCCCGGGCGGTGCAGCAGCAGCTCACCGGCTTTGGCTGCCCGGTGCAGCTGCTGGCCCGCACCGACCCGCAGGCGCAACTGCACTCGCGCGCCGACCTGCTGGCCGTGCTGCCTGCTACCGACATCGTGGTAAACTGCCTGCCCGGCAGCGCCGATAAATTTTTCGGCACTGATGAGTTTGCCGCCTTACCGCCCGGCGCTATCTACGCCAGTGTGGGGCGGGGTAATACCACCGATGAGGAAGCCCTGATTGCCGCCTTGCGTGCCGGCCGGCTCGGCGGCGCCGTGCTCGATGTGACGGCCACTGAGCCGCTGCCCGCTGGCCATCCACTCTGGCCGCTGCCCCAGGTGCTGCTCACCCAGCACACTGGCGGCGGCCAGCCCGAAGAAGCCGAAGGCAAAGTGGCCCAGCTGCTGCGCAACGTGGCACACCTGCAAGCCAGCCAGCCCCTCGAAAACCTGGTGACGCTCACGCGGGGCTACTGAGCTAGGCCGTAGCGGCTGGGGTTAAATCCCCGCCGCTGATGGCCAACTGCTTGGTTTCCGGCTTATTCAGCAATGCCGCGGCTTCCTCATCGGTGAGTACGCGGGCTTCCGTAGCCCCGTCGGGGAAGATGAGGCGGCTGGCGGCCTGGCGCAACTCATCGAGGCGGGTCAGGGCATCGGCCACGGTAGGGTTGGCTTCGAGGCGGGCGAGCAGGCCGCTGGCCCGCGCCGCCTGAAACAGCTTTTCGAGCACAAAAGGCAGCACCCAGCCGGCAATATTGGTTACGAATGCCCCGCGCAGGCCAATGCGCAGCAACAGCCGCGCCGTCATGCGCTCCAGCAGCAGCGCTTTGGCGGCGGGCAGGGCTTTGTCGGCCAAAAAATCGGCTACCAGGCGGGCGTGGCCGTTCTGAATTTCGGTGCGCAGCACCTCCTGCACCGAGTCGAGGGTGCGCTGGGCCACCCGCCGAAACAGGCGGCCCGTTTGCCAGGCGCGTAGGCCGGTTTGGCGGGCAGCATCCAGCACCTGGCCAGGGAGCTTGCTCGGCAGCGAAAAGTATTTCATACGCTAAAGAAGGGAGAAGCCGGGCGGCTCCAAGGCATTTGTACGACGCCCACCGCGTAAAGTGCTGGCTCGGGGCCTGGCAAAGTAGCGGAGAAAGCAGTCGAAGGAAAAAGAGTAAGGTGTTAAATAATTGACAAAGAGTGCTGTAGTAATGATGCGAGCAGCGTAGCCCCAAGCGGGGCCGTAAGTCAGAAACCAAGGTCGAACTTGCCTTGTTGTCTTCCCATTACGGCCCAAGCTCCGGCATGAAAGCGATAGCGCATATCTTTGTAAGCTAGGCCGAAAAACCCGCACCAAAGGCGGTTTATTCCTTCTCCAATGTCCGATTTATTGCTCGATATTAACCTCCAACAAGTACCGGACAGCTACCTGGCTGGCGCTTGGCGGGTCGCGCACCGCGTGGTCAATCGGGCCGACCCCGACAGCCCGCTCGCCCAGGCCACCAACCTGGTGCTGGCCGATGAGTTGCTGCAGCTGCAAGCGCCCTCGCTCAGCGAAACCGGCAGCTGGGCCGTGCAGCGCGATGAGTTGCTGAACCGGCCGTACCTGCGCCTCAATTTCCCCACCGAGGAAATGCGGGCGCTCGTTACGCGCCTGCGCCGCACCACCGACGGCGCCCGCAGCCAGCTGAACCTGTATTTCAGCTCGGGCCTCGAAATGCAGCTCGACCGGCCCTAGCGCCCGGTTTCCCCCTTCTATCCTAAGTCGCCTTAGCCGCTTTGTCTACCGTGCTTCCCTCCGATACTCTCGCCAATTCTTCCCAAAAAACGGCGGAGGAATTTCAGTTTCTGGCCGATTTTATTCCACAATTAGTATGGATAACTGACCCTACGGGGTTTCATACCTACTTCAATCAGCGCTGGATTGACTACACGGGCTACACCCTGGCCGATAGCGTGGGGCCGGATATGTGGAACAACCTGCTGCACCCCGACGACCGCGAAAAGGCCCGCAAAATATGGGGCCACTCGCTGGCTACCGGTGCCGACTACGAAATCGAATACCGTTTTAAGGGCCGCGATGGGCAGTACCGCTGGTTTTTGGGCCAGGCGCTACCCCGGCGCGATGAGGCCGGCAGTATTGTTACCTGGTTTGGCACCTGCACCGACATCCACGACCAGAAGCTGGCCGCCGACCTGCTGGCCGAGCGCGAGTCGGAGTTCACCACGCTGGCCGACAACGTGGCCCAGCTCTCTTGGATGGCCCGGCCCGATGGCCACATCTATTGGTACAATAAGCGCTGGTACGACTACACCGGCACCGACCTGGCCTTGATGGAAGGCTGGGGCTGGGATAAAGTGCACCATCCCGACCACATGGCGGCGGTGATAGAATTTGTGCGTGCTGCCTGGCAAAAGGGCGAGCCCTGGGAGCTGACCTTCCCGCTGCTCGGCCAGGACGGCGAGTACCGCTGGTTTTTGACCCGCGCCGTGCCTGTGCACGACGAGCAGGGCCAGCTCCTGCGCTGGCTGGGCACCAATACCGACGTGACGGATATGCGCCACCTGCAAGAGCAGTTGCAGAATTCTTATAATGACCTGGAGGTCAAGGTAGTGTTTCGTAACCTGGAGCTGGAGCACGAGGTGCAGCGCCTGCGCAAGCAGCTTGGTCAGTAGCAGAACTAGCTAATAAACACTCAAAAAAGCTGGCTTACTGCCGGCTTTTTTAGTGTAAAAGCGGCCGTTTGACGGTTCGAATCACGCTCTATAAGCTAGTAAGCGACTGCTAAGGACCAATAATTGCTGAGGCAAACAGCACAGGCAATGCAATAGCTTCTTAAGATGCTACTATCCTGACAGCCCTTTCCACAATCACCCACCTAAACCGGCACTAATTGGCCGCCGTACCTTTGCCGGTGGGCCGCCCTTTCTGCTCACCGGCCCCAGCCTTTTTGCGTAATGAACAAGATATACTGCCCCAGCCTGACCGAGTATAAGCGCCGCGTGGCGCGCGTAGTAAACATCGGTGGGGTGCCCCTGGGGGGCGACTATCCCATTCGGGTGCAGAGTATGACTACCGTGGATACGATGGACACGCTCGGCTCCGTAGAGCAGACCCTGCGCATGGTGGAGGCCGGATGCGAGTACGTGCGCATCACCGCCCCCAGCGTGAAAGAAGCCCAGAACCTGCTGGAAATCAAGAAGGAACTGCGGGCGCGCGGCTGCAACGTGCCGCTCATCGCCGACATTCACTTCACGCCCAATGCCGCCGAGCTAGCCGCCCGCATCATCGAAAAAGTGCGCGTGAACCCCGGTAACTACGCCGATAAAAAGAAGTTTGAGGAAATCGAGTACACCGACGCCAGCTACGCCGCCGAGGTAGAGCGCATCCGCGAGCGGTTTCGGCCGCTGGTCAAGATTTGCAAGCAGTACGGCACTGCCATGCGCATTGGCACCAACCACGGCTCACTCAGCGACCGTATCCTGAGCCGCTACGGCGATACGCCGCTGGGCATGGTGGAGTCGGCGCTGGAATTTCTGCGCCTCTGCGAAGAGGAGAATTACTACGACGTAGTGTTGAGCATGAAAGCCAGCAATACCCAGGTGATGGTACAGGCCTACCGCCTGCTGGTGCAAAAGCTCGACGAAGAAGGCTTGCAGCCCTATCCGCTGCATTTGGGCGTGACTGAGGCCGGCGAGGCCGAAGATGGCCGCATCAAGAGTGCCGTAGGTATCGGTACGCTGCTCGAAGACGGCCTCGGCGACACCGTACGCGTGAGCCTCACCGAGGCGCCCGAGGCCGAAGCTCCGGTGGCCCGTATGCTCATCAACCGCTACGTAGACCGCGCCGCCCGGGCCGAGCTCATCAAGCCGCTGGCTGGCCCTGAGCCGATTAACCCTTTCCAGTATCTACGCCGCCCTACGCATGAGGTGCTCAATATCGGGGGTCTCAATGTACCCCGCGTGATAGCTAGTCTGTCGCAGCTACCGCAACTGGAGTACGCCGACCTACGGGCGGCCGGCCACCTGTATTCAGCTTTTCTCGACAAGTTTCAAATGTCAGACCAGGGTGCTGATTATATCTACACCGGTGAGCGGCCCGTGCCGTTTATGCTGCCCAACGGCCTGAAGGAAATCCTGAACTACCCGGCCTGGTTCGACGCCGGGCAGCGCCCGCACCACTACCCGCTCATGACGGCCGACCGCTACATGGACGACCCGGTGCGCCACCCACAGCTCAACTTTCTGATAGTGAGCCCGGATACGCTGGACCAGAACCTGCTGCTGCACCTGCGCCACGACCCCACCGTGGTGCTCGTGCTCTACACCCGCAATGCCCACGCCATGCCTGACCTGCGCCGGGCGTTCTTCGACCTGCTCAACAACCAGGTTACCTGCCCCGTCATCATTGCCCGCTCGTACCCCGGCCAGCCGCTGGAGCAAACTCAGCTCGATGCCGCCACCGACATCGGCGGGCTGCTTATCGACGGCCTCGGCGATGGCGTGGTGCTGGGCACCGAGATGCTGGCGCTGCCCTCGCAGGCCGAGTGGCTCGATACCGTCAGCCAGCTCAACCAGCTGAGCTTCGGCATCTTGCAGGCGGCGCGCACCCGCATGAGTAAAACGGAGTACATCAGCTGCCCCAGCTGCGGCCGCACGCTCTTCGACTTGCAGGAAACCACCGCCATGATTCGCAAGCGCACTGACCACCTCAAGGGCATCAAAATCGGCATTATGGGCTGCATCGTGAACGGCCCCGGCGAAATGGCCGATGCCGACTACGGCTACGTGGGCGTGGGCAAGGGCAAAATCGCCCTCTATCGCGGCCAGGAAGTCATCAAAAAAGCCGTGCCCGAAGAGCGCGCCGTTGATGAGCTAATCGACTTGATGCGCGAAGACGGCAAGTGGCTGGAGAAGGAAGTAGTGCCCGCCGAATTTTAGGTAGTAAGGATGCTAGCCTTCAGCTTTATTCCTGACGAAAAACCGATGCATGCCCTAGGTATAGATTACGCGGGTGGCATTGAGTACGAAGAGTTTGTAAAGGCTCAAGAATTAAAAATCATTGAAAGCCATCTTGATTACTATGGCAAGTTCCGCTGGATAAGCCAGAACGTTCAGCAAAAGTGTGCGCGGCTAACGCCTACTACTGTCGCAGCTATTCCTAACCTAGCCAGCATCTTGCAACAGGCATTTGCCGCCGAATGTGGCTTGGTAGCCTTTGGTGATTAATCCATAGAAGCTACTTGCACTTATCCTTACGGCGGGTATCGATGATGTAGGCAATTTTCCAGCCATCGGCGAGCTTCACCAACTGAAATGAGTCGTAGCCGCAGTGGCTGAATTTGCTGCCTAGGTAAAACTCGTACGGCGCCCAAACGCTGGCCAGGTTGGCGTCAATCAATACGCGCTCAAATTGCACCCGCTCGTCCCAGGCTTCGGCGTGGGGCGAGCTTACTGCCTTTAGAAAGCCCTTGACGCTCTCGGTTTGCAAGGCAACGGGTTGGCCGGGCTTGCCGCCGATGCTGTGCAGCACGGCCCCCGGGGCCAGCGCTCGGCGCACCATCGCGCTGTCCCCTTGGCGCATACCATCGAAAAATAGCTTAATAGGCTGCTTTACCGCTTCCGCTTCGGGCGCGGTTTTTTGGGCGAGGGCGGGAGTAGTGCCAGCCATAAGCACTGGCAATAGGAAAATAAGGCGGATATTCATGTGGCTAAGTGGGAACAAGGGTGGCGGGAAAGCCCGCAAGTTGCGCACCAAGTAGTTGAAGAGCTACCCATAGCTTTGCCAGCTATGGACTCCTTTGCCGCTCTGTACTCGTTAGCCAGCCAGTTGGCCTCTGCTGGCCACGCCACCTTACCGGCGCTCTACACCCCGGCCGAGGTATCGGCGCTCCTAGCCTGCGTTGAAAACGCGCCCGCCGCCAGCCCCAATTTTCGGCGGAGCCAGGACGTGTTTGCCATCCGCAACCTGCTGGGCGAAATCCCGGCGCTGGGGCCGCTGCTGGCTACTCCGGCGCTACGCGGCCTGCTAGACGAGCTATTTTCCAAGGGCTGCCACCTCACCAAGGCCATTTATTTCGACAAGCCGGCGGGCTCAAACTGGCTCGTGGCCTGGCACCAGGATTTGATGATAAACGTGGTGACCCGTGCCGCCGTGCCCGGCTACGGCCCCTGGACGGCCAAGGCCGGCTGGGTAGCCGTGCAGCCGCCCGCGGCGGTGCTCGAAAACACCGTCACCATCCGCCTGCACCTCGACGACTGCGACGCCATCAACGGCGCGCTCAAAGTGGTGCCCGGCTCGCACCGCCAGGGCGTGGTGCCGGCCGAAACCATTGCCAGCCACACGGCTACGGCCACCGTGTGTGCCGTGCCTGCCGGTGGCGCTATGCTCATGAAGCCGTTGTTGCTACACGCCTCCAACCGCAGCACCAGCGCCCGGCCGCGCCGGGTCATTCACCTGGAGTTTTCGGCTGAGGAGCTGCCGGCTGGCCTGGCGCGAGCGGCTGGCGCTGGGCTAGCTGCTCGCGCCAGGTTTAATTAAAGAATAACCTGAAGCTGCGTAGTGATTTCGGGGCGGTACTGCACGTTGTTGATGTCGGTAAAATCGGGGCGGGCGCGGTAGTTGAGCGTGATTTTGGCCTGGTGGCCATCGAGCAGCACGTTCATGCCGCCGTCGAAAACATGCACGTCACGAATGTTACCTCCGGCGGTGCGCAGGCCGTCGTAGCGGCCGTGGATATAGTCGGCGTAGGGCTGGAGGCGCACTTTGGGGCCCAGCAGCTTTTTGGGCAGCAGGAAGCCGGTCTGGATAGTTTGCGAAGTGCCAGTACCCAGCAGGGGCAGCGCATTGCCGCGCAGCGTGGCCGAGCCGGTGCCGGGGTTCATGGTGCCGCCGTAGCGCACAAAATTCGGCCCCATGTTGTAGCGATACGCGGCGGCGTACACCGTGAAGGCCGTTTGTTGGGCCGTGTCCACGGGCGTGTCGTAGAAGAGGTCGGCCGCGAAGGTGCTGGTGTTCTGCTTTTCGTAGGGGATGGTCCAGACGTTGGTGGGCAAGGTGGTGGGGTTGGCTGCCGGGCGCGAGTACATGCCGTCTTTGTAGAAGAGAAAGCCCGTGCCCAGGTTGAAAACCCGCCGCGCCCCCAGGTAGCAGCCCACCTGGAAAGGCACCAGGTTGGCTTCCTTATCCAGAAATTCCCAGTCGAAATAGCCTTGGTACACCATGCCACGGGCGCGGGGATTGAACTGGGCCACGCCCGTGGTGAGGGTGGCCGGCGTGCTGGTGAGGTTGCTGCGAAACGCGTCGTTGATGGACAGCTTGTAGTCGAAGCTCCTCACCCGGCCGCGCACGTACATGCCCAGCCCGCGCCCGGTCTGGTCGATGGCGTCGATAACGGGCCACTGCGTGCCCGGCACATCGAGCGTGAGCAGCGAGAACGCGGCAAAGCTGGTCTGGCGCGAAATACCATTCACGTAGTGCAGGCCGCCGCCAAAGTTGAGGTACTTGTTAATCTTGTATTCGACCAGCGCGTCGTGGAGGAAGAAAAGTGGCTTTTTACCGGGGCCGGTGGGGTCGTTGGGCGCGCCGCCCGAAATCGTAGTTTGTACGTTGATTCCCAGCTGCGTGATGATGAGAAAGCGTGGGTTGAGCTGGGCTACCAGCAGCACCCGCGAGCGCCGGATGCCGAAATCTACCTGGTCGTAGCTTGGCTCTTCGGTGGCGTTGGTGGTGTTGGAATTGTTCTCGTTGTAGCGCGCCCAGAACTGGTGGGCCGTCATCACGCGCACGTATTTCGAGCCGTCGGGCGATAGGTTGATTTTCATGCCGCCCGCGTAGGGCGCCGACTTGGTGGGCGCCGGCGCGGGCTTGGGCAGCGCAATAGGGGCTGGGTCGGGGGCCTTGCCGGTGGCGGGCGGCACCACTACCTGGGCCTGGGCGGCCCCACCGAGCAAGAGCAAGCCAGCGGCCAGCAGGCGGCCGTAAAAAGAAGTCATTTCGGAGAGCGTGAGAGGGTGGGAAATGCAGCGGAAAGGGCAAGGGAGGACAGCTTTTTGGCTCGCGCCAAAAAAATAAGTCAGTAGCTGACACTCCCGAGCAGGAAAAAACGGGCGGTGTGCCGCCCGGGGCAAGCCGGCTGGCTTAAGCCGAAGTGCCTACCCGCTCCACGAGCGGTAGCATGGCCACCGGTTCGGGGCGCTCGTTTTCGGGTACCGAGCGGCCTTGCAGCGCCAGCTGGTGGCGCGCCTCGTCAAACTCGCCCTCGCTCTTGGCGATTACCAGCGTGGCAATGCCGTTGCCGATGACGTTGGTGATGGCGCGGGCCTCGCTCATAAAGCGGTCGACGCCCAGCAGCAGGGCCACGCTCTCCACGGGAATCACCTTGGTGGCGGCCAGCGTAGAGGCCAGCACGATAAAGCCTGAGCCCGTGACGCCCGCCGCGCCCTTGCTCGTCACCACCAGAATGGCGATGAGCGAAAGCTGCTGCGAAAGCGCCAGGTGAATGTTAAATGCCTGGGCCAGAAAGATAACCGCAATGGATAGGTAGATGGACGTGCCATCCAGGTTGAAGGAATAACCGGTGGGAATGACCAGGCCAGCCACCGAGCGCGAGCAGCCATAGCGCTCCATCTTGTCAATCATGCGGGGCAGCGCCGACTCGGACGACGAGGTGCCGAGCACCAGCAAAATCTCTTCCTTGATGAAGCTCAAATAGGGCATCAGGCGCAGCTTGTAGTAGCGCATGATGAGGTTGAGCACCACGAAAATGAACAGGAACATGGTGGCGTACACCACCAGCATGAGCTTACCCAGCGGCAGCAGCGTGGCAATGCCGTACTTGCCGATGGTGAAGGCCATGCCGCCAAAGGCCCCGAGCGGCGCCAGCTTCATCACCATCGCCAGCACCGTAAACATGGCGTGCGAGAGCCGGTCGAAGGTCTTGACCAGCGGCTGGGCGGTTTCACCTAGCTTGTTGAGGGCCAGCCCAAACAGCACCGCGAAGAGCAATACTTGCAGGATGTCGCCCTTAGCGAAGGCGCCCACCACGTTGTCGGGTACGATGTGGGTGAAGAATTCAACCCAGTTCATTTCGCCGGCCTTCTCCGTGAATTTGGCGGCTTCTTCGGTTTTCTTGGCATCGTGCAGCACGGCCTGGGCCGTGGCCTGCACGCCCGCGCCCGGCTGGGTGAGGTTGGCCACGCCGATGCCGATGGCTAGGGCCAGCGTGGTCACTATCTCGAAGTACAGCAAGGCTTTGCCACCCACGCGGCCCACTTTCTTGAGGCTGCCCATGCCCGCAATGCCCAGCACCACCGTCAGGAAAATGATGGGCGCAATCAGCATCTTGATGAGGCTGATAAATGTGTCGGCCACCGGTTTGAGGGCCGCGCCGAAGGCGGGAAACAGCGCGCCCACCAGCACGCCCAGCGCAATGGCGGTGAGTACCTGCACGGTGAGGTTGGAAAATAAGCGTTTCATGGGCAAAGAGGCGAAAGGGTGGGAGTGGTTCGAAATGGCGTGGGAATAGCAAATAAGTACCAGGCGCTGGTTGGCAGGGCCCGCCAGCACTAGGCAAAAAGCAACAAGGGCGGCCGAAAAGTGTCCGGCTGGCCAGGCTAGGCTTTGACCGCAGCCCGGGGAGCGCCGGCCAGGATGTCGGCGTTGGCGAAGTCGGCGTATTTCTCGAAGTTGCGGACAAACTGCCGGGCCAGGGCGGCGGCCGTGCGGTCGTATTCCGCTGGGCTAGCCCAGGTGCTGCGCGGGTCGAGGATTTCGGTGGGCACGCCGGGCACGGCACCGGGCACCGCTACGCCGAAGATGGGATGGGTTTTGAACTGCACCTCGCGGAGCACGCCGGAGAGGGCGGCCGTAATCAGGGTGCGGGTGTGGGCCAGCTTCATGCGGTGGCCGGTGCCGTAGGCGCCGCCGGTCCAGCCGGTGTTCACGAGCCAGACATTGATGGCTGGGTCATCGTCCATTTTCTGGCCCAGCATTTCGGCGTAGCGGGTGGGGTGCAGCGGTAGAAATACCTGCCCGAAGCAGGCCGAAAACGTGGTTTGCGGCTCGCTGATGCCCATTTCAGTACCCGCTACCTTGGCCGTGTAGCCGGAGAGGAAGTGGTACATGGCGTGGCTCTTATCGAGCTTACTCAGGGGCGGCAGCACGCCGAAGGCATCGGCAGTGAGGAAGAACAGGTTCTTCGGCGCGGGGCCCACACTGGGCTCCACAGCATTGGCGATGAAGCTGATGGGGTAGGCCGTGCGCGTGTTTTCGGTCACGCTTTTGTTGGCGTAGTCTACGGTGTGGGTGCCGGGCACGAAGCGCGTGTTTTCGACAATGGAGCCGAAGCGGATGGCGTCCCAGATGTCGGGCTCCTTCTCGCGGCTCAGGTCGATGACCTTGGCGTAGCAGCCACCCTCGAAGTTGAAGATGCCGCCTGCGCCGGGGAGCCAGCCGTGCTCGTCGTCGCCGATGAGCCCGCGCTGGGGGTCGGCCGAGAGCGTGGTTTTGCCCGTGCCGGAGAGGCCGAAAAACAGCGCCGTATCGCCGGCCGCGCCCACGTTGGCCGAGCAGTGCATGGGTAGGGTAGCGTGCTGATGGGGCAGCAGAAAGTTAAGCACCCCGAAGATGCCCTTTTTCATCTCCCCGGCGTAGCCCGTGCCCCCGATGAGCAGCAGCCGGCGCGTGAAGTCGATGATGGCGAAGTTGGGCTGGCGGGTGCCGTCCACGGCCGGGTCGGCCTCGAAGCCGGGGGCGCAGATGATGCTGAAATCGGGGAGCCAGGTGGTATCGGCGCCGGCCTCGGGGCGCAGAAACATATTGTAGCAGAACAGGTTGTGCCAGGCCAGCTCGTTCACTACCCGCAGCTTGAGCTGGGTGGCGGGGTGGGCCCCGGCGTAGGCTTCGCGCACGTAGAGCTGCTTATCGGTCAGGTAGGCGACCATCTTCTGGTGCAGCTGCTCAAATTTGGCGGCGTCGAACGGGATGTTGATGTCGCCCCACCACACGGCGTCGGCGGTCGTCTCGTCGCGCACGATGAAGCGGTCCTTGGGCGAGCGGCCGGTGAAGCGGCCGGTATCGGCCATCAGCGCGCCCGTATCGGTCAGCACGCCCTCGCCGTTTTTCAGTGCCTCGGCCACGAGCGCGGCGGGCGACAGGTTCAGGCAAACGGCGCTTGCCTGGCTAATGCCCAGCGAATGAAGGCGTTGCAAAAGGTCGGGAGCGAGGGCGTGGGACATAATTTAAGTATGAATTAAAAGGTATGAATTATGAATTCAGGCAGCGTCCTCATTCAGGCGCGAGGTATGCTTGGTTTCAGCCATGGTCAGAAACAGCAGCAGCGAGAGGCCGATGCAGCCGGCGGTATACCAGTAGAAGTACGACTCGTGGCCGGCGCGCTTACACCAGAGGGCGATATACTCGGCGGTGCCGCCAAACACGGCCACCGTGAGTGCGTGCGGCAGGCCGATGCCCAGCGCCCGCACCTGCACCGGAAACAGCTCGGCCTTCACCACCACGTTGATGCCGCTATAGCCACTCACGATGGTAAGCGCCACCACCAGCCAGCCCAGCGCCACCCACGGGTTGGTGCTGTGGCTGAGGGCCGTAAGCAGCGGTACGGTGCCCAGCAGGCCACCTATGCCGAAAAAAATGAGCAGCGGCCGCCGCCCGATGCGGTCCTACAGCGCCCC
>Ga0265798_10006151_pt1 | contig 15838 bp, 13 predicted proteins | sample P3T30metagenome_FD_192430 | JGI IMG/M metagenome (GOLD analysis project Ga0265798, IMG submission 192430) | Plant litter microbial communities from East Loma Ridge, Irvine, California - P3 T30 | ecosystem: Environmental > Terrestrial > Plant litter > Unclassified | place: USA: California... | reverse complement strand
ACTGGGCGGCGGCTCGATCCGTATCCACCGCGAAGAAGTCCAGAGCAAGGTGTTCCGCGCGCTGAAGATCGATGCCGAAGAAGCCCAGCTGAAGTTCGGCTTCCTGCTCGACGCCCTGCAGTACGGCGCGCCGCCGCACGGTGGCCTGGCCTTCGGCCTGGACCGCCTGATCACGCTGATGACCGGCTCCGAGTCGATCCGCGACGTGATCGCCTTCCCGAAAACCCAGCGCGCGCAGGATCTGCTGACCAACGCGCCGTCGGAAGTCGACGAGAAGCAGCTGAAGGAACTGCATATCCGTCTGCGCAACGAGCAGCCGAAGGTCGCTTAAAGCACCACCATCACGTCATCCCCGCGAAAGCGGGGATCCATGCTGAGCTGGCTTGTCATGCTCAGCATGGGTTCCCGCTTCCGCGGGAACGACGATCCGGGTAGCGCTACAATAGCGCTCATGCCCCACAAAATCCCCGAATCCGTCCTCGTCGTCATCCACACCGCCGACCTCGAGGTCCTGCTGATCGAGCGTGCCGACCGTCCCGGTTTCTGGCAATCCGTCACCGGTTCCCTGGACCGCGTAGACGAACCGCTGCTCGAGACCGCCGCCCGCGAGCTGTTCGAGGAAACCGGCATCCATGCCGATGGCGAACGCATCGTGCTGCGGGACTGGGGCCTGTCCAACGTCTACGAGATCTACGAAACCTGGCGCCACCGCTATGCGCCCGGCGTCACCCACAACACCGAACACGTGTTCTCCGTCTGCGTGCCGCGCGATATCCCGGTCACCCTGGCGCCGCGCGAGCACCTGCGCCACGAATGGCTGCCGCTGCTGGCCGCGGCCGACCGCTGCTTCTCCAGTTCGAATGCGGAAGCGATCCTGCAGCTGCCGCGCCACGTTGTATAGTCGCGTATTGACGCGCAGGCACTGAAATGTTTCATAACATCACCGGCGCAAGCATGGTAATGTAACGAATTCATCACAAGCCGGGAGGCGGCAGGGACTGACCTGCGTAGTCGAATGAACGTGCCTCTCGAGCCCGATAGCGGCGTGCTATCCGAACAAACCTTCCTGACCGGCGACAGCGAAATGGCTGCGCTCATCCTGGCCCACGACTGGGCCGCGACCCCGCTGGGGCCCATCGCCGGCTGGCCGCAGAGCCTGCGCACCACCGTCGGCCTGTGCCTGGCGTCCAACTTCCCCATCGACATCATCTGGGGGCCGCACAACGTCCAGATCTACAACGACGGCTACCGGCTCATCTGCGGCGACAAGCACCCGGCCTCGCTCGGCATGGACTTCAAGGAATGCTGGGCCTCGGCCTGGTCGGAGCTCGACCAGCCCTTCGAACAGGCGCGCAGCGGGCGTACGTCCTTCCTCGAGAACCGGCGCATCTTCCTGTTCCGGAAAGGCTACCTGGAAGAGACCTTCTTCACGTTTTCGCTGAGCCCCATCCGCGACGAGAGCGGGAATATCGCCGGCCTGTTCCATCCGGTGACGGAAACCACGGCGACCATGCTCAGCGAGCGGCGCACGCGCGTGCTGCGCGACCTGAACGCGCAACTGGGACGTGCCGACAATCGTGCGGACCTGGTCCGCCTCCTCATGCAGACCGTGGCGCAGTGCGAGCTCGACCTGCCTTTCGCGCTGCTGTACGAACGCGATCCCGACAGCGGCGACTACCGCCTGGCCGGCGAGACCGGCATGCCCCCCGGCACCGCGCTGGCGCCGCCCGTGCTGGCGCCAGGCGACGGCGCCGTCTGGCCGCTGCCCCAACTGATGCAGAGCGATGCGGCGCTGCGCCTGACCGGCCTGCGCGCGCGCCTCGAAGGCGCCGCCTGCGGCCCGTATGAAGAAGCGCCGGAGGCCGCGTTCGCGCTGCCCGTCAGCCAGCCGGGCGGCGTCAAGCCCGACCTGTTGCTGATCGCCGGCGCCAGCGCCCGCCTGCCGCTCGACGATGCGTACGCCGGTTTCTACGACCTGGTGCAGGCCGCGCTCGGCGCCGCGCTGGCGCGCGTGGACGCGGTCGAGGCCGAGCGCAAGCGCGCCGCCATGCTGGCCGCCATCGACCGCGCCAAAACCGCGTTCTTCTCCAACGTCAGCCACGAATTCCGCACGCCGCTGACCCTGATGCTGGGGCCCCTCGAAGAGGCATTGCAGGCAGATGGCCTGGCGCCGGCCCAGCGCGCGCGCCTGGAGATCGCCAACCGCAACGCGCAGCGCCTGCTACGGCTGGTGAATTCGCTGCTCGACTTCTCGCGCATCGAGGCCGGCCGCATCGAAGCCGGCTTCGTCGCCACCGGACTGGCGCCGCTGACGGCGGACCTGGCGAGCAACTTCCGCGCCGCCTGCGAGCGTGCCGGCATCGATCTCGAGATCGATTGCCCGCCCTTGCCCGGCGCGGTGTTCGTCGACCCGGCGATGTGGGAAACGATCGTCCTGAACCTGCTGTCGAACGCCTTCAAGTTCACCCTTGCCGGCAGCATCCGCGTGACGCTGCGCGAAGCCGGCGGCATGGCCGAGCTGCAGGTCGCCGACACCGGCGTCGGGATCCCGGCGGCCGACCTCGATCGCGTGTTCGAGCGCTTCCACCGGGTCGAAGGCCAGGCCGGGCGCTCGGTGGAAGGCACCGGCATCGGCCTGTCGCTGGTGCGCGAACTGGTGCAGCTGCACGGCGGCTCGATCGGCGTCGCCAGCACCCAGGGCGAGGGCACGGTCTTTACCCTGCGCCTGCCCTTCGGCGCGGCCCACCTGCCGCCGCACCAGCTGGCGTCGGGCGCCGCGCAGCCCGCCGGCGAAGCGGTGCCCGCCGCGGCGCAGCGCTACGTCGACGAAGCCCTGGGCTGGCTGCCGGACGATGTGCCGGCACCGGCACCGGCACCGGCATCGGCGCCGGCCGGGGATGGCGCCGGCCTGTCGCCGCGCCGCGGCCGCGTCGTGCTGGCCGACGACAATGCTGACATGCGCGCCTACATCAGGCGCGTGCTGGAAGAGGGTGGCCACGAGGTGAGGGCCTTCGGCAACGGCCGGGAGGCGCTCGAAGCCGTGCGTACGGCGGCGCAGGGCGGCAGCCTGCCGGACCTGGTGCTGTCCGACGTGATGATGCCCGGGCTGGACGGCTTCGGCCTGCTGGCGGCGCTGCGCGCCGATCCGGCCACCAGCGGCGTACCGATGTTCCTGTTGTCCGCACGCGCCGGCGAAGAAGCCCGGCTCGAAGGCCTGCAGGCCGGCGCCGACGACTACCTGGTCAAGCCCTTCGGTGCGCGCGAACTGCGCGCCCGCGTGGACGGCGCCATCGGCCTGGCACGCCAGCGGCGCGATGCGGCCGCGCGCGAGCAGGCCCTGCGCCTGGAAGTCGAAACGGCGCGCGACAAGGCGGCGCTGGCGGACAGCCAGGTGCATGCCGCCGCGCTGTTCGAGCAGACCACGGTCGGCATCGCCGAAGCGAGTCTCGACGGCGTCCTGCTGAGCGTCAACCAGCGCTATGCCGACATGATCGGCCTGCCGCGCGAACAGATCGTCGGGCGCCGTGTCGACGCTTTCCTCCATCCGGACGACGCGCCCGACAACCTGGCGCTGTTCGCCGCCCTGGTCGAGTATGGCGTCCCCTACGAACTCGAGAACCGCTTCCTGCGTCCCGATGGACGGGCGCTCTGGGTCGGCAAGACGGTGACGCCGGTGCGCGGCCGCGACGGCGGCCCGTCGACCGTGCTCGCCGTGTACATGGATGTCACGGAACGCAAGCAGGCGGAAGCGGCGCTGCACGACGCGGCGCGGCGCAAGGACGAGTTCCTGGCGATGCTCGCGCACGAACTGCGCAACCCGCTGGCGCCGATCCGCGCGGCGGCCGAGATGATGGGCATGGCCCAGCTGGATGCGGTGCGCTCGCGCCGCGTCAGCGACATCATCGGCCGCCAGGTGCGCCACATGACCGCCCTGATCGACGACCTGCTCGACGTCTCGCGCGTCACCCGCGGCCTGGTCGAGATCGACAAAAGGCAGCAGGACGTGCAGGCCATCGTCGACCATGCGGTCGAGCAGGTGCGGCCGCTGATCGAAGCGCAGCGCCACCGGCTGGTGCTGGAAACCGATCCGCTAGGGGGCCAGGTCCTCGGCGACGAAAAGCGCCTGGTGCAGATCCTGACCAACCTGCTCAACAATGCGGCCAAGTACACGCCGGCCGGCGGCACCATCACGCTGCGCACCGAGGTCGATGCCGATTGCGTGCTCGTCATCGTGAGCGACACCGGGATCGGCATCGCGCCGGCGCTGCGCGCGCATGTGTTCGACCTGTTCGCCCAGGCCGAGCGCACGCCGGACCGCTCGCAGGGCGGCCTCGGCCTGGGCCTGGCCCTGGTCAAGAGCCTGGTCGAGCTGCATGGCGGCCGCGTCGCCTGCCACAGCGCCGGCCTGGGCAAGGGCAGCACCTTCATCGTCCAGTTGCCGCGCCTGCTGGTCGATGCGGCGCCGGCCGCCGCCTCGCCCGCCGCGCCCCAGCGGCAGGGGCCGGGGCAGCTCGACATCCTGGTCGTGGACGACAATGCCGATGCCGCATTCATGCTCAAGCTCCTGCTCGAGCAGTGGGGCCACCGCGTGCGGGTCGAGCACGATGCCTTTGGCGCGCTCGAAAGCGCCGCGCGCGAGGCGCCGGACGTCGCCCTGCTCGACATCGGCCTGCCGGGCATGGACGGCCACGCGCTGGCGCATCGCCTGCGTGCCACGCCGTCGACCAGCGCCACGACCCTGGTGGCGGTCACCGGCTACGGCATGGAAGGCGACCGCCAGCAGACGCTGGCGTCGGGTTTCGACCACCACCTGGTCAAGCCCGTCCATACGCTGGACCTGAGCGCGGTACTCGAGCTGGTACGCGGCAGGGCCTGATGCATTACGGCCATCATCGTATGTTCAATATCTGTGCTATGGTTGTGTGCTCCTGAACAAGGCGCTTCTATCCATCTGCATGCGCAGTAAAAAGCACATCCAATTTGCCATCCTGGCCGTGTTCCTGGTGATGGCGCTGGTGGCGGCCGTGCCGTTCTGGCTGGACCGCGCGACCACCACGCTCGTCCAGCAGCTGCGCACGGAACTGGAGCAGCAGCAGCGCCTCGACGGCATCCTGGATGCGCTGCGCGACGCCGAGACCGGGCAGCGCGGCTTCGTCATCACCGGCAGGGACGTCTTTCTCGAACCCTACCTGCATGCCCAGCAAACGCTGCCGGGCGCCATCCGCGAGGCCAAGGACAAGGCGGGCAGCGATGCCGAGCGCGCCAATGTGTGGCGTATCGCACGCCTGGCCGAGCTCAAGCTGGCCGAACTCGACGAAACCATCGGCATCCGGCGCGCCGACGGCTTCGAGAAAACCGAAAAGGTGGTCAGCTCGATGCGCGGCAAGGCCTACATGGACGAACTGCGGCGCCTGATCGCGATACGGCAGGCGCATACCGAGACGCGGCGCGAAGAACTGCGCACGGCGATGCTGGCCGCGTCAAGCCGTTCGTTTGCCGTGAGCCTCGGCGCCACCCTCATCAATATCTGCGTGTTCGCCGCACTGCTGACCGTCCTGGCGCGCATGCTGCGCGAACGCCGCGAGAGCGCCCGCCAGCTCGAGCAGAAAGCGGCGCAGCTGGCGGCGGCGGTCGAGTTGAGCACGCGCCAGAACCGCGAACTCAGGATCGTCGCCGAGATGCTGCGGGCGATCGAGGCCCTGCCGTCCAGCCTGGATACCGGGCCGGTGGCGGCGCGCAGCTTCGCCAGGCTGCTGCCGGGCGCAGGCGGCACCTTCTTCGCGCTGGGCGCCGGCGACATCAGGCTGCGCCAGCTGTCGCGCTGGGGCGAGGCATCGGACCAGCCGGCGGAGATCGCGCTGAACGACTGCTGGGCCCTGCGCCACGGTGCGCGCTACAGGACCACCGGCCATGACGGGCCGTGCTGTGCGCATTACCGCAACCGCAGCAGCGGTGCTGCCGACGTCGGCACGCGCCTGTGCATCCCGCTGGTCACGCAGGACGAACTGGTCGGCATGATTCACCTGGAAGGCCTGGCCACGCAAGCGAAGCAGCGCGACGAGCAGGAGCAGCTGGCGGTCACGGTGGGCGAGCAGCTCGCGCTGGCGCTCGGCAATGCCAGGCTGCGCGAATCGCTGCGCCGCCAGTCGGTGCTGGATCCGCTCACCGGCCTGTTCAACCGCCGCTACTTCGAAGAGACCCTGCGGCGCGAACTGGCACGCTCGCGGCGCATGGCCTCGCCGCTGTCGCTGGTGGTGCTCGACGTCGACCACTTCAAGCGCGTCAACGACGGCTACGGCCACGCCACCGGCGATGCGGTCCTGCGCACGATCGCCCAGCTGGTGCGGCAATCGATCCGCGACTGCGACGTCGCCTGCCGCTACGGCGGCGAAGAGCTGGTGATCCTGATGCCGGACTGCTCCCAGCCCGACGCGGCCCGGCGCGCCGAGGCGCTGCGCGCCGACATCGCCGGCGCGCCGCCGATGCTCGAAGGCGCCGGTCCGGACAGCATCACGGCTTCGTTCGGCGTGGCCGAATTCCCGATTTACGGACCCGACGCCGAGACCCTGTTCCGCGCCGCCGACCAGGCCCTGTACCAGGCTAAGCGGGAAGGGCGCAACCGCGTCGTCGCGGCTTCCCACCATTGAACCGCGGTCCGGCGCAGATCGATATGCGCTAAATGTTTTAACAAATTAATCATATCGAAGCGCGAAAGCATTCGTTCCGATTCCACGGACCGGACGGTAGCCTGTACTCGTCCATCCTGACCCGGAACCCACCATGAATGTCTTATTGCTGGGCGGAAGCCCATCCGCGCCTTCGACCACCTGGCGCCTGCTGCAGCTGTTCGGCGAACGCCTGGCGGCGCTGGGCCACCGCAGCGTGGCGCTGCAGGTGCGCCAGCTGCCGGCCGAGGCCCTGCTGCAGGCCGATGCCAACGATGCGGTGCTGCGCGAAGCGCTGGCGCAGGTAGCCGATGCCGATGCGCTCGTGGTCGGCACGCCCGTGTACAAAGCCTCGTTCAGCGGCGTGCTGAAGACCTTCCTCGACCTGCTGCCGCAGGACGGGCTGGCCGGCAAGCTCGTACTGCCGGTGGCCACCGGCGGCAGCCAGTCGCACATGCTGGCGCTCGACTATGCCCTGCGGCCCGTGCTGGCCTCGCTCGGCGCGCGCCACATCCTGCCCAGCATCTTCGCGACTTCCAGGGAGCTGCCCTGGGATCCGGCGCAGGGCCTGCAGCCCGTCGACGCCATCGCCGCGCGGATCGAGGCCGGCATCGAGCACCTGCACGCCGAGCTGCTGCAGGCCCGGCTGCGCAGGGCCGCTGCCGTTGCGGACCCCGCGCGCACGCCGGCCGCCGTCGCCATCGCCGCCTGAACCGAATCCGTCACCCATTCAATCGAGGACCACCATGAGCGATCCCCTGGACCGCGTGCACCAGCGCCGCCGTACGCTCGGCCTGCTGTTCGCCGCCGCCTCCCTTCCCCTGGCCGCCGGCCTGCCGGCCCATGCCGCCTCCGCAGCCAGAGAGGTGCGCATCGGCTACCAGAAATACGGCACCCTGACCCTGCTGAAGGGGCGCGGCACGCTGGAAAAACGTCTGGCCGAGAAAAACATCGCCGTCAAATGGACCGAGTTCCCGGCCGGCCCGCAGCTGCTGGAAGGCCTGAACGTCGGCAGCATCGACTTCGGCACCGTCGGCGAGGCGCCGCCGATCTTCGCCCAGGCCGCCGGTGCGAACCTGGTCTACGTCGGCAACGAGCCGCCGTCGCCGGCGTCGGAAGCGATCGTGGTGCCCAAGGGCTCGAACCTGCGCTCGCTGGCCGACCTGAAGGGCAGGAAGATCGCCCTGAACAAGGGCTCGAACGTGCACTTCCTGCTGGTGAAGGCGCTGGAAAAAGCCGGCATCGCGTATGCCGACATCCAGCCGGTCTACCTGCCGCCCGCCGATGCCCGCGCCGCCTTCGAACGCGGCGCGGTCGACGCCTGGGTGATCTGGGACCCGTTCCTGGCCGCCGCCGAAAAGCAGCTCGGTGCGCGCGTGCTCATCGATGGCAAGGGACTGGTGGCGAACCACCAGTTCTATCTCGCCTCGCGCAGCTTCGCCCAGCAGAACGCGGAGCTGGTGCGCATCGTGCTCGACGAACTGGCCAGGGTCGACGAATGGGGCCGCACGCACCAGCAGGAAGTATCGACCATCCTGGCGGCCCAGACTGGCCTCGCGCCGGACGTGGTGGCGCTGGCGGCGCAACGCTACGCGTACGGCGTCAAGCCGGTCACGCAGGACGTCCTGAAAGCGCAGCAGGACATCGCCGACGCCTTTCACAAACTGAAACTGATCCCGAAGCCGATCGTGGTGCGCGATGCGCAGCCGCCTGCTCAGTTGCAAACCCAGCTGCTCGCTCAACTGCCGGTAAAGGAATAAGCCATGTCCACGCCTAATGTATTCTGGTTCCTGCCCACCCACGGCGACAGCCGTTATCTCGGCACCAGCCGCGGCGCCCGCACCGTCGACGGCGATTACCTGCGCCAGGTCGCGGTCGCGGCCGATACGCTCGGCTACGACGGCGTGCTGCTGCCGACCGGACGCTCCTGCGAGGATGCCTGGATCGTCGCGTCCTCGCTGATCCACGCCACGCGCCAGCTGAAGTTCCTGGTGGCGATCCGCCCCGGCCTGTCGACGCCGGGCCTGGCGGTGCGCATGGCCTCCACCTTCGACCGCCTGTCGGGCGGGCGCCTGCTGATCAACGTCGTCACCGGCGGCGACCAGGGCGAACTCGAAGCCGACGGCCTGTTCGCCGACCACGCGACGCGCTACGAAATCTCGGACGAGTTCTTCCGCATCTGGCGCGCCGCGATGGCGGGCGAGGGCGGAGATAAAGGTTTCGATTTCGAGGGCAAGCATCTGACCGTGAAGGGCGCGCGCACGCTTTATCCGCCGCTCCAGAAGCCCTATCCGCCGCTGTACTTCGGCGGCTCCTCGGAACCGGCGCATGAGCTGGCGGCCGAGCAGATGGACGTGTATCTGACCTGGGGCGAGCCGCCGGCGGCGGTGGCCGAGAAACTGGCCGACATCCGCGCCCGCGCGGCCAAGCATGGCCGGACCGTAAAGTTCGGCATCCGCCTGCACGTGATCGTGCGCGAGACGAACGAGGAAGCCTGGCGCGCCGCCGATGAGCTGATCAGCCACCTCGACGACGAGGTCATCGCCAAGGCCCAGGCCGCGTTTGCGAAGATGGATTCGGTGGGCCAGCGCCGCATGGCCGCGCTGCATGGCGGCCGTCGCGACAAGCTGGAAGTCTCGCCCAACCTGTGGGCCGGCGTCGGCCTGGTGCGCGGCGGCGCCGGCACCGCCCTGGTGGGCGACCCCGAAACGGTGGCGGCGCGCATGCAGGAATATGCGGACCTCGGCATCGAGACCTTCATCCTGTCCGGCTATCCGCACCTGGAAGAGTCCTACCGCTTCGCCGAACTGGTGTTCCCGCTGCTGGGCAAGGGCAAGCAGGGCGGCGAGCATTCGCTGACCGGGCCCTTCGGCGAGGTCATGGCCAGCGATATCGTGCCAAAAGCCGGCGTGCCGAACACCGGCGCGCCGAAGAAGGCGGCTTGAGCATGGCACGCGCCAAAGCCCTGCTGGCGCCGCTGGCGCCCTGGGTCCTGCCGCTGCTGCTGGTGCTGGCCTGGGAAGCGGCGGCGCGGCTCGGCTGGCTGTCCAGCCGCATCCTGCCCGAACCGCTGGCGGTGGCGGCGGCGGCCCGCGACCTGGCCCTGTCCGGCGAACTGTGGGCGCACCTGAAGGTGAGCCTGTGGCGGGCAGCGGCGGGCTTCGGCATCGGCGCCGGTGCCGGCCTGCTGCTCGGCCTGCTGAACGGCAGCAGCCGGCGCGCCGCGACCCTGTTGGATACCACCTTGCAGATGATCCGCAACATCCCGGCGCTGGCCCTGATTCCGCTGGTGATCCTGTGGTTCGGCATCGACGAAGCGGCCAAGCTGTTCCTGCTGGCGGTGGGCGTGTTCTTTCCGGTCTACCTGAATACCTTCCACGGCATCCGCGCGGTCGATGCCGGCCTGATCGAAATGGCGCGCAGCTACGGCCTGCGCGGCTGGGCCCTGTACCGCGACGTGATCCTGCCGGGCGCGCTGCCGTCCATCCTGGTCGGCGTGCGTTTTTCGCTGGGGCTGGTGTGGGTGCTGCTGATCGTCGCCGAGACGATTTCGGCCCAGGCCGGGATCGGCTACATGACGATGAATGCGCGCGAGTTCCTGCAGACCGACGTGGTGCTGGTCGGGATCCTGCTGTACGCCCTGCTGGGCAAGGCCGCCGACCTGTTCGCGGTCGGGCTGGAACGGCGCTTCCTGCGCTGGAACCAGGCCTATTCATGAGGAGTGCTTCATGCAGATCAATCACGTCGAAGAAACGCGGGTGAGCCAGGCCGCAAGGCTGAGTGCGAAGGGCGCCCATCTGGTGCTGCGCGGCTTGGAGAAGCGCTACAGCGGGCGCAGCGTGCTGGAAGGCGTCCATCTCAAGATCACGCCCGGCGAATTCGTCGCCGTGGTCGGGCGCAGCGGCTGCGGCAAGAGCACGCTGCTGCGCGCCATCGCCGGGCTGGAGAAGCCGGACGCCGGCCAAGTCAGGATCGGCGGCGGCGGCACGAAGCCCGAAGTACGGATGATGTTCCAGGACCCGCGCCTGCTGCCGTGGAAGACGGTGCTGGAGAACGTCGCCCTCGGCCTTGCGGATGGGCAGGAACGGGCGCGCGCGGCGCTCGCCAGCGTCGGCCTGGAAGCGCGCGCCGGCGACTGGCCGGCGGTGCTGTCGGGCGGCCAGCGCCAGCGCGTGGCACTGGCGCGCGCGCTGGTGCATGAGCCGCAACTGCTGCTGCTCGATGAACCGCTGGGCGCGCTCGACGCACTGACGCGCATCGACATGCAGCGGCTGATCGAGTCGCTGTGGCTGGCACGCGGCTTCACCGCCGTGCTGGTCACCCATGACGTGCAGGAGGCCGTTACCCTGGCCGACCGGGTCCTTCTTATCGAGCATGGAAATTTAACAATGGACCTGCCGGTGGGGCTGGCGCACCCGCGCGCACGGGACGATGCTGCTTTAATTTCCCTTGAGAAACAAGTACTTAGCCGAGTGTTGGATGTGCGTCACATCTAGATACATTTAAAGACAAATTCATGAGGCTAATTCCGACGAGTTTGTCAGCCAGTGCCTACAAATTCCCCGTATGTACGGAATTAAATTTGGAACAGATGAGATAACACAATAGATTCCACCGTTTGACACGCGGAAACGATTTGATTAAGTTCAATAAACCGCCCACCGGCGAATTAACGTTTTGCAATGTCCAACGAAGGTTACTGGAGGAACTATGAGCGAACGCAAGCACGAGCAGCAAATAAAAGATGTTAGCGTCGACGATGATTATTTGTGCATTGAACTGCTGAACGGTCTGCTCCTGACCGGTCCGCTGCACACCAAGCCGATCAGCCGCGAAACCGGCAAGTCCGAAGATTTCGCGCCGGCCGAGCACTTCCTGCCGGCCATGAGCATTTGATCCCGCAGCCATTCCCGGACTGGACCGGGAATGGCGTCTCTCCGAGGCAGCCGCTACCGCCTCCCGACGCGCCGCACGATTGGCGCACTTAACGGAAGAACACGGAATGATGGGGTTAAAATGTTCCCATGAAAATTCGTGTTGCGACCTACAACATCCATAAAGGCGTCTCCTCCTTCCGCAGCACCCCGCGAGTGGTGGCGCTGAAGAAGGCCATCGGCATGTTCGATGCGGATGTCGTGTTCCTGCAGGAAGTGCAGGGCCGCCATGACCGCTACCAGGCACGCTACGGCGAGAAGCTGCGCAGTCCCCATCACCACTGGCCCGACAAGGCTCAGCACGAATTCTTTGCCGGCGAGTCGCTGCACGCCGCCTATGGCATGAATGCGGTCTACGATCACGGCCACCACGGCAACGCGCTGCTGTCCTGCTACCCGATCGCCAACCAGCACAACCACGACGTCTCCGACCACGCCTACGAGCAGCGCGGCATCCTGCACTGCGTGCTGGACACGCCGGCCGGGCAGGTCCACTGCTACGTGGTCCACCTCGGCCTGTTCGAAGGCAGCCGCCGGCGCCAGACCGATGCCCTGATCAGCGCGGTGAACGAGTCGGCGCCGAACGGCGAGCCGGTCATCATCGCCGGCGACTTCAACGACTGGCGCAATACCCTGAGCGACTGCCTGCGCCTCAAGCTCGGCGTGGTCGAGGTCTTCGACGAACTGGAGCACCGCCGCTCGCTCGGCGACATGGTGCGCACCATGGCCGGCCGCGAGCGGCGCCTGGTGCCGGCGCGAACATTCCCGGCCGCCATGCCCTGGTTCCGCCTCGACCGCATCTACGTGCGCGGCTTCAAGGTCGAAGAGGCGCAAGTCCTGCACGGGCCGCAATGGGCGCGCCTGTCGGACCATGCGCCCATCGTCGCCAACCTGCAGCTGGCCTGACCGCCCATGCGCTCGGTTCCCTACGTCGCCAACAACGACGTCAAGCTGCTGGAAAGCGGCGGAAGCTATTTCAAGGAACTGCTGGCGGCCATCGACGCGGCCCAGCACGAGATTCTCTACGAGACCTATATCTATGCCGAGGACGAGACCGCGCGCGCCGTGACCGAGGCCCTGAAGCGCGCCGCGCAACGCGACGTCAAGGTACGCGTGCTGATCGACTGGTTCGGCACCGGCAACCGCGTCGCCAACCGGTTGCGCGAGGAATTCACCCAGGCCTGCGTGCACTGCCGCCGCTTCAACCCCTGGTTCAAGCGCGGCGTGGCGCGCAGCCACCGCAAGATCTGCGTGGTCGACGGCGAGACCGCCTTCGTGGGCGGCATCAACACCAACGATGACTGGCACCACGACTACGCACCATATGCAAAGCTGCCGGCGCCGCGCTGGGATTTCGCGGTGCGCGTGCGCGGACCGCTGGTGGAGCGCATCCACCGCGAAGCGCAGGCGCAATGGACCCGCGTCGGCCACCTGAACCTGGCCCACCGCGTCAACCTGTTCCGCGAAACGCGCAAGCAGGCCCCTAGCATGGGCGAGCACCCGATGCGCGCCGGTTTTGTCGTGCGCGACAACCTGCGCAACCGCCGCACCATCCAGCGCGCCTACCTGCAGGCGATCGGCCGCGCCCGCAAGCGGGTGCTGATGGCCACGCCTTACTTCGCGCCGGGGCTGAAATTCCGCCAGGCGCTGGCGCAGGCGGCGCGGCGCGGGGTTGACGTCTGCCTCCTGATCGGCGTGGGCGAATTCCGCATGCAGGATGCGGTCGCGAATTCCTTTTATCCGCAACTGCTGGCGGCTGGCGTGCGCATCGTCGAATACCGCAAGACGCAATTGCACGCCAAGGTGGCGGTGGTCGACCACGACTGGGCCACGGTCGGTTCCAGCAACTGCGATGCGCTGTCGCTGTTCGTGAACCAGGAAGCGAACGTGGTGGTGCACGATGCCGGTTTTGCGGCCAGCATGGCGCAGCAGATCGAGAAAGGCATCGCCGATGGCGTGCCGGTCGGCATGGATGATCTGAGGCAACTGAGTTGGGTGCGCCGCACCGGGCACGAAATGGCCTATCTTTTGTATAAACTGACGATGCGGATCTTTACGATCGGCTATGCCTGAGTAGAAACAGATAGATTTATGAGCGAAAACGACAACGTACGGATCGACAAATGGCTATGGGCGGCGCGCTTCTTCAAGACGCGCTCGCTGGCGGCGGAAGCGGTCGATCGTGGGCGGATCAAGATCAATGCGGAGAACGTCAAGCCGGCGCGCTCGGTGAAGATCAACGACAAGATCCTCATCGACAACGGCTCGACCCGCTGGGAAGTGATCGTGCTGGGCCTGTCCGGCACGCGTGGTCCGGCGCCGGTCGCGCAGGCGCTCTACCGCGAAACCGAGGTCAGCATCCAGAAGCGGGCGAACGACCAGGAAGCGCGCCGCCTGTTCCCGGAACCGGGCAGCACGATCAAGGGACGACCCACCAAGCGCGACCGCCGCGCCATCACGCGCGCCGGCGGCGAGTAGGGTGGGCGCGGCCGGCGTAGGCACTCCGTGCCCACGCGTGGCGCATACAGGTAGTTGGCTAGAACCCCAACTCTAAACTTCCCGTTTGACATTTCGAGGCTGGTAGATAATAGTACGAGCGTTCGGATTTTTTCTCGCTTCAAACGGGGGTCTCGTATTAACACTTCAGCCAAATCCATGGTCATGCGCAAGGGCGAGATGACGCGCGCAGCGATTCTCGATGTTGCGCTCGAACTCGCCAGCCGTGACGGCCTCGAGGGCCTGACGATCGGCCTGCTGGCCGACCGCATGAACATGAGCAAGTCGGGCGTGTTCGCACACTTCGGTTCGCGCGAAGACCTGCAGATCGAAGTGCTGAAACTATATCACCAGCGCTTCGAGCAGGAAGTATTTTTCCCCAGCGTCAAAGAAGCACGCGGCCTGCCGCGCCTGGAAGCCATGTTCAACCACTGGCTCAGGCGCGTCTCGGTCGAGATCGCCTCCGGCTGCATTTATATCAGCGGCGCCGTCGAGTACGACGACCGTCCGGGTCCGATCCGCGACGAGCTGGTCGGCATGGTGCGCATCTGGCAGGGCGCCCTGGTGCGCTGCGCCCAGCAGGCCGTCGATTGCGGCGACCTGAAGGCGGACACCGACCCGCAGCAGCTGGTGTACGAGATGTACGGCCTGGTCCTGGCCGTGCACCACGATGCCCGTTTCCTGCGCATCCCCGGCGCCGTCGACCGCGCACACCGCGGCTTCGCGCGCCTGATCGAGAATTACCGCAATCCCACCAAGTAATCACTACATAACCAATCTTTACCTTCGTCAGGAGATCAACATGGGTCAGTACGTCGCGCCAATCCGGGATATGCAGTTCGTTCTGCATGAGTTCCTGAACGTCACCGAGGAATTCAAGAACCTGCCGGCCTACCAGGAAATCGACGCCGACATCATCAACCAGGTGCTCGAAGAAGGCGCGAAATTCACGCAGGAAGTGCTGTTCCCGCTGAACCACTCCGGCGACCGCGAAGGCTGCCACTTCGACGCCGCCACCAAGACCGTCACCACGCCGAAGGGCTTCAAGGAAGCCTACAAGCAGTACGTGGAAGGCGGCTGGGCTGCGCTGGCCTGCGATCCGGAATACGGCGGCCAGGGCCTGCCGGTCTCGCTGAACAACTCCTTCTACGAGATGCTGAACTCGGCCAACCAGGCCTGGACCATGTACCCCGGCCTGTCGCACGGTGCCTACGAGTGCCTGAAGGAGCACGGCACCGAAGAGCAGAAGAAGTTCTACCTGCCGAAGCTGGTCTCGGGCGAATGGACCGGCACCATGTGCCTGACCGAAGCCCACTGCGGCACCGACCTGGGCCTGCTGCGCTCGAAGGCCGAGCCGCAAGCCGACGGCACCTATAAAATCACCGGCTCGAAGATCTTCATCTCGGCCGGCGAGCATGACTGCGCCGAAAACATCGTCCACCTGGTGCTGGCGCGCCTGCCGGACGCACCGGAGGGCTCGAAGGGCATCTCGCTGTTCCTGGTGCCGAAGTTCCTGCCGAACGCCGACGGTTCGATCGGCGAGCGCAACCCGATCTTCTGCGGCGCCATCGAAGAAAAGATGGGCATCCACGGCAACGCCACCTGCCAGATGAACTTGGACGGCGCCGTCGGCACCCTGATCGGCCAGCCGCACAAGGGCCTGAACGCGATGTTCGTGTTCATGAACGCCGCCCGCCTGGGCGTCGGCATGCAGTCGCTGGGCCTGACCGAAGTCGCCTACCA
>Ga0265798_10006148_pt1 | contig 15843 bp, 17 predicted proteins | sample P3T30metagenome_FD_192430 | JGI IMG/M metagenome (GOLD analysis project Ga0265798, IMG submission 192430) | Plant litter microbial communities from East Loma Ridge, Irvine, California - P3 T30 | ecosystem: Environmental > Terrestrial > Plant litter > Unclassified | place: USA: California... | reverse complement strand
ATCTTAGAGTAGCAATAGACGATATCCGGGTCAAAGGCAGTCACAATTTCGTTGGTGAAGGTCTGGACGCGGAACGTAATCATCACTGATTGATACTGTCAGCCTTGGTACCTCTTCTGTGACTACCTGTCACATGACCATAGTGCTTCCTGGTATCGGCCCGATATGTGAGCACGGTACATTCGAGCACGTTCTACGACCTTCGTCGTCACTCTTTCCACGTCAGACGCTTATGTGTCCTCCTGTTCATCATATGTATATAATCTTGCTTGTTTCCTTCGTAGAACAATCAACATTCTCCTTCATATCTTCGTCCGCCTGACAGATACCATACTGCATGTTGTCACATACGAGCGAAAATGGAAATATGTCCGGGGAGTGCGCTGTCGTATTACAACCGTTGATCTAAGCAATAAACCGTAGTTGTTGCTATTATTGGCTACTTTTAAGTGACAGATACCCCAGCATCATCGCTTGTATGCTCCAGCCTGCGGTGGGATCTGCGTTGGAGCAGGCGAACATGAACTCGGTCGTACCTCTCCTCGCGCAGAGCACGCTCGAGACCTCGCAGCCATCAATTCTTCAAGCGGACTGACGATGACTTTATATTGGTGTACAAAGCGAACGCTGCTTTTGAAATGTGTTAGAGCTATCGGGAGGCCTTGTGACTTGGCGAGAATGCGATGGACGCCATGCCTTACCGGAGTAAGCATATATTCCGTAGCCCATACTTGGCTTACATATCTGTCTCCGGTGATGTTCCGAATTTCCGAACGCCAGCAAAGATAGCGCACCCAGGCTACACAATCGATCGTGTCAGCACTATCTCGTCCTTGAGGATGAAGTCAAACCCAGCTAGCTCTCTTATGTCACAAGCTTCTCGGCGGGGCTCATGAGCAAGGAGGAAGGACAAACAATCATCGCCATGTTTGCTAGTAGTTCCACCTCGACTGAGTAGCCTCGCACTCAATCGTGCTCGTGAATACCACCTCATACCAGCACTACACATCACCGCCTGCCCCCACCGCCAATATCCTGCCCCAACCTATACCCACTAATCTTCTCCCACTCAATCTTCTGCCTCGTAATCGGCAACTGCCTGCGCAACCCCTTGAACGCGCCCTCACTCAACTGGCCAAACGCCCTGTTCAAATCCTCCTGATACTTCTTCTCCGCCTGCGCAATCTGCCTCACAACCTCTGCCCCACTTCCCCCTCCTACACTGACGTTGACATCCTTCTTCGTCAACAGCCTGACATTTCCGTCCTCGTAGTAGTGCACATCAACGTTTATCGTACCTGTGAGCGAAGACGTGGATGGGTCGTATATGTATTGCGATCGCCAGCGCCCGTTCCAGTAGTTCGTGGGTGAGTATTTGTTTGCGACGGTGAGGATTGCGAGGGTGGAGTCGGAGGATGTGGGGAAGACGCCGTGCGATGAGGATGGATAGTGCTCTGATGTGTGTGTTGCGAGGGCCTTGGTCAAGCTCTTTCTACGCTGTGTATTAGCCCAAATCCCTAACCAACAATAGCACTGCCTGATATGACGTACATCAAATCCTCATGCCGACTCTCCTGAACATGACTCTGCACAGCACTCGCCTTGCCCGTTGCATGATCAAAGTCGAACGAGCTCTGTGTGTCGACGTCGTAGTAGCGACCCGATCCCGAGCCGAAGGAGGCATCAGAGTCTAGACGGTTGTACTCGCTGACGAGCACTTCTGTGCTGCCGCCTGGGAGCTTGGTGGTGGTGAATTGCAACTCGTTGTAGGATTGGAACGCGGGCGCAAGTTTGGCCTCGGCGCTGGGGTCATCGAGAATGGATTTGATGGCTTTGGTAACGTCGGCGAGCTGGGGAGTGTTAGTTCAGGAAGTGGATAGGTGGAGTAGAAGGGGATTCAGGGTTGTCGGTGGTGGTGGTGGAGGTTATCAATGACATACCTCGCCTGGTGGCGCGCTCTCGATGAAGGACGAGAGGGCCTTTTCCGATGACATGATTGTGTGCAAGTTCGGGAGTGAAGAGGCTCGGTAGTGTTCAATTGGAAGCTTGAGCGTGAGTGTTGTTTGGGGAAAGTTGTGGAGTTGACGCGGTTGCGCTTGGCGTATCGAGGGGTCCAGTTTTAGCGGGCGGCAGCGACGGGAGTGCAGGGACTAGCATTGCATGTGAACCACATGCCACAACCAGCTCAAAGTTACAATGGATTGATGGAAGAGTGATAGGAGGTGATTGATTTTGGAACGAATTTCAGGGCACAGAACGAAGAAAGGCTGAACATACATCGCCAAAGTAGATGATCTAAATCAGATAACCGCAGAGACTTGCTCTCTCGAATGCTGCACAAGGGTATATATTGTTCGCAATTGAAAGACAAACACAATACATCCGAAGCCGCGGAATCCCATAGCCTCCTAGTACGCCGCGCTCGCGCTAAAAGACACCATCATACATACTGTACACTCAAACTCGCTCCCCAGCACGCCTACTCAATGCTCATCTTCATCAAGCTCTCGTTAGCATTCTCCATGCCCATGAGCCCAACCCTCTTAGGACCCAGCGTCGGAGTCATGCTCAAGCTCATACTACCACCGCTATTCGACCGCTCGCCATGCGACTGACCGCTAACCGATGGCTCGCGTCCAGTCTTGCTCGTGTTGCCCCACAAGTTTGCGTCCCGCTGGGCAGGCGATTGTGAGATGACGGGGCTGTTGTGCACGCTCACGCCTGGCGATACGGCGCGGCGCTTGATGGATGACTCGTCAAAGTCGTCGTCGCGCCGGCGCTTGTTGGACTTCTTGAGGCCGTCAGCAGCTGAGGGTGGGTACATCGGGCCTGGCGTAGATGCGCGAGAGGTCCATCCAGTGCTGTTGTTGTTCTGATCAGGCGCGTGGTACGATGAGACAGTCGGCGAGTCTATGCTCATGTCCTCGCTGACTGCCGATGATTCGGCACGTGGGAACGATGGCGGTGGAGGTGTATGTGCCGCTCGCTGGTTCCAGAAGTCGCTGCTCACGGAGTTGCGGTGCAGCGAGCCGAATGTGCCGAAGAGGCCTTTGGTCGTGAAGCTGTCGAGACTCATGTTGCTCTCGCTCTCTTCCTCAGGCACGCCTTCGAGAGGTCCATCAAGGCCGGGAACACTTGGTAGTAGATTTGGTGAAGATTGCGCGGTGATTGAAGGTCCTTCGTCCGCTTCTCTCACCTGTCGAATGATCTCCGCCTCTCGCCGGACCTCGCTGTCCACCGGTACGGATTCTTCCCAGAGCTCTGCCTTGACGCGTCCGAACTGTCGTGATTTTGGCTACTAAAGTCAGCATGGTTGTCCTCTGGTGGGACATATGGATGCTTCTTACCAAGAGATTACCTCGCCGCGTCACCTGCCGCCGCACAACGCCTGGTGTCCGCGGAAAGCTCCCAGCCTCGTCCCCGCTGTCGTTCCCGGAGGAAATATGTAGGTCATTCGCGAACAGAGAGAGACTCTCGCGTCTCGAGCCGGCCTTGCGCACTGCTTCCCGCACGAAATAGCCCTCGCTCTTAGCATTGCCATTCGGCGGTGATGCTGGCCCAGGGCTCGCCATAGAGCTGTGCCCACTCGCCGAGCTGGAACTCTTCCGGCTTCTGCCCTTGCGCAGCCTAGCGCGTTGTATGCTCATGAAGTTCGGTATGCCGCCAGCGCTGGGTGAGAATAGATTCGTCGCCCATCCTGGGTTGCATCCAGGCATAGCTCCAGGAAAGGCGATGCTGCTCTTAGCTTGCGGGGTGCCCATCATCGGGTCGTCGTTGTCCTCTGGGTCTAGTGGGTCGACCTCGTCGGACGAGCTGCTCGACTCCTCCGAGCCCATCATGTTGATGCTGCCCAAAGAGCTCGACGGCGCTGTTTTATCGCCATTGCCCCATCCGTTGTGCATGGTCACGTTCGGCGAGTTCATCAACATCGAGTTCGAGCGCGGCTTCCGCGACGGAATGTTGATGCCTTTCTGCGTGATTGTCGGTGACGAGTCGGGTGACGATTGCTCGGGCAGTGTTGAGTGATGGAGGTGTGTGCAGGCCCTCGAGTACTCTGCGCCTCGCGATCGTCGTGGCAGCAGTGAAGCGGGCGAAGCGTGTGAAGCGTACGTATTGCGTGCGTCTAGCTGAGGTGAAAGAGGCACCCGCGCTGCGAAATGGGCGGGGCTCGGCATGGGCGATTCGCGTGACGGCATTTGCAATGAGAGGCCTCGCGATAGAAATTCGGGTCGCCGTGGCGTGGTGGGGAGCGCGTGGTGGTCATCCTTTGACATTCGGGCGGCTGGCTCGCGGAACTTTGGGGATGGCTCCAAACGCGGCGTTGAGTCGGACAGAGATCGCGTTTTCGACTTTTGGGGGGTGCGAGTGCCTCCAGGACCCATCGAACCTTCCTCACTCTGTTCGTGCGGAATCGTCATGTCCATGGCTGCGAGGGAGCGGTCAAGTTTCTCAGGAGCAATTGCTGCATACGGCTTGGCAGAACGTGCGATTTTACAACTTGATTGTGTGGGCTTAGGGTGATTGCTTTCATATCAACCACTTTACAAGCAAATAGCGTGACGAGTGGGCAGAACGCGGTGTGAGAATCATGATCATGATGCGTGAAGTCGCGAAAGTGGGGAACTCGGCGTTAATTAACGCGGCACGTGTAATGCACTACCACCAAATCCCAGAGATCTCGTTAGATCTTTATATGTGAAACCGGACACTACTGTCGCCACACCTGTAGTTCTCAGGACTCAATGATACCCTTAACCCAGTCGATATCGTCAAATTTTGCCTCATACACGTTCAACACAGTCATGACCCACTCCTTGCCTTCACGCTTCATAGTCCCCATGCATCGACCAATCCTTCCTTGCTGCAGAAGCCTCTTACTGTCGTAGTTGAAAAGCTGCACCGAGTTCCACTTCGCCGTGTCGTACACCGCCTTCAAATACGGCGGCTTGCCGTGGAAGAGATCACAGAATGTGAAGTGCTGGCTCGTGGCATCTCTCTCGGACTCCAGAACCCTTGCATACAGCTCGAAGGTGATGTCCTTCCCAGTCTTGGACGCCTGATGGGCCTGGTTGATAACTTCACCGATTCGGAAGCACGTTCGCAGCAGTGTACCGGAAGACAAACCGATGATTGGCGACCGATCGCGGACGGCGGCTGGGAACGGTGGCCTGACGATGGGCTTCCGAGCCGAAGCATTATCAATGTCATTAGTGGCAGCAAGCAAGCGAGTAGTCAAAGTGGTCGGTGACTTGAACTTTTGCGTCGCTCGCTTGTTGCTGTGGGGTTCTACGTCGATGGGCGCAGCTGCAGTAGAGCCAGGGAGCTGTTCATCGCCATACGTTGGGTGGGCGGCCTGAGACTTCGTTGGTGAGCTTGGAAGGCCATGTGTGATGCCATCGATCATGTCTGATGTGAGCTCCAGGAACTCCTCGTCATCCAAGTCATCGTCGAAGTCCTCCTCATCGAAGATAGAAGCGGGGCCAGGAGCGTGGGCGGTCTCTTGCTGGTTCGGTAGATCGTTATCATATTCGTGAGAGTCGCTGTCGAAGAACTGATTGTCAGCGTAGTAGTCACCTGGGTCGTTGTGTGGGTCTGATGAAGAATGCTCCGTGCGATGGGCACTTCTTTTCACTGCGATGTTGCGGGCAAGGGGGAGAACAGTACTCTGCTGCGAAGACCGCGAGCGCTGGGTACCATCGAGAAGTGTTTGCGCATCGAATGCGAAAGCATTGTCTGCATGTGAAGTCTGCACGGCAGTTTTGGATCTAGTCGCGTGCTTTCGAGGCTTGGTGACTCGCAGACCATCAGACACACGTCTCTGGGATGCAGCTTTCCTTGGAGCGTCTGCTTCATTTGCACCGTGGTATGTCACATGCTCACTGCCGCGACGCTTCTGCCTCATCTTCGCTGACTTGGGTGGAGGCGTCCGTGGGCCGCCTGGCAGAGGCGCATACTTCTCCAGATGATGAGGTTCATCTGAGCTTCCCAGGCCAAGATACTGTGCAACTGCTGGGTTCCTACGTCGCTTTGACTGGCTCGTTGCTCTTCGACGCTTCTGGTTCTGCTGAACTGGAGCGAGTGCAGAGGACTGTGGTGTCAGAAGCTGTGTTCGTTGCTGATTGATCGCCTTGAAGCCTGACGATGTTGGCGCCTGTGTAGCTTCGCTGAGGAAGATGGTCAGTCATGCGCATAATCATTCGGTGCCACAAGTGAGAGGTGAGAAAGGAGAGTGGAGGTGCGTGTTGGATCATCTCTCACGCATCAAGACCATCCCTTCGCTCTCTCACAAGGTCAGCATCCCAGCCACGATACAACGCGTCTGCCGTGTTCATCACGCCCATTTCCGGACGATTGCGACAGTGTCGGTGGTATTTGGTTGGTGAAAGGAAAGTTACGCGACATCACAGTGCAAGTCAGGGTAGCTCTTGCTGATTCAGCCCCCACCTGCCGCATCATCATGCGGGGCGGCTCCTTTCGGGCAGCTACAACCAAGGCATCACATTCACATTCCGCGTGCGTTGGGGAGCTACGTTTGTTACACTCCTTACAATTCACAAGACAGATCATACACACCACCGCGACCTCGATAGCTTTGCCGTACTTCCCGCCAGCAAGTGCTTTCCGGGATATCTTTCAACTCATTGTTCGCTGTTGAGAGGATCCAGGGTACCTTCCAGCTTCGGTCGCACGTGCTCTACGGAAGCTCGCGCAACAAAGAACAGCTAACTGTTCCTGGCTTTTGGTATCAGCAAAGGTTGTGTAGAATCAACTTCGAGTCGAGTGTGAGGAAGGAGAATGCCGGTAAGAAGCGCTCTATATCAAACTTCTTCAAATCCAGAGGTACCTTAAGGGTGCTCTTTCGCATCTTCTGCTCGAGTGCTATTTCGTTGCTTAAACAGTACTATCCTATAACCTCAGCAAACCGGATCGTAGCCCAAGTAGTCTGCGGTCAAGATGAATACGTCTAGCTTAAACAACTTGTTTAGCTACCAAAACTGTCGCCAATTCACGTTATGTAAAGTACTGAGTTCACATTCTGACTCACCGACAGAAACATGCATTTTCAGCCGTTACGGTCCAGGTCGAAAGGCTGACCAGCGAGCAATACGAAGAGGATGTGAGTTGAGGCAATAGCTATGGTCGACATGCCAAAGACTCATTCAGCCCCAGGACATCAGCGGAATTGTAGATCTCATCGAAGTCGTCCGCATCCAATCTTCAGGACCCACTGAAGCAGCACGAGCGCTCAGAAAGAAGCTGTAGGTCATACCACGACCTGTATTTGTCCACTGCTAAGCGACAATAGAAAGTATGGCAACGTACATCGTCAGATTCGAGCACTGGTCCTTCTGGATGCACTGATCCAGAATGCCGGCAGCAGGTTTCAAAGGACATTTGCTGACGAACCGCTGCTTGAACGTCTCCGGATCTTGGCCCGCGACGATACAGTCGATGCCCATGTGCGACAGAAGGCTAATGTTCTGTTCCGGGAATGGGCAGTTGGGTACAAAGGTACTGCGGGCCTGGAGCGTATAGCAGCATTACAAAAAGAGCTACCGCGTACCAAGCGCCCACAGCCTCAGCAGTCGCGTATTGTTCGCCAACAGGACGCTGAAGCGGCGCGTGAGCGGGAAGAGCACTCACCTCCACCATCGCCCCCACACGCCAGGCGGCCTGAAGTCCAGCATGCTCCTTCGTCCTCATCTAGTAGACCAGTCACGTTGGGCAATGCTACTCCGCAATCAAGCACTTCATCCATCTTCAAGCGCAACAAGAAGGACAAGAAGAGCAGTGGAAAGAAGTTCAACCTCGAGCAAGAGAAAGGGCAGCTTCTTGAAACCATTGCTTCCGCGAATGTGGCGAGCACAAACCTCCTGAACGGCCTGCAACTCATCAATCGAGAGCAACAGCGCGTCAGCGAGAACCCGGAAGTGATGCGCCGTTTCGAGAACTGCAAGCAATTACGTCGCCAGGTCTTGCGATACATCCATCTCGTTGAGTCTGAGCAGTACATCGGTGGTCTACTCAATGCCAACGACGAGCTCGTGAAAGGTCTTATGGCCTTCGAGATCATGGACAAGAGCATCGACGACGACAGCGACAGCGACAATGACAATGAGTACAGCTCATCGCCTCCAAACGAGGCCGCGATGGCCAACTTGCGCATCGCGGAAGAGCCCCCAGCCAAACCTCCGCGTCCGATGGGCATACCTATGCCTCCCGCACCTGCGCCCAGCAGCGCTCCTGCAGCGAGCGAACCTGAGGAGGATGACGATCCGTTCAGCGATACTAATGGTGAGTTGTTGCTGCGTGGCTAAAGAGATTTCTAACACAAACAGTGGTCAAAACGCCATGGCAAGAAAAGGGTCAACCAACATGGCGAGATGTGTGAAGGAGATCGAGAAGGCGGATTTCAAAGCTGCGCACGTCCACCGTGTTATTTCCTATGTTTTTGCGGCCGGCAATACCCAATGCTGCATCTTGAGTTATCCACATTAGACATTCAATATCATCAACGAAAGCCCAGCGATGTATTTTTGGTGTCATGTCGCGCCACATTGAGCCACGACGTGTGCGTCATCTGCCGATTTGCGCCATGCTGTGATTGGCTTAGCCCGGCGCAACTGTGAAGCAGGGCTGATTGCCTCCCCAAGATATGTATCCCCTTCGCCTCCTCCAACGAAGCGCTTAACCCCGTCCCCAAGTCGCTGCTATTCCGTACCCCTATCCTCCATACGAAGCGAATACGTACGGCGCATTGGAAGAGTTGTTGTGGCGAATAGAAGCTAACGACGTCACAGCCCGTCCAATTCAAACCTCAACTCGCGACCATACCACATCTCAGCGCAACCCATCCAAATCTCAATTCTATACACGCCTCGACTTCGTCGCATTCACATATAATGCCTGCCTCTACCACATCATCGATCTCCACAGCCGCCGGCTCCATCGTCAAGCCTCAGGGTGGCAAGTGCTCGTGCATCAGCACCGACGACTGCTCTTGCTGCTGCATCCCGTGCACAGTCATGTAAAGCGAGGGAAACCAGACACACGAATGATACGATACGATCGACGGTATATACGCAGTTGAGGGTTGTGGGAGGATAGGGTCTTTGGACAGTCTCCGGTTGACGCGGGATTGAGCGAGCATAAGTTTGGGATCTGTTTGGGCGTCAAGGGGAGTGTGTATGAGTCATCTGGAACATGAGGGCAACAAATCGACCCAAATTCGTCTGAACACCTTTCTGTTCGAAGTAATGCGATGCTTTTCCAATGCTTTTGCGATCCCTTTAGCGCCTTGGCAGTGAGATCTCGGAGCCCGCTTCGTCTCGTCTCTCTCTTCGCAACCACCACAAGGACAAGCTATAAGTTGACTCTCGCCGTTTTCGCAGTTCTCTAGTCATTACTTCTCTCTCGAGTTTACGGCGTCTAGAAAGTTTATACCAGAATAATGGCCCTATGCCAAACCTGCCAGGCCATACCTTTCCGAAGGATGTGCACATGGCAAGACGGACCCAGCACATTCCGTGACACTTCTCGGCCTCCTTTTAAATTGTTTTCCGAGTCCGACGAGCCTTCTCCCCACACGGACCTGCGGCGTGCCTTCTTGAGATGGCATACCTCGCTTGACGAGTTCGCAGCATCGGCCCGCGTCTGCGCGTTTTGTGATATCATCCACAGTCGCATGATCAAGAACTGGCACTATCTGGCCAACGTGCGTGACAATGATCAGAGAGAGGTCTGGCTTGAAGTACCTCGAAAAGATCCCACGCTACATGTGTGGCTAGGCGATGGCAGACCTGAGGTTAGGAGTAGTGGCAATTGGCGGATCAACACTCCACCTGGTAATTTCTCACGTCCATCCTTACGTCTGTAACTAAGGCGTGGTGTGCAGATAGCTCTGTTGCGCAGTACTTCCCTACCGATTATGCGGTGCCTAAGGACTGTCTGCATCCTGCAGTCCTTGCGAAACTGGATTCGTGGCTAGACAAATGCGACAACCAGCATGAGAAGTGTGCATCAATACACGACCGCATCACTCCTCTGCCAACAAGATTGCTAGACTTGTCGACCCTTCCTAATAGGAAGGATCTGATCAATGCTCGGGGCGAAAAGCAGTCTTTACTAAAGTCAGCATCGTGTAAGCTAATCGAGACATCAACCGGGAGTACTGGACGATACATATGTCTAAGCTACTGCTGGGGCAAAAGCCTTGCATACACTACGACGACCAGCAATCGAGCGGCGCACATGCAGGACGGCGGCATTCTGTTTGCGAATCTACCCGGGACACTCCAAGATGCATTGTACATCGCAAGATACTTCGGGATCGACATGATTTGGATAGACTGTGTCTGTATCGTACAAGACGACAAGGCCGACTGGGAACGTGAGGCAGCGCAGATGGCTAGTGTCTACTCGAACGCATATCTTACTATTGCTACGACGCGCGCCGCTAATTGCGGAGAAGGCTTTCTACAGCCTCGGAACGTTAACGAGGTGTCTATACGTGTCGAGGACGAAGAAGGCGGTTTTAATCTCTACTTTACTTATGATGACCTCACCATCTCACCTGGGTCTATGGAAGCTGTAACTCACCAACCACTACGTGTGCAACGAGTACGATATTCATTTCCCCACATGGACACCGTATAGCTGACAGAGATACAGGGAGAGCCATTGCTTGATCGTGTATGGTAGGCAAACACCCCGAATGCTGAAGTATGACAAGGATTTTGACTTTATTCAGGTGTTTTCAAGAGCGCGTCCTGGCCGTCAGAACCGTCCACTTCGCCTCCGACCAGCTGTACTGGGAATGCGCGCATTCCTTCGAGCAAGAAAGAGGTATAATCTGCGACAACGAGTCGGACTTCTACAAGGAATACTCGCTCAAGACGCTATCCAACGATCGCGATGCATGGCACCGTATGGTGGCTGAATACACCTCACGCAATCTCACATTCCAATCCGACAAACTTCCAGCGCTTTCAGGCGTTATCAGCGCGCTACAGAAGCTCACTGGTGACACATGCCATGCTGGCATCTGGCGAAGCTGGTTCCTCTTGGGCTTATTGTGGCGCGTGCAGATACCGGATCAGGATATATATGTCTTCGCGCCCAAAGATCCGGTTCGACTTGAGTTCTGGAGAGCGCCTTCTTGGTCTTGGGCGTCTCTTGAGGGTGTGGGTTTGTACGATATAATCGAGCGCTTCGTCTACTCCTGGGACTATATCGCGCAATTCGAAGACTGCGAGGTCATTCCGAGCGGTATCAATCCTCTCGGAGAACTCAAATCAGGATATGCGAGGATCAGGGGATCTCTGACGACGCTTACCGCAGTCGACCAAAAAGCCATCGGACACCTCTCCAATGGAAGAGCATGTACGATTCAACTGACGGACAAGCGACACGTCTACTCGGGCGTGTACTTTGATCACGAGAGATTTGACACGTGTGATGTAGTGATGATCACGCCGTACGCTGGCTTGGCAATTCGACCGGTTGAGTCGAAGCAGAATACATACGTTCGTGTTGGTGCAATTTTGGTCTACCTACGGATGGGTATCAGTACCGATACTGGCGACGTGGTTTTGTCGGAGGGGGAATCACAGACTTTGACTGCTGTTGATTATCCTCAGAGTACCTCGATAACGCTGATATGATCTGCGTCCCAACCAGTATAGCAACGAGTCACTTCTCCATATCAACGATGAAGATGTAGTGACTATGGCGATTCACCACATTCCAGATTTTGCGGTCGATTCAACAGCATGGTACGCCGTCATCGTTAGCAAGCAACCCAAACATGCAACGGCTAGTCTCCTGCTCCCATTCGCTTGAATCGCAACAAAAATCTCCCTCATCCTTCCTTTTGAAACTTTTTCAACCTTCAAAAAAATCTCACGGCCACTTCAGCCCCACTTTACCAACTCGGACCATTGCAACACAACAACGACGACAACTATGGACGCGCTCATCACCACAGCTCTGCCATGGCTTCCAGGGGCGATCATAGGTTTCTGCACTGCTTTCAAAATCCCGGACACGAACTCTGGTCCCTCGACTGGATGCCTGCAGACCAAACATGATGGGCCTACCCTGAACCAGATCACTCTCACGGAAAATGAGAATGCCTCAGAAAGCGAATGGTCTCCGCTAAATCCGTCGGTGCCGTGGCGGGACGCTGTCATTTAATTGGCATACTATCACGTCATCGACAACACGATTGACGTCTTGTGGCTTCGCTACGGGTATGAGTTGGGAGACAGGCTTCCGTGTACGGCGTATGTTCACAGCTCGGAGACTTTGACGTTGTTGTTGGGTGTGCAGATGCTTGCTTGGACGGGGATGAAGATGCGAGCGCGATATGGAGTGGTGGTATGGAGTGAAATGGAGATTGAGGACGGACTGGTGTGTGAGAAGGATGGGAGATTTGGGGTCTCTTGGCAAAATTGAGCAAGCTATTTGCCAGTAAATGTATGTAGGTACTGAAGTCTTTGGAGTGTATGGCGCGAAAGGGGTCTCACAGTGCGTCACGAATGTACATTACCAATGTCCTCGCGCCGAGCACTTCCAGACTTCCTCCATTCTCACTCAGCTACAATGCACGGCAATCCATCCATTCCTCAGTCCCCCTTCTTCCCCGCCTCCTCATCCTCCTTCTTCGATCGACCCAACAGCTTCGACACAACATTCGCACGCCACACACGCGTCACAACTCCCATCGACTTCTTCAGCACCGTGAATCCGCGCCAGACAGCAAGAATCATTAGCGTCAGTGCAAATGTGACGGAAAAGTACAATCACACCCAGTTCGACACTAGTGGTCTCGTGCTACGCGGATCGAAGTTCCAGAACGACGCGCTGAAGAGTGTGGCGACGAATGTGCCGGGGGGAAAAACGAGTGTTATGGCGGTGATGACGCGCATGTCGGCTGTGTAGCGGTGGTTGAGGTCGTTGTCGCGTTGTTGAAGGGTGACGTAAACCTTCTTTTTGTATCAGCGGCATAAAAGACTGGTTTGTACTCAACATACCAACTATGTCACGGCTTGAATTGTCTCCCTCATGCTCTCTATGTCAAGCTTCAGTCGTTCACATTGCTGAAGCATAATTCCCAGCCGGTCTCGCATTCCTGCATCCATGTCCGTTGAATATCCAGCTGTGGAGTTCAGAATCTCATCCGCGAATTCTATAGCGCAAGCAATCTGTGCGGCTGTCACAGTTCCATCGCGTATTACATTCGCCGCAACACATGAAAGGCTGGCCAGCGTGCGTGGCATGGATGTGATGTCAGGCGAATCTGCTGCTGCTCCCGGTGTGAAGTACGAGTCGCACCCGAGAGTGCGAAGTATAGACCGATAATCATACCATGGGACTGAGTAGTAGAAGGAAATGGCTCTATCCAGGCTGACTGACGTGTATATGAAGGGTAGAAGATGGGGCACATGGGCAAAGCTCTGCATGGCCACGAGAGCAGTGTGTATGGAGGCCAGAGTTGTCTCGTCTCGACAGTGGAAAACATCATAAGTGTCCCGGCTGCGATGGTCATGTCGAAGTGCAAGCACCATTCCATTCAAGTGAAACCCATTGAGTTGAAGTTCTTGATGCTGTCAACTACGCAACACCTACACCCATGATAGACATGTCATGTAGCCGAGAGTCACAGCTGACGCACCTTTGAGATGTGGACATGTGGTGGAGGGACGAAATCTTGACCAAGACGGCGTGCTCTCATATGCTGATAGGAATGCACTTTTCACATGCCAATTTGTTGAAGTGTAGAATGCAGTGAAAATCAAAGTATTGTGAATTGTTCTGTTGTGTTGTTCTGCTTGTGCGGACCTCCCAGAAGGCCAGCAGCAGGGTCTGTTTACATGACGTATCTATGATACAGCTGAGGTAAGAGGTACTCGATAAGTGAGGAAGTAGCACCAGAACACCAGCACGTGATCTGCTTCTCCTCATAACCGCAACACAATTACTCTGAAGAGCTTCAATAGTTTTCAAAGAGTACGGCGGATGCGGTGGGTAGTACTCTGATTCGTCACGGAATGTCAGTGTATTGAGACTATTGCAGAGTCAATAGAAACCCGTCAAGATGACCTGGCCTTCCCATACAGTCGAAGTCGCCATGTTGAGGCGTCGGTATTTGTCGCAGCTTGCTCGCACAAGGCTGGGAAATCCCGGTCCTTGATCTCCTCACGTTGCACTTACAATCCCGACTACGGTAATCGTTAGCTACTACGCATAAATCATACATACACTGCCTTGTGGTAACGCACCGCCTTCATAGATATCTTGAAGTACGTATGCTTCAAATCGCCGGTGCCAACAGTGGGTGGTGCGTCGAGCCAATCGATTGACATATTGCCATCAGCTTGCACAGATCTTGTCAACTTTGTGCTACGAAAGCAGGGACGGGGATGGTGTTGTCAGGTTCGGAAGGAGTGTTTAGATTGGGCGTCCTGATTTCTTGTCAGGCTCGTAACTGGCCGTAATTATGTGTGTCCAAATCTATACAGAAAGGCTGAGCAACGGGACAGCAGCCACTAGAGGTGAAGCGTCCAAACTTGACTGCGGCTGAATGCGAAAATCTCAGCCTTGCGATGGTTACATGCATCGACGCCTCCAGCGCTAACTTGCGTCTGAAGTAGCCAACCACCCTGAAGAAAACTTAATTGAGGGGAGAGGAGCAGTGAAAACAGTACGTTCAGGTCATCATAGTTGAGATGACTGGCCTGTTTCTTCAGGAGAGAAGGAGCAGTCTATATAGGCGAGAAGCGCGGAGTAAGCGAAGAAATACACATGAGTGCGCCACAAACATAATACCCAATCCATCAAGTCAAAAGCTTATTTGGATTAGTTATTTCAAGGTGTAGTTGATTATAAGAGGTTGCACATAATCGACGTCTTACAAGTGCGCTAGATTACATACAAAATATCAGGCGACATTCTAACCTTCGTAGACGTAGTGATCTACCTATTATTTTCTGGTATACCCAGGTCGTCGCAAATGATCGCGATCACGATCACCAGAGCTTGAAAAGTGCTGCAAGCTGATTCCGTGCGTAACTTTAGTCGACAGGATGTCACGCTCTAATCGAAATGCTATCCTCTAGCGCATCCTCTATCCGTACTCAATCTGAGATGTATCATTAGTTCCGCAAGGCACTGATACTTTCCGCCTTTTCTGTACTGAAAGAGCACATTTTGCTCAGAAATGAGATGGAAACAGCTGGAACTCGGCTCGCCGTCTAGCTTAGAACCTGATAGCAAAATTCACAGAAGGCGTAAAACGTTCACCGCTCCATTGCAGCACTTATCAAAAGTCCCTCGAACAGATTGAAGAAAAGCTCGCAGTACAACCGATGAAGTGCGACTCCGCAATTGATGAAGCAGTAGTCTAGCAATAGGAAGAATAACGACGTTGTGCAGATAAGAAACTAGCCTTTGCGCTCAGCCGGGAAAATGCCGCGTGACTGCGTATGCGGGGTGGGCGCAAGGCGATCGTGACAGTATCAGTCATGGCGCGGAAAGGAGAACCTCCTCCGAAAATCAGGTCGATGATCAACGCATATTGCCTGCTGTGAATATTGGCCACCGCTACGAAGCACTAGTTCGAAATGCAAAGAAGGAAGACAGTCGTCACACGTGATTATTGACGAATGTGATGCCAAGAACCACCTCTTGGCAGACGACACACCCAACCATTGCGTCAGCTCCACCATCTCTCCCGCTCGCATTCTCAGTCCGTCTGCAATTCACCGTCCATAAAATCCGTAGATCACTACGACAGGGTTGGCTCTACGCCGTAGAAAGTGTATGCGCGCCGTATCTCATTTG
>Ga0265798_10006144_pt1 | contig 15849 bp, 13 predicted proteins | sample P3T30metagenome_FD_192430 | JGI IMG/M metagenome (GOLD analysis project Ga0265798, IMG submission 192430) | Plant litter microbial communities from East Loma Ridge, Irvine, California - P3 T30 | ecosystem: Environmental > Terrestrial > Plant litter > Unclassified | place: USA: California... | reverse complement strand
GCGCGGTTGTGGTCGTTCAGGTTGTCCGAGAACTGGCTGGTGCCGTCGCCGCGCGCCACGAAATACAGGGCTTGCGTCTTGGCCGGCGACAGCGCCGCCGCCAGCGACTGGACACCAGGCAGCGAGATCGGGGTCGGCGGCAGGCCGGCGCGCGTATAGGTATTGTAGGGGGTGTCGAACTGCAGGTCCTTCTTGCGGATGTCGCCGGCGAAGCGCTCGCCCATGCCGTAGATGACGGCCGGGTCGGTCTGCAGCATCATGCCGGTGCGCAAGCGGTTCACGAACACGCCGGCAATCATGGTGCGCTCGCTCTTTTGCCCGGTCTCTTTCTCGATAATCGAAGCCATCGTCAGCGCCTCGTACGGCGATTTATACGGCAGGCTTGGATCGCGTGTGTCCCAGGCCGCCTTCAGGTGGTTCAGCATCGCCTGGTGGGCCTGCTTGTAGATCGCGAGCTCGGACGAGCCCTTGGCGAACAAATAGGTATCCGGGAAGAACAGGCCTTCCGGCTGGGTGTACTCGTTCGAGACCTTCTTCATCAGCTCTTCATCCGACAGGCCGACGGTGTCGTGGCGCAGGCGTTGATGCGCCTGGATCGCGGCGCGCATCTGGCGGAAGGTCCAGCCTTCGACGATGGTGAGCGATTCCTGCGCGAACTCGCCGCGCACCAGCTGGGTCAGCAGGCGCCGCGGCGAGGTATTCGGCTTCAGCTCGTAGCTGCCGGCCTTGATCTTGCCGGCCTGGCCGGTGACGCGCGCCAGGATGTTGAACAGCTGCGGATTGACCGGCACACCGGCCTTGACCATCTGCTGGGCGGCGGCGCCGACGCCGCTGCCCGGATTGATGCTGAATTCGACGACCGGACCCTCAGTACTCAACGGGTTTTTGGCCCACCAGGAAAAACCAGCGACCGTGGCCACCGAAACGATGACGCCGGTGACCAGGAGTTTTTTAATGAATGCCATGGGTGCTTTTTTTGGTTTCTGCCGGGGTTTTTGTCGTCCCCGGCGCGATTGTGCCGACATCTTTATAATGAGCCCGTAATGATAAAGCCTAATTGCTAATACTAACTGGATTTATGCTTAACTGGACAGATACCCTTGCCTCGCTCGGCGCCCGCTTCAGTATTGACGCGGCAACCCAAGTGGAAGATTTCGGCCGCCCCTTGACGGCCGCCGAACTGGCCGACGGCTTCGTGGCCCCGGTCACCGACCTCGGCCTCATCGCCGTGGCGGGAGACGACGCCGCCAGTTTCCTGCACAACCAGCTGACCAACGACGTCGAGCATCTCGGCCAGTCCGAGGCCCGGCTGGCCGGCTACTGCACCCCGAAAGGCCGCCTGCAGGCCAGCTTCCTTTACTGGCGCGGGCTCGACACCGTGTATTTGCAGCTGCCGCGCGCGATCCAGCCGCCGCTGCAGAAGCGCCTGTCGATGTTCGTGCTGCGGGCCAAGGCAAAGCTGCGCGACGCCACCGAGGAGGCGCCGTTCGCGGCCGTCCTCGGCCTGGGCGGCGGACGCGCCGAAAGCGCGCTGCGCCGCCACGTGGCGACCTTGCCCGACGCCCCGTATGCCAAGGTCGAGGGCGAGTTCGGCACCGTGATCCGCCTGCTCGATGCCTTCAAGGCGCCGCGCTACCTGTGGCTTACCACGGCGGAAACGGCGGCCGCCGCCCTGCCTGGCTTGACGGGCGAACTGGCGCTGGGCGGCAACCAGGCCTGGCACCTGGCCGCGATCCACGCCGGCGTGCCGCAGATCACCGCCGCCACCCAGGAACAGTTCGTGCCGCAGATGGTCAATCTCGAGCTGCTGGGCGGCGTGAATTTTAAAAAGGGCTGCTACCCGGGCCAGGAAATCGTCGCGCGCAGCCAGTACCTGGGCAAGCTGAAACGCCGCACCGCGCTGGCCACGGTGGAGAACCCGGCCGTGCGCGCCGGTGACGAAGTCTATTCGATGACGGACCCGGGCCAGCCCTGCGGCATGGTGGTCAACGCCGCGCCCAACGGCCTGGGCGGCGCCGACCTGCTGGTCGAGATGAAGCTCGGTGCGCTCGGCGAGGACGTACGCCATGGCGCCGCCGGCGGACCGGCCCTGCGCTTCGCGCAGATGCCCTACCAGCTCGACGCGCTCGACATCTAGCGATGGTCGACCTCTACGTGTACTACAAGGTCCGCATCGAAGACGCCGCCCGGCTGGCGCCGCGCGTGCGCGCCATGCAGGAGCGGCTCGCCTGCATGGGCTCGAGCTGCCAGCTCAAGCGCCGCCCCGAAGCGCGCGACGGCCTGCAGACCTGGATGGAAGTCTATCCCGCCGCCTTCGAGGGCTTCGCCGCCACCATCGAGCAGGCCGCCGAACAAGCCGGCGTGCTCGAATTCATCCAGGGCCCGCGCCGGTCCGAAGCCTTCATGGACCTGCCGTCATGTGCCTGATCGTCTTTGCCTGGCAAGTGCTGCCCGGGGTGCCCATCATCGCCGCAGCCAACCGCGACGAATTCTACGACCGCCCCGCCACCCCGGCCGCACCCTGGCCGGCGCACCCGCAGGTGATCGCGGGACGCGATCTGCAGGGCGGCGGCAGCTGGATGGGGGTGACGACCGAAGGCCCGAATGGCCCGAAGTTCGCGGCCCTGACGAATATCCGCGGGCCGGCCGAACGGCGCGAGAACGCGCCCACACGCGGCACCCTGGTGGCCGATTTCCTCACCGGCGAACTGAGTGCGCCGGACTACATCGCCGCCATCGTCGCGCGCGGCGACGTCTACAACGGCTACAACCTGGTGCTGGGCGACGGCGAGAATCTCTACTGGCACTCGAACCGCGGCGGCGACGATGCGCGCAACGGCCAGGCGCTGGAACCGGGCCGCATCTACGGCATCTCGAACGGCCTGCTGGACGCGCCCTGGCCCAAGGTGCTGCGCACCAAGGCCCAGTTCGCGAGCCTGCTGTGCCAGGGCGCGCCGGAAGACGCCTACTTCGAGATGCTGGCCGACACCACCCCGGCGCCCGACCTGCGCTTGCCCGAGACCGGCATGCCGATCGAGGTCGAGCGCATGCTCTCGCCGGTGTGCATCGAGTCGCCCGGCTACGGCACCCGCACCTCGACCGTGGTCAAGGTCTACAGCCAGGGCGAGCCCGAGCTGCACGAACGGATCGTGCAGCCTAGCGTCGTCCCTTGACCCCGGCCTTGAGCATTGCGGTCACCTGCGGCGTCGCCGCATACGGATCGGCCGGCTGCTCGCCCTTCACGATCGCCTCGAAGCGCTCGGCGGCCGACGCCAAAGCCTGCGGGTGCGAATACACGTAGAAGCGCTCCTCGCGGATCGCCTCGAAAGTGATGCGGGCCACGTCGGCGGCCGTGATGCGGCCCGACTCGACCGCCTTCTCCGTCATCATCTGGGCTGCCATCTGGCTGGCCGTCACGCGCTCGTCGCTGCTAAGCTCTTCCGGCCGGTTGCGGTGCGATTGCGCGATTCCCGTCGGCACGAAATAGGGGCACAGCACCGAGGCCTTGATCGGCGCATCGACCAGCGCCAGGTCGTGGTGCAAGGTTTCGGTGAGCGCCACCACCGCGTGCTTGGATACGTTGTAGACGCCCATCGCCGGCGGCGTCAGCAGGCCCGCCATCGAGGCGGTGTTGACGATGTGGCCTTCGTAGTCGCCGTCGCGCGCGGCGCATTCGAGCATGGCGCGGGTGAACACACGGACGCCGTGGATCACGCCCCACAGGTTCACGCCCAGCACCCATTCCCAGTCCTGCTCCGAGTTTTCCCACACCAGCCCGCCGGAGCCGACACCGGCATTGTTGAACACCAGGTGGATCGCGCCGAAGCGGGCGATAGCCGAATCGGCCAGCTCCTGCACATGCGAGGCCTTGCTGACGTCGCACACCATGGCCAGCACCTCGGCACCGCCATCGAGCAATTCTTCGGCGGCGTGTTCCAGCGCCTTGGCCTGCACGTCGGCCAGCACCAGTTTCATGCCCAGGCTTGCGGCCGTATTAGCGAACTCGCGCCCCAGGCCGCTCGCGCCGCCGGTGATGACGGCGACCTTGCCCTTGAAATCCTTCATGTCGTCTCCCCTTTTCCTTGAGCCTAGACCGCCGACACGCCGCCGTCGACCGCCAGCGTCTGGCCCGTGATGTGCTTGCCGGCGTCGGAGGCGAACAGCACCACCGCGCCCTTCAGGTCCTCGTCGTCGCCCAGCCGGTTCAGCGGCGCATCCTTGGCCAGGTTCTCGGCCCCGAAGGCGGCGAACACCCCCTTGGTCATTTTGGAGGGGAAGAAGCCCGGCGCGATCGAGTTCACCGTGATGCCGTAGCGGCCCCATTCGCCCGCCAGCGCGCGCGTGAAGTTGACTACGGCGCCCTTCGAAGTGTTGTAGGCGATGGTCTGCATCGTACCCGGCGGATTGCCGGCCAGGCCGGCGATCGACGAGATGCTGATGATACGCCCGTAGCCGCGCGGGATCATGGACAGTTTGCCGACCGCCTGCGTGACCAGGAAAATGCTGCGCACGTTCAGGTCCATCACCTTGTCCCAGGCATCCACCGGATAGTCCTCGGCAGGGGCGCCCCAGGTTGCGCCGGCGTTGTTGACCAGGATGTCGACGTGGCCGAGGTGGGCGATGGCTTGCTCGACGAAAGCGTGGGCTTGTGCTTCATCGGAAAGGTCGGCGGGGATGGCGTGGGCGTCGATGCCGTGTTGTTTCAGTTGGGCGATGGCCGCGTCGAGTTCGTCCTGCCTGCGCGAGGTGATGACGACACGGGCGCCTTGTTCACCGAGGGCCTGGGCCATTTGGAGGCCGAGGCCGCGGGAGCTGCCGGTGATGATGGCGGTTTTGTTTTGGAGGGAGAAGAGTTCTTGGGTAGTGCGCATTGGGGGTGTCTCCGTTGATTTTATTTGACTGACTTCGGGCTAGAAATTGGGTTCCGGCCTACGCCGGAAGTCGTAGGCGCGAGTGGCGCGTACGACGATCTTCAGGCCACGTAATCAAGCACGTCGTTCCGGCGACGGCCGGAACCCAATTTTGCATGAGCAGGGTTACACCTCGTAATCCATACACTGCCTTCCCTCCCGAATCGCCCCAATAAACGGCACCACCGCCTTGTGCACCGGATGCGCGATATACGCCTGCAACGCCGCCCGGTCCGTAAACTCCGAATACAGCACCACGTCATACGTCGCCTCCAGCCCTTCTTGCGCCAGCACCACTTCAAAAACAAGCTGCCCCGGCACGATATTCGCGCACGCATCCAGGCGCCGCTTCATTTCAAGCGCATTGGCAGCGCGGTCCGCGCCTTCGGCTTCATCCTTCAATTTCCACATCACGATATGCTTCAGCATTTCAACTCCAGAACAGTTAAACCACTTCGAACAGCCCGGCCGCCCCCTGGCCGCCGCCCACGCACATGGTCGCGACCACATGCTTGACGCCGCGGCGCTTGCCTTCGATCAGCGCATGGCCCACCAAACGCGCGCCGGAAACGCCATACGGGTGGCCGACCGCGATCGCGCCACCATTCACGTTCAGGCGTTCCACCGGGATGCCGAGCTTGTCGGCACAATACAGCACCTGTACCGCGAACGCCTCGTTCAGTTCCCACAGGCCGATATCGTCCACCGTGAGGCCGGCGCGGGCAAGCAGTTTCGGGATCGCGAACACCGGGCCGATGCCCATCTCGTCCGGCTCGCAGCCGGCCACGGCGTAGCCGCGGAAGATGCCGAGCGGGTTCAATCCTTTCGCTTCGGCCATGCGGCTGCTCATGACGATGGCGGCGGAGGCGCCGTCCGAGAACTGGCTGGCGTTGCCGGCGGTGATGACGCCGCCCGGCAGCGCGGTGCGGATCTTCGAGACGCCCTCCAGGGTAGTATCGGCGCGGATGCCTTCGTCGGCGGCGATCGTCACTTCGCGCGACAGCAGCATGCCGGACGCCTTGTCGGCCACGCCCATGGTCACCGTCATCGGCACGATCTCGGCGTCGAACCGGCCCGCGGCCTGGGCGCTTGCCGCGCGCTGCTGGCTCTGCACGCCGTATTCGTCCTGGCGCTCGCGCGAAATGCCATAGCGTTTGGCCACCGTCTCGGCGGTCTGCAGCATCGGCCAGTAGATCTCCGGCTTGTTCTTCTTGAGCCAGCTTTCATACAGCATGTGCCGGTTCATCTCCTGCTGGACGCAGGAGATCGATTCGACGCCGCCGGCGGCGTACACCTCGCCTTCGCCGGCCAGGATGCGCTGGCTGGCAGTGGCGATGGTCTGCAGGCCGGACGAACAGAAGCGGTTGATGGTCATGCCGGGCACCGTCACCGGGCAGCCGGCGCGCAGCGCGGTCTGGCGTGCGATGTTGACGCCGGTGGCGCCTTCGGGATTCGCGCAGCCCATCAGGACATCCTCGAGCTCGCCCGCTTCAATGCCCGCGCGCTCGATGGCGGCGGCCAGCACGTGGCCGCCGAGGGTGGCGCCGTGGGTCATGTTGAATGCGCCTTTCCACGACTTGGCCAAGCCCGTGCGGGCGGTCGATACGATGACGGCGTCTACCATATTGGTCTCCTTGTTTGGGTGTTCTGGATCAATCGAGAATAGCATGATTAAGAACGGTCGTTCGCAAAAAAAATATGTATTTCATATGGCGCATCGCAGCATGCGCAGCGTCAGAGTGTAAACACGCGGCGAGCCGAACTATTGCATGTCTTGCATTGTCAAACTGTAAGCTTGGCGTAAGTTTGGAGAAAGCATCGTGTAAGGAAAGCGGCACACACTCCGCGACAGCTGACAAACAATCAGCATTTCCGATGACACTAAATATTAAACGGAGACACACATGGCAATCACACCCGGCATGACTGCCGGAGGGAAAGCTGCACCTTCCTCCAAAGGTATTACCAAGGAAGAGCGGAAAGTCATCTTCGCATCCTCGCTCGGCACCGTCTTCGAGTGGTACGACTTCTACCTCTACGGTTCGCTCGCCACCATCATCGCCAAGCAGTTCTTCATCGGCGACCCCACCACCACCTTCATCTTCGCCCTGATGGCCTTCGCCGCCGGCTTCATCGTGCGCCCCTTCGGCGCGCTGGTGTTCGGCCGCCTGGGCGACATGATCGGCCGCAAATACACCTTCCTGGTCACCATCCTGATCATGGGCGCCTCGACCTTCCTGGTCGGCCTGCTGCCCAGCCACTCGCAAATCGGCATCGCGGCGCCGATCATCCTGGTGAGCTTGCGCATCCTGCAGGGCCTGGCGCTCGGGGGCGAGTACGGCGGCGCCGCCACCTACGTGGCGGAACACGCGCCGCACGGCAAGCGCGGCCTGTTCACCGCCTACATCCAGACCACCGCCACCATCGGCCTGTTCCTGTCGCTGCTGGTCATCCTGGGCACCCGCACCGCGATGGGCGAGGAATCGTTCCAGGCGTGGGGCTGGCGCATTCCCTTCCTGGTCTCGGTGATCCTGCTCGGCGTCTCGGTCTGGATCCGCCTGTCGATGGCCGAGTCGCCGGCATTCGCCAAGATGAAGGCCGAAGGCAAGACCTCCAAGGCGCCACTGTCGGAAGCCTTCCTGAAACCGAAGAACGCCAAGGTCGCCTTCCTGGCCCTGGCCGGCCTGACCATGGGCCAGGCGGTGGTGTGGTACACCGGCCAGTTCTACGCCCTGTTCTTCCTCACCAAGACGCTGAAGATCGACGAGCCGACCGCGAACATTCTCATCATGATTTCGCTGGCCCTGGCCACGCCCTTCTTCATCTTCTTCGGCTCGCTGTCCGACCGCATCGGCCGCAAGTGGATCATCCTCGGCGGCTGCATCATCGCCGCGGCCACCTACTTCCCGATCTTCAAGGCCATCACCCACTACGGCAACCCGGCCCTCGAGCGCGCCATCCAGACCGCACCGGTCGTGGTGGTGGCCGATCCGAACACTTGCCACTTCCAGGTCGACCCGACCGGCACCAAGAAATTCCCCTCGTCCTGCGACATCGCCACCCGCATGCTGACGGCCGCCTCGGTGAGCTACAACATCCAGGAAGCCCCGGCCGGCACGGTGGCCTCGGTGAAGGTCGGCGACGCCACCTTCCAGTCCTTCAACGCGGTCATGACGGCGGACAACCTGAACTTCGACCCCGCTTCGAAAGCCCGTGAAGACGCGCTCAAGAAAGAAGTGACCGGCGCCCTCACCACCGCCGGCTACCCGGCCAAGGCCGACCCGAACGAGGTCAACAAGCCGATGCTGGTGCTGCTGCTGTTCATCCTGGTGCTCTATGTGACCATGGTGTACGGTCCCATCGCGGCCATGCTGGTCGAGATGTTCCCGACCCGTATCCGCTACACCTCGATGTCCCTGCCCTACCACATCGGCAACGGCTGGTTCGGCGGCATGCTGCCGACCGTGACCTTCGCGCTGGTGGCGTTCAAGGGCGACATCTACTACGGCCTGTGGTATCCGATCGTGATCGCGCTGGCAACCGTCGTCATCGGCGGGCTGTTCATCCGGGAGACCAAGGACAACGACATCTACGCGCAAGACTGAGGCGCGCCTCGGTGGACACAAAAATGCCGCTGGAGACAGCGGCATTTTTCATGCGCATTCGGTTCTTGAAGTTGCAGGGTGGGCGGCTCGATGTCGGACGTCGCTCCGCCGGGGAATGATCGCCGCCCACGCGTTCAAATCACGGTGCTGCAGCCTGCGCCGCTGTTCAACATCGGGTTGAACGCGTGGGCGGCGATATGGCTACGACGACTCCCAGGGACGGGAACAGCCGCCCACCCTACGGTAACTCGGCAGCGCAGCGCGCCCCGCAGCGGTTCGCCAGTATAGTTGAGCCATCATACAAAAACGGGGAGTCATCTTGTTCGCACAGGTCGAAGAGCAGGTCCAGGCATCGGTCGAATGGCTGCGTCTGTTCGTCGAGGCGCTCGGCGCGATCGTCATCGCAGCCGGCGTGGTCCTGGTCGTGATCATGCTGCTGCGCCACGTGATCGACCGCGGCGGCAGCTTCATCCCGATTCGCCTGAAGTTCGCGCGCTATCTGACACTCGCCCTCGAACTGCAGCTGGCCGCTGACATCCTCTCGACCTCGGTGGCGCCGACCTGGGACCGGATCGGCAAGCTGGCGGCGATCGCCGTAATCCGGACCGCCCTCAACTACTTCCTGGGCAAGGAGCTGCAGGCCGAAGGCGAGAGCGCACCGGCGCCTGCGAATCGCCCCTGATCCGGCAGGCGCCGCCCCGGCCTAGCCGTTGAAGCCCTTGTTCTCTGAAGCGCGCTGAACCAGCAGCGGCGCCGGCGCCCACGCGTCGCCATGGCGGCCGCGCGCATACTTGCCCATCGCATCGAGCACGTTCGGCAGCCCGACCGAGTCGGCGTAGAACATCGGGCCGCCACGGTGCAGCGGGAAGCCGTAGCCGGTGAGGTAAACCATGTCGATGTCCGAGGCGCGCAGCGCGATGCCCTCTTCCAGGATCTTCGCGCCTTCGTTCGCCAGCGCGTACACCAGGCGCTCGACGATTTCCGAATCCGGAATCGCGCGCCGCTCCACGCCAATGTCCTGCGAATGCTTCACGATCATGTCGTTCACCAGTTGCGACGGATACGCCTTGCGGTCGCCCGCCTGGTAGTCGTACCAGCCGGCGCCGGTCTTCTGGCCGAAGCGGCCCCCTTCGCACAGCAGGTCGGCGGTCTTCGAATACGCAATCTCCGGCGACTCGATGGCGCGGCGCTTGCGGATGTACCAGCCGATGTCGTTGCCGGCCAGGTCGCTCATGCGGAACGGCCCCATGGCGAAGCCGAATTTTTCAATGGCGGCGTCGACCTGCTCCGGCAACGCGCCCTCTTCCAGCAGGAAGAAGGCCTGGCGCAGGTACTGTTCCAGCATGCGGTTGCCGATGAAGCCGTCGCACACGCCCGAGACCACGCCGGTCTTCTTGATCTTCTTTGACAGCCCCAAGGCGGTCGCCAGCACGTCCTTGCCGGTTTCCTTGCCGCGCACGATTTCCAGCAGCTTCATCACGTTGGCCGGGCTGAAGAAATGCAGGCCGATCACGTCCTGCGGACGCCCCGTGAAGGCGGCGATGCGGTCGAGGTCCAGGGTCGAGGTGTTCGAGGCCAGGATCGCACCTGGCTTCATCACCTCGTCCAGGTTGCGGAACACCGTCTCCTTGACACCCATGTCTTCGAACACGGCTTCGACCACGATGTCGGCTTGCGCAATGTCTTCATAGGCCAGGGTGCCGGTGATCAGTCCAATCCTCTGCTCGCCCTTCTCCTGGGTCAGCTTGCCCTTCTTGACCGTGTTCTCGTAGTTCTTGCGGATAGTGGCGAGGCCCTTGTCGAGCGCTTCCTGCTTGGTCTCGAGGATCGTCACCGGGATGCCGGCGTTCGCGAAGTTCATCGCAATGCCGCCGCCCATGGTGCCGGCGCCGATCACGGCCGCGCGCGCGATGGTGCGCACCGGGGTGTCGGATGGCACGTCCGGCACCTTGCTGGCGGCGCGCTCGGCGAAGAAGGCGTGGCGCAGCGCCTTCGATTCCGGCGTCTGCGCCAGGTGCAGGAAGCGCTCGCGCTCGAACTTCAGGCCTTCCTCGAAGGGCTTGGTAATCGACGCGGCGACCGTCTCGACGCATTCGAGCGGCGCCGGGAACGGCCCCGCCATTGCTTTCACGGTATTGCGCGAAAACTGCAGGAAGGCTTCATGGTTCGGATAGTCGACTTTACGGTCGCGCACCTTCGGCAGCGGACGCGCATCGGCGACTTTTTCGGCGAACGCGATCGCCGCCGGCAGCAGCTCGGTCCCGGCCGCAAACACCTCGTCGAACAGCGCGGTGCCGGCCAGCTTCTCGGACGCTACCGGCGTGCCCGACACTACCATATTGAGCGCCATCTCCAGGCCCAGCACGCGCGGCAGGCGCTGGGTGCCGCCGGCGCCCGGCAGCAGGCCGAGTTTCACTTCCGGCAGCGCGATCTGGGCGCCGGGCAGGGCGACGCGGTAGTTGCAGCCCAGCGCCAGCTCCAGGCCGCCGCCCATGCAGACGGTGTGGATCGCGGCGACGGTCGGCTTGCTGCTGTTCTCGACCACGCGGATCAGGGTATGAAGGGTCGGCTCGGTCAGGGCCTTGGGCGAATTGAATTCGCGGATGTCGGCGCCGCCGGAGAAGGCCTTGCCGGCCCCGGTGATGACGATCGCCTTCACGGCATCGTCGGCTTCCGCCTGGCGGATCGCATTCACGGCGGCGGTCCGGGTCTCAAGGCCCAGGCCATTTACCGGCGGATTATTCAGGGTCACTACGGCAACGCTGCCCTGCACGGTGTAGTCGGCGCTCATGTCTCTTGTTCTCCTTGTATGTGGCGGGCCTGGGCCCCTGTCTGATCTTCTGAACTATACCTCAACTAAAAGTACGAACGTATTATTTTCTGGCATCGCCCGCGTATGCCAGAATAGCGTCCTCGCCCTCACCTTTCAGCACGTATGGAAAAACTGTTCGCCCAACTGTCCCGCCTGTATCTGATGCCCGGCGTCTCGCCGGCAGACCATGATGCGGAAGGCCGCGTGCCGCTCGTTTCCAGCGACGGCCTGAGCCGCGCCATCGTCATCGATTTCCCGCGCTTGCGCCGTGGCGAGCCGGAACAGCATTGGGAAAACCTGTGTGCGGTGGCGAACGCCGTGCAGACGCAATTCGGATTTCCAGCCCCTGCGGTGAGCATCGACGGCGCAACTGGCTACCGGCTCTGGCTGTCGCTGAGCGAACCGGTACCCGAGGGCGATGTGCGCCGCTTCGTGTCGATGCTGCGCGAAACCCATTTCCCGGAGCTGGAGCTGCCCATCAGCGAACAGGTCCAGCTGCCGCCAAGGGTGAACCCGGCGTCCGGCAAGTGGGCCGCCTTCATCCATCCGGGGATGGGGGCGTCGTTTGCCGAGGAGGCGGGGCTCGAGGTCGAACCGCCGCATCACGCGCAGCTGGCCTTCCTCGAAGGCTTGCAGGGTATCGATAAAGCGCAGTTCTTCGAGGCGCTGGTGTCGCTCAAGCAGAACGAGCCGGTGGCGGACGCGCCTGTCGCAACGCCAGCGCCAATGGTCGGCGGACTGCTGCTGAAGGATGCGACGCTGGAAGACATCGTGCGCCACCTGCATGCGATGAATATCGAGCCGACCTTTCGGCATCTACTTCCGCGCAGTAACTGATCCCTCCACGCGCGCGTCCAGGCTGAACAGGATGGCCTGCTGGAACTTCAGCGGTTCATCGTGATGGATCTGGTGCCCTGACGCCTCGAACATCACCAGGTCCTTGCGCGGCGCCTTCAAGCCCTCGAAGTACGACTGGGTGATACGGGTCGAAGTCTGGATGTCGTTCCTGCCCACGAAGAAATAAACCGGGCAATCGACCGAGGTCAGCGACTTCGGCAGGTCGATCGCCATCACCTCGCGCCATACCGGTGACCACGCCGCCGACCACTGCAGGAAGCCTTGCCTGAATTCCGGGCTCGTCACATTCTTCTTGCCGTCCTTGTAGAACAGCCACTTACGCAGGTAAAACAGGTCTTCATCGACTTCAAACGGAATGTGCACGGCGTTCAATTCTGCGGTGGCATCGGGATTCGACTTGAAGTGCTGTTTCAGCCCACCCAGCAGCTCCTGTTCGCTTTCCAGTTGACTGACGACCGGATTGACGGCGAAATAGGCATGCAGCAGCTCGGGATGCTTCCTGACCATGTCGAAGCCGAGCACGTTGCCCCATGAGCTGCCCAGCAGGTAGATCTTGTCCTGCTTGAGCTGCTGGGTAAGAAATTTGATGACAAGATAGGTGTCCTCCGCCATCAACTTGACAGATGGCTTGACCGGCGAAGGATTCAGCTTGAGCGTCTTGCCCGCGTCGCGCTGGTCCCACTGCACGATCGTGAAACGCGTCTTCAGCAGATCGGTGTACTTGTCCGCATTGTTCATCATCGAACTGCCGGGGCCTCCCGACAGGAACAGCAGCACCGGCTTACGCACATCGTCGGTCTTTACCTCGATCACCTGTCTGATCCCATTGATGTCGGGGCTGAAGCTGGTCTGCAGCGCCACCGGGGCGCCCGTTGCCGGAGGCGTAGCGTCCGCCTGGCCCATGGCAGGGCGGAACGCGAGCAACAGTGAGCTTACAACGATGAGTCGGAATACAATGGTCATGCAATCTTGCTTTCAGGCTGTTGTTGGGACGGATGAGGGCCGTTGCCGGCGCAGGAGCTCAGGCCGCCGGCAAGCGATGCTCGTGATACGCCTCACGCAGCTTGTTCTTCTGAATCTTCCCAGTCCCACCCACCGGCAGCGCATCGGCAAACACGACATCATCCGGAATCCACCACTTCGCCACCTTCCCCTCGAAGAAGGCCAGCAGCTCTTCGCGCGACACCTCGACGCCGGGCCGCTTCACCACCACCAGCAGCGGCCGCTCGGCCCACTTCGGATGCGTCACGCCGATGCACGCCGCCTGCAGCACCCCCGGGTGCGCCATGGCGACATTCTCCAGGTCGATCGACCCGATCCACTCGCCACCCGATTTGATTACGTCCTTGCTGCGGTCCGTAATCTGCAGATAGCCGTCGCCATCGATGGTCGCCACGTCGCCGGTCGGGAACCATCCGTCCTGCAGCACGTCGCCGCCCTCGCTCTTGAAATAGCCGGACACCACCCACGGCCCCTTCACCAGGAGGTGACCGTAGGTCGTCCCGTCCCACGGCAATTCGCTGCCGTCGTCGTCGACGATCTTCATGTCGACGCCGTAGATCGCGTGGCCCTGCTTGCGCAGGATGGCGCGCTGCTCGCCGGCGGGCAGTTCGCGGTGCTTCGCCATCAGGGCGCAGGCGGTGCCGAGCGGCGACATTTCCGTCATGCCCCAGGCATGCACCACTTCCACGCCGAAGCGGTCGACCAGGGTGTCCAGCATCGCCGGCGGACAGGCCGAACCGCCGATCACGGTGCGGCGGAAGCTCGAGAAGCGCAGGTCGTTCTCCACCATGTAATTGATCAGGCCGAGCCAGACCGTCGGCACGCCCGCAGAAAAAGTCACGCCTTCCGCCTCGAACAGCTCGTACAGCGACTTGCCGTCCAGCGCCGGCCCCGGGAACACCATCTTGGCGCCGCACAAGGGCACCGAGTAAGGCAGGCCCCAGGCGTTCACATGGAACATCGGCACCACCGGCAGCACCACGTCGCGGCTGGACACGTTCAGCGCGTTCGGCATGGCGGAGGCATAGGCGTGCAGCACGGTCGAGCGGTGCGAGTAGAGCGCGCCCTTCGGGTTGCCGGTGGTGCCCGAGGTGTAGCACAGGGCTGCGGCGGCGCGTTCGTCGAACTGCGGCCAGGCGTAGTCGCCTGAACTGGAGGCGACCAGGTCCTCGTAGCACAGCAGCATCGGGATGTTCGTGTCCTGCGGCATGTGCGCGCGGTCGCACATTGCGACATAGCCCTTGATGGTCTTGCACTGGCGCGCCATGGCCTCGATCGCCGGCAGGAAGCTCATGTCGAAGAACAGGTACTGGCCTTCGGCGTGGTTGACGATGTAGGCGATCTGCTCTGGATGCAGCCGCGGGTTGATGGTGTGGAGGACGGCGCCCGACCCGGACACGGCGTAGTACAGCTCCATGTGGCGGTAGCCATTCCAGGCCAGGGTCGCGACGCGCTCGCCCGGCTTGACGCCGAGGCCCCGCAGCGCCTGCGCCATACGGCGGGCGCGTACCTCGCACTCGCGATAGGTATAGCGATGAATGTCGCCCTCGACCCGGCGCGACACGATCTCGGTGGCGCCATAGTGGCGGGCGGCAAAGGCGATGATGCTGGATACCAGCAGCGGCTGGTCCATCATCTGGCCCATCAGGGGACTCGTCAAGTGCTCGGTCATGCGTCTCTTCCTGTAACCATCTGGCAAAAACTGCAAGCTAATGTCGAGTTTCATCCGCACGATCGTGCTACGTCAATCCAAATCGATGCCGCGATGCAGCATTCCGCTGGCGCACCCGTGACGCATGGGAAGCGCCCGGGTACGGTAGAATCCTGCCAACACCGGGCCGCACGCCCGGCCATTCTCTATTGGAGCTGCCATTACCGCCGACGAGATCCCCTTCACCAACTCCTTCGCCGAGTTGCCGCCCGCGTTCTACACGCGGCTGATGCCGACGCCACTGCCGTCGCCCTCCTTCATCGCCGCCAGCGCACCCGCTGCGGCGCTGGCCGGGCTCGACCTGGCGGACTTGATGCGCCCGGATTTTATCGAGGTCTTCAGCGGTAACAAGGTGGCGGTGCGCTCGCAGCCCCTGTCCGCCGTGTATTCCGGCCACCAGTTCGGCGTCTGGGCCGGCCAGCTCGGCGACGGCCGCGCCATCGTGCTGGGTGACCTGGCAGGGCCGCAAGGAACGATGGAAGTGCAACTCAAGGGCGCCGGCCTCACGCCCTACTCGCGCATGGGCGATGGCCGCGCCGTGCTGCGCTCCTCGATCCGCGAATTCCTGTGCTCGGAAGCAATGGCGGCGCTCGGCATCCCGACCACGCGCGCCATGATGCTGACCGGCTCGCCGCAGCGCGTGATGCGCGAGAGCGTCGAGACCGCCGCCGTGGTCACGCGCATGGCGCCCAGCTTCATCCGTTTCGGGTCGTTCGAGCACTGGCACTATAACAATAAGCCGGAGGCGCTCAAGGCCCTGGCCGACCACGTCATCAAGCACTGGCACCCGGAATTCCTCGACGCGGCCAACCCGTACAAGGAACTGCTGGCCGAAGTCACGCGCCGCACCGCGCGGATGATCGCCGGCTGGCAGTCGGTCGGCTTCATGCACGGCGTCATGAACACCGACAATATGTCGATCCTGGGCCTGACGCTCGACTACGGCCCCTT
>Ga0265798_10006141_pt1 | contig 15855 bp, 17 predicted proteins | sample P3T30metagenome_FD_192430 | JGI IMG/M metagenome (GOLD analysis project Ga0265798, IMG submission 192430) | Plant litter microbial communities from East Loma Ridge, Irvine, California - P3 T30 | ecosystem: Environmental > Terrestrial > Plant litter > Unclassified | place: USA: California... | reverse complement strand
GGGGTAATTCGGGCAACGCGCGGACTCGCAGAGTCCACGCTAAACGCTACCTAGGGCTTGGCCGGGTGCTGCTTCAGCCAGGCTTGCATCTGCTGAATCTCGACCTGCTGCTCGGCGATGATGCTCTGGGCCAGGCGGCGCAGGGCCGGGTCTTTGCCGTAGAGGAGTTGCAGGCGGGCCATGTCCACGGCTCCCTGGTGGTGCGGCACCATCATGGCCGCAAAGCTGGCGTCGATGTCGGCAGGGTTGGCCCCGTCCATGCGGCGCATGCCTTCGTCCATCACCACCATCACCGAGTCCATGCCGTGCTGGAAGGCAGCCACCGGGCTGCCGGGTTTGGCGGCGGGCATCGTCATACCGGCCATGCCGGCGTGACTCATGCCGGCCATGTGGTGCTGGGCCCGGGCGGCGGAGGTGGTCCCGAGCAGCAGGCCGAAAAGCAGGAGGGTGTTTTTCACGTTCGTTTTGGCGACCAGGTAATAGCGTTGGCCGCTCAAACGTACGGGCTTCGCGGGGCGCTAGCTACGGCCCGGCGGTGAGTTGGCCTTATTTCGGGTTGAATTGGCTTTTTTGGGTGAGGCGGGCCGCTAGCACAGTCTGCCCCTCACCCAAACCGCTTTAAAAACTGCTGAATAACTCTGTTGTAGCTGCGTGAAGAAGTGACGTGCATCCCATTCGCCATCCGAAACACATACTCGCCGTGCGCCCACGGCTTAAACTCCACAATATGCTCGGTCTGAATAACAACCGAGCGGTGGATGCGCAGAAAATGGGCCGGGTCGAGGCGCTCGGCCAGCTGGCTTAGGGTGGCCCGCAGCGGGTGGGTGGCCCCGGCCAGGTGCAGCAGCACGCCGCTGCTGGTGGCTTCGAGGTAGCACACGTCGGCGGCGGGCACGAAAAACTGCCGCTCCGGCTGCTTCACCAGGAAACGGTCCTGATAGTCGGGTAGGGGGGTAGGGGCGGCCGGGGGCCAGGCGCGGAGCAGGGCTGCCAGGCCGGCCCCGGCGGCGTAGGTATCGCGCTGGCTTATTTGTAGTTGCACCCGGTGCACACAGTCGGCAAAGCGGTCGGGGTCGAGGGGCTTCAATAGGTAATCGACCGCGTGCAGGCCGAAGGCGGCCACGGCGTACTGGTCGTAGGCCGTCACGAACACCACCAGGGGGAGGGGCTGACCGACGGCCCGCAGCTGTTGCAGCACCTGCACCCCGTCGAGGCCGGGCATCTGCACGTCCAGAAACACCACGTCGTAGCCGCCGGCTTGCAGGGCAGCCAGGGCCTCGGGGCCGTTGGTGCACTCGCCGGCCACGGCCAGGGCGGGGAAGTCGGCTAGCAACTCGCGCAGCAAGTGGCGGGCCAGCGGCTCATCATCGACCAGCAGAGTACGGATGCTAGCGCTCATGCTGTTACGAGAGATTGGCTGGCTGGCGCGGCGGCCACGAAGGGCAGCGACAGCCGCAGGCAGTAGCCCTGGCCGGGAGCGGTGTCCACGGTTACGGCGTAGTCGGGGCCATAGCGGGTGGCCAGGCGGCTTTCGAGGTTGCGCAGGCCGATGCCGCGGGCGGCGGTGTTGGTGGTGCCCCGGCCGTTGTCCTGCACTTGCACCAGCAGCCGCCCACCCTGCTGCCGGGCGCTGATGGCCAGCTCGCCCGCGCCCGCCTGCGGGGCCAGGCCGTGGCGCACGGCGTTCTCCACCACCGGCTGCAACAGCAGGGCCGGCAGTAGCGCGCCCTCGGTGCCGGGCGCGATGTCGTAGGCCACGGCCAGGCGGTCGGGAAAGCGGGTTTGCTCAATTTCGAGGTAGAGGCGCGTTAAGTGCAGCTCCTGCGCCAGGGTCACCTCGTGGGCATCGGCGCCGTCGAGCACCAGCCGCAGAAACTGGCTGAGCTGGGCCAGCATCCGGCGGGCGGCCTTCACGTCGGCACTCATCAAAGCCGATACTGCATTGAGCGAGTTGAAGAGAAAATGGGGCTGGAGCTGCATTTTGAGCGCTTGCAACTGCGCCTGCACCAGCTGGGTTTCGAGCTGGGCGGCCCGCAGCTGGCCCTCCCGAAACCGCTCGCGGTACTGCACGGCGTAGGCAATGCAGAGCAGCATCCAGTAGATGGGCACCCAGTTGTTGGCATTGGCCACCACGCTGGCCAGCGAAAAGCCGCCCGGCAAGGCCCCCACCGCGTCCATCGCCCCAGCATACACGAGGCGGTAGGTCAGGGTGAGCCCGTAGCTGGCCGCCGCGTGCGCCAGCAGCTTGGGCAGCCAGCGCCGCCGCTCGGTGAGGTCGAAGCGGGCCGCCAGCGCAAACACCACTGGCGTCAACAGCCCCCAAATCAGCCCGTGCAGCAAGCGCCCGCCCAGCGCCTCGCGCCAGTCGGTGGGCGTGCCGGCCGACAAGTTTTGCCCAAAAATTAGCAGCACCATGAAGCCGCTGAATAGCAGCCAGGCCAGCGCAATTACCGGCCCCGCCACCAGGGGCGGCCGGGGAGTAGTGGCTGAAAAAGGCTGCTCGGCGCGCATGGGCCAAAGGTAGCGCAGAGCCGGGGCTAGTGGCCTTAGTTAAAAGTTTGGTACAGATGTTACATCAGTCTAGCTATCGAGCTGATAAACAAGCACGAAGCACAAAAACGGACGTTTTTTGAGGCATTAGCCCGTTTTGCATTTCCCTAACGGGAATTTCTGTTCCTACTCTTGCGCTACCCCTAATATTTGGCAACCACGTTATTATTTTCTCTGATAAGGATTGCGCATATCCAACGACTGAGGATGAACAAGTAAATTGGAGTCGGTATTTCAAGAAGGCAATCTGGAAAAGCGCGGGACAAATTTGGGGTGCAGAAAGCTGGCTCAAGCGGTTTCCGAATCGCATTTATGAGGACGCAGCTTGCCAGCGGCCACTTCGTGCCGCCCTGCCCCCTAATACCATGATGAAGGTGCACCGGGTGCTTGTGACGCATGGGGTATCGGCGGCTTGCCAAGCTGTTTATGAGGGTATGGGTAGCCTCATTGTCGACACCAGTTTAGTGGGAGAGGCGCATTTTCAACGCCACCCCGAGGGCCCTACCACCCAGCCCCGCGAGCTGGAACCATTCACCGTGGGCCACTTGGACCCTGCTCGTGGGTACGTGCACGTATTTGATGATGCTAGCCTAGTAACAGTATTACGCACGCTCGATACCATTACTGACTTTGTGCAGTACCTAGAGCGCAAGGAAGCCTATTTATTAAAACCCGGGCGCACGGTGTGGGCCGCCGGCGAAGAAGATTTACTGGCTTACTACTTGCGTCATACGGACGCGCAAGATGAGCACTGTTTTCCAGCTGACTCGGGCCAGGCCACTACGGATGAGGAATTTGAGGAGGGGGGTTGGGCTCTTTTCGCGGGCGAGGAACTGTCCCGCAAGCTGGCCAGCGACAAAGTGAGCTACACTTGGGATAGAATTATTGAGTTTGTTACGCAGCATTTCGAGTCGAATACGCTGCACTACGCTACTGATTACAGTTACGAGGCCCATGAAAAGGCCTTGCGTTTTCTGGCGCAGGAACCGCGCTTGAGCCGACGTATGCTGGCGCGTCCGCTGGCTGACCTTATGACAAATTCGCCTGCTACTAACCCGCTGATGCGCATGGCCGATTCTCCGTCCTATCCCGGAGTACGCTTCGTGTTTTTAGCGTATCCCCGTCAACCAGGGCTAACAGATGAACAGTACCGTCAGCAGCGTTACGCATACATGGAAAGCTACTGCCGCGTAGTTAAACTGGTGTTCTTTGATTGCGTTGACCACCTTGTCGGGATTTCGTTCGCGGGTGGGGGCCGAGCGCAGATTGGCAATGTAGATTTATTCTATTACCCTGCACAGGAATGGGCACCTAAGGAACACGAATTAGCCGTGGCCATTCAACAACAAACCGGCTTCCTAAAAAACTACAAACAATCCACGCGGCAAGAGGACGAATACCCGGATTAAGGTAATATTTAGTACTGGTCTAGGTCTTACACAATCATTTTTCCAAGCGCTCTCCAATAGTTTTCCAGACATAAATTATGGCGAAAGCTTCTAACTCGTTCTGGGCTGCCTTTAGGGCTGGGATTAGTTGTATGTAATCAAACATAAATTTTGCCAGCACCACCATTGCTACTCCCACAGAGGCATCAGCCATTTCTTGCTGCTTCTCCAAGCTTCTGCTTTGCTGAATCTGAATTACACTCAAGCGGCTGGAATGAGCATAGCCACATAGAAACTTGTATTGCTGTTTAAAGAACCCTTCATCAAAACCGGCATTTACCGCCAGCGTTCCCCAGCTACTATCAATTCGCCAGCTTCCTTTCAAAATAGCACCTTGCTGCTTCTTATTTAAGGCGATAAAACAGGGCGATGACTGAATTTCATGAGTGAGTCTATCAATGGATTCACGCTCACTCTTTATCAAATCAAGCTGAGCTTTGTTTTTGGGCTCAAAGTCTTTCCTATCTAGAAAACCGGCCAAGTGCCAGCATAAAAATCTAAATCTACGCTCTTCATTTTCTGTTGCCGATATAAAGACATGGTTGAGCGTTAAGTATGTTTCCATAGCTGCTCTAACCAGTATGGCTATTGAGGCAAAGTCTATTTGAGTAGGGTAGCGATTAGCACCTATGGTCAATTGCTGGCCATGATATAAATGGCGAACAGAGACTATGTGGCTTATTATCTTTTGTCCAAGACCTTCAGCATAGTACAAGCTTTCTTGGTCAACTGGATTCTTCTGCCCACCCAAACGATTGCCGATTTCAACGGCTGAATTAATTAATATATCAAGGTCCATCTTTCTATTTTCTTCCGTACCCATGGTATCCTACTGTTTAATGGTAATTATTATATATTTAATAAATTTGATTATTTATAAGTTGCTGTGTCCAACTCAAGGCAGCACATGTGGCTAGCCGAATGGAGCTACCTGCTATAGGTTAAGCGCCTGCTGTACTATTAGTTTAGCCTCTGCCGCCTCGTTCTTGGCGTCGATTTTGGCCTGCTTGGCATCTTCCAGCGCCTGCTTGCCGGCCCGCACGAAGGCCGCGTTGCAGTAGCGCAGCTTATCATCAATGTGGCGATTCGAGCGGTTTTTCAGTTCCCAGGCCTTGAGCAGCTCCAGGGCACCTTCCTGCTTGAGGATAGGAGCGTACTTGACGATGTTGGCATCGGTCACCTTCCAGTCGCGCAGCCGGGCAATGATGCTGCCGGTGGCCGCGTTTTCGAGCCAGGACGCGGGGATGTCTTTCAGCGTCGGCCCTTTTTTCAGCTCGAACCGAAACCGGATAATCTTCTTGCGGCCCCGCGTGGGCCGGGTCGTTTCGTAGATGGGGGTGAAGGTGAACTCAAAGTCGGTGCCGGCCAGCTCCTTTTCCGGCTCCTTCATGGTATTGGCGATGAGCAGCATGGTGTTGGGGTACTTCATCAGCGCCTTGCCGGTTTTGCCCTTTTTCACTTGTCCGCGCTTGTCGTACTCGTACCAGCAATCCATGTACTGCCGGTACTCCTCCACCGGCACTTCCCAGTAGCCCTTGTCCTGCCAGGCAGCCAGGATTTCGAAGAACCGCATGCTGTACCAGCTTTTCAGGTTCATGTAGCCGTGCAGCGGAAACTTGCTGAAGTGGGCCGCTTTCACCAGGTAGGGGGCCAGCTGCGGGTTGAGCAGGATGGTGATGATGCCGTCCTTGTAGCCCACGCGCTGCTCGCGGGTGGTGTCGAGTAGGTGCCGGAAGTACCATTCCTTCTTTTCGATGCTCTCAAATTCCCACTTCACGTCGGCCAGCTCGTAGAGCGCGCCCTTGATTTTCGAGTACGCCGTTTCCGGCTCGATGTCGGTGCCCTCCAGAATGGAGGAGATGTGCAGCTGGTAGAAATCCCGCAGCTGATAGTCGTTGTCCCGAATCTGGTCAATTACCCGCGCCATAATGCGCTTGCCGTAGACCGAAATCTTCTTCTGATGAGCAAACGTGACGTTCCAGTGCTGCTTGACTTCCCCCCGGTATTCGGGCTCGTACTTGAGGTCCAGCTCCAGCATCGGAGCCGCCGGGACGCGGGAGATACGTTTATCAGCCATGGAGTTAAGCAGCAGGTAGCGGTGGGAAGCATACGCAAGATATACCAAAACGGCTAAAAAGGTAAGGTGCCACTTCACCTACCTTACCTTTTGCCGTAACCCGCCCCCGGTTACCCGCCAGCGAGGCAGGCATGGAAGTGACCAGTACCACCTGTCTAAACCTTAGTTTATTCACCCAGCGCAGCTATAACGCCACCTATCCAGGGGCCAATGGCACGAGCCAGGGACCTGTCCAAACCTTAGTTTATTCCGTTTGGCAACCCGCAGCAGCTGTTGAAACCGGCGGAGCAATGTGGATAACCCACCTGTCCAAACCTTACTTTTTACCTGTCCAGAACTTACTATTTGATGGGGGAAAGCTGTCCAGAACTTAGCTTTTGCAACAGTAGTACCTGTCCAGAACTTAGCTTTTACCTGTCCAGAACTTAGCTTTTGGCCGTTTACTCCTTATAGTAAACTAGTATGTTCTTTTTAACTAATCAGTAAAAAACTACTATTTAGTCTGTCGACCAGGCGAAGGCATTTAGGACCGAAGGGATGTACTCCAACGGCACAAGGGGCGAAAGGGAAACAAATAACAAAGTTTAAAAAGGTAAAAAACATGGATTGCACTTTTCTACTTTTTTATACTATTATTACAAGTTAAGGACCGCACCTTGTACTACGAAGGTACTGGAATAAGTATCAGCTACTCAGAGAATCATCAGCGGCCACAGTTTCCAGAGCAACGGCCCCAGTAGCGTAGCCACTCAATAGCGTTCGGCTGACCGATTCCTACCTCAAAGCCGAAAAAACTAAGCCCTCGGTACCATTATAGTGATAGTGGCCCGGAAAAGCGCTGAAAAGCTGCCTTAAGAATGAACAAGAGGGGAACATCAATGCCTGTGCCAAGAAGTCAGGCTAAATCGTCATAATTTGACACTTTATTTTTAATAAAGTTGAATCATTAGTTGGGTACGAAACTGCCTATTTAACACAATTAAAGTACAAAATAACAGCTATTTAGATAAAATAATTAACCCTGCTATGTTATACTTAATTCACCAGTTTTATACTCCCAATAATTGGCAGATTTAGCTGCCCAGAGCAGAAACAGCGGGGGCATTGAACACGAGCAGGGTGATTCAATCGACCAGGCCGTTTTCCTAAAGAGAATTGTGAGCAGGTAAAGACACACGAGCACAGGGAACCCCTTGTATTTAATCAGTAATAGACACTTTAATTTAAACAAAATTGAAACATTAAAGCCTTGTTTTGCGTTTAATTAGTGTCCACAACGCAGTAAAACAGCCTTTTGATTATGAGCGCCAAACCCGAAGTTGTCGAAGAAGCTTACACCATTTTATCGCAATTAGGGGGCCGTCGCTTCCTCGTGATGACCGGGGCCGACAAGCTCATGGCTACCGGCCGGACGGCCAGCAACCCGAACCCCTGGCTGCGGATGGACCTGCGCGACAATCAGGCGCAGGTGAACCGGCTGAAAATTACCCTCATGCCGACCGACACCTACAAGGTGGAGTTTTACCACCAGAAGCTGGTCGACTGGGAGCCGGTCATTACCAATCAGCAGACGTTTGAAATGGTGTACGGAGAGGATTTGCCCGCCCTCTTCACCTCGGTCACGGGCTACGATACCCACCTGTAGCCCCTACCGGATGCGAGCCAGCGAAGCCCCCACCATCATCCACCCGGATTGGAACCAGTACCGCCACCGGGTTATCGCCGCCATTACCGACGTGGAAATGCTGATGCAGCAGCTGGGCAAAGGCCTCGACAGCGACGGCCTGACCGCCGAAGTGGCCCACCGGCTCGGGCTGCGCATCGATACCCAGGCCGATTTCGACGTGCTCAGCGCCTTGGTGCGGGCCGTGCGCCCCATCGGCCGCGAAGCGCTGCGGGCCACCCGCGAGGACCAGGGCGGCCAGTTTTCTCTCCTGCTACTTTAATCCTCATGCCATGCCCCAGCCCCAGTATTTAGTTGTTGGCGACGCTGTGTATTACGCCCGGGAGCGGGCCGTCGGCCTGATTTACACTACCTACGAGCGGGGCCGACACGAGCGCCCCGGCGTGCAACTGCTGCTTAGCGACGGCCGCGACCTGAGCGGCTTCAGCGCCGAAGAGGCAGACCAGTTTCTACAGCCCTTGGGGGATTCGGGCCTGCGCTACGAGTTTGCCAACGTGGGCCAGCTGGCCCATGACTACCAGCGCGGGGTGTTCGGCCAGGCCTTCCACAACGCCCGGGTACTGCTACTCGCGCGGGAAATGGCCAGCCCCGAGCCGCCCCTTCAGTAGCCATTTTCTACCTTTTGTTCTTTTTTTCCATGCTCCCGACCACTCAGCACCCCCTGAATAGCCCCGTTTTCGCCCCGCAGCTGGCTTATCTGGCCGTTGAGCAGCAACCGGCCGACTCCGCCGAAGCGCAGCGCCTGGAGCAGCTGCGGCAGCTTATCGAGGCCGCGCCGGATACGGCGGACCTGCGCGGGTTTGCCGAGGCCGCCCATCAGCTACTGGGTCCCGGCTACCAGGTGCACTGCGGCAGCTCGCACGTCTGGATAAAGCGCGACGACCAGCCCGAGCGCCTGGCCATCGTGGCCGACCGCTACACCACCGCCTACCGCGAGTGGAATAGCCCACTACCCACTTCGGGGCCGGAATAGCCGCTTATAAAAAGTGGTTTTTCAGTTCCGGCTTTGCTTTAACTTACTTCACTAATGATTGCCTGTTACTCCGACATGTGCCGCTTTGGCCTGTGGTCCAAACGTTAAACAAGAATGGCGGGTGCTCCAGCACCAAATCGGCTCAGGATAATTTTGCTCCCCGCCGCTCCGAAAGGACCAACACTTAACCTGCAACCGGGTTATAACAGCCAATGAAACGACTGACGGATTATTTGGAGTGTTTGCACCGCCCCGAGACGGGCACGATAGTGGTCCGCTGGTTGCGTGAGGTCACCCCGGCCGAAATGCGGACGAGTTACGAGTACCTATTGGTAGAGGCCCAAAGCCTCGGCTCCCGGCTTTGGCTGCTCGACATTCGGCGGCGCAACAACGAAGACCCGCAAACCGCGCAGTGGCTCATTGACTACTACATGCCCCAGCTGGCGGGCTTGTTTGGTGGCCCCTCCTTTCTGGCATACCTGCTTTCGCCTGCCCACTTGGTGCGCGTGGACGACCACACGGTCAGCATCCAGCATGTCGCGCAGTTGCAGCGCTCGGTGCATGTCGCCCTGTTTATCGAAGAAGGCGCAGCAAACGAGTGGCTGGTACAGCAAGCCGGCAAGTAAGCCTAGGCAGCGAGCCGGCAACGTGCTGGTTTACCTCGACCGCATCACTGAGCCCGATGGAGCGGAGATACTCCGCTCCATCGGGCTCAGCTTTTTTGAATAGCCGAACTATGGGACGGTTGAGGCCGTAATGTTGCAAAAATTGACTAATCTTTGCTCGTGTTAGACCTCTTTGCGGCCCCGGCTATGCTCAAACCAAGTTCCTATAATTCGCTGGCCGAACTCATTCACGCCCTGGGCATGCGCAGCGACACGGCCCGGCACATCGGCATCTCGCACAATACCCTGAACGTGCGCATGGCCAAGCCCGGCAGCTTCACGCTGGATGAGCTGGTGAAAGTGGCCGAACTGGCCAAGTCCGACCTGCTCACCATGACCAGGCTGGCCCAGAAGCAGATGGATAACCCCGTGGAGCCGCCAGCCCCGGCGCTGGGCCGCCCGCGCTTCAAGAAGAACCAGCCAGACGCCAGCTAGCTTTTAGTCAGCTAACGCCTAGTTTAGGCAGCAGCTGGACTACCACTCGTAGCCAGTTTCTGCACTTCACCGCCGACTTTTTACCACTCGTCCTTTTTTCTGAGAAGGGCTAATTGGGCTTGGTAGTTTCGCTGCGTACTAGCTGCTCAGCATGAAGCTTATTATCGTCGAAAGTCCCAACAAGATTAAAAAAATCAAGGGCTACGCGGGGCCCGATTACGAGGTAGCCGCCTCGGTGGGCCACATTCGGGATTTGCCCGTGGGCGGGGGGGATATTGGCATTGACCGCGAGCACGGCCACGCCCTGAAATACGTCGTCAGTGACGACAAGAAGGCCGTGGTCGCCAACCTACGCCGCCTGGCCAAAGCCGCCGGCCCCCAGGGCGTGTACCTGGCCACCGACCCTGACCGGGAAGGCGAGGCCATTGCGTTTCACCTCTGCGAAGTGCTGGGCCTCGACCCGCGCACGACCAAGCGCATCGCCTTTCAGGAAATCACCGAGAAGGCCATTAAGGCCGCGCTGGCCGCGCCTACCACGGTGGACCTGCACCTGGTGCACGCTCAGGAGGGCCGCCGGGCCGTGGACCGGCTGGTGGGCTTCACCATCAGTCCGGTGCTCAACCGCAAGCTGGCGGCCGGCCTCTCGGCCGGCCGGGTGCAGTCGGTGGCCGTGCGCCTGGTGGTGGAGCGGGAGCGGCAGATTCAGCAGTTCAGCGACACGTTTACCGTGCCGGTGGTAGCCACGCTGCAGACCAACCACGGCGAGCAGCTGCGCGCCCGCCGCACAGCCGCGCCCTTCGCCGCGCTTGACCAGGCGCAGGCCTATTTGTCGCAGGTCGGCCGCGGCGCAGACTTTGGGGTGCTGAGCGTGGAGAAGAAGCCGGTGGAACGGCAGCCCGCCCCGGCGTTTTCCACTTCAACGCTGCAGCAGGAGGGGGTGAAAAAGCTCCGGTTTACCGTGCAGAAGGTGTCGGACCTGGCCCAGAAGCTATTCGAGGGCGGGCACATCACCTATATCCGCACCGACAGCGTGAACCTGGGCGAGGAGGCTACCCAGCAGGCGCAGGCGCAGATTACGGCGCAGTTTGGGGCCGGCCAGTTCCAGGCGCGCCAGACCAAAAACAAGGACGGCGCGCAGGAAGCCCACGAAGCTATCCGCCCCACCCACTGGGAGCAGGCCCACGCCGGCGACACGCCCGACGAGCAGGCGCTCTACCGGCTGATATACACCCGTGCCCTGGCCTCGCAGATGCTGGCCGCGCAGTACGACCAGACCACCATCACCCTCGCGCCGGCGGCCGATGCCGCCGACACCTACACCAGCTCCACCCGCGTACTCACCCGGCCCGGCTACTTGGTCGTGTACCAGGATGCCGAGGAAGAAGGGGAGGAGCGCGATGACGAAGCGGAAACGACGCTCAAACACCCGGTGCAGGAGGGAGAGGCGCTAACGCTGGTAAAGCTGGAGGCGCGCCAGAGCTTTGCCCGACCCGCCAAGCGCTACAACGAGGCCACCCTGGTCGCGGATTTGGAAAAGCAGGGCATTGGCCGGCCGAGCACTTACGCGTCCATCCTGCGCACCATCTTCGCCCGGAAGTACATCAGCACCGGCAGCGTCGCGGGCAAGAAGCTCACCGCACAGGTGCTAACCTGGCAAGGTGGCCATCTGAGCACCAGCCAGCGCAGCGAAACGCTGGGCGCGGATAAGGACAAGCTGCTACCCACGGCCACCGGCACCGAGGTCACGGAGTTTCTGGAGCGCCACTTCCCCAAGGTGATGGACTACAAGTTCACCGCCGGCTGCGAGGCCGTGTTCGACAAGATTGCCCGGGGCCAGCAGACCTACCAGCAATTCGTGCCGATGTTCGACCAGAACCTGCTGGGCTGGGTGGCCGCCGCCGACCAGCTCACGCCGGACCGGGCTGAGCTGCAGAAGCGCCTCATCGGCCAGTTCGAGGGCACGGAAATGCTGCTGGGCACCGGCAAAAACGGCCCCTACATTCTGCACGCCGAGAAGTATTACAACCTTCCCGAAGGCGTCAGCCCCGCGCAGTTGAGCGAAGCGCAGGCCCGGGACCTCATCACCCAGCGCCGCGCGTCAGGCCCCCGCGAGGTGGGTCTGCACGAGGGTAAACCGGTAGTGGTGGGCCAAGGGCCGAAAGGCGTTTACCTGAAGTGGCGCGCGCAGTATTTCAACGTACCAGTTGGCATAACCGCTGCGGCCGTTACCCCGGCGCTGGCCGTCAATTATCTCATCAGAGCCCAGGCGGAAGCGGCCAAGAACGTGCTGGTCACCGTGGGCAAGTACACCATCGGCCGCAACGAGTGGGGCCTGTATGTCACCGATGGGGAGGTAAAAGCTAAGTTTAAGCCCGACTGTACGGAGGAGCAGGCCCGGGCCACCACGGCCGAGCAGGCCGCCGAAATGATTAAAAGTTTCAAAGCATGGAAGAAGAAAAACGCGGGCCGGAAGTAGCGCCCCTGAGCTTTCCCGACCTGAGCCTGGCCCTGCCCTATCAGGACGCGCTGCTCTACGCCCAGAACCGGTTGAAGATGATTGCCCGGGGTGGGCTGCTGCCGTTCTGCGAGGCGCACAAGTTTCCTTACACCACAATTATCAACCTGAAAAATGGCAACCTGAAGAAGGAAGAGCCCCGGTTGCTGCACCGCCTGTTGCGCAGCCTCGACGTGCAGAACGAGTTGCTGCAGTTTCCGCCGGATAGCCCGAGTCAGCGGTTTCTGCTGCCGGATGGAGAGGCGTTGGCCACTTTTCAGCTACAGATGGCTTACTTTAAGTCTGTTGATTAACGCGCTAAGTAAGCTTGCACATCGGCTACCAAGACACCGACGGCGAGTACAGCATTTCGCAAACGCGTTTCGGTACAATTGAGGGTCTGGTACCAATAATTGACCTCCATCGTGCAAGCGAGATTGATACGAATGGGACCAACAGGTGGGGGAGCGCCATTATGGAAGGACAAGGTTAGGAGTTCAAATGTATTCCCGCGCCAGCGCAGCCTATTCTCACAAACTTGGTTATCCATTGATTTTGGATAGGCAAAGAGAGCGTTCGTACAACCCTGCGGAAACCGGAACTGAAAAACAGCATTTTCAACGCATTTGACGTGAGTTAAGAAGCCATTCGGAAAATGGTAGTGGCTGTTGTGGAACTCTTGAAACGGATAAGAAACTGCGCATACAAGCTGCCAAGCGTAGGTAAAAAGGCTGTTCATTTGCCCTTTTGGCCAAGCTTGGTTCATAGAGCCCTCGCTTGAGGCTTTCCAGGAAGTTCTGCAACAGCTACGGTAGACTGTCAAGCGGGCAAAACGGGCGCTAGGTAGGTTTTAGCCTCATTCCAAATCTAAATGTTTAGGGTTCTCTCTTTCCTGAAAGGCCCATAAGCGCACTAAGCGTATAAATCTTCCCCTGCGGAAGAAGAACACCTTATACCGATGTGTGAGGAGGCAAACCTTTATAACGGCTATGATATATTGCTTCTACTTGCTCCGAAAAGACTTCTATCCTAAGTGGGGATTCTGAGGTTGGGAAATTGGGCTTGATTGTTCCCGTAGTAGGGTCCCATAGGACAAATGAAATTACCTCTGCTCGATGAACTGGCTCATCAAAGCCTGTTCGCCGGGATAGGCGTTCCAGGGTCTGAATAACAGCAGATAACCGAGGTTCCCCAATGCAAGGCTCAGGGAAAATAACCATAAAGGCGACCACTGCATGAGGAAAGCGCGTGTGCACTGTTGTCGCTTCCGTTGCCAAGTCATTAATCATATTCTGCCAGTTCTTCTTCACACTATCGGCATCATTGAGCGACTTGGAATCGAAGGCGAATCGTACTCCATCAGGGCGGTACCCAACATCAAAGTTTTGCGGTCTTACACCGCCAACGATTCTAACAGGACCAACCTCAACACAATTAGGCTGGGCAGGTGTCAGGTCATTGCCATTAGGAGTAACCACGGGTAGATTCCCCAGCATAGCTGCCAAAGCATCTCCAACGGCCTTATCAAAAAGCTCACACAGGTCACTTGACGACAGCGGGCGTTTGCGGCCTAGCTTGTTGCCTTTTCTAACCCATTCGTCACCAAATGCTTTAAGCTCGGGCGGGGGAATGAGTACAGCTGGCATTGCCTGTAAACTGGGCGTCAGCCGCCGGGGTATTTTTGCCATCAATCGCTTTTTCTACGGTATTCGCTAGGACCTGCTGTTCAAGTGGGTAAAACCTGCATTTTCGGCAAAGTAACTCTTGTCTGGGCTAATTCAAGGAGGCTTGCACACTTAGGCTTACGATAGCCATCATTGGATAAAAAGCCAATTTAATTAGCAATTTTATGCTAGTTTTGTTGGTAGGCAAGTGGACTACTTTGAAAAAACGCTGCAAGTTTGGCCAAGGACTGCTGAAACTAAGGGATGCCGTTGGCTAGAATGGTAGCTTTGATTTCTCCTAGTCTACCGGATGATATCCGAGCCCTGTTTTATACCGCCTGCACATCCATGTACCGACTTACCCAAACCAAAGCAGAAGCTTTGGAGCAACTCAGCCGACTGGTTGTAGCATTTGCAGACCAGCATGCGCATTATCAAGGTGCTGCCTACAAGGAATCGCAGTTGCGTAACGATTTCCTTAACCCCTTGCTGAAAACGCTGGGTTGGGATGTAGACAACGAGCTAGGTAAGTCTCAGTACCTGCGTGATGTTGTCCAAGAGGAGGAGTTAGCCGTTGAGGAAGACGACGTTCTAAAGATGAAGAATCCGGATTATACGCTCCGGGTTGCGGGTTCCCAACGACTGTTTGTGGAAGCGAAGAAGGTGGCGGTGAATGTCGAGCGTTCCCCAAATCCGGCTTTCCAAACGCGCCGCTATGGGTGGAGCGCAAATTTGGTCATTTCGGTCCTTACCAACTTTGAACGATTAATTATCTACGATTGCCGCATCAAACCCAGTGCCGGGGACGACCCGCACTTGGCCCGCTACCGCAGCTATCACTACACGGAGTTCATTTCTCATTTTGAAGAAATCTATGCTTTACTGAGCTTTGAGGCGGTCACCGGCGGGGCAATTGAACGCTCCTTTGCGGTTGCTCCGCAGGGCGCTTCTCCCTTTGATGAATTCTTCCTTCACCAGATAATCGACTGGCGGCAACGGTTAGCGCAAAGCATTCTCGCCACGAATGCTACCCTGAACGAAGAAGACATCAACTTTCAAGTACAGCGCCTGCTTAATCGCATCATCTTCCTGCGTATATGTGAGGACCGTGCCCTAGAGCAGTATGAGACGTTACACGCAGTTACGAGCTATGAGGAGCTCAAGACACTTTTCCTGAAAGCGGACAGGAAGTACAATTCAGGGCTTTTTGGCTTCATTGAGGACACGTTATCCTTGTCATTGCAACTGGATTCGCAGTTGTTGATTGCCATCTTCAACGAGCTCTATTACCCCCAGAGCCCCTTTGACTTCTCGGTCGTCGACCCTGAAATCCTTAGCCAGATTTACGAGCGGTTTCTAGGGAGCCGGATTAGCATAGAAGCAGGCAATCAGGTTCGCATTGTTGAAGAGCCCGAAGTGGCGGCCTCGGATGGGGTGGTGCCAACGCCCAAGCTAGTCGTTCGCAAAATTGTGCGTGACACCCTTGGGCACCTGGTGGCGGGCAAGTCATTTGAAGAAGTACTGTCCTTGAAGATTGCCGACATCTCGTGCGGCTCCGGCACATTTCTGATTGCGGCCTACGACTACCTGGTACAATACCTGACCGACCACGTTAGTCCTGCTCAAGTCCAGGAAGGACTTGCGCGCCCCGCGCCGGGGAATACTTATCAACTAACGTTGCGAGGCAAGCAAGCAGTGGTGACCCAGTGCCTGTATGGGGTGGACATTAACCCGTATGCGGTTGAAGTAACGCGGTTTAGTTTGTCCTTGAAGCTGGTGGAAGAGGAAAGCGCGGCCACCATTGCGGACCATCTGAGCCAACCCAGAACCACCGTACTGCCTAATCTGGATGCTTCCATCCGGTG
>Ga0265798_10006139_pt1 | contig 15861 bp, 17 predicted proteins | sample P3T30metagenome_FD_192430 | JGI IMG/M metagenome (GOLD analysis project Ga0265798, IMG submission 192430) | Plant litter microbial communities from East Loma Ridge, Irvine, California - P3 T30 | ecosystem: Environmental > Terrestrial > Plant litter > Unclassified | place: USA: California... | reverse complement strand
CGACATGTACGCGCATGACTTCTTCGCGGGATGGGACCGCTTCACGCGCACCCGCAAGCCGATCATCGCGGCGGTCGCGGGCTATGCGCTCGGCGGCGGGTGCGAGCTCGCGATGATGTGCGACTTTATCCTCGCCGCCGACAGCGCGAAGTTCGGCCAGCCCGAGATCAAGCTGGCGGTTTCGCCCGGCATGGGCGGCTCGCAGCGGCTGACCCGCGCGGTCGGCAAGGCCAAGGCGATGGAGATGTGCCTCACCGGGCGGATGATGGACGCCGCCGAGGCCGAACGCGCCGGGCTCGCCTCGCGCGTGATCCCTGCCGCCGAGCTGGTCGAGGAAGCGGTCAAGGTCGCCGCGACGATCGCGGGCATGGCCCCGCTCGCGGTGCTGGCGAACAAGGAAATGGTCAACGCCGCGTTCGAGACAAGCCTGAGCATGGGCGTCCAGTTCGAGCGCCGGCTGTTCCACGCGCTGTTCGGCACCGAGGACCAGAGCGAGGGCATGAGCGCGTTCGTCGAGAAGCGCCAAGGGGTGTGGACGGGGAAGTAACGCAAAGTCCCCCTTCCGCTTGCGGGAGGGGCTAGGGGAGGGGCGTGCCTCAAGTGGTGCGCCATGCGGTACTGCCCTCCCCCAACCCCTCCCGCAAACGGGAGGGGGGTAAGAAGAAGTAGGAGAGAGACATGGCACGCATCGCATTCATCGGGCTGGGCAACATGGGCGGCGGGATGGCCGCGAACCTGGCGAAAGCAGGGCACGACGTCCGCGCGTTCGATCTGTCGGCGGACGCACTCGATCGTGCGAAGGGGGCGGGATGCCTGCCGGTCGCTTCCGCCACGGCGGCGGCGGACGGGGCCGAGGCGATCGTCACGATGCTGCCCGCCGGGCGACACGTCGAGGCGGTCTATGCCGAACTGTTCGCCGCGCACGTCTCGGCCGCGACGATTCTGATCGATTGCTCGACGATCGACGTCGCCACCGCCAAGCATGTCGCGGCGCTCGCGCTCGCCAATGGCGTGACGGCGGTCGACGCGCCCGTGTCGGGCGGGATCGGCGCGGCGAATGCGGGGACGCTGACCTTCATGGTCGGCGGCACTGACGCGGGGTTTGCGCTGGCGCAGCCGATCCTCGCGGCGATGGGGCAAGCGGTGATCCACGCAGGCGGCAACGGGACGGGCCAGGCCGCCAAGATCGCCAACAACATGCTGCTCGGCGCGACGATGGTCGCGACGTGCGAGGCGTTCCTGCTGGCGGAGAAGCTCGGGCTCGACCCGCATACCTTCTACGACATTTCCAGTGTCTCGTCGGGACAGAGCTGGTCGATGACGCGCTATTGCCCGGTGCCGGGCGTCGGGCCGGACACGCCCGCCGATCACGACTATCAGGGCGGTTTCGCAACCGCGTTGATGCTCAAGGACCTCAAGCTCGCAGCCGAAGCTGCGAAAGACGCGGATGCGAACACGCCGATGGGCGCGCAGGCTGCGGACCTCTACCAGCGTTTCGCGGACGCCGGGCAAGGCGGCCTGGACTTCTCCGCGATCATCAAGCTGCTGCGCGAATAATGCGGGATGGCGCCGCTCAGCCGCACCGGCTGGGCGGACCGCCATGCCGAGTGAGATAACTGCTGAGTTCGTTTTGAAGCTGTGGTGCCATTCGGACGCATGAATCCTCAAGGCCCTGTCCCGCCCGCTCGAAGTCGAGATCGCCCCGCGCTACCATCTCCAGCACGAGCAAAGTGCCTTGCGACAGGTCGAGCGCAATTTCGCGGCAGATATCACTGATCATCACGCGCGGGGCTGCGCATTCGAGCTTGAAGCACGCCAGCGCGATGTCCCATTTGCTGCCCGCGAAACGGTCGTGATCGAATTCGGCAACCCTGCCGTGACGCGCCCGAAGCATTCGCGTGACCGTGATGAAGTTGCTTTCGAGAGTCCCGATCGGCGCGTTATCAACCAATGATTGAACCGTTACGATCAGGCGACGCGGGCCGATGCCGTCCGATATAACCGACCCATGGTTCCGCACGCGTTTGAGCTGTCCGTCTGATCGAACATAGCTCTTGGTCAGCGTTACCGACTCGCCTGTGGCCCGCATCCGATCAAGTGTCGCGATGTGACGCGCCTGTTCTACCGGGCTGGTGAACTGAACGGCGGCCTTTCCGATCAGCTCGCCCCGATCACGTCCTAGAAGTTCGCAATACGCGTCGTCGACCGAAAGATAGATTCCCGTGGAATCTGCTAGCACGTGTGCCAACGGGGCAATTGGATCGAGAAAAGTCGGCGAGGTCATTATTTCCATCATCTAGGGTACAGATTCAATACGCTATTAGATCTTTTTGCGCTATGGTGCAGCGTCGATCCGGCGCGTATCCGGCAGTGCATCGCCTAATCGGGAGTGTCACGCCATGCCCACCGCCGTGTCGGGAGGGACCAATACTAATCCGGAACGCGGCGCGTCCGACGCAAGCGCGAACGGGGATGCCGCGACCGAAACCGACAAGATCGCAATGATGGCGACGGTTATGATCAAAACCTTCGGCACCCGTGCGCTTTCCCTGGCGCAGGCACAGGTCGATGCCGCAACGCCCGATCAGCCAACGGTTGCAGAAAGCTGGCGACAGATCGCGACGGTGATCCGCGACCGACCCGTCACGACAGATTAGAACCGCAGGTCTTCGTAGACTCGCGATACGTCGCCGCCCCAGGGTCCGTGATACTTTTCGAGCAGCACTTCCGCAGGCACCTTGCCGCTGCGGACGACCTCGCGCAGCGGATCGAGAAACCCCGTCTCGTTGCTCCCGCCCGCATCGAGCCGCGCCCGCGCAGCCAAGCCCGCATGCGAGATGTCGAGCACCTGGCCCGCGATGTCACGCAGCTTTCGGCCGCCCGCGATCGGCGCGTCGAGCCCGAGCCGCGGCACCGAGTCACGTAATGCCTGGCGTTCCTCGATCGTCCAGTGCTTGACCAAATCCCACGCCGCATCGAGCGCCTGGTCGTCGTACAAAAGGCCGACCCACAAGGCCGGAAGCGCGCAGATCCGGCCCCACGGTCCGCCATCCGCCCCGCGCATTTCGAGGAAGCTCTTCAACCGGACTTCGGGGAAAGCGGTCGACAGATGGTCGTTCCAGTCGTCGAGCGTCGGCGTCTCGCCCGGCAGGACGGACAGCTCGCCCTTGAGGAAATCGCGGAACGACAGACCGGCGGCGTCTATGTAGCGGCCCTCGCGGTAGACGAAGTACATCGGCACATCGAGCGCATAGTCGGTGTAGCGGTCGTAGCCGAAGCCATCCTCGAACACGAACGGCAGCATCCCCGTGCGCGCGGGGTCGGTGTCCGACCAGATATGGCTGCGATACGACAGCATCCCGTTGGGCTTGCCCTCGGTGAACGGCGAATTGGCGAACAGCGCGGTGGCGAGCGGTTGCAGCGCGAGCCCGACGCGGAACTTGCGCACCATGTCCGCCTCGGACTGGTAATCGAGGTTCACCTGGATCGTGCAAGTGCGCAGCATCATGTCGAGCCCCATGCTGCCCACGCGCGGCATGTGGCGGAGCATGATCGCATAGCGCCCCTTGGGCATGATCGGCAGTTCGGCGCGCGTCTTGTCCGGCCACATGCCGAGGCCGAGGAACCCGATCCCGAACTTCTCGCCGATCGCCTTGACCTGTTCCAGATGCCGTCCGGTCTCGGCGCAGGTCTGGTGGAGGTTCTCGAGCGGCGCGCCCGACAGTTCGAACTGGCCGGCGGGCTCGAGGCTGATCGAGCCGTCGCTGCCGGTCATCGCGATGACGTTGCCATTCTCCTCGACCGGCTTCCAGCCATACGCCTGCAGAGCGTCGAGCAGGTCAAGAATGCCGCCCTTCTCGGTATAGCTCGGCGCGTGGTGATCGCTGTCGGCATAGACGAACTTCTCGTGTTCGGTACCGATCCGCCAGCGTTCGGGCGGCTTCTCCCCGGCTGCGAAACTGGCGACGAGCTGGTCGCGCGATTCGATCAAAGGCGAGGTCTTGATGGTGTCGGATCGCGTCGTCATCGTCGCGCCTTAGCGCCGGGACGCGCCGCCCGCCAGCGCGTTTCGATCCGCCACCTACCAATCGCCGCGCGCGGCCATCCACAGCGCAGTCGCCGCCGCAGCAGCGGTGTCCGCGCGGAGGATGCGCGGGCCGAGCGTGATCGCCACGGCCCCCGCCACGGCGCGGATCGCTTCGCGCTCGGCGTCGTCGAATCCGCCCTCGGGACCGATCAGGATCGCGGCGCTCGCGGGTCCGTCGCGCATCGCCGCCGCAGCGGGTACGCCGCCCGTCTCGTCCGCGAAATAGAGCGCCCGTCCGTCAGGCCAGTCGCGGAGCAGCGCGGTCAGTTTCACGGGCTCGGCCAGATCGGGCAGCGCGGTCCGCCCGCATTGCTCAGCGGCTTCGATCATGTGCGCGCGGAGTCGATCCCCGTTCAACCGGTCGATGATCGTCCGCCGGGTCAGCACCGGCACCAGCCGCGCGACGCCGAGCTCGCATGCCTTCTCCGCAACCCAGTCGATCCGCCCCTTCTTGATCGGCGCAGCGCACAGCCACAGGTCGGGGACATGCTCGCGCGTCCGCAGCTGTTCGGTCACGTCGAGCATTAAATCGCGCTTCCCGACGCTCGCCGCTACACCGAGCCATTCGCCCGACGTGCCGTCGAACAGCTTGACCGGATCGCCCGGCTTCATCCGCATCACGGTGACGAGATAATGCGCCTGCGCGCCCTCGACGCGCACGGGGCCGGGCGCGAGCGGTTGCTCTACGAACAGGCGCGGGGTGGATTGCGGCGGCCAGGCGGGCGTAGCGGGCATGGCGGCGTCGTAGAACGGATTGCGGGGGCGGTACAATCGCTCGCATCGCACGAGCGCTTCGCCGGCGAAGGCCGCGGCGCAGTCGGGGTACGGCAGATCGGGAGAAATGCCCTAACCAGCACGCCGTGCTACTGGACCCCGCCTTCGCCGGGAAGAAGAGGAGGAATCGGCCATGACACGTTATGCCGCGCGCATCTGGCTGCTGGCGGCCGCCACGTCCAGCATGGCAGGCTATGTCGACGCGGTCGGCTTCCTCAAGCTCGGCGGATTGTTCGTTTCGTTCATGAGCGGAAACTCGACCCGGTTCGCGGTCGGACTGGTGGGCGAACCCGCCGTTGCGCGCATGGCGCTCTGGCTGCTGGCCGCGTTCGTCGGCGGGGTCGTCGCAGGCACGGTGATCGCCAGGGCGGCGGGACGGTGGCGCAAACCCGTGGTGCTGCTGGCGGTCAGCGGATTGCTGGCGCTGGCGGCGTGGGTCGACCTGCAGAGCGCGGACGGGTGGGCGACGCTGTTGATGGCAGCCGCGATGGGGTGTGTGAACACGACCTTCCAGCGTGCGGGAGAAGTCAGCATCGGGGTGACCTACATGACGGGAACGCTGGTCAAGTTCGGCCAGCGGCTGGCCGACGCGCTGATGGGGGGCGACCGGTGGGCCTGCGTGCCGTATTTCGCGCTGTGGCTGGGGCTGGTCGGCGGGGCGGTCGCGGGGAGCGTCGCCTATCGCGTGTTCGGCGTGGCGAGCATTTGGGGCGCGGCGGGTTTCGCGGTCGTGCTGGCGCTGTTTGCGCTGTCCTTTGGCCCGGCGGAGCCTTTGCCTGCTGCGCGCAGCCGCGCTGCGTGAGCCACCGCGAGGTGCGGACCCTCTGGCACCGCCGTCCGTTATGCCTCTCCGAAGCCGTGACCGGAAGGGGCAAGACCGAATGCAAAACCGTTGGGGATATCTGATTGCAGGAGCGTTCGGCGTTATCGTGCTCTGCTTCGCGGTCGTTTCCGGCTATTGGGAAAGCCGCTCGGCACCGCATCGCGCCAGTGCCGCCCTTGCTCGTCCCACAGCCTTTGACCAGCACCAATCAACCGAAAGACGCCGCGCCCGAGTAGCGGAAGTCGCCCCCGCCGCGGCGCAGTAACGACCATCTGTCCGACCCTAGCGACAAGGATCGTAAGCGTTACGCATATTGCCGCAGGATCGTCTCGCCTTCGGCCAGCGCCTCTGCGGTCCATGCAAGCACCGCAGCGATAAAGTCCTTGCCCGTTTCGTCGGGCATCGCATGCCGTTCGATGCTCCGGCCGCTCTCCGCTACACGCGGCATATTGCGGCCGAGCAACGTTACGATGCCTGTACGCCGTACGGGATCGCTTTCCGCGCGCAACAGCGCCAGATCGAGTTCGATGACGTGGAGAAACGAGTAATGCGCGTGCAGCAGCGCGGTCATCGGGCGGGGGTGTCCGACGACCGGACTGTAGAACAACTGGTCAGTTGGATTGCGGATGATCCGCGTGGCGGTTTCATTGTCCACGCCCATGGCGCGCAGCTTGTGGTGCGCGGTCTCGTGGACGATCGCCTGCGCCGTCCCGAGCGGACAGTCCGTGGTCATCGCGATCACCCCAAACCGTTCGCGAACATTGTGGCTGCAGGAACCGAGACGTGCGTCCGGTGGCGTCTCTGTATCAGTAAAGCACTGGATCTGGTGGACGATGCGCGGCCATTGTCGATCCATGACCGGCCAGTGCCGCACCAGCGCGATCGCGTCGATCAGTGTCGCCGGAACCCCCTGGACCGGAGCGAAACGCGGAGCGCAAAGGATCGCGCCGCCATCCAGGCCAACGCTGACGCCGCCTGCTACGCGCGCGGCGTCGGCTGGCGCAGGGGGTGGCGGATCCGAAGGGTGCCAGGGCGGCGGAGAATGACGCAGCAGCCATTCGATCGCCGCAATGTCCGACCCGTCCGCCTGCGGCTTGGCGAGCCGCCCCCAGTCCATCATGCTGTCACCCGCGCGCTCATCCTGGTCGCATCCACCTGCGCAATCGGCAGCCCGGCGGCGTGCGCCAGCGACGCGAGCGTGCCGAAGCGCCGAAGCGCGCGATCACTGGCATAGATCACGACGGTGGCATGGCGCCGCAGCACGACGCCGATGGCGGACGCCCCACGATCGGCCCGCGCCAGCAACGGCTCTGGATCGAGAAACGCCACGCGGCCCTTCGTGTCGCCGTCGCAGGGCGCGATCGCGAAACGGTGTTGCGGGTCCGGCAAGCGCATGCGGGCGTGCACCAGCACCGCAGGATCGTCATCGATCCCTAGGAAATGCAGACGGGGGTTGATCTCCGCCACCATCTCACCAAGCAGACCGTCCCCACAGGGATAGTGCAACACTTCGCCGGCCCCGCCACGCAACGCGGACGACCATTGCCACAGCAGCCCGGCATAGCGTGCGCGCAGCGCAAAGGGACTGTCGAAGCCCGCCTGATGCCAGTCCCGCGGCAGGCCAAGGGTCTCCAGCGGCGCGCCCGCGCGGGCCGGGATCAACCGCTCGATCACCTCGGCGAAACGCGGTTCGCGCGGTGCGGCGGCGCGCGCGGCGCGGGGATTGGCGAGGACCGTGCAGGCACCCGCGCCAATCGGATGATGATAGCGGAAATAGGGCGTCCGCACCTCGGCAATCCCACCGACCGACGACCAGTGAACCGGCCAGGCGCCAACCTGCTGCAGCCAGGTGCCGCCGGACGGGTCGATCGCCCGTGCCGTGGCAAGGAAGCGACCGATCGCTTCCCGCGTGGGGGAGCAATCGGGCGTACAGGGGAGGTGCCGAAGCGCACCCATCCCAAGCGCGGACACAAGCAGATGCGCGTCCGCGACCAGCCCGTCGGTTCGCGCCAGCATCGCCAGCATCGGGTCGACACCAGCGGCGCGCGCCGTGGCCAGCGCCCGCGCGCAACAGTCCGGAAACCCGAAACAGCGGGCGATCGCTTCCACGTCCCCGCTGGCAACCACCCCGGAGACCGCATCGCAGGCGTCGGGCGTGGTGACCAGAGCCGTGCAGCGCACACCCTCCCCCGACCCCATGCGGCGCGCGGAGAGCGGAACGACCACCAGCCCCAGCGCAGATGCTTGTGCGACGGGATCGGCGAGAGCATCGAGGTCCACGATCAGGGTCGTCGCATTGATCGCGCGCGCGGCGACCAGCGCCAGGTCGACCGAAACCGCCAACCGGCGTAGCCGATCGAGCCGCGGTGCCTGAAGCGCACGCTCCTTTGGCCCCGCCCAGCCGATCTGGCCCGCATTGATCGTGCCGGTGGCCTCCGGCGCGACGGGCAACCGGGGCCACGCCAGTACAATCGTCACGCCACGTTGTCCGCAGGCGTGGTCGCCATGGTTTGCAGCGTCGCCAGCGTGGGGTTGAGGCCTGCGCTCCACGCCTCGATCGCGAGGCGTTCCATCGCCGGACGCTCGGGCGCGAGGCTGAGCGGAATCGTACCTTCGCCAAGGACCATCGCCTCAGCATCCTCGAACAGGCCGAACCACAGATGGCAGTCCGCCGTGCGCCGACGCCAGTCCCCGCCTTGCGCCATGCCGGGGCAATTGCCCTTGCACGTCAGGAAGAAACGGCACCCCTGGCACCCGCCCTCGGCTTGCGGCGTACGGTAGAGTGAGAGCTGGCGCGCATAGGCCGGTCGTTCGGTCTTGAGATAGCCGACACCATCCTTGTACGTGCGTCCGCAGTTGGTCAGTCGACCGTCGCCCTCCACACCGATGACCGCGCGGGTCGCATAAGGATCGCACAGCTGGAAGATGCACGAGGCGTGCGCGTCGTCGGCGCGGAGCATGGCTGCGACCTCGTCGAACACGTCGAAGCGCAGCCCCGCCAGGTCCCGCTCGAGCGCGCGCAAAGTCCGCATCACGTCAAGCGCCTCGACCGGGTCGAGCATCAGCCCTGCACCGACATCGGCGGAATCGACTTCGAGCACGTGCAGCCGGACCCGGCGGACCCCGATCGCGTCGAGGAACCGCAGCCAGTCGCACAACACCGGCAAGCGCCCCGCACTGGCATTGGCCTGATGCAGCGTAACGATCACCGAGGGCGGATTCCCGCGCCGCGCGAGCGTTTCGATCAGTCCCTCGGTATGGGCGGTGCCCTGTCGCGTTACCGCGTCGCTTCCCGCCCAGCGCGCGTCGTTGAGCGCGCCGGGGCCGTCGATCGAAACGCCGATCCGGACATGATACCGCTCGAACAGGTCGACATGGTGCGGCGCGACCAGCGTCCCGTTGGTCTGCAGCCCGCACCCGCCATGAGCTGAAAGACCATAAGCAAACAGCCGTTCGAGATCGCGATCGGGCACCATCATGATCTCGCCGCCGAACAGCGTGAAGCGCTCGCCGAGCCGGTCGAGCCGGTCAATCATCGCCTCGATGCTGTAGCGCGATTCGACATTGCCCGCAGCGCGGATGCCCTCCTGATAGCAATACACGCACTTGATGTTGCACTTCTCGCCGATCGGGCGGACTTCGACGGTCATGACGCACCTCCTGCGGCGGCGGACAGCGCGCTGCGCGGCGCGACTGTACCGAATGGATCCTCGCCCCCGATCCGCGTACGGCTGCGGCCACCCTCGACCAGCAGCGACACCGCTTTCTCGCCCTGGACCACGATGAAGTGGCGCTCGCGCAGGTCCCGCACCGCGCGCTCGGCGGTATCGTCTTCATGCGCGGTGGCGATCGCAGCGACCGCTGCGGCAAGATTGGCGGGGTTGCGCAGCCGATCGACCAAGGCCGCCGCGACGGGATCGAGATAATGCAAGGCGCACGCGGCAATTGCGCGCGTGTCCTTGACCAGCATCCCCCGCTCGACCCGCACGAAGACGAGCCCCGGTGGGTGCGGCGCGCGCCACCGCGCCTTCCACTGCGCGACCGCCGCTCGCAGCCGCAGCAGGTCGCTTTCCGTAGCAGCGCCTTCCGCACGCCCTTCGAAAAAATAGGCGAGGTCGGCAATCGCTTCGGGCGGTGCGTCGTGCAGCGCGGTATAAGCGATCGCCGGTCGGACATCTCGGAAGCCCATGCGCTCGGCCTCTTCGTAGTTCGGGCTGAAGCGATCGAGCCGCAGCGCCGACAGGCCGGTCGGCGGCGGGAGGTGTTCGATCAGCGGAACGAGGTCGGCCATCGCATCATAGGCTTCGCGCGGTTCACCGGGAAAGCCGTGCAGGATCGACCAGATCACGCCGATCCCGAACTCGCGGCAATTGCGCATCAGCCGCAGGTTGAGCAGCCGATCGACCCCCTTCTGCATGATGGCCAGGACATCGTCCGACAAGCTCTCGATCCCCGGCTGGACTTGCGTCACCCCGGCGTCGGCCAGCAACGCGGTCTGTGCCTCGTTGAGGTTGGCCTTGATCTCGTAGAAAAAGCTGCGGTCGCCCACCGGCGTGGCAGCGAGCGGTCGCATCACGCCTTCGAGGTGCGTCGGCGCGAGGATGTTGTCGGTCGCGGTGAAGCGACCGATGCCGTGGCGCGCGGAGAGTTGCGCCACCTCGTCCAGTACGCGCTGTGGAGACTTGGCCCGGAAGACGATGCCTTCGGCATTGAGGCCGCAGAAGGTGCAATGGTGCTTCTGCCCCCACCAGCATCCGCGCGAGGACTCGAACGGCAGCGACGGCACGACCCGGTCAGCCTCGTCGAGCGCGGCGAGTTGCGCGAAATAGTCCGCATAATCGGGAATCGGCACGGTATCCAACGCACGCAATGGCGGCGCGTCGGCCTTCCCGCCGCCGCGGTACAAATGCCCCGCGACCGCATCGACATTGCCGATCCCGCGCAGCACGACATCAACGAGATCGGGAAAGGCGGTATCAGCCTCGCCGGTAAAGACGTGGTCGATCTGGGCATAGATCCGCAGCAGCGCGAGCCCCATCGGCCCGTGACAATTGGCGCCGCCGAACACCACGACGATCGACGGGTCCGCCATCTTGACCGCCCCGGCGATCGCGAGCGAGGCCATCGTCTGCTGGAACATCGTCCCGAAGCCGACGATCCGCGGTCGCCGCGCGAGGATCTTCTCCGCCGCAGCAGCGACAAACGGCGCGGCAACGGTATCGCGCAGCCGCGGCACGCCGACGATCGCCCGGCGTGCAAGCAAGGCTGCGACCTCGCGCTCGTGTCGCGCCACCGCCAGCGCCGGGCCAGGCCGCCCGACACAGCCCGCAAACAGCCAGTCGCCGATCAGCAGGTGCGCCGGGGTCCGCTCCGCCAGCTGTTCGTTGAGATCGATTCCCGCTGCATTGGCAAAATCCAGGTTGAGGTGCAGCGTCTCGACCGCGTACCCGCGCGCGGCGAGCGCGGCATGGAGTATGCCTAGCCCCACCGACGGTCGCACCACCGACATCACCGGCGCGCTGCACAGAACGATGTCAGCCCGCATCGGCAGTGACCTCGGGTGGCGCGAACAGGCCAGCGCCGCGGAAGACGGTCTCCATCGCGCTTATCTCGGGCAGCCGCTCCTGCGCCCGCTGGCGCGCACGGGCCAATATCGCGGGGTCGCGAAAGATCCGGTCACACGCCTCGCACACGCCGGACGCGCAACCGGGCGGCTCGCCAAGATCCTCAAGCACTGCCACGGGACCTTCGAACGCGAGGGTCTTGAGCAACGGATCGGCGAATGCGGCGGCGACCGCCTGCTGTACCCCACCGCCCAATGTTCCGACCCGCAGCCCTTCATAATGCGGCAACACGCCGCAGCACGGCAGCACTGCGCCTTGATGCGTGACCGTGAAGGTCCGCAGCACGGAAAAGCACGGCCCGCGCGCCGCGCCCGACGGCACCGCGTTGCCCGTCAGCGACGCCGACTCGCTGGCACGACCGGTCGCGTTGATCGGCGTCTCGTAGATCTTGACGTCGGCGCGCTCCATCAAGCCAAGACTGTCGCGCAGACCGCCCGCGGTCAGCCGCGCATCGGGGCCGATGGTCACCGCGACACGCACGGTCAGCCCCAGCGCCAGCGCCGCGCCGACGGCATTGCGGATCGAATCGATGCGGATGAATTCGGCATGCGAATCGTCATAGGAAATCGTCAGTTCGGTCAGCCCGGCCGCCACCAGCGGAGCCAGTACCATATGCGAATGGTGCGCGGTCTTGCCCCAATAGGCGCTGGTCGTCGCGCCGCACCGCAGCCCCAGCGCGCGCGCCTGAGCATAGGCCTCGCGCATGATGTCGGCGTGGAGAAAGGGGTCGCCGCCGACGAAGTGGACGATCTCGATCCCGCCGATGTGTGCGGCCTGACGGATCGCAAGCAAGGCATCGTCCAGCGCAAGATGCCCATGCTGGAACATGTCCGAGGAAAAGCAGCAATGCTTGCATTTCAGCGGACAGCGCAACGTGACGTTGATCACCAGTTCGCGCGGGGCGACGACGGTGCGCGACTCCTTTACCATCGCCTTCCCCTTTGGAAATGTCAGCGATCCCGAGCGGTACGATCCATCGCGCTATTGCTGGGCTAGCCCACCCGGCACGACACCGCCCGGGCCGTTCCGTGCCCGCGCTGCACCATTGGCCCGAACTCGGGATCGCACGTTCGGGCCTCAGGCCAAGCGATGTCAGAAGTCGACGTGGACGGAGCCAGACTGGACCGCGCCGCCCTTGACGGCCGCGAGCTGGCTACGGATCTTCTCGTTGAAGTCGGAGTCGATCGTTACGCCGAACTTGGCGAGAAACGCCTTGGGATCGGCCACGACGTCGGCCTCGGTCGGGGGGGTCGCCTTCATCACGCTTGCGGCCGATTTTACCTTGTCGGTATCGATTTCGATAACGCTCATCACGCTCTCCATCATGGATCGCGGCAATATGCCGCGTTCGCAAGGTCCGTGACGACCAATGACAAGTAAACGGCAGTTTAAACCTGATTGGATGTTCATGCTGCGTACGACGAAACACGCATTCGTTTTGGACGCATCAAACGCGTTGGACTTGGTGAGCCCTTGCCAAGCGCATCGCGTTTTGTCCCCGCCCAGAGCGAGCAACGGCAACCCCGGGACGGCCCTACCGCGCGGCTTCAGGCGGTCGTGACCGCGCAGACCTCCTGCGCATCGCCCGTCGGCAGTGTCGGCTTCTCCGCGCCGACGGCGTGTTCCGCGTCCGCCATCAGCTTCGCCATCACCCGCGCGTAGAGCACGTCGCCCGTGACCAGTTCGTGATAGAAGGGGTTGTTCGGATCCCCCGCAACGCCGTCACCGGGAAAGTAGCCGACCCGGTCCGTCACCACATTGGCCCCCTCGCCGCGATAGAAAGCCACGAGTTGCTCGATCACCAGCTTCGCCCGGCCGTACGCCGTGTCGGTCCCGATATGCAGCGACGAGGGGATGAAGATCCCCGCCAGCCGCCGCCATTCCGCGAGGTGCTGCACCGCGCGCTGGACGTGCCCGACCGGATCCTCATGCTGATACGCGCAATCGAACAGATAGGCGCGCGCGTCGATCATCGGCCATTCGATCGATGCGATGGCATCGCCGGTGACGACCCGGAACCCGTCCCGCGCGAGACGCGACGCGAAAGCACTTCCTACGCGGCCCTGATGGCCATGAACGATCGCAACGCGACGCATGTCAAATCCTTGGCGGTTGGCCGATCGACCGGGAGAGAACGGTCACGGCAGACGTCGTGACCACAAGAGAAGACGATTCGAAGGACTGCCCCGTGTGCGGGCGGCCTGTCCGCAAAGACTATGCACCGCGACGACCGACCACAACCGGACCGTGCCGGTCCGTGTCGAACGACCGATGTACCGATGACGGCGCACCCGACCAAATCGCACCCTAACGGGAAAATCGGTCCTCCGGCCTAATGCGGATACTTCCGGAACCGCCGGAAGGCGATGGTGGACAGGGTAGGGTTCGAACCTACGTAGGAGAAACTCCGGCAGATTTACAGTCTGCTGCCTTTAACCACTCGGCCACCTGTCCCCAGGTTCGCATCCCCGAAAGGATCGACGCTCCGAAAAGCGAGGGCGTCCAATGCCGATCACTGGGCGTGCTGTCAACGCCCCCGATACGCAAATTTGTGCAATCCGCGCGGGCTTGCACGCTCGGCCCCTCCCGCATACCGGTGCAGCGTCGGCCGTCCGGGCGACATCAGCCAACCGGGGGGGTTATCATGCGTCGAGTCCTGCTTTTGGCCAGCGCCTTCGCGCTCGTCGCCACACCCGCGTTCGCGCCCGTGTTCGCGCAGAGCGTCGACCGCGCACAAGTGGCGCGCATCATCGACGAAGGCACCGCGCACAGCGACGTCATGCCGATCGCCCAGCATCTGTCCGACGTCATCGGCCCACGCATGACCAATTCCCCCGCGATGCGACAGGCCGAAGCCTGGACGCAGGCCAAATTCACCGAATGGGGCCTGCGCAACGTCCACAAGGAAGGCTCGCCCCCTTCGCGCCGATGGGTGCGACCGACGTGGTGATCCGCAAGACCGGCGGGACCGATCACGTCTTCATGCAGGCGGTCGGCGTGCCTGGGTTTCAGTTCATCCAGGATCCGCTCGACTATGACAGCCGGGTGCACCATTCGAGCATCGACACGTTCGATCACCTGAAGGGCGACGACATGCGGCAGGGCGCGACGATCCTCGCAGCGTTCCTGGTCAATACGGCAAATGCGGACAAGGCCTTGCCTCGCCCGCCATTGCCGACCAAGCCGGTCGCGACCAATCCCTTCGCTTATTCGGACGAGGAAGAATGACCGTGACTGTAGTGCGTATGATGAAGTTGGAGCAGCGTTGATGGCAGCACGTCGTGGACATCGTCCGTCCCAGGCCCCCGCGGGCCGCCCGCGTTTCTGGGGGCGGCACGCCGTCGCCGCGGCATTCGAGAACCCCGAACGCGTCGTCCGCAAGATCTGGGCGACGCGCGAGGCCAGCGCCGCGCTCGACATCCCGGCGGATGTGCCGATCGTGTTCGCCGAAGTGACCGATCTCGCGCGGCTGGTGCCGGGCGACGCGCCGCATCAGGGGATCGTGATCGAAGTCGAACCGCTTGAGGACATGTGGCTCGCCGACCTGTTGCAGCAAGGGCAGGACGACAAGCGCCCGCTGATCGTGCTCGATCAGGTCACCGATCCGCACAATGTCGGCGCGATCATGCGCTCGGCGGCGGCGTTCGACGCTTTGGGCATCGTCACGCCAGACCGCCACGCGCCCCCCGAATCGGGAACGATCGCGCGTGCGGCTTCGGGTGCGCTGGAGATCGTGCCGTGGGTGCGCGTCGTCAATCTCGCGCGCGCGCTCGATGAGATCGCGGAAGCGGGGTTCTGGCGGGTCGGGTTGACTGGCGAGGCGACGCAGACGCTCAACCAGGCAATGGGCACGCAGCGCGTCGCGCTGGTGCTGGGGGCGGAGGGCGAAGGCATGCGGCAGAATACCGCATCGCATTGCGACGAACTCGCGCGCCTGCCGATTTCGCCGAAGATGGAGAGCCTCAACGTTTCCAACGCCGCGGCGGTCGCGCTGTACGCGGCGGCGAGCCGGTAGGTTTTCCTTAAACCCTTCCCCGGCGAACGCCGGGGCCCAGGAGCGAGCCGATTGTAGTTCGCGCGCTGCGCTAGATTACCTCGGCCATCCCGACTGGGCCCCGGCCTCCGCCGGGGAAGAGCCTCTATAAGATACCGATCAATCCTCGGCGGCGATCGTCACCTTGAGTCCGTCGATATCATCGGTGAACGCGACCTGGCACGACAAACGTGACGTCGCGTTGCGATCCGCCGAAGAATCGAGCAGATCGTCCTCGTCCGCGCTCATCTTCGGCAGTTTGGCGACAAAGTCCGGGTCGACATGCACGTGGCACGTCGCGCACGAACAACAGCCACCGCACAAAGCGAGCAACTCGTCGATCCCGGCGTCGCGAATCACTTCCATCACCGAAAGGCCGGCCTCTCCCATGATCTCGCGTTCTTCACCTTCACGGGTCACGACGATAAGCTTGGGCATGGGTGAATCCTTGTATCACTGCTTCACCCTTGCCATGCCCAGCCGGACGCCGCGACGCAAGCGGCAAGCACGGGGTTCGACA
>Ga0265798_10006138_pt1 | contig 15861 bp, 18 predicted proteins | sample P3T30metagenome_FD_192430 | JGI IMG/M metagenome (GOLD analysis project Ga0265798, IMG submission 192430) | Plant litter microbial communities from East Loma Ridge, Irvine, California - P3 T30 | ecosystem: Environmental > Terrestrial > Plant litter > Unclassified | place: USA: California... | reverse complement strand
TATTATAGACCTGCCTTTGAACATCATACCAATCTGTATCTACAACTGGGCTGTACACTAAACGAAATGAACTTTATTGCCACTGATGAATGGCAGAAAACCGGGATTGTGGGTGTATATGCCTCCGGCGATTGTAGTACTCCTATGCGATCTGTAGCGATGTCTGTTGCCGAAGGCATGAAGGCCGGTGCCATGATAAATAATGAGCTGGCAACAGAAACATTCAATGCCTAAATTATGTACTTTTGCTACAAACCAACCATAATGAGAAACAATACCTTAACTACTTTGCTTGCTTTATCGTTAGCTATTATATCCTGTAAAGAAAGTTCTGAAGAAAATAACAAGACATCTGATAGTAAAGCCACTGAAGCCAGCGTTCAGGATGCAGAGTGGCTGATAGGCAACTGGGGCAATACCCTGCCCGATGGCTCATTTATTGAGATATGGACTAAAGAAAACGATACAGTTTACAAAGCCGAAAGCTATTTTATTGCCAATAATGATACTTTATTTGCTGAATATGTTTCACTTGGCAAAGTTAACGATACCATTACTTATACAGTAACAATGCCCAGCCAAAATAACGAACAGCCGGTTGGTTTCAAGCTAAAATCTATGTCGGCTAATAAAATGGTTTTTGAAAATCCTCAGCACGATTACCCCAATAAAATTGTGTACAATAAAATTACTAAAGACTCTATAGTTGCCATAATATCCGGTGCAAAAAAGGGTAAACAAGCATCGGAAACTTTTGCAATGAGACGGCTAAAATAATACCTTAGCGGCACTAAATTTCCCCCATGACCATTATAGAAAGCACTGTTTACAAAAAGGAAGATTTTACCCTTAACCCCCTGCCTTTTGCCGAATATGATAACTGCACTTTTATAGATTGCCAGTTTAGCAATTCTAACCTTACCGGAATTATTTTTACCGAGTGCCGCTTTGATGGCTGCAACCTGGGTACCGCCAACGCTAAAGGCACGGCTTTTAAAGATGTTACTTTTGTTAACTGTAAATTGCTGGGGCTTAATTTTAGCGTATGCGAACCTTTTTTATTTGCTGTAGCGTTTGATGGGTGCCAACTTCAGTTTGCTTCGTTTTATAACCTTAAGCTCAAAAACACCAAATTTATTAAGTGCAACATTCAGGAGGTTGATTTTACTCAATCCGACCTTAGCGGGGCAACCTTTAAAGATTGCGATTTACTAAAGGCGGTGTTTCAAAATACAGTTTTAGAAAAAACTGATTTTCGTTCGGCATACAACTATGCCTTAGACCCCGAAGTTAACCGCATTAAAAAGGCAAAATTTAGTCGCGAGGGCCTGCCGGGATTGCTGCATAAGTACAGTATTGATATTTCGTAATAGCATATATTTGCACGTCAGTTTAAAAACACTATTTATAAATGAAAACTTCTAAGGAACTATTAAAATTTTGCTGTGCTCTATTTGCCGGACTAACTGTAGCCTGCTCGTCAGATGAAAGCCTGTACCAGAAGCTCCTGCTGAGGAAGAACCTACTCCTGAAGAACCTGTTACCACACCCAACGGTTTTACCTTTAACGGACAGTTTTACGGGATGAATTTTTTATATATAAATGATGAAAACGGTAGCGATAACCCGGCATCGGGCGATATAGCAATAATGCTTGCTGATAAAGACCTACTTAATTTGGAAAACGATCCTGAAGTTGACTTTGTTTATATTGATGTTAATGATGTGACATTGCAGCAAACAACCTATTCAAATTTTAGCGATTACAATATTTATATAGATTCTCCATTTGTAGGTGGCCAGATTCAGCCTGAAACGATATTATTTGATGACAATAACGAAGCCCTGAAAGCTACTGAGTCCTCTACAATTATAACTTCTTTAACTGATACTCAAATTTCCATTACTTTTTCACTTACACGTGCCGATGGCAATATATTAACAGGACATTATACCGGAGTTTATTCTAATATTTCTAACTAGCAAAAATTAGTAGTCATAATGGGCTATCGAATGAACAGCAAAGTGGTAACCGATAAATCCCGTTGGTACGTTGAAGAAAATACTATTATAAATTCCTGCGAATTTATTGGTGATGCTAAGAGTTGGTAACATTTTTAAAGAAAAGGGATTTTCGTTCAGCATACAATTACGCTTTAGACCCGGAAATTAACCGTATTAAAAAAGCAAAATTTAGCCGTGAAGGCTTGCCGGGATTGCTGCATAAGTACAATATTGATATTTCGGAATAGAAGATAGCGTCATTTTAAATTGATGCCTGTCATACAGGCATCAATTTTGCTATCTTTGAATAAATCTTATGTTACAATGCCGTTTAAAAAATTAAATATACTCCTTTTTTTGCTTTTGGGATCCTTTGCGGCTAAGGCCAGCATGATATTGCTGCCTATGGACGAAAGTACGCAGCAAAACCATCTTAAAGCCTACGGTATTACATATTGGGCACTTGATAAAACCTATAAAGTAAACTGGCTGCTTAACTACAGGGGCGGATCATTTTTACTCCCCGATGCTAACGATATTCGCCGTGAGTGCCAAATACGCGGGGTGAGCTTTGAAGTATTAAGCGATAGCCAGGCTAACGGCATTATAGATGAAATAAGCAGCCCATCGCAAAATATGGAAAATGTAGTGCTTGAAAAAGCTCCTAAAATAGCAGTCTACACCCCTCCCGGCAAACAGCCCTGGGATGATGCCGTTACTATGGTATTAACGTATGCCGAAATACCTTTCACTGCGGTGTATGATGAAGAAGTACTTAATGATGGCTTGTTATTGTTCGATTGGCTGCACCTTCACCACGAAGATTTTAGCGGTCAGTATGGTAAGTTTTTTGGCATGTATAAAAATGCTCCGTGGTATATAGAACAAAAGAAAACTGCTGAGGCACTTGCAACTAAATTAGGCTACGAAAAGGTATCTGAAGAAAAACTGGCGGTATCACTTAAAATACGCAATTTCGTAATAGGCGGCGGCTTTATGTTCGCCATGTGTTCTGCTACTGATAGTTTCGATATTGCCCTTGCGGCAGAAGGTGTTGATATTTGCGAACCCATGTTTGATGGCGATGCCAGCGATGCTAATTATCAAAGCAAGATAGACTACAATAACTCCTTTGCCTTTAAAGATTTTACGTTAGAGCGCAGCCCTAACGTTTACGAATTTTCGGATATTGACACGACAACTAAGCGTGCAGGCATATTACCTGACAACGACTATTTTACCCTGATGGAATATTCTGCAAAGTGGGACCCTATACCCTCTATGCTTTGCCAAAACCACACACAGCTTGTTAAAGGCTTTATGGGGCAAACCACTGCTTTTACAGGTACTATGGTAAAAAGTAATGTACTGGTTATGGGCGAGAATAAAATTAATGGCGAAGCCCGGTATATTCACGGTACGAAGGGCAAAGGCATGTTTACTTTTTACGGGGGCCACGACCCTGAAGATTACCAGCACCGTGTGGGCGATGCCCCTACCGTACTTGACCTTCATCCAAATTCACCGGGTTACCGACTAATACTTAACAATGTGCTATTCCCTGCTGCAAGGAAAAAGAAACTTAAAACTTAATAGCGATCAAATTTTATAGAGCTATAAAAAAATCCCCTTTCGGGGATTTTTAGTTTCTTATAATATGTTTTACTACCGCCTCGGCAGAATGCAGCCCAAAAAGGGCAGGCATCCAGCTGTTGGTACCAAAAAAAGATTTTTTAAAGTTTTTACCGTCCGTCATTTTAAGGCTGGTTTGGTCGGGCTCCTCGGTAGAATACACCACCTTTACCCCTTTAGAAATCCCTTCTTTCCTTAAACGCTTGCGTACGGTTTTAGCCAAAGGGCAATATTCTGTTTTGCTAATGTCGCTTACCTTCACCTTAGAAGCCTCATATTTGCCCCCTGCGCCCATATTACTAATGATCTTAACCTTTTTACGCCTGGCCGACATAATGAGGTTTAATTTAGGCGTAATGCTGTCTATACAGTCCAGCACGTAGCTGTATTCGTTTGTAACAAGTTCGTAAGCACGCTCAGGGGATAAAAATTCCTGTATGCGTATAAGGTTCAGCTCAGGGTTTATGTCCATAAGCCTGTCGCCCACAATGGTAACTTTAGGCTTACCTACAGTGCTGTGTAGCGCAGGCAGCTGGCGGTTAATATTGGTGATATCTACAACATCGCCATCTACAATAGTCATGGTGCCCACTCCTGCCCTGGCAAGAAATTCGGCTGCAAAAGAGCCAACGCCCCCAAGGCCCACCACCATAACGTGTGCATTTTTCAATTTCTCCAGCCCTTCTTTTTTAAACAAAAGCTCGGCCCGCTCTGTCCATTCAGCCATTCTTAAAAATGTTTTTAAAATTATTCTGTACAATGCTTTTCAGCACTTCTATATCCATACTTCGTGCCAATGCTGCTTTAGCATATACATCGGCAATACCTTCTTCAATAGTGTCGGTCTCTAACAAGAAGCGGTCTTCCGGCACAGCGGCAAAAACCTCGCTCAGTTCAGGATTGCGCAACAGATATTTACCAAACGACAGGTAAAAGCCGTTATCAAGCAACTGCTTAGCCACCTGCGCATTTTTACTAAACCCGTGTACAATCATAGGTACACCAGGCTCTAGCCTGTTTTTTATCTCAATAAGTTCCTGAAATGCCGCAACAAGGTGCAAAATTACAGGTTTTTGGTATTGTTTTGCTAATGCCAATTGTTTTTCGAACACCTGTACCTGAATATTTAACGGAATTTCAATCCGCTTATCAAGGCCGCACTCACCAAGAGCAAGGCAATTGGGTTGTTGCAGGCGCTGCTCTATAATAGTGAGATGTTCATCTATCTTGTCGACATCAATATACCAGGGATGGATGCCTGTTGAAAAATACGGCACATCTATGGCTTGATAAGGATAGCGGTTAACCACCTCAAAAACTTGGGGATTATTGGCGGTAAAGTGTGTATGGAGGTTGTAGAGCATTGGTTAAGTTGACGTGCAAATTAAAGAATTTATAATTTAAAGCCTGTTTTAATATCTAACACAAAAGGCTCCCACCCACCAAGCGGATCATGTTCTCCTTCGCCGAAAATCTTATCATCCTTAAAGTTGTTAATTACAACGCCATCCACTGCTAAATCATCAGTGTGCCAAAGTACTACACCTCCCTGACCGACACAGAATATTCCTGAGGCATCAGCTACGTATATATTATTACCCTTAAAATAAATATGTCCAAAATAAAACTGCATTTCAATTTTAAAAGTAAAATTTTACTTTCAACATCATATAAATAAAAAAATTCATGAAATCCAACCGCAAGTCTTTCACCAAAAATTTTGATATCATTAAAAGGACTTGTTTTATATTCATATCTTATTTCATAAACTACATCCGAATCTGATACTAAATAGTCAGCATTTGAAAAGAGTCTGGAATCATCTCCTGATATTAATATTGGCTGACCTTTATAATCTAATGGGATATGGTTATGAAATATAAAATTCATGATCGAGTGTTCTTAAAAAATGCCCAACACTTTGCAGCATTGGGCATTACATATTTTCATATTATTTGTCTACGATATCACGCCACTGCCAATAAGTTCGTCGCCGTGATACCATGCAGCAAATTGCCCTTCGGTAATGGCGCTTTGTGCTTCTTCAAAAGAAATGTACATACCGTTATCAAACTTGTGCAGCGTAGCTTTCTGAAGCGGCTGGCGGTAGCGTATGCGCGCCATAACATCCATGGTTTCGCCATCGGCAAGGGTTAGGTCTTCGCGTACCCAGTGTATTTCGTTTTCCTGAATAAACAAGGCCTTACGGAATAATCCCGGATGGTTCTGCCCCTGCCCGGTGTATATGCTGTTGGTTTCAACATCAGTAGCTATAATAAACAACGGTTCTTTAGTGCCGCCAACGTTAAGGCCTTTACGCTGACCGATAGTATAATAATGTGCACCCTGGTGTTTGCCCACTACTTTACCCATTTCTGGTTTGTAATTTATGTTCTTAGCTTCAAAAGCAAGCTGTTCTTTAACCGAGCTAAATTGTGGTTTCGCATCGGCATAAGTTTGCGCATCGGCACCTACCTCAAAAATAACGCCCTCTTTTGGCTGAAGCTGTTGCTGTAAAAATTCCGGCAGGCGTACTTTACCAATAAAGCAAAGTCCTTGGGAGTCTTTTTTCTCAGCAGTAATCAGTTCCATTTTAGCAGCGATTTCTCGTACCTGTGGTTTAGTCAGTTCACCTATTGGGAAAAGGGCCTTACTCAATTGCTCCTGCGATAGCTGGCATAAAAAGTACGACTGGTCTTTATTACCATCGGCGCCTGCTAAAAGCTGGTGTACTTCTTTGCCGTCAACCTCAATAGTTGCTTTGCGGCAATAGTGGCCGGTAGCTACATAATCAGCACCCAGGCTAAGGGCGATCTTCATAAACACATCAAACTTAATCTCGCGGTTACAAAGCACATCGGGGTTTGGTGTGCGGCCTTTTTCGTATTCGTTAAACATATAGTCTACAATACGCTCTTTATATTGTTCGCTCAGGTCTACGGTTTGGAACGGTATCCCCAGTTTTTCGGCAACAAGCAGTGCATCGTTGCTGTCTTCCAGCCACGGGCATTCGTTAGATATGGTAACAGCTTCATCGTGCCAGTTCTTCATAAACAGGCCAATAACTTCATACCCCTGCTCCATTAGTAAGTATGCTGCCACACTACTATCTACACCACCGCTAAGCCCTACTACAACACGTTTCATGATAATCTCCTTCTGTAAAATTTATACAAAAATACAATAAAATTAGTTAGGTCGCGCTTTCCTTGCTCCTAACTCAATTTTACGGTCGGCATCAGTTTCTTCCTTAGTTAGCTTACCGTTAGTGTAGTACAGCCACTTACCGGTTTTTACATCGTTTGTATAATTTCCTTTAGAGGTAAGCTTACCCTGCGCATTATTAAAGAGTGCAGGCCCGTTTAATTTGTCATCTTTATAAGTTGTTTGTTCAAAAAGTGTTCCTTTTGGGGAGAACTTTTTGTACGTGCCGTTCTTTAAACCGTTAGCATACTGAGCCTCTTCGGCAGTTATACCATCAGTGTAAAAAACTTTGCGGGTGCCCGTTAGTTTGCCTTTGGTATAATTTTCAACCGACATTACTGTTTTACCATCGGGGTGGTAAAATTTCCACTCGCCTTCCCTAAGTTTATTTACTTCTTTACCCTCGCTTGATTTTACGCCTTTTTCAAATGATGTAGTAATGCATGAACCATCAGCAGCGAACACTCTTGTAGCAGCCAATGTAGAGGCTGCATTATCTTCAAAAAACTTAAAAGTGCCGGTTTCTTTACCATGATCAAACGTACCTTCATAGCGTGGGCGTTTGCTGGCTTCGTAGGTACCTTTCCACAGGCCGTGGCGTTTGCCATCTGCATCGTTTTTATTGGTGCTCTGGGCCTGCAAACCTGCACAAATGCTTATAAAAAATACAAATGCCATCAAATGTTTCTGCATAACTTTTCGTTTATTCTATTAACCAAAAATATAGTTTTTTATTGCAAAAAAGCACCCCGAAGAGTGCTTTTGTTATTATTTTTTAAGGCCTTTCTTTCCTTGCTCCTGCTGTGCCTGCTCCATCATTTCCTGCATTTTACGCTGAAAACGTCCCTGCGTTTTAGGCTTGGTCTTGTTTTCCTGTATCATGGCATGAATTTTATCCTCTTTTACAATGTGATTTTTAATTACATACATAATACCAATTGTAATAAGGTTGGATATAAAGTAGTACAAACTTAAGCCCGATGCGTAGTTGTTAAAAAATATAAGCATCATTATTGGCGAAAGGTATATCATTATCTTCATCACTTTGCTCATATCCGGCATGCCTTCCTGCGGTGGCGCTGCCATACTCTGGTCGCCGGTTGTCATCCTCATGTAGAAGAAAATCGCTACCGATGCCAGTATTGGGAACAAGCTTATGTGGTTACCGTAAAACGGAATATAGAATGGCAGGTGTACCACCGCATCGTACGATGATAAATCGTTTGCCCAAAGGAAACTTTTCTGCCTCAAATCAAAGAACGACGGGAAGAACTGAAATAGCGCATAAAACACCGGGATTTGCATTACCGCCGGTAAACAGCCTGCCATTGGGTTTACCCCGGCAGTGTTGTATAGCTTCATGGTTTCCTGTTGCTTTTTCATTGGGTCTTTTTTGTACTTCTCGTTAAGCTCTGTAATTTCAGGGCGAAGCACCTTCATCTTAGCCTGAGATAAGTACGATTTGTACGTTACAGGAGACATTACAAGCCTTACCAATATAGTAAATACTATAATGGCAATACCATAAGGCATAAAGCTGCTTAAGAAGGTAAATACCGGTATAAATATATAACGGTTTATCCAGCCAAAAATACCCCAGCCTAAAGGCATAACCTCATCAAGGTTACGGTCGTAAGCATTCAATATTTCGTAGTTAGACGGGCCGTAGTACCAGTTCATATTATAGTTAAGCTCACCGCCTTTAAAAGCAAGCGGCATCTTAGCTGTAAACTTCTTGGTATAGGTAGTATCTATCTTATCATCCTTAACCAGGTTCTCTGATTTAAAATCGGTCGATTTAAACGGTGTATCGGTTAAAAGTATTGAAGTGAAAAAGTGCTGTTTAAAAGCTACATAGCTTACATCTTCAGCGGTTTCGGCATCATCACCACCTTCACTAAGGTTGCCGTCTTTACCGTCTTCATGCTCATAAACAATTTTCGTATAGCGATTTTCGTATGATACACTTTTCTCGTTCCTGTATGCCTGTAGCGTCCACTCCAAATCCATTGGTTTAGAAGTATCTACAACCTGAGCTAATCCTTGAGAACGAATAGAGAAATCAAGCATGTAATCGTTTGGCTTAAGCACATAACGGTACTCTAAAAACTGGTTTGCACCCGCTTTAAGCCTCATGGTTAATACTTGGTTAGCACCTTCTTTGCTGAGTACCGGCTCAAAATACATTTCGTTTGTATTAAGAATACGATTATCGGCCGTTTTAAACTGAAGGTTAAAACTTGCATTGTTGCCCTTTATGAGCTCTACACGCTTATTAGAACCTTTTTCAAACTGCTCAAAGTTATTAAGGTTTGCCTCTGCTATGTAACCGCCTTTATTAGATACACGCAGGGTTAACAGCGGATTCATAATCTCTGTAATACCATCTTTAGCCGATGGCAACGTAGCGCTGTATGCAAAAGCACCAAGCGAACTTTTTAGCTTTTGTACCTTTACCGAATCGCTTAGAGTGGTATCGTTTACTACGGAAGCAGCCTTTTGCTCAGGTATTTGTGTTTCCTTAGCTTTATCTATCTGCTCTTTTTTGGCTTTTTCACTGTTCTCTTTTTCAGTTTCTGCACTGTTGTTGTATATCATGTATAGCAACAGCACCATTATTAAACCGAAGCCGATGATCGTTTTTAAGTCTAACTTTTTTTCTTCCATTTAGTTTTATATTGATTCACTTTATGCGTTTCGGCAACAGCCAAAACCCTGTGCGCTATATGCGCTTATTTACTTTTTTTTGTAACCGCAGCCTTAACAAAACTTACAAACAGCGGGTGTGGGTTAGCAACCGTACTCTTGTATTCCGGGTGGTATTGTACCCCAATAAAAAATGGGTGCGTGTTAAGCTCTATAATCTCTACAAGGCCGGTATCAGGGTTTACACCGCTGGTAATAAGGCCCGCTTTTTGCAACTCGTTAAGGTAAGTACCATTAAACTCATAACGGTGGCGGTGGCGTTCTAAAATATTAGTTTCTCCACCGTATATTTTGCTTGCAAGCGTACCTTCTTCAAGTGTACATTTCCAGGCACCAAGGCGCATTGTACCACCTTTATCGGTAATATTTTTTTGCTCTTCCATGATGTTGATAACCGGGTAAGCGGTATGTTCGTTCATCTCGGTAGAGTTGGCTTCTTTCCAGCCAATTACGTTTCTTGAATATTCTATAACCGCCATTTGCATACCAAGGCAAATACCAAAAAATGGTATGTTGTTTTCCCTTGCATAACGAACGGTTTCAATTTTTCCTTCAATACCCCTTTCTCCAAAGCCCGGTGCAACAAGTATACCGTCAAGTCCTGACAGTTTATCGGCAGCGTTTTCTTTATCGATATATTCAGAGTGTACGCTTATAACATTTACTTTAGTTTCGTTAGCCGAACCCGCATGTATAAACGCTTCAAGAATAGATTTGTATGAATCCTGTAACTCTACATATTTACCTACAAGGCCAATATTTACGGTATGTTTAGGATTTTTGAGCCTGAAAAGGAACTGGTTCCACTGTTTAAGGTCCGGTGTATTTTTTTCAGGTAGGTCTAATTTTTTAAGGGCTACTTTATCTAAACCTTCTTCAAGCATAAGGTTTGGAACATCGTATATGGTAGAAGCATCGATAGACTGTATAACCGAATCTCTTGTTACATTGCAAAATAATGCAAGTTTATGCCTAAGATCAGACGACAGTTCGTGCTCTGTACGGCAAACAAGGATATCGGCTTTAATGCCGCTCTCCATCAATGTTTTAACCGAGTGTTGTGTTGGTTTTGTTTTAAGCTCACCCGCTGCTGCAAGGTAAGGCACTAAAGTAAGGTGAATTACAAGGCTGTTGCTTTCTCCAAGATCCCAAACCAGCTGGCGAACCGACTCAATATAAGGAAGTGATTCAATATCACCTACGGTACCACCAATTTCGGTAATTACAATGTCATAATCGCCCGAGTTGCCCAGGTGCTGCATGCGCTCCTTGATCTCGTTTGTTATGTGAGGCACAACCTGAACGGTTTTACCTAAAAATTCGCCCCTTCTTTCTTTCTCGATAACCGATAGGTATACCCTTCCTGTAGTAACATTGTTAGCCTGAGATGTTGGCACATTTAAAAAGCGCTCGTAGTGGCCAAGGTCAAGATCTGTCTCGGCGCCATCATCGGTAACATAACATTCTCCGTGCTCGTACGGGTTAAGCGTACCCGGATCTACGTTAATATACGGGTCAAATTTTTGGATTGTTGTCCTGTATCCCCTTGCCTGCAATAGTTTTGCCAGCGAAGCTGCTATAATTCCCTTACCAAGGGAAGATGTAACACCTCCGGTAACAAAAATATACTTTGTCTGATTCATTGTAATTCCTCCTGTGTTGTTGTGTTGTTGTTGTAAAAAACGCTGCAAAAGTACGAAAATTAATTGATTGCAAAAGTAATTTACTAATGTAACGATATGATAATGCAACGATTTGAAAGTGAAACAATTATTATACCAGCTGCTTTGCCGTGAGTAGTTTGCACGGTTTACTGACAGATAGTCATAACAAAGTGCTATGTTATTTGGAGATTAAAGTGTGGAGGGATAAATTGTAACTGCGATGTCTATGAACGGGCTTATTTGCCCGGTTTAGGATAGTGTTTTTTTATATTGCGAATTAGAACCTCCAGACCGTTAAGCTTTAACTCATACACCTGTTGCAGCATAAGGCCTAACTCACCTTTCGGGAATCCTTTTGTGTTGTACCAAACCACATAATATTCCGGCAGATCTATAAGATAATATCCCTCATACTTACCGAATGGCATTTTTGTGTGGGCAAGCTTGATGAGAAATTGTTGTTGAGGATCCAAAAGAAAATGAATTATAGAGGCATAAAAAAACCCCTGCGTTAACAGGGGCAAAAATAGCACAATTTAATATAATTGGGGATTATAATAAAAAGACTATTCAACTACAATCGAATATTTACATTGCAAATTTGAAGAAAATAATGAGCAAAAAAAATACCCATTAATGGGTATTTTTTAAATATTTATCCAATTATTAAATAATTAATATCGTTCTAGCGATCAATTAAATCATTAATCAACTAAAGTTATTACCAGTTAAAGGTTACATCTTTAACCATATCAGGGTGAAGGCTTTGATGCACCGGACACGTTAAGGCTATACGTTCTAAAATGGTGCGTGATTTTTCATCGGCATCACTTTTCATGGTAAAAACCACCTTAATACCGGATATTTTACGGGGTTCGGATTGCATGGTTTTAGTAACTTCAGCTATAGATCCTTTAAGTTCAACACCCATGTCGCGGGCTTTAATACCCATAACAGTTAGCATGCAGCTCGACAGTGCATTGGCAACAGTATCGGTAGGTGAAAATGCCTCCCCTTTACCGTTGTTATCTACCGGTGCATCAGATATTATCTCACTGCCCGATGCTATGTGTATTGATGATGTGCGAAGGTCGCCCAGGTATGTTACTTTAGATGTCATATGATATACTTATGTTATTGTGCCTGAATTACATTATAATCTGTGTCGTACTGCATTATATAAACCCCGGTATTATAATTACCGCCATTTTGAGGTGCGTAGATAAACTTATTCTCTACCTGCTCAGAGCCCTTTGTAGCCAATACAGTAGTAACATCTTCCGGTTGGAAAAGGCGCAGGATTGCATCAAAAGTTACGTCAAAACCACGGATAGCATAGGATGACGGTGCATAACCATTCTTTTGCCTAAATACTTTGTCAAACATTTGTGTTTGCGGCGTTACATCATTCCTCATAAAGGTTGGATACAGCATTTTAAGTTTTATGAGCCTGGTTAATGGCATCTCATCATGGTCATAATTCTCGGTTTTATCCATAATCGCAAGCTGAATGGTATACTCATTGGCGAGTCCTTCTAACAGTTTAGTAGTGCCGGTTACAGTAGTAAGGCTTTCAGTATCCAAAATAACATAATTGGTCTGGCCTTTAACCAGTTTCGATTTTATATTATCGGTTGTAATGCCGCCTTCAACAAATTTAACCTCAGGGAAATTCGTTTTTATAAACTGTTTAGAACTGGCCTTCTTAGCGTCTATTACTCCAACCACATTTCCATTCTTGCTCTTAAGATAGTTTAGCATCGCAGTACGCATACTCTCATCGGTTGGTATGCTTTGGTAAAGGTTTTTATAGGGTTTACCCGAATCTTTTGCCAATGGTGATATAACAGGTATGGCAGGGAACATAGCAGCAGCGGCTTCGGCATGGCTCTGGAAGAAAGGCCCTACGATAACATCGGCTCCCGAAAGGCTGGCTTTCAACGAAGTAAGGTCGGATGACTTAGAAGTTTCTTTACTATCTAATATCTTTACTTTCAACGGTAGGCCCATTGCCTTAGCAGAATCTATAGCTACAAGCGCTCCGGCGTAAAAATCGAGCGTAAGGTTTATAAATTTATCGGTACGCAGCAATTTAGCGCGCACGGTGTCGCTTTCTACCCTATAAAGGTTAAATGGCAGTAACAGAGCAAGTTCTCTTGGCTCTCCCTTTTTAATTGTAGCTGCAAGCCCCATTGCATGGCTTGTTCCTGCAGGCATAACATCGGGAGTTGGGGCATTGGTTGGCAACTTTAGTACCATGCCTTCTTTCAATCCGTCCTTAGCTTGTGGATTAAGCTTAACGATCTCATCCTCAGAAAGGCCGGTAGCTTTACCGATGCTGTAAAACGTCTCTTTAGGCTGAACGGTATAATCTATATATGCTTCTTTTTTAGGCGCAGGTGCCGGCTCAGGTATCTTAGCCTCAGCAACTACGGCATCTTTAGCCAGTTTAAGCTTAAAGCCTAAGGGCAGGTTGTCTTTAACTTCAGGGTTAAGCTCCTCAAGCAATTGAAGTGTCATACCAAACTGCTTGGCAATACTATACTTAGTCTCCCCAGCCTCCACCACGTGGAAAAAATATGACGGCTCATTCTTTTTAACCTGTTGTTTTTCAGCAACCTTTGCCTGCGCAGCTACACCACTGCCTTTTATAGGTATAATAAGCTCCTGACCTTCCTTAAGGCCATTAGCAAGTGCTTCATTATTAGCCTTTTCAAGGTCGGCTAGCGTTACGTTATATTTTTTTGCAATGCTGTACAGCGTTTCTTTAGCCTCTACTTTGTGTACACTGTTGGCAACCTTTGTAGGTTCTTCTTTTACAGCAGCTGTGGCCGGCAACGGCTTAACCGGATTGCCCGGAATAAGCAGTATACTCTCGGTTTTCAAGCCATTTTTAGCATCCGGGTTTAAGCGGTAAATATCGTAGGGGGTAATCTTATATTTTTTTGCTATGCCTGCAACGGTTTCTCCTTTTTCTACCTTATGTTTGGTATAATCCTGCGCGTAAGCAGTTGCAGAACAAAATATTAGCGAAAAAAATAATATTACCAGGTATTTCATACGTGTGTGTTTTAAACAATTAAGCCGCTACAAAGTTAGTTTTTGTAGCGGCTTAATTGCTAATTTTAGTTACATAATTTTAAGTTAAAACCTGTAAGTAAATTACCTGTTGTTACTCATATCTTCATGATTTGTACGTTTTGGCTGACTTGCAATCTTAGCCGTTTCTTTCTTCTTGCCGGCTCCAAGTCGCTTATCTGCAGGTATTTTGAGCATCATATTATAACTTATACCCTCTACAGCATCAGGGTTTAGCTTGTAAATATCATCAGGGCTAATAAGGTACTTTTTACATATAAGCATCACAGTTTCTCCCTGTTCCACCCTGTGGCTTATAACATTCTGACTCTCAGCAACCTCATCACTTTTAGCAGCCTGTGCGTTAGCATTAAAAATGGCAATAAGCATAAATACACCGGTTAGCAAAACTTTCTTCATCATAATCTTAAGCATTTTATTTGTTAGTAGTGGAATTATAAATTTAACTTCAATTTATTTAAAAATTAAATAAATCTAAAAATTTAACATAGCTAACTTATTGATTTACAATATTATGATGGTTTATCCTACTAAAATTGTTAGTTATCAAAAGTTGTGAACATAATTATGAAACAATTAGGAGTTTTTTTCCTACAGTAATATAATTATAATTAGTGAGAACAAAATATTCTCACTATTATAACCTAAGAAAACGGCTACATAAAATGTTAATTTAATCCTGATGAAACTGAATTATGAAAAATATGGCAAAAGTTTAATGTCATTTTGGGAGTAAAATACAACAGTAAAACAGACAGAAAAGCCATTTTTATGCCTAATATTTCACTTTTGGATTTTGGAATGCGCTTTTTAAGGCAAAATAATGGCATTTTTCGACCTCAAAACGGGCAAAAAACGTTGATATTTCACTTTTGGATTCTGAGATTCAGAATCCAGATTTTAGATTCGGAATTGAGATTGAAATTTGGAACTTGGTGCTTCTAATTTTTGTGATTTGAATTTTTGGAGCTTGGTGCTTCCTATTTGTGATTTGAATTTTGAAACTTGGAATTTGTCTTTTGGAATTTAAAAATTTACATGTTTCTCGTATAATAATTGTAGTCTTCTAAAACGGTATCTACAAAAGCCAGCGAGTTCCTGCTAACCGATTTTATCCCTGTTACATTCTCAATTTTTGTCTGGAGCTTATCCATCATCTCAAAATCAGCCATCTTGTAACTGTTATCAAACGTTTCTTTAATAATGCGCACATCATTATCGGTTAGTTTTATAACCAGTGGGTACACCGGTACATAATTACTGGCCACCTCTCGCAAAATGGTATGGTTTATATTAATGTCGTTTTTAAGCGATATTACCGCCGTACCCGCAGCAAGGTCGCCTATGCGCTGGCTCTTTTTACTAACCATAAGCGCTATGAGCCCAATAATGCCCATCATGCCACTTACCTCTACGATCCTGAATAGCCAGCGTATAAGGTAGTCGCCAAAGCCTGCCTGGTAACCGTCTATCTTTATAACCTTTGTTTTCATGATACGCTTGCCAATGGTTTGCCCCTCAAAAAAGCTCTCCATATACAGTGTGTAAAACA
>Ga0265798_10006137_pt1 | contig 15867 bp, 19 predicted proteins | sample P3T30metagenome_FD_192430 | JGI IMG/M metagenome (GOLD analysis project Ga0265798, IMG submission 192430) | Plant litter microbial communities from East Loma Ridge, Irvine, California - P3 T30 | ecosystem: Environmental > Terrestrial > Plant litter > Unclassified | place: USA: California... | reverse complement strand
GACGACCGCGCTCGATGGTCGGTCGGTGTCCTCGAATTTGGGCAGGATGCCGTCGATGGGCGGCCAGTAGTTCATAACGTCGATCACTGCGTGTCCGGCGAGACGATCCAGGGGAAGCTCGCGGTACCGGCGCAAGGGCACGGCGATGACGACGAACTCTGCACCGTTGGCAACGTTCGCGATATCGACGGCGTTGGCGCCTGGTGCGACGATGTCGACCATCAGCTTGGTCTGAGTTGCCGGGCCGGAGGAGGCGATGTTCACCGAGTAGCGGGCGTCGAGGGCGAGGCGGGCGATCGCGACTCCGGACTTCCCGGCGCCGATAATGCCGATTGTGCCGCGGTCAGTTGGCGTGCTCACGAGAGTGCTCCTTGCGCTGTGATGAGAGCCGTGCAGGATGCGACGCGATGACCGGCCGCATCCTGCACGGAACGCTGTCGCTACTTCCAGGTGCTAAGCGTGTCGATCAGCGGGGTGGTGGGGCGGCCGATGAGGCGGGCGAGGTCGCCCGTGGTGGCGGCCTGGGTGTTGTCACGCATTCCGGCGTTCATCGCACCGATGAACCCCACCGTTGCTTCGTCGAGGCCGGCGCCGACGAGCATCTCTCGCTCCTGCTCCGGGGTGAGGGCCTGGTAAGTCACGGGAGTGCCGAGCACCTGCTGGGCGGCTTCGGCGAACTCGACATAATCCCAGGCGGTGTCGCCGGAGAGTTCGTAGGCCTTGCCCTCGTGACCGGGAGTAGTGAGGACGACCGCGGTGGCTTCGGCGAAGTCGGCGCGGGGTGCGGTGGCGAGGCGTCCGTCGCCAACACTGTTGGCGACGACGCCGCGGGCGCGGGCGGATTCGAAATCCTGCTGCAGGTTGTCTGTGTACCAGCCGTTGCGGAGGAAAGTCGCCGCGATGTCGGAGGCGGTGATGACCTCCTCGGTCGCCTTGTGCTCGGCGGCGAGGACGAACGACGTCGCCGGCGCCTGAAGCGCGGAGGTGTAGACGATGTGTGGCACGCCGGCCGCCTTGGCGGCGCTGACAGCAGCACTGCGCGGGGCGAGCCCCTGCCCGGGCGCTCCGACCGAGATCAACAGCAGGGTTTCGATGCCCGCGAGTGCGGTTGCGGTCGCGGCTTCGTCGGTGATGTCCACGGTGGTGGTGCGAAGCCCGCGGCTGGCAAGAGCGTCGAGCTTGGCGGTGTCGCGGCCGAGCGCGAGGATGTCGGGTGCGTTGGTGCCGCGGGCCAGTAGTGCGTCGATGATGTCGCCGCCGAAGTTTCCGGTGGCGCCGATGATGGCGATGGTCATGATGGTTCTCTTCTCTTGGGGGTCAGGCGGTGAGGATGCGCAGCACGAGGACTGCGATGGACAGGATCAGCGGGATCAGCGGCATCATGGCGCCCTTCGTGTCACGGACACGGAGGTGGCCGATGGCCGCGCCAACGAAGTAGAGGATGAGGCCGATGGCAGCGGCGATGCCGAGCGGTGCAAACCAGAGGCCGGCGATGATGCCCAACGCGCCAGCGATCTCGAGGGCAGCGAGAACAGGTACGCGTCGCTCGGGAAAGCCGACGGTGCCGACGATGGAGCTGAGGACCTGCTCGTTCTTGCGCAACTTGCCGACGGCCGAGTTGGCGGTCAGGAGGGCGAGCAGGACGGTGACGATGACGAGTGCGATGTACATGTGCTTCCTGGGGTGGTGAGTAGGGGCGTGTCAGCTGCTGATGACGGGGGCGCGGCGGACGTAAGTGGTGTCGTCGACCTGCGCCGCGGTGAACGCGGCAATATCGGCGCGGGGAACGGAGAAGCCGAGCTTGTCGGTGTCGAAGAACCCGGAGCGCACGGTCCCGTTCTTCGGGTCGTTCGTTGGCCGGATGAATCGGATGATCGTCCAATCGAGATCGGAGGCGAGGACCGGGTCCGTCATGCCGCGGATTTCGTCATAGGCGCGGCGGCCGAACGTCTTCGGCAGGAACCGGATGAGGCGGGTCTGCCACGTTGCCCGTTCCTGAAGGTCCCAGACCGCGGGAGTGGCGTGGCCGATGTATCGGCGGACGCCGTGCTTCTGGATGGCGGCGAGGACGAGGCGAGTGCCTGCAATCAGCGGAGTGCCGACCGCCTTGGGATCCAAGCTGGGGCCCAGTGCACTGACCACGGCGTCGGCTCCGGCGACGGCGTCGTTGATGGCGGCGGCGTCGGAGATGTCGCCGACGACGAGGCGGATGCGGTCGCCCCAGGAGGCGGGGATCTTCTTCGGGTTGCGGGCGTAGGCGGTGACCGTGTGTCCGGCGGCGAGGAGTTCGGTGACGGCGAGAGAGCCGATAGCGCCGGTGGCGCCGAAGACGGTGACGTTCATGTGCGGGGTGGCTTTCGTTATCGTGCGAGGACGTGGCGGACGGCGGGTGCGACAGTGTCGCCGAAGAGCTGTATGGAATCGCGGACCATCTGCGACGGCATCCCACCGAGGTCCACCTGCCCGAGAAAGCGGTCGACGCCGAGTTCGCTCTTCAGATCGAGGATCTTCTCCGCGACCTGGGCGGGGCCGCCGACCATGAGCGCACCTCGGCGCGCGGCCAGCTGCATCATCTGCGGCCGGTCAACATAGAACCCGCGGCCGCCGTTCGTCTCCGGGGAGAGGTAGCGGTGGTAGTACGGGTAGAAGTCCTCGAGGGCCTTCTCATGCGTCTCGCCGACGTAGAAGTGACTGGTGATACCCACCTTCAACTTCTCGTCAGAGTGGCCGGCATCGCGGCCCGCAGCACGGTAAAGGTCGATGAGTCGCTTGGCGTGATCGATGGTGCCGCCGATGAGCCCGAGCACCATCGGCAACCCCAGACGCCCCGCGCGCACGGCCGACGAGGGTGTGCCGCCGACAGCGACCCAGATCGAAAGATCGCCCTCGTGCCGTGGGTTGGCCTCGGCAGCATCCAGCGCAGGCCGGTACCGGCCGCTCCAGGTGACCTGCTCCTCGTCACGCAGACGCAGCAGCAGGTCGAGCTTCTCAGCGAACAGCTCGTCGTACTCGGCCATGTTCTCCCCGAACAGCGCGAACGGTTCCGCAAAAGCGCTCCGGCCCGCGCCGATCTCCGCGCGCCCATGGCTGATCAGGTCCAGGGTGGCGAAGTCCTGGTAGAGCCGCACCGGGTCAAGCACCGTGAGGATCGTCGAGGTCGTGGTCAGCGTGATCTTGCTAGTGGCGCGAGCGATCGCAGCGTGCATGACGGCGGGGGAAGACACCGCGAACGCGCGGGTGTGGTGCTCGCCGATGCCGTAGACGTCAAGGCCTCGCTGTTCGGCCAGGACGCCGTAGCTGATGATGTCATCGGTCCGGCTGGCGGCGGTGTCGTCGCTGTCGGGGCTGATGTCGGTGAGTGAGAACACTCCGAGTTCCATGGTGCCGTTCCTTGGTTGGTGCGCGGGGGCCGGTGCCCGGCCCCCGCAGCGGGTGGTGGCGCTAGTTGATGGTGACGACGAGCTTGCCGAGGGTGCCGGCGCCGAAGGCAGCGAAGGCGTCGCTGGTCTGGTCGAGGTCGAAGACCTGCTGGACGGTGACGGTGGTGTGCTTCTCGGCCTGGTTCTTCGCCAGGCGCTCGAGGGTCGCCTCGGACGGGGTCGCGTAGATCGGGAAGATCTGGACGCCCTCGGCGGTGACCTGGTCGGCCGACATGATGAGGGTCGACACGAACCGGCCGCCGGTCTTGGCGGCAGTCACGGCCGTGGCGGGGTCGCCGGCGAAGTTCAGGACCACGTCGACACCGCCTTCGGTGATGGCCTCGACCTGCTCGGTGACGTCGCCCTTGTAGTCGACGGTGTGGGCAGCTCCAAGAGCGGTGACGAGGGCCTTCTCCTCGTCAGAGGAGGCGGTGGCGATGACGACGGCGCCTGCCTTAACGGCGAGCTGCACGGCCTGCTGGCCGACACCACCGGTGGCGCCGGCGATGAGGACGCTCTCGCCCTGCTGGATGCCCGCGGCGTCGAACGCGTCGACGGCAGCGGTGCCGGCAAGGCCGAGGCCCGCCGCCTCGGTGAACTCGACGGTGTCGGGGAGCTTGGCGATGCCGACGGCGACCGGGACGGTGACGTACTCGGCGAACGAGCCGTCGCCGAGGAAGTCCTTGGTGACGACACCGAAGACGCGGTCACCCTCGGCGAAGCCGGTGACGCCGTCACCGATGGCGTTGACGGTGCCGGCGAAGTCCTTGCCGAGGACCACGGGGAAGCGGTGCTCCATCATGCCCTCGAGACGGCCGCTGGCCACCGAGAGGTCGAACCCGTTGACCGAAGCTGCGTGGACCTTCACTCGGACCTCGCCCGCGGCGGGCTGCGGGACCTCGATGTCGGTGACCTCGGGGGCGGCACCGAACTCGCTGAATGCGACGACCTTCATGGCTTCTTCTCTCTCGTTGTAAGTGGAGCGCTTGCTCCGTTGAGAAGAAGAATGCCACAAGTGGAGAAGTTATTCCAGTCACGTTAGGCTGAGTGCATGGACACCCCGACCCGACCCCTTCGCGCTGACGCCGAGCGCAACCGGCAGGCGATCATCTGTGCCGCCGGCGAGGTCTTCGCCCTGGAGGGAACAGCCGTCACGCTCGAGCACATCGCCGAGAAGGCGGGCGTCGGCGTTGGGACCATCTACCGTCGGTTCCCGACCATCGAGGCACTCGTGGGCGTGGTTTTCGAGGAGAAGATGCGCCGGTTCGCCGACACGGCCGAGGCCGCAGCTGCGCGTGCGATGACGGAGCCGTGGGAGGCCTTCGCGGAGTACGTGCTGTTCGTCATGGAGCAGCAAGCGGCCGACATCGCGTTCAGCGACGTCATCCTCTCCCCCGGCCTCGGCTCGGAGCTGTTCCGCTCCGAGACCCGGCGAGCACTGACCGCGACGCAGCTCCTGGTCGCCAGGGCCCAGGAGGCAGGTGCTGTGCGCGCCGACTTCGACGAATCGGATCTCTTCATGCTTCAGCACGCCAATGCGGGCCTCATCCGCGGGGCGCAACGCTCGGCACCGATGGCGTGGAAGCGGTTCGGCGACTACATGCTGCAGACCTTCCGCACAGCCACAGGGCCTCTCGAGGCGCCCTCCGAGACATGGCTCCGCGCGGGCGCACGCTCCGGCAGCCGGACGTCCTGACCACCTCAGCGCCACCCGACCCCGACCCCGACCAGAGGACCATGTTCACCTCGCGCCCCACCCCTGATGCTGCACTTCAAACGAAGTGGTTCCACTTCGTCCTTGCCCTGCTCGCAGGCGCGCTCCTGGTCAACTCCGTCCCGCACTTCGTCAACGGCATCTCGGGCAACGAGTTCCCAACGCCTTTCGCCGACCCGCCTACCGTGGGCCTGTCGCCCGCCGTGGTCAACGTCCTCTGGGGGCTGGCGAACTTCATCGGCGGCTACGCTCTGCTGCGGTTCACGCGCTCCCACATCCCGGGAGCGGTCTTGTTCCCCGCCGTGGTGCTCGTCGGCGCCTCAGCCTTCGCTGTGTTCCTGAGCTTGACCGTCAGTTCGACCCTCGCTCCGATCGTGCGCGCCACCGGCGTCTGATATCAGCCCGGGAATCGCTCATCCATCAACTCTCTGCCCACGGGAACGACATGCGGGTCGTGAAGCGAATCGACAGCAGGCTCCGCTCGCGTGCGCAGAGCCTGCTGTCGATCCACTCGGATCAGTACAACGCGACGGCGCGGCCGGTCACTTCTCCGCGGCTGAGCTTGCCGACATAGTCGGGGATCTCGTCGAAGGTGATCGGCACCGTCCGGGAGCTGATCTTGCCCTGGGCGATGAGGTCGAGCACGGCCACGGCCTCCGACTTCTCTCCATTGGAGGCACCGACTAGGGTGATCTCCTTCATCGTGATCGACTGCAGCGAGATCTCCGCGCTCGCGCGGGCGAGGCCGATCTGGACGATGCGTCCGCCGTGACGAATCGCCTCGATGGCTGAGGCCGTGGTTGTGCCGAAGCCGGCGAAGTCGATGATCACGTCGAGCTGCGCGTCGGCGAAGTCGCGGATATCGGCGGACACGCTCTCGGCGCCCAGTGCGCGGATGTCGCCCCACGCCTCCTCGTTCACCTCGGCGACCCAGACCTTCGCGCCCACGGCCAGAGCGATCTGCGCCCCGAGCGAGCCCAGACCGCCGAAGCCGATGATGCCGACCTTGGTGCCGGCGTCCACCTGGCCGATCGTCTCAACTGCCCGGTAAGCGGTGCGCGCCGCGTCCGTCGCGGGGGCTGCCTGCTCGAAGCTGGCGCCGTCGGGCACGGCCACGACGAGCCGCTCGGCAACGAGGACCTTCTCTGCGAATCCGCCGTTCGTCGCCGTGCCCGGGCCCTCGGTCGTGGCCGGGACGCCCACCCGCTGCCCGATCTCGAACTCGGTGACCGAGGAGCCGACCGCCGACACGACGCCGGCGATCTCGTGCCCGAGGACGATCGGGATCGACCCCAGCAGCGGAGTCAACGTGCCGTCGACGAAGCTGACGTCGCTGTGGCAAAGACCTGCTGCCTTCACGTCGATCACGACTTCGTGCGCCTCGGGGGTCGGGTCGTCCAGCTCGACGAGCTGGAGCGGCTGGTCGACGCCGGTGAACTGCCATGCCTTCATGTGCTTCTCTCCTTCTCTTCTTCGCGTCGTGTCTCAGCGGACGCTGACGAGGCCGCCGTCGACGGGGAGCAGCTGGCCGGTGATGAAGTGCGAGGCGTCGCTGGCGAGGAACACCATGACGGGTGCGAGGTCCTCGTCGGGGTCTCCGAACTTGCCGCCCAGGGGGATGTCCTGCGCGGTCTGGGTGTCGTGCGCGGCGAGGTCCTCCGGGGTCATCGCGTCACGGAACGCCTGATACATCGGCGTCGTCATGTACGGCAGGACGGCGTTCACGCGGACGCCGTCAGGCCCCCACTCACGGGCGACGCTCCTGGTCCAGGTGTGCACGGCGCCCTTGGTCGAGCCGTAGACGGCGTTGTCGGGCTCGGCGGTGAACCCTGCCTCGGAGCCGAAGTTGATGATCGAGCCGCCGCCGTCGCCCTTCATGAGGCGGTACGCGGCGCCGTCGGTGTTCATCGTGCCGAAGACGTTGATGCGGTAGATGAGCTCGACGAAGCTCATGTCGGGCGCGTCCGCGTCGGCGAAACGCTGGATGCCGGCGACGTTGACCATGACGTCCAGACCGCCCATCACCTCGGCCGCGGCGCCGAACGCCTCGTCGACGGCGGCACGATCGCTGACGTCGAGCTTGACGAAGGTGACGACGCCGGGGCCTGCGGCGGTCGCGGCGGCGGCGACTTCCTCGCCCTTCTCAGCGTTGAGGTCCATCGCGGTGACGGTGGCGCCAGCCTTCGCGTAGGCGCGAACCGTGGCGGCTCCGATGCCCTGTGCTCCGCCGGTGATGATGATGCGCTTGTTCTCGAGTTGCATGGCTCTGTTCTCCGTTGATGTGAACCTGTCGACCACGCCGACCTGACGCGGTCCGGACGCCTCGATCGGCGCCTCCCCCATTGTGGCACCAAGTACCACAAAGAGCCGTCACTGACTACGATCAGCACATGCACCGCACCGAGAACACGCCGCGACGCGCCCGTGGCCGCCCCGCCGCGTCGAGCCGGGAGCACATCGAGCGCGTCGCAATGGGCATGTTCCTCGTCGACGGCTACGCCGCAACGACCATCCAGATGATCGCCGACGCCAGCGGCGTCAGCCGCACCACTGTCTTTCGGTACTGGGGCTCCAAGGCCGAGATCGTCTGGGGCGTGTTCGACCTCCACACGCAGCGACTCGGCCAGCTGCTCGAGGCCGCAGACACTCGTGAGCCGCCCCTCGTCGTCGTGCGCCGAGCAGTCGTCGAGAACATGCGTCGGTCGGCCGAGGACTCGGCGCTGTGGATCGAGCGGTTCGCCGTGCTCGACACCGCCCCCGAGCTGCTCTCCGAGGAGTCTGCGCACTGGATCACCTGGGCCGGCACCGTCGCCACCTACATCTCCGGCCGCGCGGGCCTCCCGCCCGGCGGCGTCGCAGCGCAGAGCATCGGAGGCGCGGTTCAGGCCGCGTTCCTCGCTGTGCTCCGACAGTGGCTCGACGTCGCGGACCCCTCGGTCGACAAGCTCCTCCCCCGCCTCAACGACGAGCTCCGCCCTCTGTGCGCACTGCTGCAGCACTGGCTGGACGAACCGGGCGCTTACAGCTGACGCTGGCATGCCTCAGAGGTACGCGAGCACTACGACCCCCTCCTCCGGCAGTACTTCCCGAAGTCCACAGACCTCACCGTTCACACCCGAAACGGCTCCTCGACGTCACCACTGAGCTCAACGGCAGACGCCGCAAACCCCTCGGCTTCTGAACCCCAGCAGAAGCATTCGAGCAACTACTCTCGGACCCGAAACAACCGCCCGTTGCAACGACCCCGAAGCCGCCATCTGCTAGTCAGTGAGCCACACGAGCATGAGCCGATCCTCGCACCCCGCAAGCCACAGGCCCATCGATTGAGCACGTGCGGCAGCTGCTCTTACATCCGGCACGGCTACCGATCCCCTGATGAGACTTGAGCTGCCGGCCTCAGCAGACCACACCACGGCGATGACTAATTCTGTTTAGGCCGTCTTGTTTGCTTCGTCGACTGTCCACGCTTCTCCGGCTGTTGTCGCATCGAGACTGTCGAGCAAGGCCGACGGGCCTTAGTCGCGTGGCCGTGTTCCGTCTGCACCGTGGCCCCGGTTCAGGCGGGACCGTAGAAGCTTGATCACGAGGTTCAGGGCGTAAGCGGCCACGACCAGAACGATGACGACCAGCAACGACTGAATAAGAGCCAAGCCAGCCGATGCGACTGCAAGTTGGTTTATCTGAGGGAACGTCAAGCCGGGCTAAACGCAGACCGGCCGCTGCAGGATCCCGAACCGGACGCTTTCCCAATTGAGATCCTGGAGAACGTGAGCCGACTTAGAGAGCGCTAACGCCACCGGTCGAAGCGACGAACCAAACCAAGGTTGCGGGCGCGGCCGTAGCAACGACAAAAGCCGCAGCAAGGGCCACCTTGCCTTGTCGTCGATCTCTATCGCGCCGCATGCGCATCACCGTAGAAGACCGCTAGCCGATCCCCTATCGGGCGCCTACTGCTGAGCCTGTCAAAGACTTCAATGCCAGGAATTGCAGTGCCAGAGAGACTGTGACATGGTGGAATCGTTCCCAGCATGGAATCGGTTCCAATGGAGGCTCAATGACGACCATCAAAGACGTGGCCAAGCGCGCAGGCGTCGGCGTAGGCACCGCCTCCCGAGTCCTGAGCGGCAACGGCAGCTCCTCTGCCGCCGCTAAGGCAGCTGTCGAGACGGCAGCGCAGGAGCTGCGCTTCGTGGCCAATGGCTCTGCTCGCGCACTGCGTCGCGCGCGGACGGACGTTCTCGGCCTCTTGATCTCCGACATCCGCAACCCGTTCTTCGCTGACCTCGCGCATGGTGCAGAGCAGGAGGCCCTCGAGGCCGGCTACACGATCCTGCTCGCGAACGTCGACGAGGACCCCGTGCAGGAACAGCGGTACCTCACCGCGTTCGCGTCCCAACGAGTCGACGGCATGCTGATCGCACCCCAGGGCCACGATTCGCGCGCCTTGAAGGAGTTGGTCGAGTCAGAGCGCCCACTGGTGTTCGTCGACCGCACCCTCGACGGTCTCGAGGTGCCGAGCGTCACGTCGGACAACGCCGGGGGCGTCCGCTCTGCCGTCGCGCACCTGATGGCCAAGGGCCACAGGTCGATCGCTTACATCAGCGGCCCCTCGACCGTCTCCAGCTCGACAGAGCGCTTGGTGGCCTTCCGGGCCGCGTGCGTCGACGCTGGCATCGACCTCGACGACCGACTCATCGCCGAGGGCGACTACCGCGCATCCAGCGGCCAGGTGGCCTTGGCGTCAATCCTCGACTCGGGACTCGCGCCGACCGCTCTGCTCACGGCGGACGGACTCATGACCCTGGGCGCACTCGACGAACTCCAGCGCCGCGGGGGGCCGAGACTCGAGATGGTGTCCTTCGACGATGCCCCCTGGTTCGCCCACGTCCGCCCTCCCGTCTCAGCCGTGGTGAACGACGCCGACGAGATCGGTCGCCGGGGCGTCCGGACATTGCTCGACCTCATCGAAGGAGAAGTCGGGCAGTCCTCTCGCGTCCCCACTCGATTCATCGCCCGCGGAGCAGTGTCGTGACCCGGTCCTCCCGGCGCGTCGTCGTGGTCGGCAGCGTCAATGTCGACCTCCTAGTCCGGACCCCGCGCCACCCTCTGCCTGGTGAGACCGTCAGCGGCGACAGCCTTCAGACGGGCTCGGGCGGCAAGGGCCTGAACCAAGCCGTCGCCGCAGCTCGCTCCGGTGCGGTCGTCCACATGGTGGCCGCCGTGGGCGACGACGCCGGCGGACGGGCCGCGCTCGATCTCCTGAGGAGTGACGGCATCGACACCACTTCCGTCACGGTCCGTGACGATGCCACGACGGGACATGCCCTCGTCACGGTTGACGCCACCGGCGAGAACTCGATCATCATCATCGGCGGCGCCAACGCGTCCCTCGACGACTCCGTCGGGCGGCTCCTCCCCGAGCTCGACCCTGACGACGTCGTTCTCCTGCAGAACGAGCTGCCCGCCACCGCGACAGCGACCGCGTCGCGCCTCGCACACCGAGCTGGCGCCACCGTTGTCTGGAACGCAGCTCCCGCGCCAGGCTCACTCGACGAGCTACCTCCCGAGATCGACCTGCTCGTCGTCAATGAGCACGAACTCGCCGCCGTCGCCCTGTTGCTGGACATCGACGCCGGTGACTCCGACGAACGGGTGGCGACCATGGTCGGGCGTCTTCTCGACGCCGTCGTCGTGGTGACCCGAGGAGGCGCGGGGTCGCTCGTCGTGGACGGCAACCGCCACGAAGGCGTCCCCGCCTCCGTCGTCGACGTCGTCGATACGACGGCAGCTGGCGACACATTCATCGGCTACCTGGCCGGTGGTCTCACCGGCGACGGCGTCGACGCGATGGCGCTGACTCGTGCCGGCACTGCCGCAGGTCTGACCGTGACCCGCCCAGGTGCTGCCGTGTCCATCCCGCCCGTCGACGACGTCGACCGTGCCCTCGACCTGGTCGGCACCTCCACTCCCGCACCCCCCGCCCTCACGTCCCCCACCCCGTCAAGGAGCTGACCACCATGAAGGTCTCACTCGGAGCCGACCACGCCGGCTTCCCCCTGAAACAGCACGTCCACGACGCGATCACCGCTCTCGGCCACGAGGTCATCGACTGCGGCACCGACAGCACCGACCCTGTCGATTTCCCCGACATCACCGCCGCGACGTGCATCCCCGTCCTCGACGGCCGCGCCGACCGCGCGATCCTCGTCTGCGGCACGGGCGCCGGCGCCATCATGGCAGCCAACGCCATCCACGGCATCCGCTGCGGGCTGGCCAACGAGCCGTACTCCGCCCACCAAGCCGTCGAGCACGACGACGCCAACGCCATCGCCCTAGGTGCGTGGCTCACCCCGCGCGCCTTCGTCGACGAGATCGTCGCGTCGTTCCTCGGCGCGACCTTCGACGACGACGACGACACCCGCCGCCGTGTCGCGAAGCTGAACGCCCTCGACGACCGCACCACCCCGCTCATCCCGTAACACCCTCCCAGCTCTACCGATCAACGGAGATCCATCGTGACCAACACCGCCCCCGCCACCCCGAGGACGTCCCTGCGCGGGTCGCCCGACAGGCTCAAGACCTCGATCGCCGCCGGCATCGGCACCAGCGTCGAGAACTACGACTTCATCGCCTACGGCACCGCCTCGGCCCTCTACTTCGGCGCCGTCTTCTTCCCCGAGAGCGACCGCTTCATCGGCACCCTCCTGAGCTTCGCAACGCTCGCCGTCGGATTCCTCATGCGACCCCTCGGCGGAGCCGTCGGCGGGTACTTCGCCGACAAATTCGGCCGCAAGCCCGTCCTGGTCGCAGCGATGCTCGTCATGGGCGGAGCGACCTTCCTCATCGGCCTTCTCCCTACTTACGCAACCGTCGGCGTACTGGCCCCGATCCTGCTGGTCGTCATCCGGATGATTCAGGGCCTCGCCTTCGGTGCCGAGTGGGGCGGCGCCATCACCATGGCCTACGAGCATGCCCCGGCAAACCGCCGAGGCCTGTATTCGGCCATCCCGCAGGCCGGCAACCCACTCGGCATCGCACTTGCGAGCGCGATGTTCGTCGTCAGTTCGGGTCTCGAGGGCGACTGGCAGTGGCGTCTTCCGTTCTTGCTGAGCGCCGTGCTCGTGATCGTCGCGCTGGTCGTCCGTTCGCGGCTCAGTGAGAGCCCTGAATTCGAAGCTGTCAAGGCATCGGGCCAGACCGTGAAGAACCCGTTCCTCACTGCGATCCGCAACGACTGGAAGAGCATCCTCCGAGTCGTGTCGCTGCGGATCGTTGAGTCGTTCACTTATTACTCGACCGCGACGTTCCTGTTGAGCTATCTCACCGAACGGCACCCCGACATCCGCCCTCTCGCCCTCGGGTCGATAACGGCGGCGAGCATCGTGGCGATCTTCGTGACGTTCACGGCCGGAGCCCTGACCGACAAGATCGGACGACGGCCGCTCTACATCGGCGGCAGTATTGCCGCAATGCTCTTCGCGTTCCCGATGTACCTACTGACGAACGACGCAGTGCCTGCGCTTGTTATCCTCACGTTCATCATCGGCATCGGCGTCATCCACGCCACGCTGACGGGCACACAGGGTTCCCTCCTCACGGAGCAGTTCGGCACGTCCACGCGCACCTCTGGGGCCTCGCTCGGGTACCAGATCGCCGCCTCCATCGGGGGCTTCGCGCCGTTCATCGCGGCCCTTATGGTCGGCTTACTCGGCTGGCCTGGGGCCTCACTCGTGGTGCTCCTCGCCGCGACAATCGGCCTCGTCGGCATCCTCACGACCCGCGAGACCTGGGGCCGAGCCGAGCGCGAGCGAGTTGCCTCTCAACTCGCACAGTAAGACGCTCAGCGCTAATACTTTCCACCCAGAACGGCTCTCAGCTACCGCGGACATGTCGCGCTGTTGAGGGCCGTTCTCGCGCTCTGGCGCTTCAGATCCCAAGCGCTGCAGCCCTCAAGCTAGGACTTGTCGCCCGGTCAGCGATCCCCTATCGGGCGCGCTTGTTACCAACCGTTCGCCCGGTTGAGCAAGCCCGATGGCTGGGTCGCCCTGACCTCTAAGCCTCTGTGACGCGAAGCGCAGCAACGTGGCCGGCGACCAGGGCCGCGCCGACAAGGAGCAGCGCGATAAAGGACGTCACACCTGAGCCTGATCCTCCGCCGTTCAGGGCGAGACCGATGAGGCTCACACAGATCGAGAGCGCCGCGAGGGGAGTGACGGCCCAGGTGGCGGCACGACGTGAAGCAGCACTGTCGACAGCCTGTAACCCGAACAGGCGGATCGCTTCGATGGAACTCGTGCGTGCATGCGGTGCCACTACCGCGAACACCGCTGCCACGACAGCCACGAACGCGATCACAGTCCAGACAGTCATGAAGCCCCCTCGAACGTCTACGCTAACTGCCATCACCAGGAGCTGTCACGTCTGCGTTCCCCGCTCGTCACACATCTCAAGGTGCATGACTCGAGAGTCGGAACCTGCTCAAATACCGGTCGGGGTTGGAACGGCGACCCAGTCATGGTCACTGTCAGACGCTCACCAGTAGCTGCCGACGACGTGAACGGTCAGCCCGTTGAGCGTGGCGTCGGCATTCACAAACCTTGGGTCCGAGAAGGAACCCAGGATGCCGCCGAGGCTCGCGGACTCGATCTCGGCCGTGAGTTCGGTGGCGGTCACTCCCGCCGGCGGAGCAACGGAGAACGTCGACCAGCAGAGCTCCGCACGGCAGTGCTTCTCCGAAGAGACCACGGCAGCCCCAGCCGGGAAGCGCATGTCCGCAGCCTCAGGCACGTCACCTCGGGTGGCGTTGAACGCCAGGAGGAGGTAGTGACCCCATAAGACCAGGAGGGCAACGACACCGACCCCGATGACGATCCGCTTGACCATCGGAACAACACCCGGCCCCGCGGAAGCCGCTTTGACCTTGACCATGGATGTCAGTCTGGATCAGGGCGAGCGCCCGGACTAGAGAGAAGCTCGAGAAAGCGCCAACGTCCACCCCGTAGCGGTGGCCGCTCGGTTATCGGGCACCTCTCGAGGAGATCTAGCTCGTGCTGGTGATGCGCCAACGTGCGGCGCTTCCTAGTCTGATGACATGCAAGGGGCAGTTGTCACGGGTGGTCGAGCCGCCAGGTGCGGACTCATCCTGATGGCCCTGACGGCCGCGTCCATGATCGCGACGAGGTCGACGGGGCACAGCGAGGCCAGTTTCGTGCTGCTCCTGCTCGAGCTCGATCTCCTGTGGATGACGTTGCTCGTCACCGGAGTCATCCTCCGCCGCCGAGGTGCGCCCGTCCGGGCTGGCTGGCAGCGCATCGTCCGAGCGCTCCCACCTGCTCCCATCGCGCGTGCCATCGGGCACGAAGTCGCGGTCCTTCGCGCCCTGGCAGGGGTGGTGCGGCGACGACCTCCGACGGTTCCGAGCGGCGCGCTGCCTGTGCCTGCGAAGAACGGGACGGCGGTTCTCCCGGCGGCCTTCATCGTGGCAAGCGGCGTCGAGATCGCGGTGCTCCACCTCGTTCTCCCGTACCCGGCTCTCGCCACAGTGCTGACGGCGCCTCGGAGCTTGCCGGCGGCCTTGGCGATCGCCATGCCCTCGCGGGTGCGGGCACGGATCAGGTCGGCCTCGAACTCGGCCACCATTCCGAGGACGTTGAACAGGAGCCGGCCGACCGGGTCGGTGGGGTCGTAGACCGCTCCCCCGAGGTTCAGGGCAACGCCTTTCTTGGTCAGCTCGTCGGCGATGTCCGTCGCGTCGCGCAGCGAGCGGGCGAGACGGTCCAGCTTCGTGACGACCAGAACGTCGCCGGCACGGCATGCGGCCAACGCCTCGCGCAGGCCCGGCCGGGCTCGAGTCGTGCCTGACAAACCGTGGTCAACATGCACGTTGTCATCGTCAACACCGAGTGCTGCGAGACCATCGCGCTGTGCTGCGAGATCCTGTCCAGAGGTCGACACACGCGCGTATCCGATGACTCTAGCGTTTAGACCCCCGTCGCCGGGCATTTTTGCGGGACAGGCATACGCGAATCCGCAGGCCAGGCGGCACTTGACCTCAGCTGGCCGAAACGGACGCGCGAAGGTGTCCCGATGAACGACCGCATGACGGACGCTAGCTCCAAAGTCTTGCAGAGGGCCAGGGAGCTGACGCGCGCCACGAGGTCGGCGCTCGCCTACCGCCGCAACAGCTGCGACATCGGGCTCCCACTCTTCGCGCTCTTGCTCGTCCCGCTCATTTTCGTCATCGGTCTTCCTACATCGCGAGGACCGGACGCCGGCAAGGTGCCCGAGGCAGAACGCCAGTTGATCGTGGTCGGGTACCCGATCTTCATGGTCCTCGCCATCGGAGGGCAGCTGTGGTTCGCGCGTCCCTTCTTCGATGCCGCCCGAGGGTGACCCGCTCGTCCACCGCCCGAACGGGCCACCGTCCATCAGGCGGTCTGACTGAGCCCTGCTGGCCGGAGGGCTCGCCGCCCTGTTCGAGCTCGTCACCGGACGGGCGACACCGCTCACGCCGACCGGCGCCTGAGCCCGTCCGCCCGCTCCATCAGGCGCCACGACCCGCCCGTCAGCGGGACCAGCGTCACGGCCGTGTAGACCACGGCGACGGCGCCGAAGGCGACGCCCAGCCCGATCGTGTCGGCCGCGAGCCCGCCGAGCAGCGCCCCGGCCGGGATGCCGGCCCACGCCCCGGCGTTGATCAGCCCGAAGACGCGGCCGCGCATGTGCTCGGGGGTC
>Ga0265798_10006136_pt1 | contig 15868 bp, 9 predicted proteins | sample P3T30metagenome_FD_192430 | JGI IMG/M metagenome (GOLD analysis project Ga0265798, IMG submission 192430) | Plant litter microbial communities from East Loma Ridge, Irvine, California - P3 T30 | ecosystem: Environmental > Terrestrial > Plant litter > Unclassified | place: USA: California... | reverse complement strand
TGGTGGTTGAGCAAGATGATATCCGGATCACCGACAATCCCAATAGGCACCGGGCCGATAGCGACGAGCGACCCAGCTCCCAGCCTCGCGGAAATAACACGCTTCTATCTACAGCTTCATCATTTGGAAACACAATTGTCACAAATGCATCACGCCGTTCCGAGTGTGTCGCGACCCTTGCACCCGAAGCGGTCGCGCATTTGATCCCTCAGCAGGTAGCCGGAATGAGCTTTGACCGCGACAAGAATATATGGGTCCGTCAGAAGAGCCCTTCCAGACAACAGCACCTACTAGAGGACGAGCCAAGTGGTATGAACGCAAGCGAAGACGATCCATTTGGCAACATTCCCGATCTTACAGTGGAAGACACCCATGAGCAGGATAACAAAGCAGGCTCTCCAGTTCGCCTTCAACCTACGGCAGAAACCATACTCGAGGACACGGAAAGACCCGGGGCCGAAGAAGACTCGCGCCCTGTGACCCGTGAAGGCAAAGGTGTCGCTTACACAGACACAAGCTCGGCGCCTTCCAAGGCCTCTAACTTTGGATGGAGCTTCCCCAAGACTGACACACGGGCCACTTCTTGGAGCACGCAAGCTCCGCGAAACTACAGTACACACAAGATGCCCCATGCGCCTACAACGTATGCCATACCAGAGTCGGAGGAAGATGGTATCGAACACGAAATCCAGTACTTTGAAGGAAGAGACCATGCTCCTGCAAGTGTGCAACGTCCGCGAGTGCGCAATGTTACTATTTCGATTGCTGAGCACGAGGCTCCTACGCGTGACCAGCATTCCGAAAGCGCACCACCACAGCGCCGCCAAAACCAATGGGGACCATCAAGTGCGCAGCAGAGGTCAGAAAAGAAACAATCTGCTTGGGAACAGACGAACGGTACCCGGACTGTGTCGCATGGGCGGCCCAGTCGTTTGCCAGTTTTCAACGGAGATGGCGATCTATCGATTTTGGACGATGCCCCGTCAAAGAACTATCGAATGCAACTATCAATGAATGTCGCGCCTCCGCTGAGACACGAACGACGAGACACACTTGTGGCCGCACCGTCATCACCTGTCAAGGATGTTACATTCATGCTCAGCGATCTCCCGGAGTTCACCCTCAACCAGATCGACGAGTTTGACCTTCCGGATCGAGTTGTCGTAAAGCACAACGGGAGTCGATTTTCCAAGGCTCTGGAGGACCGCTATGCACAGGGTACTGCGGAGCTCGTGAAGGCGCTGCAAGATGTTGAGCCTGATGAGCCGTACTGGGAGGATCTTCGCAGCGTCAATCTCCGGAAGAAGGATCTCAATAGCTTACACCGCCTTGATGAGCTCTGCTACTCACTCGAAGAGCTCGATGTTTCTGACAACAAGATCAATCAGGTTGAGGGCATCCCCTACACCATGCGGCGCCTACAAGTACAGAACAACTGCCTGAACGGACTTACTTCATGGACGACCCTCGTCAACCTTCAGCACCTTGACATTTCTGGCAACGATATCGATAGGCTTGACGGTCTCGCTGAGCTTGTGCATCTCCGCATACTCAAGGCCGACAACAACAAGATCAAATCCCTCCAAGGCATCCTACACCTCGATGGTCTGATGGAGTTGAGTGTTCGTGGTAACGAGATCGACATGGTTGACTTCACCCGAACGAATCTGTAAGTATAACAACTTAAACATGCCTTGTTCCCTGCTAATTCGTGCGATAGAAAATCCCTCACAGATCTGGATATGCGCAAGAATCGTTTGCTTGAAGTGCGGAATCTGCATTGCCTACCTCAACTTCAGCATCTCAACCTTGGTATGTCTTTCCTTGCTATACTCGTTCGGCCAATACTGACTATCAGAAGATGATAACGAAATCGAGGAGTTTCCCCTTCTTGATGGGCCTCTGAAGCCATGCAGATTCCTGCGCTCGCTCCGTATGTGCCGAAACGGAACAACACTCCTCGACGTCGACCAGTACTTCCCCAAGCTTGAATCTCTCTACGTCGACGGCAACTGCCTGACGCAAGTATCTGGACTAGAACATCTCCGCCACCTCCGCACCTTCTCCGCCCGCGAACAAATCCTAAACTCGGAATCCGACATGGAAATGTGCGCAAGCAACCTAGTCCGAAACACCGAAGTCCGCAACCTCTATCTCTCGCTCAACCCAACCTACGGCCTACAGATATCTTCACACCTGCTAAGTCTGCAACGCCTAGAACTCGCCTCCATGGGCCTAAAAGAACTCCCCGACAACTTCGGCCAGCTAACCCCCAACATCCGCTCCATAAACCTCAACTTCAACTCACTCACCGACCTCCGCCCCCTCCTCAACATCAAGCGCCTCAGCACCCTCCTCCTCGCCGGCAACAAACTCGAGCGCCTGCGCGCCAACGCCATGGTCCTCGGCAAGCTCCCCACGCTCTCCACCCTCGACTGGCGCGACAACCCCCTCACCCTCCGCTTCTACGCCCCCACGTGCGAAAACCGCATCCTGTCTCTCCGGCAGAAACCCTCCGACGAGCAACTCACCAACCGCTTCGTGCTCCCCGAGGGCGAAGTCGAAGCCGATGTCCAGCACCTGCAACGATTGGACTATGAGACCCGAATTAGGCGTCGGGTTACCGAGATGATGCTGGCGAATCTTTGTAGGAGTCTGAGGGAGTTGGATGGGCTGCCGTTTGATAAGACGAGGGTGCTTGTTAAGGATGATGTTTGGGAGAGGTTGCTGTTTTTGGGCGTTATTCAGAGGAAGAGGGCGGATACGGCGGTTGATGAGGGGAAGTAGGTTGGTTGTGTATTAGAACATGTGAGCATGGAGTCGCGGGGACATGGGAGGTTGATCTGAGAATTGGTGCACGTTTTGCATAAGCGGGAGTTTTGTATGATACTTTCAGGCTGGCTTTGGTCGGTGTTGCGGTCTCATTGTTTTTTCGCGAAGCATTTGGTACTTGAGCATCTTCCAGGCGCATATATATTTTTGGCCTCGCACGCTTCATTGCGGGATAGCGGGGATTAGACTATTTTAATGATGATACGAGCTGCATTTGGTAATCAAGGATATTCTATTCGATCTATATTGTCGTCATCTTTGCATAGAGTGACGACGCTGTGGCATAGCTGCTCAATGAACCACCGTAATCTACTTACCAACCCACCAACGTACAGACCCAAAGTCCCTCGCGAAAAGACCTCAAATTCGAGCGCGAGCCCATAAGATAGCTGCTCAACGCTCTAGGGCTGAACTTGGGTGAGGTGATCAGCCATCCCCGCGCTCCACTAAACAGCTCCGCAGAGGCCCGTGCGTCGTCCATCAAATCGATCCAGGCCCCGTGACACGTGGGCATCCATGAACTCCAAAGGTCATCACGTTAAAGTGATCTTCTTCCATCATACAATCAACGATGTCTTCCACATCCGATGAAGACAGAGCGGTGCAACTTGCCGAGAAGGCAAGTGAGAGCACCAAATCAGGCGATTTAACCGTTGCAGCCCGGTACCTGCGTGAAGCTAGTACGATCGCACCCGAGCATCCGCGAATCAAAGAGGCATGGGTTGCACTGAAAGAAGAGGAAGGAAAGAGCGAACTACTGGGCCACTGTCGAGCCTGGGTCATCAGCAAAGACGAACACGATGGCGAAAAGGCACTCAAAGCGATCCGGACCCATGGCCTGAAGCAGGACGAAGCGGAACAAGCGATGTCCATCCTCTTTGACTTCAAAGGCGAAGACGACATCCTCGACCAGGTCTCAGGCGAACTGCTCCAGAACCCCGGAGCCCAGATGTGGGTCGCCAAAGCCATCCGCGAGCAGCCGACACGCATCTACTACGAGATGTTCGAGCGGGGCGACGACTCCATCGACGGCTTACTCAAAGTGTGTCTCAACCGGACAGTGTGGCCCGACGACGAATCATTCAAGACGGGGCATAGAGATATATTCATGCTCAGTTTGGCCATGATGATGGAGGAGGCGCTTGAGCATCCTGAGCGTGCGATGAAGGGGATCGCGCAGCTGCTTGCTCATTACGCGGAGCATCTCAAGGGGATTATCGATGCGGATAGTTTCGACGTTATTCTCACGTCGCTGGATATTCGACTTCCTGCTAGTCTGCGTAGTCAAGCTACTCTTGCGAGTATCAAGTTGTTTGAGCTTGCACCGGAGACAGCCAGCGAGTTGATCTCGAAGTTTGTTACGCATAGGACGAAGAAGGGGGAGGCGAATGATCTGGTTATTGCGTTTTCGGCGGCTGCAGCTATCTTTCCGGTCGCTGTCACAGCTGCGGCTGCGCTCTTTCTCACAGACGGCTTTGTCAGCACGTTGGTGTCAAGGGTCCAAAGCAAGAAGTCGCACAACCTGGAGCAAGCTACCCTGGAGTTAATCAGCGCCGCCTGTGTCGACAAGAACTGTCGAGAGGCGATCAGCAAGAACTGCAGGGAGTGGCTGGAGGATGTGGTCGCAGAAAGCCAGAACAAGAAGCGTGCCAACTTGGCCGCGCTTGTCCTCGTCAAGCTAGGCGAAGAGCAACCGTCTGAGGATGCACCAAGAATCGTGAGGGCAGAAAAGGTAGACCAAAGCGACCTAATCGCCAGCTTCAAGTCCATGGTCATAGGCGGTGACACATCCTCAAAGCAAGACTCAGTCGAAGGACTCGCCTACGCCTCGCTCCAACCCAAAGTACGAGAAGATCTCTCCAAGTCACCAAAGTTCCTCAAACGCCTCATCGAAACCATGAGCGACCCTTCATCACCCAAGAACATCGTATTCGGCGGCCTGACCATCTTCGTCAACATCACACAGTACCTGCCTTTACAATCCGAAGAGGAAAAGCGCATGGCACAACTCAAAGCCTACGCCAACGTGCAAAAGCCATCGACCCCCCACGTCCTCCTCAACGACGAAGACGTCGCCATACGCTGCAAGCGCGTACTAGACGCCGGCGTCGTCCCCCTGCTGGTACAAGTCTGCAAAAAAGGCTCCCCGTCCATCCTCACCCAAAGCAGTCTAATCCTGCTTTCCCTTTCCAAAGACACCAAATCGCGCGGCACAATGGCCCAACAAGGCGCGGTGAAACTACTCATCCAGATCTACGACCACATCTCCTCGACCAACGACCTCTCAACAACCGGCACCACGCCCTTCCCTCCCGCCGCCCTCCCCACCACAGCCCAAGCCCTCTCCCGGCTCCTCATCAGCATAAACCCGTCTCACGCTTTCAACGCCGCACTACCCAGCGCATCAGCCATCCGCCCCCTCCTCAGCCAACTCACACGGACTGAGTCTACGACCTGGCAACTGCACGCCTTTGAAGCGCTCCTCGCACTCACTAACCTCGCTTCTCTGGATAGGAATACACAGGACCATATCATTCGCCAGTCTTTCGACACGGTTGTAGACGATTTGTTACTTAGTTCCAACACGATGATTCGGCGTGCGGCTACGGAATTGCTGTGTAACCTCATGGCTTCGCCTGTTTGCATCTCCAACTTTGCGGATGGATCGCCGCGGGCGAAACATAGACTCCATCTTCTCCTCGCTATGACGGACGTCGACGATGCTGCGACACGATCAGCGGCTGGAGGTGCGCTAGCGATGTTGCTGAGTGTGGATCTTGCGGTGCTCGAGTTTCTCAAGCAGGATAAGAGTGTGGAGTGGTTGGTGGGGCTGTGCAAGGATGAAGATGAGGGGATTAGATACCGAGGGATCGTTTGTCTAAGGAGTGTGGTGGATGTCAAGGAGGGGGTGGAGGTTTGTAAGAAGAAGGGTGTGGTGGAGGAGTTGAAGGGGGTCTTGCAGGAGAGTAGGAGTCAGGAGGTGCTGGGCGTGGGGGTCGAGACTATGAAGATATTGTTGGGGTAGTAGGGAGGGGTGTGATGGAAAGGTGTGCTGACTTGAAAAGTGTTTAGCTCTATCTTATCACTGAAAAAGACCCTCGCGCCGCGCGGCTACATTGAGTCTTTTCGCATCAAAACGCTCATTGAACGGCGAGACACGTTGTTTTAGTCGCTTGTATTGCGATGACTGTGAGTGGCTAGGCACCCAAGGGTCCTCACTGATGTGTACCGTGGTCGCTTCTAGTTTCCAGTCATACTCGCTCTGCGAACCACGTCTCTCTGCATCTATGTGACTCACAATCTGATGTTGCCCACATTACTTTGTTTCATTCCGAGAGGTAGCAACATCGCCGTAAACCTGAACTTGAATATTATCTGACACTACAACACCACAGATTTGCATATTTACCTAACACTATCCGCCATCGAAACTTTATCATGGCTCACCAGCGAGAGCCCAAGATGCCCAAATTGAACAAGAAACAGAAACAGGGGCTTCAGGCGCGAGAAGCGTTGTTCAGTTTTGAAATAGAACAAGAAGAAGAGATGTTGGAGATAGAGCATTACGACTCATCAAGCGACTCAGAATCATCAGAAACTGATGTTGATGCGCCCATGGACGTCCTAAACCTTGCTAGGTTTGCGTCACCAGCTACCACCGAGACGAAAATGTGGTTATCTCTGACTGCCTACATCCAACTCAACAAGTTACTAGGGGCAGCAAAGAGAGCGAGCGATCATCATTTCGATACATGGTCAAGCCCAAAGACCTTGGAGAGGACGCAGGATATGACTCAAGACGGATGGGAGAAAGCAATCGAGCACCAATACCAAACCTGGCACAACGACACCACAAACAAGCTCAGCGCTGAGATCGATGCGCATTCCTTCTCCATCCGACAATGGCAGAACACCAAGGAACATGGAAATATATCAAAGGAAGAAACGCTGCCTTTGATAATGCAGGCCGAGACAACTACAGCCAACCTCAGAAAGCTACTGGTCATACTGCGAGACTTCAAGAATCAGATGAAAGGGGAATACGTCGATGCTCACCAGCATACCGATGCCACTGATTTGGCATATATCAACTCCATGATCCAGCGCTTAGTCAAGCCTTACCAGTCACCCCAGGTCCACAAAACATGGTACAAAGGCCCCGACGGACGCGACCTCGACGCGCCAAGAATGTTTGACGAAGATGTCAGTGACTACTATGGCAGCAACCTCACTGAACGTTCTTGCCCCCACCCTCACGCCTGGTGCCCTATCGCGCGAAGACACTCAAGCCTACACCCGTGGCTACCTGGCACCCAGGCTGTCCATCTAGTGCACTACAACACAGGTGACCATGCTTGCGACTACCTTTTCGGCAAAACAGACAGTACACGCGGCCACTTGATGGACCCATCCAACGGCCTCCTGCTTTACTTTGAGTTCAAGCGTATGCTCAACAGAGCTCAGATCATCATCGTCCCTGCCTGTGTAGGCGATACCGACCCCGAGACCGGCAAAACAGTACAAGAAACGGATAAGGAACCGTATAAGGTCCGAGTGCTGGACACAGAGTTGAGGAACAGGGATCGCGACTGGGAACAGAAAGAATGGCTTGCCGCATACACACAGCTCGATGGGAGGATTCTAGAGTTCACAAACGGCAACCGGCCGAAGAAGATGTACCTGTGGTATCGCGCCGTGTTAAATATCGCGGTGCGACATAGGCTTCAGGCGCCCGGATGGGAGGGAGACATAGAAGCCCTAGGACAGGACTCATGGTGCTCACCTGGTGAATCGCTCCGGCGATCCACCATGCACGCGATTCTGAAGCACGTTGGCTTCATCGATGACCCTGAGCCCCTCTTCGCGCTAGGACCTACTTTAGAGGGCCCCTCCGACGAAGATACAAAGGATAGGCTCATAGCCGATCGAGTGGCCATGGTACTGGACACAACACATACGAACTGGCTTAAATCCCGTCGCAGTGCTTTCGCAAGTATGCATGCAGGGAAAGAGGTGGAGATTGATTGGGAGGACGAGGCGCAGGAGCAACACGATAAATTTGCGTCGCGCAAGTTGTGTTTAGAAGCGGGTTTTGTGTTATAAGACGTTGAGGAACTGTGGGATGCTAGATAGCTTTAATCTGTATTAAACGAATACTACTTCAAACTCCTGCCAAATTGCGTATAAAACGGGGTATAACTTCTAAAAGCGTCAACAAACACAAACTCCGATACCATAATGCCATCCGCTCCCAATAATCACATCCCTACGTCGCACCCCCAACAGCAATCTTCTTCTTCACGGCCCTCATCTCCCTAACCGTGCCCTCTTTCCCCAACCCCCTCCCCACCTCAACAACAATCATCCTAACAAAATCTTTACTAAGCCAATAACTACTATGCGCGCCCAGCATAGTCAAATACTGTATCTCCAGCGGCCCACCACCATACTTCATGTAGTAATCAATCTGACCATTATCATTAAGCAAATACGCTCTCTTCTCCGCAATCTCCTCGCGCGTGAAATTGTGCGTTTCGAGCTCGACGTTGCTGGGTAGACGGATGGTGGTGGGTCTGTCGTTTGCGGCGTTGTTGGCGGAGGAGGTGGACGAGCGGAAGGGGTTAAGCGAGGCGAAATAGGATGTCGAGGCTGAGGGGATGGTGGTTTGTTTGAGCATTGAGGCGTAGACGACGTCGACGGTGGGGTTTATGCGGCAGGCGACGGGGTCGTAGGGGTTGATGATGTTGTAGATGTTGTCGACGGCCAGGCAGCCATATGTGCCTTGCTCGCCGGCGATGCCGGGGGCGGCATAGGAGTCGGCGCCGGGCTTCTCTTTGTCGCGACGGGGGAGTAGGTTTGCGTTTTTCATGAGGAGGAAGAGACCGACTGGGCTGCCGCAGACGAAGAGGTCGGTTGTGTTGAAGATGAATTGGTCTTGGGGTAGGTCGGCTTCGGGGAAGGATGGGTCGGTGAATTGCGGATCGACGTAGGTCGGTTGTTGGCTGAGGATGTCGATGGCCATTACTGAGCCGAGCGAATGGGCGATCAGATGTACTCGCCCGTACTCTGCGAACCCAGGGTTGTTCTGGCACCACAGGCGGTAGATGCGGTTCGCCTCTGTTATGCAAGCTGATATCATCTTGGGGTTGTGCATCGGCGAGAGGTAGTATGGAATGTCGAGCATGACATCGCTAACGATACCACGTACTGAGGGGAGCGTATCAGGGGTGATGTCCTTGAGTGTGTATTTGTTCGCAGATGGGTCTTCAAGCTCGGGAGCCTCGGTGTTATCGACGTCGAGGGATACGCGGTGGCGCCAGTTGACCTGCCTTGTGTTAGTACATTGATCGAGAATCACTGCAATGTTGACTTACTGGCAGACACATGACACCTCCCATATCCTTTCGCAGGTGCCGCTTGACGTCCGGAGTCCCAAGCTCGACGTTCATCTCTCTTCGAAAGGCGTTCATCGCGTGCGTGAAGTGAAACGTCTCCATTCGTTCTGACAGCTTCTGCCCAATACCATGTATGACCAACACCAGGTCTGACACCTTGGGTCGTTCTGACTGCACGAGGTCAGGGTCCGACTTCTGCCTTCGATACTGAGGCGCGCCACCTTGCGATGACGAGACGCCTTCCCGTGCTGCCTGTGCCTTTGGTGTGTTTTTGTTCGGATGTAGCTTGTCCCAGACGGCCTGGTCAAAACCGCGCACTACGTGCACGCCGATCGCTCTGCCCTTTCGGATGTAGTTCGCTAGCGGTCGCCGCCCGTAGTAGTCTGATGGTTGGAGTGCTGGCTTGAGGATGAAGGCTTCTTTGTCGTTAGAGTATATCACGCCCGCTTTGAGGTATAGACGCTTTCTTCCATCGGCACCGTACTCCAGATCACCCGCTGCTTTGTGATCTGGCCCCTCTGGACCTGTGGAGATGTCGATCAAGTCGCAGGCATTCTCCACGGTTTCTTTGCGCTCCTTCTCCGGATCGTCATCCTCTTCGGGGAGGGTGCTTTGAACGAGACCTGCTGTTTGCATCATCTGCTGCGAAGTCGAGGGCCTGCTTTCTGCTCTCTTTGGACGTTCAGGCCAGAGGTGGTGTAGTATCTTCATCTCACCAAATGCGCCGACTTCGACAGCACTGTTGAGCTCATCTGTCCACGTCTGCGTCCAGGGTCTCAGTTCGATGTATCCGGCTTCGAGCATGTTGGCGACTTCGACCTCGACAGGCATCATGCTGTCCTTGTAGAACCACGTTCCTCGCACTATCTGGGCGACATCGCTAAGCGGCGACCAGTATATAGGCTCCATCCGTATTGACTCTGTGTCCATGACTACGTGATGCAGTCTTGAGACTCCCACGGGCACCTTCGCGGATGGCCCCGGTTTCGGCTTGGAGGACCTTCGCGCAGGCGCCTTGTCCTTGGCCGTCGATAGAGCGGGTTCCATATCGTCATCCCACTTGTAGCTGTCCACTTCGTGTATAGTCGGCCGATGGCCTCCCTCCATAGGCGCAGGCTTCCACGACTTGGCGAGATTCCCTCTCGATGGGGCTCGGATGAAAGGCGTGCCGGTCGTCGCAGGCTCGAGGGGCGATATTGGGCCGGGGTCGTAGGCCTTCAGCGAGCCAGACATGGACTGGCCGTAGCTGCCACCACCCGAGCCAGGTGTCTTCTTGTCCACCAGCTCGGCAGACCTCGAGTACTGCCCTCTGCTCGATGACCGCCCGGACGGTATGTCTCGTCCCTGGATCGAGCCTTCCTCGCTCGAAGCACTAGCGCCTCTCTTCCTCTTCAGCCGCTCCACCGCCGGGTTGGTCGGTGTACCGCGTCCCGTCGCATCTTTTTCGCCAAACTCCTCGGTGTGCTTCAGAATCTTCTTCCGCAGCTCCAGCCACGACTCCTGGATGGCTTCGTTGTCGTATTCGGAGAAGGGCCGCGGTGGCACTCTCTTCGCAGTCGAGGTGCCCGTGGGCGGCGGCGGGAGCGGAGACAGCGGGTCGTCTATAGCGAGCGGCGACGTGTAAAAGTAGCGGACGGGGATCGTGGGCGGGGCTTCGGTGTTGTGCAGGACCTCACGAACGTACTGGTTCGCGCGAGACGATAGTGTGGGCTCGTTGCCTGCCATGACGTCTGGCGTGGTTTGGTGTGGGCGAGAGCTGCAACTTTCAAGAGAAGCAGTCGTGGAAGAATCCCATCATATCATGGTGCTAGCGTGTGTTCCGTCCCTCACGTGTTCGTGTGAAGAAGACAGCTGGCGTGGACGCGGCGGCAGCCTGAGGATGGATGTTGTTCCTTGTTGTTCTAGGGCGGTATATTTCCGATCAGCATTCGGAGCACTGACGCAACCGCCGCGCTAAAACCGACGCGTGCCTCGACATGTGAACAGCCCTCCGTCACCCGCCTCACCCACCAAACCTATACACTGAACATCCACGTTTGCGCGAAATTGCGCCGAACCATCCGAAGTGGCATGTGCTCTAAGTTGTGCACGCAAAGTCTATACCGTTATTTCACAATGCCCACGATTCATAGTCATCAGCCTACACTATACATCGTGACCTTACCTGGATTTGGATATGGCACCGCATAAGTATTTTCAAGCAAACTTTCTCATTAACTCTCTAAGCAAACTACTACGTTCACAGCAGTCTGATACAGGATTCACACTAGACCACCACCATGTCACTAACGGCCACCATGACCATATCATCAAGAAAGGTACGCAACCAGCGTAACACGCTGTGCGTGTATACCCCCAAACCGCTACCCTCTCCTCAACCCTTCGTAGATTCACCAAGAAAGCTGGACAACACGCTGTGCGTGTCTAACCCCAAACCGCTACCATCTCCCCATCCCTTGGTAAGCGCCTTCGACGAACCACCAAGAAAGCTGGGCACATATGCTCCAAAGCCTTCACCACCACCATCTCCCGGACCTCTCGTAGGCGTTCTCGACGAGCTCACCGAATACTACGATGGCGAACTCGCAGCGTGGGAAGCCAAGTGTAATGAACAAAAAGCTTGGCTGGACCATGCTTCAGAACTCATCGCCGAATACGAAGAAGAAAGAATTGCTGGGATGGAGCATATCGGCTTCCTGACCAAGTGCCTGTACGCGAATGAAAGAGCCCTGACGCAGTGTTTGTACGCTATGACGCTAATAGTAACGGTACTGCTGGTTCGCTGAGACTGCCAAGTAGAGGAAACGTCTGAAAGGAAAGGATGTCCAAAGTCACTACTGCTGTTCCCGTTAGGCAAAAAGTCAAGCCGAGACAAGCCATAACACCGGAACACCACGTTGACGGTTAGCAAAGAACTGTCTATACCACACTACCGGAGACGACGCGCTTGTTCTCTCTGGCACCGCCAAAGGAGCCAAGCATTGCGAAACCGCGCATACAGTAGAGGAACATCTCGGCCACTGAGTTGTGGGTAAGCTGAGATCAAAACAGGCTCGTGACTAGCTCGGAATTGCGTATATCGCATGCTTCGATACTGAAGCTGTGAGGAGGAGAGGTGATTGAGGGGAAGAACGAGGTCTTGAGTGAAAGGACTCCAGTCTAATGGTACATGGGCGGGCCCGTATAACACTTTGAAGACTGAAGCAAGGGCTGTGCCCGAGGAAAGTATGAGGATGTCATCAGAGTGGTGTAAAATATGAAATAACTTGCATTCAGACGAAGAAAATGAATAAAACTCCGTTCATGATGATATAAATTATGGGTATCTTTGTTACTCAAACACGTGCTTTTGCCCCCAACTCCCAAACAAATACATAAAAAAAAACATTTCACCTTCGACTCTGATTCCGCCACCCCAGCCCCGCCGCCCCCCTCGCAGCCAACCACTCACTCTCCGCCTTTCCACCACGTCTCCCAAGCAACGCTCCAACATCAACCTCCAACTCCCTCCAAAGCGCCTGCTCCACCTGCACCCTAAACTCCGCATCTTGACCATGACTCCCCAGCAACACGATTCTCCCCGGCGGCACACCCAACCCGCCCACAGCATGGACAACAGCTTCCTGCAGCTTCGCCCAGAACTTTGCGCGGGGGGCTTCGTAGACGGGGAGACTCCACCAGCCGAGATCGTTTCGCGCGACGTAGTTGATCATGCGGGAGTGTGGGGTTGGTGGTTTGGTTTTGGTGGCGGAGCAGCTGGTTTCGTGCATGCTTGCGCTGAAGGAACTGGAGTCGAATGCTAGGACGAGGATGTGTTGGTGTTGGTGGGCGAGGGTCGCGGAAGCGCATGAGGCGTGTTCTAATCCAGCGTGTGTGGCATATGCTTCCGAGTATATCAAAGGGGTATCCTCCGATAGAGCGAGGCCGGCTGATAGTAAAGCGATTTCAAAGTCCTTCTCATGGGATCCGTAGAAGGGGAATGTGACGGCCGATGTAATATTTGTGACTGGGTGTTTGAGTTCGTTTTCGAGGGTTGCGTGGACTTGTGATAGGAATTCTGTGAGGATTCTGCTGTCGTTTGGAGAATTTGATGAAGTGTGTGGTGTCATCCACCGCGACATTAGGTCTATGTATTCGGCATCTCCGGGGATTTGGGCTAGGTCGATTGTTGTGCCGTTTGGGTACCGCGCAGCTGCTACTGCTTGTGATGTTGTGAAATGGACGCCGATGCTGGGAGGCGCATCAAGTCCTTCTGCGCTAGTGTGTTTGTCGAGGGGTTCTTCGACAATGGGTATTTGGGGGTGGTATCGTACAGCTCGTGCACTAGCCAAAGGCACAAGCAGAAGAAGACCGAAGAGTTTCATTTTGAAGTCGTGAGATGATGATTGTTACAAAGAAAGAAGAGAGCGTAAGGAACCGACTACAACAAAGAGCGGACCCGAGTATTCGTAGGATGAGGTGCAGAAAGAGAGGATGGCACAGCGTGAAAGAGCGACGGTAGTGAGTAAGGTGTATTGGGTGAAGAAGCGGCAACGACAACGGCGGTACGCTCGTCGTCCCCTCACTCCATCAACGGGGCGACTCCCGACGCCTTATAGGAGTCGTCCAAAGACATCCGATCGTACCGTCAAGGCAAAGAGGATCCGAGGTTCTGGTCAGGGACTTGTGGATCCGCCCACTGTTCCGTGGGCACTAGGGGTATACGAGCTAGCCCGGCGTGCGATCGGTCCAACCTAATGGCTTCAAAGAACCCCTCTCCGGGTCCCATGCAGGACAAAAAACGCGTTCCTGGGTCTCGGTGACCGTGTCTTGGAACCCTCCGTTGGCACTCAACATCTCGGACAGCGAGTAACATCGGCGCGTAACAGCTGTTGTGAAGCTGTTGGAAGCGCGCTGTGGCCCAGGCAGGTGTCAGTCGGCAAGGGACCGAAAATAGAAACTCGCCCAGACCCGGCACGCTCGGCACTACTAGAAGCTTGTCCTACCCCTCTCTCGTACTTTTCGCTCCTAGCTATGGCAGAACAAGACTCGGGCGAGCCTTGGCACATGTATTGATTGCTCATATCTTCTCCGCAAACGGTTCTCCTTCGAGTCAACTACCTGCCGTCTCATCGCGTGCGCGATTGCGATACGAAGGGGCGCTAGAGGACCCTGACATGCGCGTGATACTCGCGTTATACGGAGCAAATACGCTGCATCAAGATTTCTGTATAGCATTAGGTGCAGGTATCGTGAGTCTAGGTGCCTCTTATGAGTTGAACAGAGTCGCGTGGTAAGGCCCAACGTCAGCTCGAGCATGTGCAGGAAAAGTTCTTCGTAATTATCGACAGGCGTCCTGCCGTTGCTGCCACCATTGTGTGGCGTATGTTAAACCCGACAGCGGGACGCGTTCCGTTAGCTGCTCTCACGCGTCGTTCAAAGCAGAAGGTACAAAGGAGCTCATTCCGTCTGAGCCGTACTGACTATTGAATGCGCGAAAAGGATACAATCGGTAGACTTCATGCAATGTGCGGAGTGCATACTTGAACATTGACACATCTTGGAAGCAGACGCGCACGTTCGTGTATTGCTACACAGAGCGCTCATCTTCAAGAGTTCGTGCCTAGAAAATTCTCTTCTTTGAATGAACCCGATAACTTGTGAGGGGCACGTAAGCAAACCACATCAACATTTCTTCTTCCTCAAGATCCTCGCAAGCGAAGATACCCAATGAAAAAAAGAGTCGCGCCAGCCAGAAGTAGTGCGAGATACTGGCGGCACCGTGGCCTCGAGGTATGAGCGAGCTCAGGGACCTCGTGGTCGAACTACAAAAATAAGAGTAATGGATGATCCGCCGTAGCGGAATCATAGCTATTACACTATGAAGAACAGATACTACACTTTGATCTAAGCCAGATTGGCAAAGAGAGCTGGTGAGCCGATGAGGGACGGGGGATGGGTGGGTTTATATAGACGATGAGGGTGGGGCCGTGCGGCGTTAGGCGGGCGCACGTGAGACTGTTGCCTGGGCCAAGGGGTTGTACTGCCGCGCACGTGTTGCGCTGTTGCCTACCTAGGTACACACCTCCAACACTCGAGTCCGGCAGCTGGACATGGTTCAGTGAAGCCTAGTTGCTTGCGTAGTCTGTTCAGATGACAGTAAGACTGACGTCACCGCAGAGCTACAAAGTCAGGGCACGACGGTGTTGGTGCAGACAAATATCGATGCTGAGAAACAAGATGCATTCAGAGACCACTATCACTTCCTCCAATCCTCCTTGATAAGGTCCGCCGCCTTCTCCGCCACTGCGTACACCGTCGCCTGAATATTCCCCAGCGTCTCCATCGGGAAGATCGACGCGTCCACGACCCTGAGATTCTTCGTTCCATACACCTTCAACCTGCTATCGACAACGCCATTCAGTTCCCGCGGCATCATCGCACACGTACCAGTAGGGTGGAATGTGCTCAACAACCGCTCTTTGACGATTTCCTTCGCTGTGTCTAGATCCTTGGCTTCCTTACCCTCGGGTAGCCGTCCGCTCGGCTTGAGCAGAGAAGCGAACGGCTCGGTCTTGACAATGGTCTCGATGTATTGTGTGTACCGAGCGAGGATCTCCAGGTCCAATGGATGAGAAAGATACTGGGGGTCTAGGATGGGT
>Ga0265798_10006135_pt1 | contig 15870 bp, 8 predicted proteins | sample P3T30metagenome_FD_192430 | JGI IMG/M metagenome (GOLD analysis project Ga0265798, IMG submission 192430) | Plant litter microbial communities from East Loma Ridge, Irvine, California - P3 T30 | ecosystem: Environmental > Terrestrial > Plant litter > Unclassified | place: USA: California... | reverse complement strand
CGGCATGACGCACGAGCGCCGGTTCGCGCAGGGCGCCGGATGGCGGCGTCCAGGTTTCGGAAGCCAGCGAGGTGAAATCAAGGCCATCGCCCGACGCCAGGATGCTCAGCGCATTAGCCGCTCCGGCCGTCAGCGCCGGCATCAGCACCACCTGGCCGGCGCCATCCCTGGCCCTGGCGGCATCAGCCGCCTGCATGCCTGAACCTTGAGGAATGCCGAGTTCCTGGGCCGGGGCTCCCGCTGCCACGCACATGGCGGCGCAGGCCGCCACCATCGAGTAATGCCACTTCATACCGTACTCCTTTGCTGCACATCGTCCTCCAGACCTTCAACGCACTTCTTCATTTGGCGCCCTCGCGGTCGGCGACCGGCTCGCCGAAGTCGGGCATGCCGTCGGCGCGCCAGCCAATCGCCTGCGCGCGCGTATGGCGGTTCGGGTCGCGCAGCGGCTCGCCGGCGATCTCGCGGTAGTTGCGCGCATGGTAGACCAGGATGTCGGTCTTGCCATCCGGGCTGGTGGTAAAGCTGTTGTGGCCGGGGCCGTACTGTCCGGTGGCTTCGCTGCTGGGCATAACCGGTTGCGGCAATTTGGTCCACGAGGCCGCATCGAGCAGGTCGGCGTCTTCCTTCGCCCACAGCAGGCCGAGCGCGTAGTTGGCGTCGGTCGCGCTGGCCGAATACGTCATCAGGACCCGCCCGTTCTTGACCAGCACCGCCGGCGCCTCGTTGACCAGGTGGCCGCGCCTTTCCCAATCGTGCTCGGGACGCGTGAGCAGCACAGCCGGCTGGCGAATCGCCAACGGACCGTCCATCTGCGCCAGGTAGATGTTAGTGCCCTTGCTGCCGTCCGGTGCGACCTGGGTCCATGACAGGTAACGCTGGCCGCGGTGGGCGAAGGTGGTGGCGTCGAGGGCGAAGCTCTCCCAGCCGGTCTTGAGCTGGCCGCGCTCGATCCATTCGCCCTCGAGCGGATTGTCGGCGCTGTTTTCCAGCACATAGAGCCGGATCTCCCACACCTTGTCGGCGCGGCCCGCGCTGAAATACAGGTACCACTTGCCGTCGATGCGGTGCAGCTCGGGCGCCCAGATGTGGGCGCCCATCTCGCCGCTGGCGTGCTTGCGCCAGATAACCCTGGCCTCGGCCTTCCCGAGGTCGTCGAGGCTGCGCGCGCGCCGCACTTCGATACGGTCGTACTCGGGCACGGTGGCGGTGTAGTAGTACCAGCCGTCCGAATGCAGGGTGACGTGGGGATCGGCGCGCTGGCGCACCAGGGGGTTGGCGATTCCGGCATCGTCGGATGCTGAATTCTGTGCGGGCGGCGCCTGGCAGCCAGCCAGCGCCAGCAGCATGCACAGCACCGGCAGGGCATGAAGTCTCATGGTGTCCTTTCAAGCGAAAAAGCCAGCCACCCCTGCGGGCGGCTGGCTACTGACATCGGGGTCGGGATCAGATCTTGACGCCCAGGGTCAGGAAGTAGCGGCGACCCGACCAGGCCAGTTCATTGACGCGGAACCGATCGCCGGCGTCGCTGCGCTGGACTTCGTCGGTCAGGTTCTTGCCCTCGAGCGAAATCGACACGCGGTCGTTGAAACGCCACTGGATCTTCGCATCCAGGAAGCCCGTCTCGTCCTGGAATACCGGGTTGCCCGAGACGTCGTTGGCACCGGTGAAGAAGCGGTCACGGTAGGTATAGGCCAAGCGCGCATTGACAGGGCCCTGGTCGTACCACAGCGACAGGTTGTAAGCGGTCTTCGACATGCCAGGATAAGGCAGCACGGTGTCATCGAGCAGATTCAGGCGCTCCTTGCCCGGCGCGTACTTGAAGTCCATGCGGGTGTAGTTGGCGTCGATGCCGAAGCCGCTCAGCCAGCCCGGGAGGAAGGTCAGCGCGGTGCGGCCGGCCAGCTCGATGCCCTTGGTGGTGGCGCCCTCGCCATTGACTGCCTGGGTGACGTTGAAGCGCTGGCCGTTGTTGAACAAGTCGACGTCGCGGGTCAGCACCCGCTCGATCACGTAGCTCGAGATATCCTTCTCGAACAAGGCCAGCGACAGCTGGCTGTCCGGCGTCGGATAGTACTCGAGGCTGAAGTCGGTGTTGGTCGAGCGGTAGGGCTTGAGGTTCGGATTACCGGCAGTGCAGGTATCGACGCCTTCGCCGCCGAACTGTGGATTGCCACTACCGAGCACGCAGGTAGCATTCGGCGCCAGCAGGTCCATGCGCGGGCGCGCCATCGCCTTGGCCCAGCCGACACGGGCGAGGAACTTGTTGTCGATGAACCAGAAGGCGCCGTTGAAGCTGGGCAGCCAGTCGTGGTAGGTGTTGTCGACCGCGACCACGCCATTGCTCACGACCACGTCGGTGTAGGTCGACGAACCGGGCGAGGTTGCGGTACGCACCGAGTAGCGCTGCAGGCCCGAGGACTTGTTGTCGGTGCGGGTGTAGCGCATGCCGACGTTGCCGTCGACCTCGTAGCCGAACAACTGGGTGGCCCAGTCCAGGCGCAGGTAGGTAGCAGCGATCTTCTCTTCCACCCCGAACGCCGGGATCTGCGGATAAGTATTGCCGTCGCTGCCAGGCGAGTTATACAGATAGTCGTGGTTGAAGGCCGACGTATCGAAGTACGGCGCCGCATTCGCAAACACCGGCGACATCCAGCCGGATGGCATGCCCTTGACATCACCCAGGCCGCCAAAGAAGGTGCCGGGCGAGCGGCCGCTGACGGCGCTGATCAGCCCCGCCATCTGCGACGCATTGAGGTATTGGGTGGCGTAGCCCGAGTTGATGAAGGACTGGGCATCGTTCGGACGCTGCGCGCCGCCGGTGTAGAACGGATCGTAGATCGCGGTCTGGTTGACGTTGGCGCCGCGCACATTGATGTCGTCGGCCGTCGAGCTCAGGTTGGCGCCGTTGCTGGCGAGGTAGCCGCCGCCGTTGTACTGGGTCGATTCGGCCTTACGCGCCTGGGCGCCGAACGACACCCGGGTGAAGAACGGCGTGGTGAGACGATAGCGCAGGTCGATCTTGGCCTGGTCTTCCTGGTTCTTGGTCTCGCTCGGGCGGTACTGGAGCTGGGCCTGGACGTAGGAAGCCGGATCGTCCGGGTTGTAGCCGGTCGGGAAGGTAAAGCGCGGCAGGCCCTGCTCGTCAAGGGTCACTTTCAGCCCCGGCGCGTTCTGGGTCAGCGCGATATTGTTGCTGTCGCTGTCGTACATCGAGCGCGAGGTGCCGAACAGGCCTTCGACCTCGAGGCGATCGCGCTTGAAGGTGAAGCCCGAGGTGGTGTAACGCGAATCGATGTCGAGCTGGAAGTCGCGCGCGGAGGTGCCGAATGCGCCCTGCCCGCCCTGGCCCGCCGCGTACAGGCAGTTGCCGACGGTGTAGGACGTGACGTGGTGGTTGGTGATCACCATATCGTCCGGCGTCGTCGTCGGCTCGACGCAGTTGCCAACGGTGGTCGGCACGCCGGTGGCCGGATTGTACACCGGCGCCGAGCCCGGACTGGAGAGCCTCCTGGCATCCGGGAAGTCGGTGCCGAAGTTGCGGTCGTTCAGGCGCTGGCGCTGGGTATTGGCCTGGTAGCTCACCCAGGCATTGAAATTCTTGCTGAATTCATACTGCGCGGTGACCTCGCCCGATGAGCGCTTGTGGTCGCGGGTCCAGATGCCGTAGCGCGCGATGCCCGGCGAGTAGTCGAACCACTGGCGCCGGCAGGCGTCCGCCTGGGCGGTCGTCAGGCCTGCCGTGGCGCAGCCGGCCGCGTCGCCAATCCCGGCCAGGCGCGGATCGGTGCTGACCACGGTCTTCTCGGGCGAAGCGTCCCAGTCGCGGATGAAACGCCACGACGTGTTGCGCGCATAGTCGTTGCGGGTGTGTACCTCGTCGTAGACAAAGTTGGCCATCAGGCCCAGTTTCCCGTTCAGGTACTTGTCGGCCATGTACAGGTTGCCGCGCGGCTGGACGCCGCCGCGCGACGTCGCGTGTTCGGCCGAGATGCTGGTGCCGATGGTCGGCTCCTTGAAGTCGAGCGGCTTGCGGGTCTTGATCGACACCGAGCCGCCGACGCCGCCTTCGGTCATGTCGGCCGTGATGCCCTTGTAGACGTCGATTGAACCGATCAGCTCCGAGGCCAGCTCGCGCAACTCGGCGCCGCGGCCAGCGCCGCCGCCGGTGCCGAGCACCGACATGCCGTTGATTTCGATGCGGTTCAGGTCCGGCTCGACGCCGCGGATCGAGATCTGCGAGCCTTCGCCGAAGTCGCGCGAGAGCTGCACACCGGTCACGCGCGACAGCGCTTCGCCGACGTTCTTGTCCGGGAACTGGCCGATGTCCTCGGCCACGATGGAATCGGACACGGTGCTGGCGCGCAGCTTGCGATCGATGGCCGAGGCCACCGAGCGGCGCGTGCCGGCGATGTGGACCACCGCTGGCGCGGTTGCAGCGTCGCTGATGGTGCTTGGCGGCGCGCTGGCCGATGGTGCGGAAGGTGCAGTCGAATTCGCCGGCGTCTGCGCGGCATCCTGCGCCAGCGCGCCATGCGCGGCAAGGATGGCGATTGCTGCGGCTACCGCGCGTGCGCAGCGGGTTGGGTGAAGTACTTGCGTGCGTGTCGTTGCATGGTTCATCTGTCGTCGTCTCCAAGGGCTCTGTTTTAGGTGTACTGCCTGGCCTTGAAAACATTCTATGTTCGTACCGACGCCTGATTCCATATGGCATGGAAAGAATCATGCACCTGATCGAAAGGGGCACATTCAACCGGGAATCGCTCAAGCGATTGAGCGATTCCGCCTGATTACGTGGCGCGCAAGCCGCAGTGCCCGCATCAAGGCAGTTCGTAGAACTCGGCCTCGACGATCGACAGCTGCGAGCGCGCAACCTGCTGCGCACCGGTGTCGGCATTGGCCTGGTTGGCCACTTCCTGCATGCGGATCGCATCCGCATCGTCGGCCTGCCCGTCGAGCGCGATCTTGACTTCGCTGCCATGGCGCGGGGCCAGCGGCAAGGTCACGTAGCCGAGGTTCTTGGGCGTCGTGCCGCGGTACACCTCGGCGCCGTCGATGAATACGCGCAGCGGATAGCTGCGCTCGCGCCAGCCGGTCAACTTCAGGACGATCTCGCGCAGCAGCGCCGGCCGCGCCAGGCGATACGTGATCTGCGCCGGTGCATCGGGCTCATTGGCCCAGCTGGTCGTCTCGTCATCGTCGACCGACAGCGCAGCGCGCTCGCCGTTGCTGGGCGCCGTACTGCTTGCCACCGGCACTGCAATGCGGGATACCGCGAACGATGGCGTCGACGGCGTCGGGCCGCGAGTCAGGCGCAGCGGCGGTGGCGCGGTCAGCGCCGCCAGGCCGCCGCTGACCGCGACCGGCGTCGATGCCAGCATGAGCTCCGCAGGTGCGAGGCCGCCGGCGCGCGCCCGCAGCACGATTTTGCCGGGGTGGATCGTGCTGCGCACGAGGACGCGGTTGACGCCCCCTTCGAGCGGCAGCGCGCGCGCCAGCACGTGGTTGTCCGGTCCCTGGGCGATCCCGCCGCGCCACTCGGCCGGCCCGGCCAGTTCGAAACGCACGGTGTCCAGCGCCACCGGATTGCGCCGGCCGCCGGCGTCGACCGCCTCCACCTGCACCAGGGCCAGGTCGGCGCCGTCGGCGCGCAAGCCGTGCGGCGACGGGATCGCCGACAGACGCAGCGCGAGCGGCGGGCCGGCGGTGTCGAGCAACGCCTCGCACACCTGACGCCCGCGCGCGTCAAAGCCCACCGCTTTCAGCTCGCCCGCCTCGAACGCCACCCCATCGAAAGTGAAGGTGAAGCGATCGCTCTGGCGCGCCGGGCCGAGGTCGCGCCCATTGAGGGTAAGCCTGACCTGCTCGGCGCTGGAAATCACATGCACCGGCTTGACCGTCCCCGGCGCATAGTTCCAGTGTCCGACGATATGGGCGCGCGGACGCTCGACGTCGACCCAGCCGTCCCACATCACCTGGTGCGCGAAGAACGCGTCCTTCGGGATGCGCATCGCGTCCACCTCGCCGCTGCGGCGGAAGTTCTCGGCGCCGCGGTGGTGGGTATTACTGTCGGAGAAAATGATGTTGACGCCGCCGCTCGAGACGCGCGTGCCGGTGCCGGGCCGCTCGCGCCAGTAGTCGTGCCAGCGGCGCACCGTCTCGAGCGCGAAGCTGTCGCCGTTGCGGTTGTAGGTGGCCGCGCTTTGACCCTTGTAGGGCGGTCCGTCGCCGTCCTTGTGGAACGGCGGCGAGAAATCGTCCCAGAACTTGCGCGCGCCTTCGTCGCGCATGTATTCCATGGCCCACATCGGATTGCGCGCGCTCTTGTTAATGTATAGCATCTCGCCGCCGTATTCGGCGACGTCCTGCAGTGCGCCGCCCAGCATCTCGCGGCTGCCGGCGGCGCGCCCTCCATGCGGATCGTAACGGTCGCGCAGCGCCCGCATCTCGGCCATATGGGCCGCACTCACCCCCTTGTTGCCGGCTTCGTAGAACAGGATGCTGGGATGGTTGCGGAAGTAGACGATGGCGTCGCGCATCGCTTCCACGCGCTGGCCCCAGCGCCGGTCGTCGACGTCGCGCTCCGAGTCGCCGGCCGGCATGGCCTGGATCAGGCCCACGCGGTCCAGAGATTCGACGTCCTGCCGCCACGGCGTGACATGCATCCAGCGTACCAGGTTGGCATTGCCCTCTACCGCCAGGCCGTTGCTGTAGTCGCTCAGCCAGGGCGGCACCGACAGGCCCACTGCCGGCCACTCGTTCGAGGTGCGCTGCGCATAACCCTTCATCTGCAGCACGCGGTCGTTCAGCTTGACCATGCCGTTGCTGAATTCCGTCTTGCGAAAGCCGGTGCGGGTGACGACGCTGTCGAGCGCCTTGCCATCGACCCTGAGGGTGGTGACCACGTCATACAGGTAGCCGTAGCCCCAGCTCCAGAAATGCAGCCCGTCGACCTTCGCGCTGGCGCGCGCGGTGGCGGTGGCGCCCGCGGCGATGGCCTGTGGCGCGGCCGAGAAGCGGGCGACCGCCTTGCCGTCCTTGTCGCGCACCTCCACGTCATACGTGAAGCTGCGCGGCCGGGAAGAATCGTTGCGTACCTCGGACTCGGCCGTCACTGTCGCGCTGCGGCCCGGGACGTCGATGGCGCCTGCATAAATATAGACGCCGGTGGTGCCCAGGTTCGATACCAGGGGCAGCGTCTGGTAAAGCGATTCGGTGACGTGCAGGCGCACGTTCTTGGGCAGGCCGCCGTAGTTGGCGTTGAAATTGCGGTCGGCCCACTGGTAGCGCTGGCCGGTGGCCTGTTCGCGGTAGTCCCAGCGGTTGTCAGTACGCACCGCCACCACGTTCTCGCCCGCGACCAGCGCGGCGCCAATGTCGAAGCCGAAGGCGGTGACGCCATTCTCGTGCAGGCCGATACGTCTACCGTTGACGAACACCTCGGCCGCCTGGCGCGCGCCCTCGAACTCGATGAACACCTTCTGGCCCGGCGTGTGACGCCTGATGGTGAAGCGCTTGCGGTACCAGGCGATCCCGGTCGCATGGTCGACGATGTCCCGGCCGTAGGCATCGTCCTCGTTCCAGGCGCGCGGCAAGGTCACCGGCTTCCAGGCGCCGTCGTCGAAGCCCGGCAGATGGGCGCCGGCAGGGTCGCCGACGGCCAGCTTCCAGCCGGGATTGAAATCGTACTGGGCGCGCGCGGCCCAGGCGGGTGCGCTGGCCGATAGCGCAAACAACACGGCGGCCAGGGGCAATAAGTAGCGATTCATGCGTGTCTCCATCTGTCGATGCCGGGTGCGCTGATGTATTAGTCGACCAGCGCAGGTATTGTTCAGCATCCGCAAGTCCCTGTGCGGTCCACCGCCCAATCACTCAACATCGTGACCGATCACGCCGCGCGCATTGACGAAGGCGCCAAATCGTCCGGTAATGGCGCTCCAACCCATTCCAGCATGCCGACATTCGAACCATGAGCAAACCATTCAAACGCATCCTCCTCACCGGCGCCGGCGGCAACCTTGGCCGCCGCCTGCGCGAGCGCCTGCACGACTTCGCCGACATCGTGCGCCTGTCTGACGTGGCCGACATCGGCGCCGCCGGTCCGAACGAGGAAGTGGTGCAGTGCGACCTGGCCGACCGCGAACAGGTGATGCGCATGTGCGAAGGCGTCGACGCGGTGCTGCATTTCGGCGGCGTGTCGACCGAAGTCGAGTTTGCGCCGATCATGCAGGCCAATATCCTGGGCCTGGTCAATCTCTATGAGGCGGTGCACAAGCTGGGCATCCGGCGCGTCGTCTTCGCCAGCAGCAACCACACGATGGGCATGTACGAGACCAGCCAGCGGGTCGATGCCGGCATGCTGCCGCGCGCCGACGGCTATTACGGCCTCTCGAAAGTCTGGGGCGAGAACCTGTCGCGCTATTACTGGGACCGTTTCGGGGTGGAGACCGTCTGCATCCGCATCGGCTACTGCTTCCCCGAGCCGGCCACCCATCGCCAGATGGTCACCTGGCTCAGCCTGGACGACCTGGTCGAACTGCTGCGGCGCGCGCTGGTGACGCCGCGCGTGGGTCATACCATCGCCTTCGGCGTGTCCGACAACCCTGGGCGCTGGTGGGACGACCGCGAGGCGCGCCACCTGGCGTTCCAGGCGAAAGACAGCTCGGCGCAATTCACCCTGGATGGCGGCAAACCGTTCGCCTATCCGCCGGAGGACGACCTGAGCACCTTCCTGCAGGGCGGCGTGTTCGTGACCACCGGCCCGAAATACCCGCAGTAAGGATCTCGATGAAACTGATCGGCTTGCTCGCCCTTGGCGCACTGCTGGTGGGCGGCGCCGCCCACGCCCAGCCGTTCGCACTGGACCGCGACGGCGCCCTGCCCGTGCTGGTAACCGACGGCGGCGTCACCTCGCGCCTAGCTGGGGAGCTGCTCGGCCGCGACCTCGAAGCACTGACCGGGATTGCCGGCCGGCGCGTGGAACGACTGGGCGATTGTCCACAGCGCTGCATCGTGATCGGCGCCGCCGACAGCGCGCTGGTGCGCGAGGTCGCGGATGCGATCGGCGTCGACCTGGCGCCGCTGACCGGGCAGCGCGAACGCTACATCCGGTCCACCGGCCGCGCCGGCAAACGTGACGTGCTGCTGATCGCCGGCGCCGACCGCCGCGGCGCTGTCCATGGCGTGGTCGACGCCACGCGCGAACTGGGCGTCTCGCCCTGGGAATGGTGGGCCGACGTCAGGCCCGCGCGCAAGACCGGACTCACGCTGGACGGCACCCTGCGCCTGTCCGCCGCGCCGTCGGTGGCCTGGCGCGGCATCTTCATCAATGACGAAGACTGGGGCCTGCAGCCGTGGGCCGCGAAGACCTACGATCCAGCCGGGGACATCGGCCCGCGCACCTATGCCCGCGTGTTCGAGCTGATGTGGCGCCTGAAGGCCAACCTGCTGTGGCCCGCGATGCACGACAGCACCCGGGCCTTCTACACGATCCCCGGCAATGCCCAGGCGGCCGACGACCATGCGATCGTGATCGGTACGTCGCATGCCGAGCCGATGATGCGCAATAACGTCGGCGAATGGAAGCCATCCCTCGGCGAATTCAACTGGTTCACCAACCGCGACGCGCTGCTCGGCTACTGGCAGCAGCGCGTGGACGAGGTCAAGGGCTTCGAGAACGTCTACACGCTCGGCCTGCGCGGCGTGCACGATTCGGCCATGGAGGGCGCCGCCGGCCCCGAGCAGGCGCGCGCCACGGTGGAAGAAGTCATCGAGCGGCAGCGGGCCATGCTGGCGCGCAGCCTGGGCCAGCCACCCGATCGCATCCCGCAAGCCTTCACGATGTACAAGGAGGTGCTGGACTACTACAACCGCGGCCTGCAGGTGCCGGACGACGTCACCCTGGTCTGGCCCGAGGATAACTACGGCTACCTGAACCAGCTCGGCACCGCGCGCGAACGCGCGCGCAGCGGCGGCAACGGCATCTATTACCACGTGTCGTACTGGGGCCGCCCGCACGACTACCTGTGGCTTGGCAGCACCCACCCGGCACTGATCCGCGACCAGCTCCAGCGCGCCTGGACTACAGGCGCGCACCGCCTGTGGATGCTGAACGTGGGCGACATCAAGCCCCATGAATACCTGGCCGAGTACTTCCTCGACGCCGCCTTCGACGCCAAGGTGCTGCACCAGGACCCGGCGCGCCACCTGGCCGCCTGGGCCGGCCGCCAGTTCGGCGCCGCCCATGGCGAAGAGATCGCGGCGATCAAGCTTGAATACTATCGCCTGGCCTGGGAACGGCGCCCGGAATTCATGGGCTGGAGCCAGACCGAGCCCACGCGGCCGGTGCGCGCCACCGACTACATCCGCACCGGCGGCGAGGAAGCCGAGCGGCGCCTGGCCGCCTACCGCGCGCTGGTGCGGCGCGCCGAGACGCTGCAAGACCGGCTGCCGTCACAGCTGCTGGATGCCTACTTCCAGCTGGTGCTGTACCCGGTGCGCTCCAGCGCCAATCTGAACGAGCGCATCCTGAAGCTCGACCTGGCGGCCGAGTACGCCCGCCAGCAGCGGCCGTCGCCCAAGCTGTACGTACGCCAGGCGCAGCAAGCGCATGCAGCTATCGCGGCCGATGCCGCAACCTATAACGCGCTGGCGAACGGCAAGTGGGCCCATTTCATGGACGTGGCGCCGCGCCGGCTGCCGGTATTCGCCGAACCGGTGTACCCGGCTTACGGGCCGTCCGCGCGGCGCGGCTGCAGCCTGGTGTACCCGGCGCCGCATTCGGTCGAGGCCAGTACGTTGACGGTGCCGGCCGGCCGCGCCGTCAGCCGCACGCTGACGCTGGTCAGCCATGGCGGCGCGGACGCCGCCTGGTCGGTCGTCCCCGGTGCGCGCGGCGTGCGTCCGGAGCTGGCTTCTGGGCGGCTCGACGCCAGCAACGGGCATGAACAGCGCCTGGACCTGCGCGTGGACGGCAGCGCCGGCCCCGCACTGGCGCTGCGCTGCGGCGAGCAGACGCTCAAGGTGAACCTGCAGGCGGTAAAGGATGGCGATGCCGCACTGCCGGGCGAGCGCGAGCGGATTGTGGTGCTGCCGGCCGGCAGCGCCGTGTCATCGTCAACGGACTGGGAAGCCCTGCCAGGCCTGGGAACATCGGGAAGCGCCATGCGTGCGCGCCTGGACCTGCCGTCGCGCGGGCTGGATGCGCTCGCCGGCATTTCTGCGCTCGAGTACCGCTTCCAGACCCGCAGCGAAGGCGGCGCGCATGTGCGGCTCGTCGCCGTGCCAGTGCACGCGCTCACATCCGAAAACCGTCTGCGCATTGCGGTGCAGCTGGACGACGGGCCGCTCGAGATCGTCGGCTACACGACGGTCGGTCGCAGCGACGAATGGAAACGCAATGTGCTTGGCAATATGGCGGTGCGCAGCAGCGCGCTGGCGCGGCTCGATCCGGGCGTGCACACCTTGCGGGTGTATGCGCTCGATCCGGGCGTCGTGCTGGACCGGATCGACGTCGTGATGGATGGGGCGCCGGAATACTATGGCATGCCGCCGGTCGACTGACGTAGGGCAGGTCGCGGCCGCATGCCTCACACAATGAACAATCCACTGTAAAGGTCATCTCCATGCATGAAACGAAAGAAAACGATAATTTATCCTTTCGAAACCCTTCGAATAGCCCGGTTTTTGCTGATTGATCATCAATTCGCGCAGACCACCCACCGGAAACGAAAGTTCTGCGGTACTATCGCTGAGCTAGCCCAATGACGCACTACGGCAGCCGCGATGGCCTGGCAGACGACGCCGTGCCCGACCGACAACCACGACCGGGACATGAGACCCCGGCGGCACAGAGACATTGATTAATGACCCCATTCACCACGCTCGACACCTTCGTCTTCCTGGTTTACTTCGTGGCCATTTCGGCCTATGGCATCTGGATCTACTGGCGCAAGAAGCGCAGCAGCGGCAAGGCCACCCACGACTTCTTCCTGGCGGAAGGGTCGCTCACCTGGTGGGCGATCGGGGCCTCGCTGATCGCCTCGAACATCTCGGCCGAGCAGTTCATCGGCATGAGCGGCTCCGGCTACCGCATCGGCATGGCGATCGCCGTGTACGAACTGATGGCGGCGCTCACGCTGATCATCGTGGCCGTGTTCTTCATGCCGGTCTACCTCAAGAACCGCATCTACACCATGCCGCAGTTCCTCGAACAGCGCTATGGCAAGGCGGTGGCCACCACCATGGCGGTGTTCTGGCTCGGCCTCTACGTGGTGGTCAACCTCACCGCCATCCTGTATCTCGGCGCGCTGGCGATCAGCAGCATCGCTGGCCTGGACGTGATGGCCTGCATGGTGTTCCTGGCGGTGTTCGCCACCGTGATCACGCTGGGCGGCATGAAGGTGATCGGCTACACCGACGTGGTGCAGGTACTGTGCCTCGTGATCGGCGGCCTGGTCACCACCTGGATCGCGCTCGACCTGGTGGCGGCGCTGGCCGGCGGCCAGGGCGCCATGCGCGGCATGAGCGAACTGTATCTGCGCGCCGGCGAGCATTTCGACATGGTGCTCTCGCGCGACAACCCGGCCTATATGGATTTGCCGGGCATGTCCACCATCATCGGCGGCATGCTGATCGTGAACCTGAACTACTGGGGCTGCAACCAGTACATCATCCAGCGTGCGCTCGGCGCCGACCTGCATACCGCGCGCAAGGGCCTGCTGTTCGCGGCCTTCCTGAAAATGCTGATGCCGGTCATCGTCGTCCTGCCTGGCATCGCCGCCTATGCCCTCGACCAGTCGGGCACCCTGGGCGACTCCATGCGCCCCAACGGCGAACTGAATCCAGACCGCGCCTATCCGACCCTGCTCGCGCTGCTCCCGGCCGGCATCAAGGGCCTGGCGTTTGCGGCGCTGACGGCGGCCGTGGTGGCCTCGCTGGCCGGCAAGGCCAACAGCATCGCCACCATCTTCACGCTCGACATCTATAACAAGCACTTCAACCGCGAAGCCAGCGAGCAGAAGATGGTATGGATCGGCCGCGTATCGGTGGTGGTCTCGATGGTCATCGCCGTGCTGCTGGCGCCGTTGATGGGCATCGACAAGAAAGGCGGCTTCCAGTACATCCAGGAATACACCGGCTTCGTCTCGCCCGGCATCCTGGCGATGTTCCTGCTGGGCTTCTTCTGGCGCAAGACCACGGCGGCGGCGGCGATGTTCGCCACCATCGGCGGCCTGGTGTTCTCGGTCTTCCTCAAGTTCCTGCCGCTGGCGATGGACCTGTCGTTCCTGGCGCCGATCGGCTTCGCCGTCGACAACGGCGCCGGCGTGTACGAGATCCCCTTCCTCGACCGCATGCTGATCGTGTTCATCATGGTCGTCATCGGCATGGTCGTGATGAGCAATATGGCCACCCAGGACGGATCGCTCAAGCGCATGCAGATCGACCGCTCGCTGTTCAGGGTCGATCGCGGCTTTGCGTTCGGCTCGGCCGTGATTTGCGTGCTGCTGGTCGCGATCTACGCGATCGGGTGGTAAGCTCCCGACCATCCGACTACGACGAGGACCGCCATGTTCAATCCTACCGATCATCCGCATCGCCGTTACGATCCGCTCAGCGGCGACTGGGTACTTGTATCTCCGCACCGCGCCAAGCGGCCCTGGCAAGGGCAGCAGGAAGCGCCCGACCGCGCGCCCAGGCCGACGCACGACCCGAGCTGCTACCTGTGCGCCGGCAATGTGCGCGTCAACGGCGAGCGCAATCCCGACTACCAGGGCACCTATGTGTTCGAAAACGACTTCGCGGCCCTGACGCCCGACACCCCGGACGCGCCGCCGGGCGCCGATCCGCTGTTCCAGAACATGAGCGCGCGTGGCACCAGCCGCGTGATCTGCTTCTCGCCCGACCACGCGAAATCGCTGCCGCAGATGGCCTTGCCGGCGCTGCGCGGGGTGGTCGACACCTGGTGCGAGCAGGCGGCCGAGCTGGGCGCCAGCTACCGCTGGGTCCAGGTCTTTGAAAACAAGGGAGCGGCGATGGGCTGCTCCAACCCGCACCCGCATGGCCAGATCTGGGCCACCAGCTTCCTGCCCGACCTGCCGGCACGCGAAGACCGCCACCAGCGCGCCTATCACGCCGAGCATGGTCGTCCGCTGCTGCTGGACGTCGTCGAGCGCGAGGCGCAGGCGCGCGAGCGGGTCGTGGTCGAGACCACGCACTGGCTGGCCGTGGTGCCCTACTGGGCGGCCTGGCCGTTCGAGACCCTGCTGCTGCCCCGGTTCCCGGTTCAGCGCCTGGAAGACCTGGGCGACGAGCAGCGTGCCGACCTGGCGCTCGCGCTCAAGCGCCTGACCACCCGTTACGACAACCTGTTCCAGACCTCGTTCCCTTATTCGATGGGCTGGCACGGCGCGCCGTATGGAGCGGGCGACAATACCGAGGCCTGGCAGCTGCACGCCCACTTCCATCCACCGCTGCTGCGGTCGGCCTCGGTGCGCAAGTTCATGGTCGGCTTCGAGATGCTGGCCGAGGCCCAGCGCGACCTGACGCCGGAACAGGCGGCCGCCATGCTGCGCGCCGTTTCCGACGAGGTGCACTACCTCGACGCCCCTGCTACCAACCCTTGAGCGCACGATGAGCGATATGTTGATGGCCCGAGCGGCCGATGTCTTCCTGGCCGCTTTCGGCCAGCCCGCCACGATCCGGGTGCAAGCCCCGGGCCGGGTCAACCTGATCGGCGAGCATACCGACTACAACGGCGGCCTGGTGCTGCCCTGCGCCATCGGCTACCGCACGGTGATCGTGGCGCGGCCGCGCGCCGACCGCCTGCTGCGGGTGGTGGCCGCCGACTACGACGACGCCATCGACGAGTACTCGCTCGACGCGCCAATCGAACGCCTGGCCGCGCCGATGTGGGCGAACTACGTGCGCGGCGTGGTGCACGAATTGCTGCAGCGCGATGCAGGGCGCGCATTGCCCGGCATGGACATCGTCATCGCCGGCGACGTGCCGCAGGGCGCCGGTTTGTCGTCCTCGGCCTCGCTGTCGGTGGCGGTGTGCACGCTGTTTGGCGCCCTGCCCGATTATCCGGGCCTGGGGCCGATTGAGGCAGCGCTGGTGGCGCAGCGCGCCGAGAACGACTTCGTCGGCTGCAAGTGCGGCAATATGGACCAGATCAGCTCCGCCTGCGGGGTCGAGGATCATGCGCTGCTGATCGACTGCCGCTCACTTGAAGTGCGTCCGGTGCCGATCCCGGCCTGGGCGGCGATCATGATCATCGAATCGCACATCACGCGCGGCCTGGTCGACAGCGAGTACAACACGCGCCGCGCCCAATGCGAGGAAGCGGCGCGCCATCTCGGGGTGCCGGCGCTGCGCGACGTCGACCTGGCGACGCTTGCCGAGAAAGGCGCCGGACTCGATCCGGTCACGCTGCGCCGGGCGCGCCACGTCGTCAGCGAAAACGATCGCGTGGTCGCGGCGGCGGCGGCGCTGGCCGCCGGCGACCTGCCACGCATGGGCGAACTGATGGAAACCTCGCACGCGTCGATGCGCGACGACTTCGAGATTACCGTCCCCGCCATCGACCAACTGGTCGAGATCGTGAAGGGCGCGATCGGTGCTGCCGGCGGCGTGCGCATGACCGGCGGCGGCTTCGGCGGCTGTGTGGTGGCGCTGGTGCCGGACCATCTGGTGGAGGCCGCACGCCAGGCCGTGGCGCGCGACTACCGGGCGCCCAACGGCGACCAGGCCACCGTGCACGTCTGCCGCGCGGCGGCCGGCGCCGGCAGCCTGTAGACGCTACAGCGTGGTCGTCTTGCCGTTGACGACCACGTTTTCCAGCCGCACCCCACTGGCGCCAACGATGTCGGG
>Ga0265798_10006134_pt1 | contig 15872 bp, 15 predicted proteins | sample P3T30metagenome_FD_192430 | JGI IMG/M metagenome (GOLD analysis project Ga0265798, IMG submission 192430) | Plant litter microbial communities from East Loma Ridge, Irvine, California - P3 T30 | ecosystem: Environmental > Terrestrial > Plant litter > Unclassified | place: USA: California... | reverse complement strand
CGGCTTTGTACGCAGCCACGTGCCTGATTTCATCCGCGATGTCGTCCTAGCGATGAGTCAATGGACCGCCAGCGACGTGGAAGAGACTGCACTCAGGAAGGCGCTCTGCGAGCAGTTTGTTCGCCGCCATCCCGACGCGTTCAGATACGTTACCACTCGTGTCAGCAGACTGGTTGGCCACTACGCGCGATCCTTTTCGGTCACTGAGACAGCCAATTTGGTTGCTGCAGCCGCCGCGACTGGAAATCTCAGTGCACTGAAACACTTCGCGCGCACCGAGAAGCGACTGTTGTGGTCACGGTCACCAGCCTTTGGATACCCACTTGACGTCGCGGTGTATGCAGGCCAAGATGCCGTCGTCAAGGCTATTGTGCAACAGGCAATTACTAACCAGGGTCGAGACTTCGCCGGGCAGTCATACACGGAGCATTACTCCTTCTGCCAAGCTGTCTGCACTGCTATCGAGCTGAAAGACATCCGTAAGCTGAAGTATCTCCTGAGCAAGTACACATCCGCGTTCGGCTTAGCAACCGAATGCTGCATGAAGGCCTGGCTGAAGACGACAATCGAATTCGGCGACGAAGATGTACTCAAGCTCATTCTTAATGTGCCTTCGGGATACGGTCCATCGATCATATACGCCGCCTTCAAAACAGCATGCCGCCTTGCGAAGCCAGATCTCCTCCATCTGCTATTTGGCTCTAAAGTGGGTCAAACCACTTTATCGATCAACCATGTTCAAGGCTTCACATATCCCCTTCTCACCGCCGTCGAGGCCTGCGCAACACTAGAGGACGCCATCTTCATCAAGGAGCTACTCAAGCTGGGCGCGAATCCCAATGGTCCTGCGTACCTAGCTAATCCCGATCGGCCCCTCGTAGCGGCGATGCGTGACGGCAAGACTGCCGCTTGTTTGGTATTGCTCGAAGCTGGTGCTAATCCGCATCTGGTAGCATGTACACGATGGGTGAAGAGGATGAGGAAGCTATACCCCAGGGATACGGAGGCGGGCAAGGCCTTGAGGGAAGCCCTGAAGACCTGTGAGAAGCCCAAGGTAGCTAGGGACGAGGACTTTCTTGCTGAGGTAGTCGAGGCGGACGGGGAAGTGGAGATGGACGGAGATGAGGAGATGGAGCTGTGAAACGCTTAGGAGCCTGCATTACGTCGGGGATATGCCCTAATTTCGCTCTAAGAGCAGCGTAGACCGTAGAGCCTCATGGAAGTCACTAGATAGCCTTGTGCTGTAGCAATGTAAGAGGTATGCAAACCTGTGCTTTTAGTAGAATGCGAAGCACCACCGTCCACGGTTGATCGCAGTAAGACAAGATAAGATGAAAGTGACTGATGACGAGAGGGGTGTGCGCCGTGGGCATACGGCGAGAGGAATGAAGAGAGGATGTGGAAGGAGAGTTTCGATATAGTGGGGCTTCCGCGGGAGTGACAAGGCCGATCATCGGCGTTTGTAGGCCAGTGTTTTGATGTTGTCTGCAGGGCGTAATTCTCAGGGGTCGGTTGTAGTTGAATCCGTCGCGCACGATCCCGGCTTCCCGTGTGGCGCGAGGTTTGCTGCAACCTCATGAATGGGATGCCGCATTCGGAGCGGCACTGCCCGTTCGCCGCGCCGACACTCCTCCAGCTTTTCCTGGTCGATCCTTTCTCCAAAGACACATGAGTACTTCCAATCTTGCAGTGACGGATGATTACCTGTTGTAACCAACACTCACCCATGTTGGGGTGCGCGTCTCCACCGGTGCACGGCCGCTACCAAGATACCATACAATGCGCACGCCGTCCCAGCCGTCCTTCAGTCACAAGCCTCCCAGAAGGATGGAGTTGCGTCGCCCCGTGATGATTTCTGGTCTCCTGTATGGTCGCATAATATAAACTTATGTCACTTGACATGGTTCCCATACGATCAGCATCCTCATTCGGCAACGACAGTCATTTTTAAGTATACTCAGCTTTCCAGGCGGACTACCTAATACCAACATCTTGAAGTCCTGGCTCGTATCATGCCCATATTCGAAGCCAGTAAAAGAGACCCGCGCACCAACAGGATGTACGCCCTGCAGACAATCTTGGCCACATTTTAACGAGGGCTCAGATCGTAGTTGCTTCGGATGGCCATACAGGCTATCGCTGGCTCTTGCTCGACCTCGCCACTCGCGATCTTGCGTTCCAACTCCGCCCTTTCCTCGTGGTGCTTTCTCATTTCCTCGTCGCGCTCGTTCTTGGTGCCAAAGGGTGGAATCAGCCCTGCAGGGGGATTCATCCACTGCCTACAACAGCAGCACTAAGTCAGTCGATGTTTCCACTGCTCAATGAGCGTGCGATGAAAGGTGTGACTTACTCCTGTGGAACCGTTCTACCATCAACCCCGCGAAATCTGTCCTCTTTCTCTTGACTCCATGGACCTCTGTCCAACCATGATTTGATGAGCTCTGGTGACATGGGCTTTGCGTCAAAGATGTTGGTTTGAGTGACTTCGTCGGGCGGCCCGGGTAGGTATTCGATGACTCTCATCACTCCGTCTCTGCAGATCATGTGGAAGTGATGCGCGATCTCGCATTCTCGCATAGAGTCGACGAAGATCTCCAGCGGGTCCGTCTTGACTCTATTATTCGTCGGCTGGATATTCTCCTCCTTCTCGCCTTCGTGATGGCTCGGGTCTGCGGTTGAAGCTTCCTCGTTGTTGGGATGGAATCCTTCCTGGCCCTGCGGCTTTGGCGAAGGCGACGAGGACATCGTTGATTCGTTCTCAGTGAAGAATAGGATTCAGGCGAGTAGCACTGACTTCAGGTTTTTATTAACTGCAGCCTCGGGTAGAGGGTTCAATACAGTGTTGGCGCAGGAAACGTCGTAGCTGCGAGAAGACAACGCAGTGCGCGAAGATTGAGATGCGGGGCGTACTTATAGACGGCACGCTTAGGCAGTGCTGACCAACAGCATCCTGCATGACGCAGCATCGTAATATACCAGCCTCGCAGTCATGTGAAGGTACCTAGACATGTACATCGAGGCCTTGGAGGAATTCAGAAGAGGTCCAACAGTGGTCTATAAAGCATATACCTCTCGCCGGCAACATGAACATTCTCTCAGCACACTACGGCTCAACACATTACTGCTTACAAGACCTGTTCATCATACAGTAAATTCAATATGAGGTTCTCAATCTTCGTTTCCGCGAGTGCGAACTTTCTGCTAGCAGCGGCAGCGACCACGAACGATGCGGTAGGCATCTCAAAGACCACATTCGAACAGTCACATACTTACACTGCGCCTCTAGTCGCTTGAAGAAGCACTCACGAACTTCAACGAGGGCGAGTTGATGGACATTGGAGCCGACGGAGTGCTTCGCAGCTTCAATGCAGCACATGACACCGTGGTGGACTATGTACAGCTCAGTGAGCCTCAAATCGCCGAGCTCCTTGTCAAGATAGGTTCGAAGAGATCCGCCACGCCAGGCGTGTAAGCTTTCCCCTTCGCAATTCTCTCCCGAAGACTATAGTGAACACAACTAATCTGAAGCTCAGTGACGGACGCACTGTCACGTCTGAAGCTCAGCTATGGGCTGTCCCGGACGGTATTGTCGCACGCGACCCAGGCGTCGAAACTTCCGAGGCAAATGTGCCAGGGGCTTTGTCTTTGCACCCGAGGCAGCCACAGTGCGATTCTGGAAGAAGCTGCGCATCCAAAAAGATATGCAACGAAAAGTATCATTGTGCGCGCTGTCTTTTCGACACCGGGTGTGTTGGTGGACCAGGGGGCTGTTCTGGTTCAACCGGGCAGGGTAAGTGCGCGTGGAACTTGTGAGGGCTGATGCTCAGGACTACCTACTCTACCGTTGACCCTGCTTTGGAAATTGTGGCTCATGCCTATCACACTCGTTAAAATCTATTGAAATGAAAGATATTTCCAGAGCATACAAATTCCTTGTTTGCGCGATTTCCATGTGACTGCGTGGATGGTTTGACAAACATTGCGCGACTCGACCGAATGAATACTTAAGGCTACACTCCGACTCCAGGCTTCTACTACCTTTCATTGTACAAAAGCGCCCTATATATCTGCTCTTTTCGCTTCTTTGCTTGGATCACAGACTTCTGCCCAACAACACTTGTCTACATATAGGTAATCGACAGCCACAATCTCCCACGACTATCTCTTCGAAACACACAATCAGCCATGTCGTCTACAGTACTAGTCAGCGACCTTCCTTCCAACTGCGAGTCCTCCTACGTCTTCACCGAGCTACGTTTGCAAGAAGACGAAGTCGAAGAAGTCTACACGCGAGCGGGAGGAGGCGAGTCCGCCTGGATAGTCTTCAAGGCCCCCGACCTCGCCGCAACATTCGAGAAGACCCACAAAGGCTACCACTTCGGGGCGACCGGCAAGAAGATCACGACTTCATTCTGGACCGAAGCCATTCCCGAAAACGCCACCAATCGCTATTCCGACTTCGTTCGCTCCCGGGATCACCAAATACTCTCGAGCACCGTTGAGATTACCGGTCTTCCCGACAAACACACTATGAGTAACATGAATGAATTGTTCAGGTCGGTGCGAGACCAATACTCTGAGACCACCGAGAAGAATCAGCATCTAAGCCCAAAGTACTATGACTGCAACGAGCCCATCAATATCCTTCATCTCAAAACGCCCGACCCAGGAGTCGGCCTTTTGCAGCTCGCGCAGCCTTGGATGGCAGTCGCCATTGTACAACAGTACGCGGGTACCTACTGGAAGAACGCGACTCTCAACGCTCGGTGCGTTCCTGATGGAGAAATGGAGAAACTGCTTGTCAATGAGCCCAGCGCTACTGACGTGTCTCTCTTCGTCAGGGGCTTGAAGGTCGGTACCTCATCGAAGGAGGTGCGAGACATTTTCGAGGACTTTTCTATTCGCGACGTCAACATCCTACCAGGCGGCAAGACGTTCTGCTTCGTCACCGTCCAGCAAGTGCACGCCGACTCGATCCTCACGCGGTTCAAGAACGGTGTCAAGTGGCAAGGTCGCACCATCAAGGTGGACTTGTCGGACAAGGACAAGCGAAAGCAGAAGGCTGAGTTTGGATTTACCGGCGCCACGCCCATTGCTGCGCCAGCTCCTCTACCACCTACGGATGTCACAGACTTAAAACTGAGCAACCTACCATACGACGTCACAGACCTCAAAATCCGTACCCTGTTCGAGGGCTTCGCCGTATACAAGGTCGTCATCATGCAGGGCTATGCCTTTGTGTGTATTCCGACGGGGGAAGTCGGCCGCGCGCTCGACAAGCTGAACGAAACCATGATCGGGGCTCAATATATCAAGGCCAAGGTCGCTGATCCCCGGAAGAAGTAGGGCTGCAGGTCTGGTTCCGTGCTGTGAAGGCGTCAAAGGGGTTCACGAGACCACAGAAGCGGGTTGTTGCGTGTCTTGTATTTATCAGCTGGTACGTTGATGAGTACTCTAGAAAGTTTGGATGGCTTGTAGGCGCTAGGGTGTGGTAATGACTCTAAGGATTGCGTTCTCTCTTATTTAATGAGGAGTACCTTTGCGTATGTGGTGGTTATGTATTTCGGGAGTCATGAGTGGCTCGTCTCGCTCTGCGTCATCGCAGTACCATGGATGGGATGGAAGGGAACCAGAGTGTGGTAATGAAATACTTGCAAATGTATTCACTGCTATGTTGCCCTCGTGATGGGGGTTGCCTAAAGTTACACTGACCGTTCCTTGTATGAGCATGTTCGAGCTTCTATAATTCTAGCGTATTGCGTCCCAAAAACAATTGCTGCTGAGCTAAACACTCGATCAAGCCTAACGTTCAAAAGCTCAACCATGACAGACTACACCTACTACAGTTCATCCGCGTCCAAAGGCTTCACCTTTCTGATACCATACCATGTCCAAGCCATCTTTGTCGCTACTACAAGGAAGCTACCTTCCGCCGCCCGCCCCGTGTACCGCGAATATTTTGGCGACATCATGGCATGTCGAGATCGAGCTCGAGACTCCGCCGAGGCGATGCAAGCGTTCGTGAACAAGGACTTTCCGGAGATTTCGAGGGACCATAATCGACTAGCGAATCTGATGAATGCGGAAATCGACAAGCAGAGGAAGGAGGTGTCGGTCAAAATACCAATTACTGGGGACGGAACGATGGCTGGGGAGGATGAGGACGATAAACCGTTGGCGGAGTTGGGCAGGAAGAAGCAGAGTCCCGCCGAGTCAGGCAAGAAAGCGACATTGAAAGCTGTGTCAGAGGCCGCCGCCGAGGCGACAGTGCGCGAAGAGCCCTCTAAAACAGCTTCTCCTCCGACTGTGGCAAATACAGAGCTTGTTCGACCAACTCTGGGCCAAGGTCCAGGCCCTGCGACATCTCCGAGGCGTCCAACAGGCGGAGACCGTGAATATTCCGAAGTAGACGAAGAAGACAGCGAGCTGAGCGTTATAGTGCTCGACACGTCAGAGCCCTGGAAAGATTCGCTCTGGCCACACGGCGCCTGGATCGATGGCCTAGAGGTTGTCGACGCGCTTCCATGGGCGCACCCAAGCCGACCTGAACGTATCGCCCCGGACGGCCGATTAGCCCACGACAAGCCACAACGTGCCGCAGCTAATCCTCATTCCTCTTAATCCCTGCTTTTATGTCCCAGAAACAAGTAACCTGCAGCTTTCCGCGGCCGACGCACTCAGGGTTGTCGCAGTGGAAGCGCGAACATCGTTCTCGGTAGCGGAAGTCGATGTTTTCGAGGCAGTACATGCACGGCCATAAGTCAACGTAGGGGAAGGTGGCCTTGATCTCGTACGTAGCGTTCCTGCGTTGAGTCAGATTAGAAAGCGTTTAGAAATGACACGTTAGCACTCACCTCCACTTTTGGATGTCTTCTCGCGTCAGGTTGTGCGATGCCGGAGGGTCTTCCTGTCTAAGGGTCGGGGTATCGCTTCGCTTCGCTGTTGAAGCCTCTGCCTTCGTGGGTGCTGGAGCGCTTTGCTCATCGGATGGCCGAAGCTCACTGCTTCTCCGACGATTCTCGCGTCTCAGTCGTTGGGCGTCCATGTCTTGTGGTTGTTGGGTTTCCTGAGCGCTCGGTTTTGGGGTGTTTCCGTATCCGAACAGCGGCATGGTCACCTTCGTGCGATGAACGCGATAGAAAATAAAAAAGTGGAGGTTGGGGAAGTCAAAGAGAGTGTTAGCTGTCCACCGAACGGAATTTTGTGTAACGATATTCACTCGCGTAGCGCGTGGCCTTCAACCACGTAACGGTGAACTCTGGATTGTGAATATGTTTGGTCGTCGCACGGTTCCGGAAAGACATGATGACGCATACAGTACCAAATCTTCCCCAGGAAGCTGAGCACCACCTGATCCAGTAGTGACTTATCAAAGCGTCGTTATCACGAGGCGTATCTATTATTTGCTGGTCTTGTGAATCAACAAATGCCGTTTTGCTGGGTATCGTTCGCATCTCCGTGATGGTGAGTGGCTCTCTAGTACAGGCTTTAGTATAGCATGCTAGAATCTGGCTGACAGAAACTCGAAGTCTTGCAGTTGCATTTCGAGCTGGTAAAAGAGCTTCTGCACTTGAGGCAAGGCATCTCATCTACTGTGAGCGTGATCTTCACATAGGCGACCCCTGTGTCGCCAGCGACCATCGCGGTGCGCCTGGCTGCATCCGTGAGTTCCAGGGCTGAGATTTGAGTCACGTTCTCCGATACGCGCAGATGCGATTGAGCTCGAAGTGATCGCGATGGCAAGTTGATGTCTTTTGTTGGATAGGTGGAAGATTGAGAAATTGCTGTTGTCGCGTAAGATCAAGCCGCACCAAGACGCCATGACCACCGCGTCGGCCGAGAATTCCCCGACCGCCGACGCCGACGGAACTTCAACCACCCGCAGGCAAACCTCCATCCTCCGACATCAACTATAAGAGCGCTGTACACCCTTGCGTATCACCCTTCCTCGATGCGTAGACGCTCACTAGGTCCTATCCGTCCGACGCCTTCAGCTCGTTGTCCACGCTCTATCCCTCCCCCACCAGCCTGAGCATCCTCGTGAAGACCACCGGCGCGGTTGAGAGGTCGCATCAAGGAGTCGGAAAGCTGTTCTCGCACCCGACGCACATGTCGCAGACTATGGAAGTAAATTAGTCATTTGAAGAGCAGCTCATGGTTCAAAATGATGCGCAGGCAGGTGCGATCGATGTCTCAATTCAGCCCATTGGTGTAGCTACGCCCAACGATCTGGCCGCCGAATTCGACTTTGTAAAGAGTATGTATCCCAATTTGGAAGCCGTGTGATGTGTTTGCATTGCAGCCATGGTACTGGCACGTGCCGGTCTTCCGGACTGTCGATGTGCGACGACGAGCGAGCGCACGCATGGGCGATGAGTAAAGCAACGAGGAGGAGTCGGGTTACGGAGGCGGGCTGCGTCATGTACAGGAACCTCATTCTGGTTTCTGTTTGATCGCGCGCACCTCGCATACCGATGCGAGAGATACCTATATGGATATGAACTATTGCGGGAACATCGCGCACGGGCTGGTCGATGGTGCTGAGTATACACGTTCGACTCATTCGGATCATCATCTATTTGCGAAGAGCGGGGAGTCAGGCAATTCGCATGGCATTATATGGGTTGCTTTCAGGTTATCATTCTGGGCGATACGGCAGCCTTGCGTCAATCAGAGATCTCTGTGGCGTCGCTATTGTACAGCGGTCACCATATTCAGAAACGCCTCAAGTTCTTGATTTCCGGTATCGCGCTTCTTCATTTCACTATTGTGATATGGTTGGATGATCTCACAATAGGAAGCAGGATTCACGGTTGATGCTGGGCACGTTTAGCGCCGCATGTGTTTCTTTACCTTCTTGTGCCCCGGGTCCTCAGGCTCCAATTTTACCTCTTCACCCATTCCAAAATGGCCAACTTGACACGCCGCCAACAGCGAAAGACCACAGCGACGGCTAAGCTAGGGAACCTGGACCTTCTCCTCTTCGCTCTACGAGCAGAGCTCGGCCCCGACTGGGGATGCTACAAGGAACTCATAGAGGGAGCCGCAGCCGCGAAGGCAAGCGGCGAGAATGTTTCCGCCTGGATCGACCAGACCGAGCCGTTGGTACGAAGCACCGCTTCGCAATTCGCGCATCAGGGAGTGCTCTTTCTGTTAGGCATCAAGGTGGGTAGTGAAGGTGAGTTGTCTTTTCCCATCTGGCACCTTCACGTCGAAACTAAATACTCTCAGCTTCTTCTGTCACCAAGGCCACCGACGCGACCAACGACATGTCTGCTCCACCTCCTGACACCGGACGCCCATCGCAATCAGTACAGCCCCCAGTCAACATCCAGTCCGCTCCACCTCCTCACACCCGACGCCCACCACAAGCAGTGCAGCCCTCAGCCAACATGCAGAACAACTTCACACCCAGCTGGACGCCCATACCGTCCCCCAGCCCATGCAGCTACATACCACCGACACCCACCTCCGTCGCGTCCAAAAAACGCTCGGCGGCCAACGTCGCCTTCCAGGGTCAGAAGCAGGCTACCGCGACACAGCCTCTCAAATCCGACTGGTTCGGCGGTTACGTCCTTCACCAAGATCCAGCCTTTCGGCGCGACGTATTCGAGTTCTTTGGACACGCAGTACCCGACAAGCCCGATCCCAAGCACCACGATCAATCCGATGTTTCATCCGTCTACAAGGCTGCGGATGACGACCTGGCGGTTTGGAGGGCGGGCTCTGGAGCTGAGGGCGAGGTGAAGGATGGCGGTCAGCAGGGTCAAGAAGATAGAATCAAGACTGTGGAGGATGCGAAGCGGGAGCGTGTGCGAGACGGCTTGCGCTACAAGCTTTTTGACAAGCTGGAGTGATGTTGGCTAGTGGTGAGGTGGGCGCTTTTGAAGTCAGGCGTCTGCGCGGGCTGACCTGGTGCGGAGACGAGCGACGTACGATCTTGGGGAAGGGCAAATGAAGTGCTTTTGGAGAGCGCGATAGATGGTTGGGCTGGTAGGGAAGGCGTTTGGCGTCGCTAAAGGACGAATGATACCCCCGGAAGACTTGTGAATGATACTTCAGAAAAAACACACCTCTCCTCCCCCATTCATCTATGCAACCAACGCACATCCACCCTTCACTCATCCAAAGTCTACTACCACGTCAACCAAGAAAAAAACCCGAACAGGCCTGCAGCTTACATTAACATGGAAGTATGGAAGATAGATGGCGTGGCGTCGATGTAGGCTCCAGACCTGTCCAGGTTTTTTTCTTGTATGAGGTGCTACAACTTCTCCGCCAACCCCCCTCTCTTCGCCTCAAAAGGCACCGCCAAATTCTTCTCCGCCCACTCCTTCTCCGCCTCCGTCCCCGGCATCGGCGGCACCATACCATTCACCTTCCACAAATCCCTATCCACGTCCTCACAACTATACTCCCAATCATACCCTTTATCCGCAATAAACGGCTTCAGCGCCTTGTCCACAGCATCCATAAAGCGGTGTTTGTGCTCGATTGAAGTACTATTCTCATGCGTCAGCATAAACTTCCATGGGAGATGAACATAGGGATGTAAATACAATTGTCGAGCAAGATGCTCCATCTTGATTCGTATCATGGGGACTGAGCTATCACGCCCGGGCTTGTTGGCCTCGGTGTTGGCAGAGGGACGGGGTACGCCGCCGATGAAGAAGGATTCTGGGTGGATGGGCTGGAAGAGGACGTTTACGTAGAATTTGGGGAGGCCGACGATGGTGTAGTTTTTTGTGATTTCGTTTGCGAGGGCGGTTTTTTCGGCGAGGGAGGTGAAGGTGTTGGGGGGGTGGTATATTATCCAGAGAGGCATTGCGATGGTTGTTGAGAGGTTATGAGCGAGGGGAATGGGATGATAGACGACTGTGTTGGTCTTCTGGATAGGGGGTTTACTACGAAGCTTATATAATATCCATATACATTCATACCGAAGATGTAGGTTTACCTAGGCACTATACACGTGATTTGGAATAGTAATCACGACCGAGTGGTTACTAAGGATAACGCTAATCATGCACCGTATTGGGACTAAGAAGAGGACGTAGATCTTGGTATACCGCGCAATGACGACTAATCATGAACTTTCGCAGTCTTCTGGGCTTCGCTCTTGGATCTGAACTCTTTGAGCGATTAACTTTGGGTAAAACCATCATGGTGATTCATCGTTGCGCGTGAACGTGATTTTGTGGGAGTTTATTCCCCCGCATATTGTTACTAGACGGGTATCACTAGTACTGGATAGCAGTTTCGCGACTAGCGTGATTGGTAGACTACTATTACGTCCGTGACAATCGTTGGCTTGCCCGCGTTGAGGTATGCGGCTCTATTCTACAACGGACCCGCGTTCACAACTCCGCCACAACCCTTCGTACGACTTCATCGAGATCTTCCTCTTGCAGCCCTAGCAGATCATTCGCAAAGCCTTCCTTCTCTTTCCAGTCCGCAGCGACCACTCCCCACACTGCGACGACCTCTTCCCTCGCCTCACCGTCTCCACTCAGCATCTTCGGCCGAGAAATATCCAGCTCTTCCTTGCTATTCTGATCGATGCGCTCAAACTTATCGCCTGTAGCCTTCTCCAACGCATCAAGAACCTCGAGTTGCGTGACATGGTGGCTGTAGACGTAAAGCAGCTTGTTCGCCGTCTCATCTGGCTTCTCCAGGATCTTGATGACCGCCTTGCCGATGAAGTCCAGGTTTGAGGCGGAGAACTTGATTTTGCCGCCGTCGAGAATGTATGCTTTGCGAGCCTTGACGTCGAACTTGAGTAAACCGCAGGTCATGCCCCAGTCGAAGAAATGGCCTGTGACGAGGCTAGTCCAGGTAAGCTTTCCCATGCCGTCTTCACGCTCCTTGCCCTCCAATGTCAAGAGGTAGTCCCGAACGTCTTTCTTGCCCTTCATTAACGGCAGGATCTCATTTGTTTTGTCATCCGCAGAGTCACAGCTGCCGAATTCAGCGGGCATGATACGCTTCACGCCGCCTTTGAACGCCGCATCGATGAGCTTCTTTTGCGATTCGACATGGCTTCCTGCGATGGTGATAACGAGGGCGTCAATTTTATTCTCGCGTAGTACTTCGGCTACTCCATCAACGTTGAGATCATCGGGGATGGTGATGACTTTTGTTTTGGGGTAGACGGATTTGGATGTTTGGCGGTTGAGGACGAAGATGTCGAACTCGGAGGTTTTGAGCGCGTTGAGGACGGGTGCGCCGAGTGTGCCTGTGCCACCAATGAGGGCGACGTTGGTGATGGCCATTGTGTGGTGTGGTGTTGATATATGTGATGGTTGCGGGGTGAGTTGGATGCAGCTTCATGGGGAAGGGGCGATCGGCTATGGGCGCCTAGCCACGGTCTCACCTGATGATGGAGGCTTCCATCACGTCTTTCGAACGCAGGTTCGTGCACTGCGCGAATTTCATCTCTATACGTGCGCGACAAGGTAATGCCAGCAATCGCTAGGACATACGGCGTTCGCGTGTGTTGATGTCGATGATGCCATAGCATTCTCCGACGGCTACATCGGCGGCTATCGCTCTGCTATGAAGCTGGCAGCACTCACGATGTCGCTGCCAACCCATCGCTTTGTAGCCCGCAGTCGCTGTGCTACATTCGCGTACACGCCCAATGACTGAACATCATATCCCGGTCCATGGGTGTGTCGACTGCGCCGCATGCCCTCATCCTGGATTCGCGGGTGCGGGGTTGGTGCGACTTGACATGAAAACCTGTAGAGTCGGCTGGGTAATCTATACGACTTTTGCGCTCCTTCTTCTTGTCTCGTGTTCTGTTGGCAACTCGGACGATCTCTGCAGCGTGCCACAAAGCTGATGTTGCTCGCTGCGCATACCTGACATCTCGATTGCCTTGGACCCAGACCCCGCCCGTCGTACATCCATGCCAGATCTGAAGATCATAATGGAGGGCCATGAAGCGGATTACCAGTATGATCCAATAACCGCTAGCCAAGAGATCCGTGTTCTTCGTCTGGAGCCAGGTGCATTTGCTGAACCTCTCATCGGTAGCCTTGCGGTGCAGAAGATCGCAGATGATGAGACAAGCCCGCCAGCCTACGACTGCGTTTCCTACTGTTGGGGACCACAAGAGCAGTTTACAACCTTCACATGCGACGGCAGAAGCCTCCGCATCACGGTTGCGGTAGATGAGATGTTGCGATATCTGCGCAATCCCAGGAAGCCACGTCAGTTATGGATCGATGCCAGTATGTGTCGACGTAAGCTCGATCGCACTGACTGTGCTAATTGGAGGAACAGTCTGCATCAACCAATCTGAGAATCAAGAGAAGAGCCAGCAAGTACACACTATGGACAGAATCTATTCTCAAGCACGGAAAGTGCGCATATGGCTGGGGCCGGCAACGGACGAAGGTTTCAATACTACAGGTCCATCATTCGGCTTCAGCAGATGGAACTATAAGGATGCGCGTCAAGTCCATGGCATTGACAGAACTCATATCGGATACCTTGCTGCTAACACGACCTCATTCCGTCAGTCGGTGGAAGATCTTCTCTCCCGAGCTTGGTTCACACGACGTTGGGTGCTACAAGAGGTAGCCTTTGCACGTGTGCCGATTGTTCATTGCGGACATCACGAAGCTCCATGGAAACAATTCTACCAAGGCGCGGCTGGATACCTGTGCTACCATGCTACTGGGAAGCTTGAGCATGCTGACTCTCGTATGAGTGGAACGGTGATGCGCGCCCTTGGCCTTATTAGTCACTTGTCGGATACTAGAGAGTACACAAACCCAGGCCTTAGTGGAACCGTATACAGCGACAGCGTAGCCTTTGCGAATATGCTGGGTCTGCTCAAAAGGTACCATAGAGCGAATTGTACAGATGACCGCGACCGACTGTATGCGCTGTACGGGATGTCACTAGGGACCAGAATACACAGAAAACATCAGACCAAACTAATTATATCATGTCCCGTGGACTACAGCACGCATTACGCAGACGCATACACCAATTTCGCTGCCGCCGCGATAGAATCTGGTTATATCGACAAAGTCCTGCAGCACGTGTTCGAATTCGGGAGCCTCAACCGAGAGAGAGATAGCTGGCCTTCATGGGTGCCAAGCTGGAACAAGAAGAAGACCTGGTATGATGCTAAAGATGTTTTCACGTATCGAGTTCGAAGGCCCAAGTTGTTGTCTATCATTCTAGACTACCACATCGTTGATCAATGTGTGGGGAGAGAGCTATTCACAACTGATGATGTGCGTACCATAAACTTGTACGGTACCAAAGCACTTCACCTCCGTGGTTGTATCAATCGCATCGGCGATGTTCAACTTAGCGCTGACGATATGGACGCAATAACGCATCTTCAAATCACGTTAAGCCGCCGTTGTATCGACCAGCAGTCTCTGATTTGCAGGTACAAGGTGGCTTGGCTAGTCACGAATGCGCTCCTAAGAATGCCAGGCGTGTTAGCACGGAAGAGGCTCAAACAAAACGACTTCTTCACATTAAGAACATCCAAGACTTGTAATTCCGGGTTATGGATAGCTGTAAAGAAGATTCTTGGGTTACCATGGGACGAGTTGACAGAAGACGAATTCGACCTGAAAGAAGATGTGTTTCTCCGCGAAGCCAGACGAATTTTAAAAGACCTGTATGTGTTCTCTTACGAATACGACGGATCACCCGAGTTCGGCATCGCCATGGCGGAGGTGAGAGCTGGCGACTTTGTGTTACGCACTACTGGAGCAATTACTCTGGACACAGAAGTTGGTTCTTTAACCCCTTCGCTCTCTGGATTGATAATTCGTCCCTGTCATCAATCGACCTCGACAGGCCATGGCACATTCCGTCTCGTCGGCTGGTGCATCGATTATTATCCCGATGTCACAGAACCGGAGATCGTCGACGTTGTTCTAGTGTAAGAGACGCAGTGTATGCTAGAACAGGAATGAAGATAATGCCAGGAGTAATCCAGGGGTTCAAGACCACATGTACATCGCTTCGGGTGGTAACATTGAAGCATACATGTATCCAGCAGGCCTGCACACAGCTCGGGAAAAACTTCGTTATCGTCTTTCAGGCCCAAAGATACCAAAGAAAGACATCGTTTTAAAAGACACAACGATAGGTCGCACCTGGGAGACGCGCAGCATCGGGCTCATTATACATTGGAACACATGAATACCTAGGTAGGTGCGCTGTCGTCTAAAGTGATGTACGAGACAAAAGCTGACAGTATCCCAAAGCAATGTAGACTCCAGGCCAAACCATGTCCCGTGGAAGCTGCGGCGGTGTTGTAGGATTCTTGTGCATTCAGGAACCTACTGACGAAGTTGGATACATTGAGAAAGGCGATCAAGCGGAAACACGCCGAACACTCCAGCAACCCACCTCAAAGCTATCACGAAACTCCCGTATGCCAAAGTACAACTTTCGTGACCAGCTGATTGGGGCCCCGGCCCCAGTCTGAGTCAAAGGGGCGTTCTCTACCTCGTTGCGACGAGTTGTGGGAACAAGTCAACAATCGCGATGGCAACCGCAATGGCGATTGCGACAGCAACAAAGATGAAGCGAGCGCCGCAGATGCGCCGGTATTGACATCACCAGGCGTGAGAATCTTTCTTCACGATGCGATTCCACAGGCAGTGAGTACCAGCGCGTGATGCCCAGAAACAGAATTGCGATAGGCGTTAGTTCTTCTTTTCGATACGTGTATCTGGTGTTCTCGATGCCTGGGAGCGTTTTGGCGGGGTTTGATGAGGAGTGGGCATCGGCCGCACCCACGTGCCGAAGCCAACGCGCATCGAAGGCACGGGTCAAACCGGAGGCGGAAGCCGGTCCGGTTCGCTGACTTGAACGGAGCTAAAGACATA
>Ga0265798_10006132_pt1 | contig 15874 bp, 19 predicted proteins | sample P3T30metagenome_FD_192430 | JGI IMG/M metagenome (GOLD analysis project Ga0265798, IMG submission 192430) | Plant litter microbial communities from East Loma Ridge, Irvine, California - P3 T30 | ecosystem: Environmental > Terrestrial > Plant litter > Unclassified | place: USA: California... | reverse complement strand
AGTACAACACGATCGGGCCTTCCCGTACCTAGCAGGCTTCGAGCTCGTCGAGGTTGTCGAGCTTGCTGATGCTCAAGTACAAGATCAAATTAAATCGATCGTTTTGTACGGATTGATTCATCAATCGGCCAGCAGAGAAAAACAACTGTTGCAGAGGTGGAGGGGGGCTGAACCATCCATCCCAAAATGTAATCTCATTCCCTACATCCTCTGCCCTGAACCCCCAATCAACAGTCCAAATTCCAACCCAACGATCCACCTAAATCTTCCTAACCTTACAAACCTTCCGAACACTCACATCCTCCCCGCTCTCCGACGTAGCCGTCAGCCAAACCTTACCCTGCTTCTCCGCGCCCTCGCCAGCACCCACAGCAACGCTAACACTAACCTCCTCGCCCTCCCTCGCAGTTGCGAGCGCATTGGGTAGAACAGCCTTCCAACCCTGCCCCTCGACCTCTGCGCTCAGCCTATAGACGTCCGACTTGAAGTGCGCGGGCGCCGCTTTCTTGCTCTTGCCCGAGTTCTTGAGGGTGAACGTGCAGGTGCCGGTGAAGTCCAGGGAGGAGTCGGGAGTGGAAGAGGCGTAGGATGAGGGGGAGGCCGCGGCGGTGAGTTTGCCTTTGCTCAGTTTCATCACAGGAGGACTGGTCGGCTCGCCGGTGGCGTTCAGCGAGCGGACGCCGACGGTGTAGCTCAGGACGCCGTCGGCGTCGCGCTTGGGCTCGATGATATAGAAGTGCAGGGCGTTGGCCTCGTCGACGTACTCGTACTCGCTGCCGGAGCGGGTGCCGGCGTGGAAGAGGGCGTCGGCCAGCTGCCTGTAGTCGCCGATGGTGATGTACTGGGCGGAGCCGTTGGCGCGGACGAAGTCCACGAGGCGGATGTCCTGAGGGTTGGCGTCGATGGTCCATTGGAAGGGAGCGGGGCGGTCGGAGTCTTTGGTCTTGCTGATCATGACGCCGCTATCGGGCTGGAAGCTGTCGGAGCCCATGCGGTCGATGACTTCGAGGTCGTAGTTGTTGTAGTTGCCGCCGTCGCAGAGGGGTTCGAGGGTTTGGTTGCAGGCGGGCGAGAGGTCGGTGCCCATGGCGATATGCACGCCCATGTAGCCCTTGCCTTCGGGGTGGATGACGCGAGCGGTGATGTCCGCTACCAACGGGCCGGAAGAGGAGAGCACGTCACGGGAGGTCATCAGCACGCTGGCGTTGTTGACGAGGTTGATGCGCATCTTGTCGCCCATTGTGTGCAAGGAGCCGAGAGAGCCGCCCTGCAAGCTGGGAATCTGCCAGCGAGTGTGAGGACCTCCAGGTCCGTTGAAGCTGCCGCGAGACATCATAGACCAAGGGCCGGTGTAAGATCGGACGGCTGGGGTGCCGAATGGGTTGTTGTAGTTGTCGCCAATGCCGAGCAGGTGCGTCAACTCGTGAGCATATGTGCCCAGACCAGAGCTCTCACCCTGTGTCGAAGAACCACTACCCGCGTTCGGCCAGATAGAAGAGGCAGATGCCCACGAAGACCATTCCACATAGCGAGTGTGAGCCCAGTTTGGCAAGCTGCTGTTACCAGGAGGCCCGAAAGAGTCTGGGACATCGTCGGGACCCGCGAACTTCATCTCGCCAAACTCCTGCCACGTGGACGATTCATCCTGACCGGCCGAGAGGATGAAAACCAACTCGTAGGCATCTGCAGTCTCGTTGCCTACGTCTGCACGCCAGGCCCCGAGAGCATCCGTTCGCAGATCAACAGAGCAAGGGCCGGGGTTCTCCGGAGTCGGGCAGGCATCTTCGTTGAAACCACCCTCTTCATCATCAACACCGTACTGGTAGGAATTGCTCGGCATGCGATAGGCTCCGAAAGCAGTCAAATCAACGCCAAAGCGGCCTCCCGAGTCTTCCATCCAGTACTCGTGCAGAGTATGGTTGCGGTTGAGCTCCTGGGGCAAGTTGAGCAAGTCGCGGTAGAAAGCAGGAACATCGTCACGGCTGAGGCTGTTGGCGGCGGCTTGCGGGTTGGTGAAGACGGTGGAGTTCTGGGCCATTGTGATGACAAAGTCGGAGTCGGGATAGTCGACGGCGACGAGGGCGATGTTGAAGTTGCGCTCGGAGCCCTTGCGAGTTGCGTCGTACCATGGACGGCCGGGGGGTTGCACAAAGTCATCCCATGTCATGTCATCGGGGTTCTCCCAATTTTGAGGGTCGAGGACGGCGAAGGGGTCTTGTTTTGCTGCAACATCTTCGACAACAGGAAGAGCATTGACGAAAGCCGCTCCAGCAGCCAATGCCGCGAGGAGATTGGGTGTGGTTTGAACCATTGTGATGTTGACACTGGGATTGGAAGTGAGAGAAAGTCTCACATGTACCTACCTGGAAGATTATATTGTTTGCCGCACTCTCGCAAACAATCAATCCCGTCTGTCATTAGCGTATCTGCATGCAATCAATATCCACTCGTCTCCGGGCGTCTCCATTATCGTGACTGTGAGATGCCTTTTGAGGCTTGGACGAGTCTTGGCTTTGGATGTGACCTTCTTAAAGGAGAAGCTTATCTGTCAATCAGCCTTGGCGGTTGAGAACATTGTCGATGGTGAAAAGAAGACCTCGTCGTCGCTAAAGAGGATATTGAAGACAGCGTAGGTAGTCCATGGTGGGATTGAATTCGAAGGACAAGGCAGAGGCGTTAGTGGTACGTCTGAAAGCCAAAGCTTCTTCCACTCTAGATTTGGCACTGAACAAGGACAGCAAGAAAAAAAGATAAGTTAGCGGATAGCTACCTAGTTGTAACGACCAAGGACCTTGCACATTGCCGACGGAAACATGTTCTGCCTGAGGTGTCATCCTCTCGGCTTACCTAACAAAACCAGATCACCCTCGGCAAGCCCCAATCGATAACGAATCCCAAGGCCGACCGACTAGCCGCCTCCAGCCGCCAGGACACTCGGCTTACCACACGAAACCCATTGACACGCAGTAAACAAGACGCACCATATCCGCCTCTGAAAAAATCATGTAGCATCTACCTTACCAGTCTTCCAGCCCCTCTCACCCAGATAAAGACGTACCTGCAACATCGAAATGTCCCTCTCAAAGCCCAGGATCAGCCGTCTCCTCACCAACCGCACACTCCTACACACTCCAATCAGACGACGCGCTTTCCACCGCTCTTCCCGCCTCGATGTAGTCAAGCCTTTCCTCCTGGCAGATATAGGCGAGGGCATTACAGAGTGTCAGCTGATCCAATGGTTCGTCCAACCCGGCGCACGCGTCGAACACTTTGACAAGCTGTGCGAAGTTCAATCGGACAAAGCGAGCGTGGAGATCACCAGTCCGTTCGATGGCGTTATTAAGAAGCTCTACTATGAGCCCGACGACATGGCTGTAACTGGCAAGCCCTTGGTCGACATCGATATGGATGGGGAAGAGGTGGAGGATGGCGTGGAGAAATCGGGGGAAGCGGAGGGGAAGACTGTGGAGAATGGCATTCAGAATGCGGAAGCTGGAGAGACACAGAACCAGACACAGAATCAACCACAGGGGCGCAAAGGGAATGGCAAGGGTGACTTCGGCTCGTTGTCGACGCCCGCCGTGAGGCACTTGACCAAGGAGCTGGACGTCAACATCTCGGATGTCACAGGCACTGGCCGAGATGGACGAGTCACCAAAGAGGACGTACATCGATTCGTCTCGCAAAAGATACAGCAGCCAACAGAGGTGGAACAAGCCTCGAGCAGCACAGCAGCCAGCACAACAACGACACAGCAACAAGACCAAAAACTCCCCCTAACGCCCGTGCAAACGCAAATGTTCAAACTAATGACCAAATCCCTCTCCATCCCCCACTTCCTCTACACCAGCAGCGCCGACATGAGTGCCGTCACCGCAACCCGCAAGCGCCTGAACACCGCAAAACCAACTGAGAAGAAACTCACCCACCTCCCCTTCATCATCAAAGCCACCAGCCTGGCCCTCCAAAAACACCCCCTCCTCAACGCCGCCCTAGACACCGCGTCAGACCCCAAGAAGCCCTCCCTCACATACCGCAGCGCCCACAATTTTGGCGTGGCAGTCGACACCCCCTCAGGCCTGCTGGTGCCTGTCCTGCGCAACGTGCAAGACCTCAGCATCGCGCAGATCGCCCAGCAGCTGCGGGTTCTCTCCGAGAAAGCCCGCTCTGGCAAACTGGCTCCGGGCGATTTTAGCGGTGCGAGCTTTACAATCTCTAACATCGGCTCTGTCGGCGGCGGAGTTGTGGCGCCTATCATCAGTGAACCACAGGTTGCGATCCTGGGCGTGGGACGTAGCAAGGTAGTCCCGGCCTTTGATGAGAACGATGAGCTGATCAAGAGGGAGGAATTGGTCCTCAGCTGGAGTGCGGATCACAGAGTTGTTGACGGTGCCGAGTGTGCGAGGTGTGCTGAGCACGTCAGGGGATTGTTGGAGGAGCCGATGGGGATGTTGGTTGAGATGCGGTAGATTCTCTGTCTGCCGTCAGCTTTAGACGATAAACAAAATGTGAGCTATGAATATTTTTTTCATGATGAAACCAGTGAAGTGTTGCATACCCCCCAATCTGCACCATCTGTCACAGTTTGTAATCCTCTCACCGAAGCAACAATTGGCGCTAGAAGTGCAACAGTAGCAGATATGGAAATATGCGCAATGTTCGCACGACAGTATACATTTCCTAGTCGGAACCATACATGTATCTTACAGTCCTCTTTTCCCGAAAAAGGCTCCCTCCCTATTGGTTCTCGCCCTTGCTCTCGCCGCCCTTCTGCTCGTCCTCGAGCATGCCTCTCCTGCCCTCCACAGTGAGGTACAAGCTCTTGCCAGCCGATTCGAGAGTGTTGGTGACCCCCGCGCCAACGCCTTGCAGCATAGCCACAAGCTGTGCCCTCAAGCCTCCCAGGCCGCCCTCGATGCCACCGACCCACTTGGCGCCCTCCATGTCAAACACCTTGCCCTCGACTCTCGCGCCCAGGAACATCAGCTTCTTCAGACCAGTCTGCACTTCGGGCTCGTGGTAGCTGGGCGCGACCCTCCGCTTGGGCGCGGGGATGTCCTTCGAAGGCGCCAGAATCGACAACGCGGCTTTGACGTGTGCGGGACTGACGCTGGGCAGCGTCAGGATGGCCATGGGGCCCGAGAGCAAAGGCTCCAGGCCGTGCTGCAGCTTGGCGCTCTTTGCGGAGAAGTAGGCGTCCTTGGACAGGCCGTGGGTGAGGGTGGGATCGCGGATCGCAGGCTGGAGTTCGGCGTTGCTCGGGTCCCAGAACTCGACGACTTTCAGGGCCGAGGCGAAGATGCCGGTTTGCACGATTTGCAGCTTCGAGCTCTGGCCGACAAAGGTGTCGTCGCCGTTGCGCGCCAGTTCCTCGTCTGCTTTCCGGAGCGCGTTGGCCAGTTCGCGGCGCATGCCCGTCCATTCCACGGCTTTGATGTTGTTGTGTTGGAAGAGCAGCATGAGGGGTGAGGAGCGCAGGACGGACTGGTATTGGCGGTGGAGTTGCGATTTGCGGAACTCAGGAGGCTTGTAGGAGGGCGGCTGGGTGCGAGGGTAGCGGTTGATGATTCGTGGTGCTTCGGTCATCTGCTCTATTGAGGGCGCAGGCGTGGTCGCGGTCGCGGTCGCTGCGGAAGCGTGTCGACATTGCCGGCAGACGTACTGTGGTGCTGGGTTGATGGAGAGGCGGAGTTGCTTTGCAGCGGGTTGGAGGCGTAGTCTGGGAGCCATGTCGGGCTGTTGTGGTTGTGGGTGTCGATTGTATTTCGAGGTCCAGCAGTTGGTTAGTGAGTGTATCGCCGTGAGAGAAGAGCAATCCAATGCTTCCCGATCGCGCAGTTTAGCACCTCACTTACACCCGCGTCGAGTGAGGAAGTTGAGTCTGGAGGTTAGTGTGGCACCTCCGGTGGCTTGCGCAACGCCGCAATCGACTCACACTCCGCCCAGTGATCGGCATGTGCATCAATTGTCGAATAAGGTATTCGTCCAAGTATCTAGATTCACCCGTCTGTACTCGGCAATTTCTTGCTGAAAATAATGAGAAGCACGATAAACATACACAACTGGATCATTGGAACGTTCTTCTGCAGCTGAATCGACACACAATTCAACTATCGACCAATACCATAGCCATTGGAAGAACACGATTCAAAACCTCAAGATGGCTGCCAACGCAAAGCACCCGGGTTACGTTTCTGTGACCCCTCTGCTGAAGCAACTAGCTACACTCACTGGAGCATTGCAGGCAACGCCCAAGGACATTGCCGCAGCTGTCACATTGGTCTTCGAGGACAGGATATCGCCAATCCAGTTCTCGTTGCTACTATGGGCTCTCCACACGACTGGAATGGACCACAACCCAGAGGTTCTTGCCAGCACTGCCAAGTACATGCGCTCTGCTGCTGCACAGGTCGATCGCAGTGCTCTTCGTTCGGCCATTGCTGCAAAGGCGAAACCCGAAGGCAACTACCGGGGCGGACTGGTGAGTTTTCCCGAGTGGCATCAAGCAATGGAACTATACTAACATACATGTCCAGTGTGATATCGTTGGTACCGGCGGTGACGGCCACAACACCTTCAACATCTCCACCACCTCTTCCATCGTGGCGAGTTCTCTCCTCATGATGGCTAAGCACGGCAACAACTCTTCGACCTCGCTCTCCGGTTCCGCAGACCTCCTGCAAAGAGCTCCCAATCCGCCTGTCATCAGCGCCACAACAGCAGAAAACCTGCCTTCGATCTACGCGCAGAGCAACTACGCCTTCTTGTATGCTCGTGAATGGCACCCTGGCATGAAGTACGCCGCGGCCGTCCGCAAAGAAGTCCCCGTACGCACGATCTTCAACTTGCTCGGCCCACTGGCCAACCCCGTGCACGACAGTGGCCTGATCGAAGCTCGTATCCTCGGTGTAGCCCGCAAAGACATCGGCGTCAACTTCGCCGAAGCATTGCGCTTGAGCGGCGCAAAGAAAGCCCTCGTGATCTGTGGCGACGAGAACCTCGACGAACTGTCCTGCGCCGGCCCGACTCACTGCTGGTACATCAACGACAAGCCAGGCACGTCCGCCGACAAGGACTCTTCATCTTCCGAGGACAGCGAAGACGACAAAATCGCGAATGTTGAGATTTCAAACTTCATGCTCTCGCCCGCCGACTTCGGCTTGCCGTGCCACTCGCTGGACACAGTCCACGGCGGCAAAGGCCCGAACGAGAATGCTCAGATTTTGATGGAGATTCTACGCAACGAGCGGGCGCCCGACGACCCTGTTTTGCAGTTTGTCCTGCTCAACACCGCTGCGCTCATCACCGTTAGTGGGATCTGCGAGGCGGAGGAGAGCCACATGGGCGACGGCGATGATGGGAAGGTCGTGCAGGAGCGTGGGCCAGGTGGACTGAGGTGGAAAGAAGGCTTGAGGAGGGCGAAGTGGTGCATCCAGAGTGGAGCGGCGTTGGCGCAGTGGGAAGCCTTCGTCAAGGTCACCAATGAGTTGGAAAAGGCTACGTGAGGCGATGGATTGAATGACCGGTGAGGGGATACGAGTCTGAAAAGCCTCTTGTCTGCTGTGCTGTATTGCTTGTGTGTATGTATAGAAACATACCTACATGTAGCCACGCGCAATCTCGAATCTGCAGCCACGCGAGTCAATAGTAACTGTTTCACCCATGTTGAAATCGCTTAGATCTGCAGCGGAAGGCTCTCATGCATCTGAGTCCTGACACACTCACTGTCGCGTACCTACGCCGTGACTGGCAAAGTCTGGTCCCGAATCTGCACACCGGTCAAGAGCACAAGCCAGGATCCTAAGCCATGTCGCAGCCCCAGTAGTGCCAGGCACAGCAAAGCTGAAAAGACAAGAGTCCACACAAAGGTCGGATCTGCAAGCCACGAGTCCTGATATAGCCATCAAGCGAATCCTTTGGGTAGTAGCATGGTCGCGTCGGCCAAGCCAGTTGGTGAAGGATTGCGCTTGTAGCGTGGTGGATTGTTTGCTGCCAGCCAACCCAACCAATCGATTTTGCGAAAGGATGTCGTTTGTAAATCGGTGCAAGAGGCGCAAACTGTCAACATACTTTGGTGCGGATTGGAGCCACCTGCTGCGCCAGCCTGTGCCTGCGCCTATGGGCTGTGTTCATTGGTGTCTTTAACGACAATCTGCACGGCCTGAGCACAGGCACAGCCTTGCCATGATTTGGCAGTCACAGCTGAGTGTGAAAGTACATATAGCCCACGTGCATCTACAAATTCTACCTAATGTAGGGAGTCTCTCCGTCATTGCAACAAATCGTCTCTTTGTCTTCCAGGTACATACAAACACACACGCTTCACCTCGAATCCACCTACCTAGACAACAACAACGTCTCTACCTTCTCGATCACGCTTACCACCACAACAACCTGCTTCGATCCAATCGAATCCGAATCGAAGCAACAATGAACCCCGAAACAATCACCACGAAGAAGATCTGGCGCAAGCGCTTCCTCGTTCCCCTCTGGGTCGTGGAGCTCCTCGCCACGGGAATCTTCTTCATCGTAGCCTGCGTCGTGCTCAGCTATGCCAACGACCCCGACGTCGAAGTCGCCGGATACCGTGGCTACTTTGTGTAAGTCATGCTTTCCTCGAAGGAGATCAAAGAAAACACTCAAGTACCTCGGTGAACAACCTTTCCTGACGTCGTTTCTTGTCCCTCGAATACAGAGTCAGCGGTGCCATCATCCTATCCATATCCGGCGCGACGATCATCCTCACATTGGTCGAAATCGGCCTCTTCGCTTCCAGCAAAATGAAGCCCACCTTCCACCTCGTGTCGGCCTGCATCAAAGCCGTCATCTGGGTCATCTACTTCGCCATCATCATCGCTGGCGCAGCGGCTGGGGGCAACGGTTCGGCGCTGGACATCATCTTCTCGCTGGCTGCCACGTGAGTTTTTTTCCCTCCCTCTTCCAACGAATCTTTTTCTCTCTGATCCTCCTTCATTATACTGACGTGGTCACTTTTTTGCTCCACAGAGTCTGCACCGTCGCCCAAGTCATCTACGGCTCCGTCATTGTGCACCGCGTGCGCAAGGGCTTCTACGGCTATCACCTTACCGGCGACAACAACAACAACGTGACTTACGATTCGGCGGAGAATGGCATTAAAATGGAGTCCCAGCCAGTGCCGGTGAACACGCAGTATCGCTGAAAATGCAGCGCTTTTGAAAGGTGCTGTGCTGCGCTATACTTGTGCGGTTGCAGAGCTGTTCTGGGTTTGCGTTTGTTTTTCCGGCGAGGAGGTTGTTTATGATACCACTTTACGATCGATATGTTTGAATGAAGGAGAGCTTGACTTCCATGGGTTGGTTCGACTTGACTTGGATTGGCTTGTGGTGGGCGATTGGTGATTCTTTCGCTGGCATCGTGTCAAATGGGATGATGGAAGTCGCTGATGGTACAGTGAAGACAAGTCGTCTTCTTGGGACTTTCAATGTTCGAAGACTGCTCTCTCACCGGTGTGCCACTCGTATGTGTGTGCGTATTGCCAGAGTGGAAGGTGTTGCCATTGACAAGAGCCCACTCCAGTCACCAGCAGGAGGGGTGAGAGGATTTGGACAGAACTCTCTTGCGGACATGCCATGAATTGTCTTTGAAAGTGAAAGTGGTTGCTCTTGGGGCGAGATGGTAAGATCTTGTATGCGATTGGGTTTGTGATGTAGTTGACTTTGCTCTTCCGCCGAGAGGTGCAGTAGCACCAACGGGTTGTACGCTTGATGAAGTGTAACGCACGCTTGTCGATGAAGTACGTCAGTATAGTCGTCTTTCTCGAAGGCACACCTCCGCAGCTTGAGGTCGTATGGGCGTTGATCCGTCTGTCCTCAGTTGTGTGATTTTAGGTAGGGCTCGTGTGGATCTGCGATCTGTAAATAGGATGCGATGTGATATACGATGCTTAGGCTTCGATCATCCCGGCAGTACGATAGTATCCCGAAGTCCGATTATTTGATTATCAACTGATCATGGCAGTGGGACAAGTGTAGATGTATCGTAGACTGCTGTCAGAGAAGTGCACATGTTGGTAAAGACTTATCGGCACCACGCATACTTCTGTTTTGCCATGGATCAAAATCTCCACCGTCCATCCAATAGATGAGTAAACTCACCGCTTTCCTTCCCGACTGGCTTACTCACCCGTAACGCAGCCCAATGCTATCACATCCTCACACTCCACGTGACATCGTATCGTATTCCAGCTCGCCACCACAGCTTCCAGGCCACAAGCCACGACTCACAAACAGCCGCTGGACCTTTGAAGCGAGTCAGTCTCCTCCTGCCCAGCTTTCTTGGCCTCCGAACAGCCATCAACCAGAGACTGACCGAAGAGCAGCTCCATCCTTACTTGTACCTGGAGCCGAGATCTCGTCTACAACAGTAGCAGTCAGCAGTAGCGGTAATCCTCATCCACCCCACCACTCTCAACCTCCGCATATCGCGAACAGAAGTTCCAGATTTACATTTCTCGAGGATACGAAGGAAGCAGCCCACCAAAACGCCAGAAATGGCATACAAACGCTCGTGCACCCACACGACGGCCGTTTCAAGTTGATTGAGAAGTCCGCAAAAAGTTCCCGGGGATGTCCATGCGTGCCGAGCATGGTTTGGGATTGGTTTGCGCCCGATGCACGCGTGGAGCTCAGGGTTCCGGGCTGCGGCCCTGCGGGAGATCGGAATCTCTTTTTCCTTCCTCATCTTGCGAGAAGCTTGCGTCTTTGTTTTGGTGGAGGGTCGTGCGGTGGCTATGGGACTACTGTATTGCCTGAGCGCGGTATGGTCAAATGTTTGGACGAGAGTCTAAGTGTGAGTTGGAACGAATGGTCTTATTCACCTCGTCGCCGTCGCCATCTACTCGGCGAAGGGGCTTCTTCGAGACGGTTAAGCAATATATGTCGACCCCATCTAATTGCCTGCCAGGCGCAGGTCTAAGCAATCTACCCGTCAGGGTCACACCCGAAGTGTCGAAGTGTGATGGCTGCAGGGATGAGAGGTGACTGCGACTCGCGACTCAACGAAGACGATTGAAAGAAGAGATGGTGGAGTTCGGATGTGATGGTGACAAGATCTATAGCTATGATCAGGGACACGACCATGTCAATAACAACAACAATCGGATGACGAGACGCGGCTACCTATACCTCGCCGCTGCATCGGAGTGCGTGCTCAACATGGCATAAGATGAAGATGCACGGCCGACTCCAACTGTGATAAACGGTCGGCAGTCCGTGTTCCCCTTTTCACAATCATAATACCAATAATCGCCCTATCGTAGCGAAGCGCCTCGCTTCGCACGCCCGAGCAATAGTCTCGATGGGGGCTGCAGCGTAACCCCGTCCTGTCACTTTCTCCTGTCTGCCTGTCTGTCTGTCTGTCTGTCAATTGAATTGATACACTCGCTTATTCGTCTTGTCGTCTGTTTTACGAAGATACCCTCGTCGAGAGTGAGAGACGCACCGACCTTGACATTCGTATATTCCTCCTCACGCCCAGTGCACATCTTCACACGGGCGGCCGTACCCAGCCATTCACACGAGCGACTCCTTGCGCCGGTTGGACCTCACGTCCGAGCGCGTTTCAGAGAGATACACTGCCCTCCCCGTCCAGTTCGCCAGACCGTTGGCGAGATCCGCCTGAGACACGCTGCTCGTGGCAGACCTGCACCATTTCCTGCATTCGTATTGCTCTCTCCCACTCTGCAACCACTGTTGTCTGTCATCAGTGTCTCTGGCCCGGGCCCAGGCATCACCACCAAACCAACACGCCGGTCGACATCGCTCCACCACCACCACCACTGCGACACTGGTTGCGCATGCCATTCGCTTGATACTTGCACACCGTCCTGGACCACACTCGTTTACTGGCAATTCGATTCGACGACGCCGCACACACTCGCTTTGTTATTACAACACTACCAGGACTGTCATCCGATTGAGACGCGTTCCCGCTGGAATTCTGGACATACCAACACCAGGCGCGAGCAAGACTACGCCAACAGGAAGCTGCGCTTCACGGGACGACTCCTTCCGACCAATCTCACTGCAATAACAACACTCATTACACACATCCACCACATGTATCGCTAGATTCGATAGGATTCCGCACCGACTTTCGTGACTTTCATATTCACTTTCCCGATCGCCTTTACGAGACCATCATCCGGCGCTGAGCAGATAGGCCGCCTCAGCGCCGCTTTCCAATGTCCATCCCTGAGCCCAAGCGGGTCCTGGAGGGACACTGCTCGGCCATTCACGACAACACACTATACGTATATTCGCCATCTGGCCTACAATCATTACCACTCAAAGAGAACGCGACATGGGTGGAAGAGAAAGCGGGGACCTCGGTGACCGGCGCGGCATGTGTGAAAGCATCTGCGGACGGTGAGCCTGCGCTGTACGTGATTGGAGGCGAGGCGTCAGGGGATGATTACAACGGCCTGCAGCGATACATCTTCGGCAGCAAAAAGTGGGAGACCTTGTCGCCGCCTGGGTTCGATTTACAGGGACGAGTGAACCACAGCGCCGCTTATTTGAGCGATTCAAAATCCATCTTGGTATACGCTGGCTCAACTCCCGAAGCTCCTTCATATCTTTCCTCGCAGACTTTTTTGATCAGCACAACCGAACCTTACAACATCGAATCTTTCGTTTCTACAGCAGCACCCGCAAACCAACCTATCCTTTTGCCCTGGAATGAACGCCAGGCGGTCATGGCGGGAGGCTCTCCATTCTCGAACGTGGTGTTTACCTTCGACCGCGATGCTGGATGGCAACAACTGGGCACCAATTTGACTGAAACGCTTGACCCTGGCGTTCGTGCGACACTCGTTCAAGGCGACGATGGCAGCAAAGTACTCGAGACTTACGACATGACTTCGTCCCCCAACAAGGTCACGCAGACCGTGCTACTTGGCGCGAACGGCGAAACTGCACCCAACGGCCAGATCATTGGTCAGCAAACCTCATCGAGAAAACGGAGACGGGATCTCACCCTGGATAACTGGCCCACATACAACAACACCAACGCACCGACCGTTTCGCGATCTGATTATTCGGTTACTCAAGACTCAAAAGGCACGGCCGTGTTGGCGGGAGGCAATGAAGACGAACCAGTGGCAATGTTTGATCAGAACGAGAACTCGTGGGTCGATGCTGGAGACTTCTTCGGCGTGCAGAAGCAACAAGATCAACAACCATTACAGCCCACAACAACATCCGACAGCACTCCTTCATCGACTAGCTCTTCCGAGCCCGAAGCATCGACAACGGCGGCCGGAGCTGGTGGCATGTCCAAACATGATAAGAGTATGAGGACGCTGGGCATCACACTCGGCACGCTTTGTGGAATTGCTGCAATCGCTATCATCATATTGCTTTACATCAGATGGCGCAAGGGAAAGAATGCAAAGGCAGCCGCTCAGGCCGCTAACGACGACGAGAAGACTGGTCGCGACGGTGAACGCTTGAGTTTCGCCGACAGGGGTGCTTCTTTCATGAAGGAAGCCGGAGGATCAGCCACAGACTTGGCGGGACCACCTAGACATCGTTTCGACCCTAACGCTGCCGGCTCGCACAGCTCACTAGCTATCATCGGTGGGAAGTTTGGTAACAAGCGTGGCACGTCGAAGGGAAGCTTTGAAAGCACAACCAACCTTGTTAGGGGCAAGAATGGCGGTGAGCCCGTGGAGATGATGGACATCGGGGAAAAGACATATCCGACAGCTGATGGTAAATCCGCGCCTATCCCTTCGCTTACGGTGATGGGAGCCTCACCCGAAGACCAGCGCTCGTCGGGTTGGTCCAAGTACTTTTCGACAAGTCAGCCAAGAGAACTCGAGCACATGCCGGCAGCCTATGCTAAGGACAGGGAATCTGTTGCATCGCAGTGGCCCTCGACTACGCAATCATCATCGGACGTCTCACGGATCCCTTCATCTGTGCTGGTCCCACCTCTCGACGTTGACTTTAGCAGAACCGTCGACGGGCAAAGACTGAGCAATGTGATAGCGCATTCGCCATCGTTCGCGGACTCCAGGGAGGATCTTGCCAGCCGCGGCAGCACGCTGCAAGGGCAAAAGGGCCAGATCGAGGACGGCGACAGGCCCGTGTCAGGTACTAACACTGTCTCCTCATATGATCGCAGCACCATGAGCAGCGACTATTACAACGGCATGTCAACTGTCAATTCGCCCTGGACTCCCTTTAGCAACGCGAACGACCAACGGCCTCCCAGCAGCGTCTACACAGCCTCTATTTATGACCGCAAGATACCATCGCGAGCCGCCCGTTCTCAAGGAGGGTCAGGGTTCTTCCCTGGCTCAGGCGCCGCACCCAGGCCGCCCAAGCTGAAGCTCAACCATGAAGCCAAAGACAGCGGCGAATGGCCGTCCGCGCGCGGTGCTGGTAAGGACAGCCCGCTGCTCAACTCGCCGCCTCCCATGATGTCGCCCGCGCCCACGCAACCTCTGCCAGTGCATGATAGAGCCAGCACGGCCACCGTCTTCCCGATGCAAGCAGACAATCGCTGGACAGCAAATATGTCCAACAACATGTCCAAGGACACTCTAGGTGACCTCGCGCCACCTCGAGCACCTGGCCTCATGAACTCCAGCAAACCTGCTGCCGCCCGCGATAGCACCGTGACCGTTTTCCCCAACGACGACGGTACCGGCAACTGGTCCGCCAACTCAAAGGCCGATGGTGGCTTGAACGATGACTTGCTGCCTCCTGGGGCCCTTGGCGATGCTCGCGCTGCGCACGATCGCGATAGCACCGTGACAATGTTCCCGCGAGGCGTTCCTTCAGCTTACTACGCCAACCGACCCAAGGAGATCGACGATGCCGAAGCTGGCAAGAAGCCCATGAACAGCGACATGTCTTGGCTGAACCTGGGAGAGAACGCAAATGCAGGCGCCGCGAGAACTTGATCTTGTCGGACCACATGCTCGCTGTAGACCATCCATTCCTCTTGAGCACGCTAGTGTCACGGCATGAGTCTCATGAGAGCTTCATTAATGTCCGCCTCGCCTTCCTTGGCCAAACCGGCTCCATCCACACGCTAGCTTTTCAGGTCATGCTTCACCTTTTTGAACCACACCGCCGCCACACAGCAGGCGCCCTTCACATCACACCATACCAGCTCAGTCCAGCGCGTCTCTCTCTCTCTCTCTCTCTCAGACACACACGCACTTCGCTTCACACAACCCGATACACATCTTTAACGATTCATTGACCAGCCAGCGGGCGAGAGTTGCGAGAAGGGAGCAACTCGAAAGCCAGGAATAAAAAAAGTCGCTTCGAAGTAACAAAAGCTTGAACTTTTGATTCGCTCGTGTTCATTATTTCCTTTTGTCTCCTCTCCAGCAGCAGCAGCAGCAAGAGCAGCGGCTGCTGAAAGCAGAGTTTGCATGCCCGTTTCGTTTTCCTTCCAACGTGACAATTCGTCACCCTTGCATTTATTCCTGACTCTTTTAATTGTCCTCGTTTCTTTTTTTTTGGCTATGGTGGGCGGCTGGGATTAGAAGAACAAGATCGCGGTGCCTCCTGTTTAGTTGAAAAGAAGGAGGGTGGAAGGGCTTTCGCATGCCTGTTTGCTATTATTATTGTTGCTGCTGCTCTCTGGCTTCACCGCTGGGGTAGCTAGCCACTAGCCAACTACCATTACTGTCATAACTAACTACTAGTCCAATCACCTCTTGTCTTGACTATTCTGTAACGCGCAAGCGCCTTGACCCTTCCTTCCATATGCGCTGCTTTCGTTCTTCCACACATCAAATCCCGAATCACCCAATCCGCTTCGTCGCCGTAGATAGTAGGTAAGGTATCCTCTCCTTGTGATTACTGTAGTC
>Ga0265798_10006131_pt1 | contig 15877 bp, 16 predicted proteins | sample P3T30metagenome_FD_192430 | JGI IMG/M metagenome (GOLD analysis project Ga0265798, IMG submission 192430) | Plant litter microbial communities from East Loma Ridge, Irvine, California - P3 T30 | ecosystem: Environmental > Terrestrial > Plant litter > Unclassified | place: USA: California... | reverse complement strand
AGTTATATCGAGCTGGGAGTTGATGCACTCCACGCCGCCGCCAATCTGGGACTGACGTTCTGGGTGGAGCATCTTGTCGAGGATTTGGGGAAAGATCCCACGGAGTTCTCACAGGGACGAAATGCCTTGCAAGCCGCTGCGCTCTGCTCTGACAACAATGGCGTTCTTCGGATATTTCTCAACTTTCCCGGCATGGATCCCACGATCCGAGGAACAAGCAGCCCCATGAAGGAGCGCACCGCCCTGCAAGATTGCATTTTCAACGACCCGACCGAAGAGACGGTGAAGTTGTTTGTCGACAATGGCGCCGATTTCAACAAGCTGTACGAAGAGAGCGGTGATGCAGCACTGCACTTCTTTGCTGCCGGCAAAGCCACGAATCCTGCTTCATTAAAATTGATCCTCGGGTCTGGCGACACAAGCGGCCGAACCAAGCCTGACATCAATGCCAAAAATCTCCTCGGCAACACCCCTCTGCACTTCCTTATGCTGAGACGAGACGTGCCGTTGGACCTCCTCAAAGCCTTCATCGCAAACGGTGCCAACGTCAACGCGGAGAATGAGTCATCTTTGCGGCCATTGCAATCAGCATGTTCCTGGTCGGAGCCTGAGCTTGTCACAATCCTTCTGGATAGCGGAGTGAGCGATGTTAACGATCCCGACGAGAACGGCAGTACAGCTCTCCATACCGCGGCCTGGGTAGGCTCTTCGGCATGCGTACGGCTGCTGCTCAAGCACAAGGCGGATATCAATCGCAGGGGAAATCACGGCCGAGGTGCCCTGCATTTCGCGGCTTGGAAAGGCCATGTGGACACGATCACCACATTACTAGAGCACGCCACGGAACTCAACGCCGGTGATGTTCACGGCCGTACTCCGTTTTGGTTCGCCTGCAACAGCGACTCGAAGGAATCTGCCTCCGCCCTTCTCGCTGCTCTAAAGCCCAAGTATTCGATTGCAGAGATCAACGCCCCTTCCAAGAGGCAGCGCACACCGCTCCGTCTAGCTGCGACTCATGGGTTCCCGGAGATTGTCGAAGAGCTGATCAAGATGACAGCTGCTGCTGGTTTAGATGTCAAAGCGATGCTGGACCTTCAAGATACCAGGAAGGGGTTCACGGCATTGAACCGATCCGCCTGGCGGGGAGAGCTGGCGTGTGTCCGCCTCCTTCTCGATCATGATGCCGACGCTACTCTTAAGGATATGGAGGGTAATACGGCGTTGACGCTTGCGACCACGCAGTGGAAGATGTCCGGCGAGTCCACTTTCGAAGAAATTGTTATGCTTCTGATTGAGAAAGACCAAGAACAAGCAAGAGCCGATGCAGAGCTGCCTGCTACTGCCGCATCAAATGGCAGTGTCCGCGTTCTCGAAAAGCTATACCGCGTCGGCGCAGATGTCAACAGAGCGGACAGTTTTGGCTGGACACCATTGGTGCTTGCCCAACGCTTGCACAAAACAGACGTACAGCGTTTCCTCAAGCATCAAACCGCCTGGGGTGGCACGCTGCCCTCCGCCTGGGTGCACCACGCCGCCATTGTAGCCACGGTCGGCTTATCAGAAGATGGCCTGGAGGTCACATACAAAGCAGGAACGGAATGTTCCGTCTCCGCTGACAAACCTTTGCCTGCCGGTCTCGACCGCTACTACTATGAAGTAACTTCACGCAAACTCCCGGAAGAAGAAGAACAAGACCAGCCGTCTAACCCGGTCATGGGCATAGGCTTCTGTACTCTCGGCGCCCAATGCTATGAGCTCCCCGGCTGGCCGCCGAAGCGCAACACTCCTTCCGGCCAGTCATGGGCGTATCACGGAGACGACGGTTGGTTCGGCGCAGGTTCTTTTGCTGGCGTGCAGAACTACGGCGAGCCGTACGGGCCTGGAGACACAGTGGGTTGCGGCGTCGACCTTGAGACGCGGAAGATCTGGTTCACAAAGAACGGGAAGAAGCTCGAGTTTGAGCACCAGGGTGTCAGCGGCAGACTGTTTCCTATTCTTGGGCTTGAAGACCCTGTTTCTCTGGTGACCAACTTTGGTGGCCAGAAGCCTTTCATGTGGGCGGAGGCCAATGTCGATAGCGAAGGTCTGGTGGCTGGAGACGCTACTGCCGGTGCGACGAGCCATTCGTAAGATGGCAAGCTGTCGGGAGATGACGTTTTTGCCGTCTCGATTTGACGTCTCTTCATCATCAGGACTAATCAAGTCGCCGTATGGCTGTCTGTGATCGTACTGTACGTCGACACGAGCGTTTGTCTCCTGCGTAAGCCGTTGGCCAGAATGATTGAGAACTAACTGCATTAAGTAGAAAGACTATCGTCCTAAAAAAAAAAAAGAAAGATGTGCCATTCGTCCGTCAATTAGATTAACTGGAACGATCTCGCGAAGACCAAGAGGGAGCATCGAGTCACGTTGAACAGGTCGCGAACAAATCCACACCACTCGACTTTTGACTCGATACGCATCAATCGAGCCCCAAACAAGCGCTTATTGGACAACTTTGTAGCCATTCAACACTATGAGACCAGTCTCCGGCAGCGCATGGTCGTTAAAGAACCGAGGAGGCTTGATTACGCCGAGACAATGGAATACAAAATGTCATGTCTGGATATGCCGAAACCCCAGCACTAACCCTAACCACGTAGGCCTCCTTCGGACTCACAAATCGTTCGACCAGCCTCGCCCGAACACTCGCAATAGCGACCAAGGGGCAACTATCGAAGCAACAATGGGATGCACCGGCCTTCCGTAGCGAGCGATCAAGCTGAAGCGGTGGCGAAAGCGTCAAGCGAGTTCCAGAAGTGTGGTTCGACGGCGTGGCTAGAGTATGACGACGAACGATGACAACGATACATCTGCTCATCTCCCAGACGCTTAAGTTGGGTTCAGAGCCCACCGTTACCCCTCAACTCCGCCCGCCATATAGTCGCCCATCCTCGCTCCCTCCCTGCAACTCATGAATTGGCTTGCTCCCCAGCTGATGCGGCATATCGTTGGCATGCAATTCTCGTACGGAGAGGTAAGCAGGCTCGCCTGTATCCCCCATTGCTTTGCCGGCACCGGACTCTATCACGGCGTCGCTTTTCTCTCCATCCCTAATGTTCCGAGCAGCGCCGCCCAGTTTGCCTTTCTTCACGAACCAGCCTCTTCGCATTCCAAACCAGAGGATTAGACCAAAGACGATCAGTAGGACGACGACGGGAATCGCGACAGCGATCGCTAGGGTGGTTGTGGATACTCCTCCGCTGCCATTATCGTCGCTGTCGCTAGTGCTACCTCCTCCTCCTGATATCCCGGTGGAGCCCGCGGTCGCAGCGCTGGAAGCAGATCCCGCAGAATTCGAAGTACTTGATGTCTGGTCTTGACCACCGCCTCCGTTACTAGCATCTGTTCGCTGGCGTTAGCAAACATCCAACCCGCGCGAATGTTCCGAGTTCCGAGCGAAAGAAATGTCACCTACACGTCCGACTCGAAGGCCCAACACTCGCGGAATCGCCCGACGGACATTGCGACGCCACATCCAGGCCTCCGTCCTCGGGGTTGATGATCGTGAAGTATGGAGAGTATACGACATCCGTCCAGACTTTGAGCTCGATCGAGTAGTTACATCCCGAAGGAGTGCCGTGGGAGTAACCGTAGATGAGAGCGCTGTCGAAGGAAGCACCCTGCCAGGTGTATGAGCCGTTGTTTGTCGCCTCGGCTGAAATGTTTTTGTTTAGTATTTGTGTTTAAATCCATCTTCACCCGCATGTCCGATCGTACTGGTGGTCACCAGGACTTCCGAAGAACGTCAGGGTATTACGCACAGTTGACTTGCTCGATCAAGGTCAAGGACGACAAATTGTTTCCTTGGACTAGGCTGATGAAGACGGGTCTGTCGGCGAGGGCGTCGGCGACCGTCCATACGATTGGGATTCTGGCGCCGTTTATCGTTGACGATGAGAGCGTCACAGTGTCGCCCGCTTCAGGCGACGTGACGGTGAAGTCATTCTGCGCTTGAGCGTAAAGTATGAGCAGCGAGATAACAGACAAGATGAGAGTGACGGCCATGTTGGCTTCACAGGATCGGAGGCCGTTGTTGGTCCCAGGATGGGGTTTGCGAACAGGATATAGCCATGCTTGTCAAGTGGTGGCTTAGCTGAGCTGAGCTGAACCCAGCAAGGCGGGTGGGCCACTATATCAGTCCTCGTGATTCGAAGCGAAGCGAAGCGAGTGCAGCAGTGGCCATTGCTTTAGATATTGGGGACACTGCGTTGGCGTGGCGTCTTTAGAGTTCAGCCTTGCCTTTGTTGCGCCTAAATTGCCTTTTGCGATTGACGGAGTTCTCGAAGTAGATGTTCACTAGACAAGATGTAATACTATGCGGTTCGACTGTTTGTTCGATGAACGATCAACGAGCCATTCAGAGAATTATAGCAATGTGTGCATGTAGAATGGAAGACCATCTTCATGCAGACCAGATCCCAATCTGTCTAGCTCGACGGCGAAGCATCTTGCTTACCGGATTCGGCCATGACAGGCGATTTCCAAGCTGACTATCAATTACCGACAGCAATAATGCCTTGGTCCAAGGCAAGGTTGTCATACAGGCGAGCGTGCAAGAATTCGCATAGTCGAATAAGCACTGAGCTTGCAGTATGAGACAGCCGACAAGTATGGTGATCATCAAATCCACGTGTGATTGAATTAAAGGGCTAGGTACGTGTTTACCTCGATGCAGTCGCCGATCCGACCACGTTGACTCATCGAAAAATCGTTGCCTGCAAACCACAACGCCGTCGTCGTGCCTGAGCACATATTCTATAATCGTCTTTAACATAGCCAGAATTCATCCATCGGTCTACTTCTGTACCTTCTTAGGCCTGACCAGCCAGGCGTAGCGGCTCTTCGGTCGGTCAGCCCACTTGTCAGGAAGAGCCAACGTGACGTCCTTCTTGAACTCGAAACCATTCTTCTCGTACAGGCCCTTGCCAAATACCGAGCTCTCAACAATAGCATCGAACCCAAGTTCGTCAGCTTTGTTGATTCCCCATTGGACCAACAGGCCGCCGATGCCCATGCGCTGGTACTTGGGGTCGATGACACATATGTCCAGGTTGACGGCGTTGCCGTTGGTGAGCTTGAGGTAACCCAATCTGTCGCGGTTGAATTCGGTCATCAGGTGCTGCGTGTAGGCCTTCTCTTCGTCGTTGTCCCAGAAGTCGCCTTCTGCTTTGGCGGGCGCGGGGAATCGGTTGCGGAAGACATTCCATTTGGCAAAACCGGCGATGTCTCCGGTGTTTTCGTCGACGGCTTTCAGGTAGAGAGTGTTTGGGTCTGCGTGTTTGGCTTTCACGAATCTCTCGCCTCCGAGTCGGCGGCCTTCGGGCGTGTCGTGGCGAGGGTACATGGCGTCCCAGAATGGTTCGTTGTCTTTGAAGGCCAGGGAAGTAATTTCGAACAGGCGAGGCATGTCTGCATCCTCGGCAGGAAGAGTGATGAAGGTCATCTTGGCTGGTATAGCTGATTGGACAAAGTAGGTGCTCCTTTCAGAGGAAAGTGAGAATGGCCTGACTGCTGCCTGTTTTTGTATATTTTGAAATGGTTAGCAGGTAGGGTTGGATAGGTATGTATGTACGAGGAAAGTTGAATGCCAATGGGCGGCAAGGCAAAGGTTTATGAGGGTTTAGGAAGGTTACGACGGGGAGGTTTCCATTACGAAGAACAATTGCCAGGCCGGGTCCCTTGGTCATGCGTCAAGAACTCGTGTCCTTGTCCAAGGGTCGACACAGGGCGTGAGCGTGAGAGGGCAGGACTCACCCGGCTTATCGATACAAATGTAGACCAGCCGTTGTTAGCCGCCGCAGATCGGGACTTTCTTGCTGTACTAGCATGCAGAACAATACCAATACCACCTACCGCAAACAGCAAAACTCCACCCTCATACCACCATGACCGGCGCCGCCCCTCCTTCCGGTCTGCAGCAGCAGCAGCATCAGCAATTACCAGCCAAAAGCGTCGTGCCCCATCCTTCGGCTCTGCAGCTCCTCTTCGAAACCCACCGCGCCCCACGAGACTCGCCTCACCCGTCGCACCTCTACAACCTGGCGCTTCAGGTCGCACACAACCTCCGCCACCAGCACAACTGGTCTGACGTGCGCGTTTACACCCACTCGCCCACCACCTCTCGCGCCTTTGCGCGCCCGCTGGTCTCCGGCCTGCCGCCTCAGCGCTTGTATGTCCACCCAGACGAGCAGATCGCGCTGTTGCAGAGGCAGAAAGATGCAGGCAAGACTGGTATGCCCGAGCTGCGCAGCGAGCGCGAGTGGGTTCTACCCAGCCATCTGCGCGAGAAGTGGACTTTGAAACGGTTCGGGGAGGTCTTTGACGACATTACTATGGTGCCGGCTATGGGCCGCGGAAAACTTCTTTTCGAGGAGCATGAGGATGACGATGAGGAGACTGGTGAAGAGAACCAATGGCGGACGACGAAGCGGCTGCTTCTTGCGACTCTGGATGATGACAGTACTGTTGTTTACTATATTGTCCATGATGGAATCGTCAAGCCACGCCAAAATTGATCCTGAAACCCAAGAGTAAGCAAATCAGGAAAGATTGATGCATCTCCAGGAAGAGCCACTTCTACGAAATGTGAAACCAGCTCGCGGAGAGCCAGCCAGCACAAGATACAGCAAGTCATGGCAGGCCATTCGCCACAGCAGGTCGAGGAATCGCCCAATGCTCTCGGTGGTGCAAAGGATGGATGCATCAGATCAGGCAACGAAAAGCGGTTGGAACTCACGTGGTAACATCCACTTTATTGCAAAGCCGTGAAGACTCCCATAACTGCACTTAGCTCACGCTGAGAATGCAGGCGTCGAGCAACCATCTCAGAATCCGCGTGCGAAACAGCACGTTCGGGCTTTCGAGCATGCATGTCAAATTGCCCACTGCAATGGGTGCAATTTACCTACATGCCTCAACACCGGATGGATCGCGTCCAAACCATACCGCTGTGCATCCACTTTTCTGCACAGACAAGCGGTACCACGAGGACAGGAAAGATCAGATAGAAAGGGGAGTCACAAAACTACAATGGTCATTTACATTATATACAGAAAAAGGAGGGTCGTCAAAAGGCGTTACATGGCGTTCCAAGACGTATACAACAAGAGAGCCATCAACACCGCCACCACCTCGACCAACAAAACTTACTCGTCTCTCATATCCAATCTTCAAAAAGAGTCGAGAATGCCCGTCCCCATTGTGAATAATGAGAGAATCACAGAGAAAACGAAATTTTTTCATCGCATAGAGTCCATACCCCCTCCATGGCCGTCCTGGCCACCCCCACCCGCATCCAAATCCATTGTCACCGGCGTAGGCGTCATGCCCGTCGGCGGCATGCCACCGAAATCCGTGAAAGTGTTGGGCCAGTCGAAGCCGCCCGTGGTGAGCAAGTTGTTGTCGTCGGCCATCGTCGGCGGGTCCATGTTGAAAGGCATGAACCACGCCGAGCTCGGATCGCCCCAGTAGCCGCTGTTGGCGCCTCCGGCGGCGCTGGCCATGGGGTTGAAAGCACCGCCGCTGTCGAAGTTGCCGCTGTCGAGCATCGAATTGGTGTTGTTGAGGTCTTGTTGGGTGGGGGCGTTTTGCTCGCCGCCGTAGGATGAGAGGACCATTTGGCGGTCTAGTTGTGACATGATACCGTGCTGTTGCTGCATGAGGAGAGGGTTTGGAGGGGGTTGGAAGCCGGATGGGAAGCCGGAGGAGTGTTGGCCGATGCTGAAGGGCGGGACGTATTGTTGTTGTTGGTCTATGCCGTTGTTTTGGAGCTGCTGTTGCATGTGTTGTGGGTGGTGTTGGAGAGATTGCGGTATCTGTTGCTGTTGCTGCTGTTGTTGTTGCTGCTGCTGCTGTTGTATTTGTGCTTGTTGGCCCGCGACTGAGCCATCGCTCGCTTTCTGGTTGTTGTCGCCGCCAGCTGTGCCACCCTTGTTACTGTCCGCTTTTGCGTCCTGCTTCTTCCGCGACTTGCGCGCCTTTTGCTGTGACTGCGCATTTGCGGTAGCTCGACTTGGCGGACTGAGTTTGGAGAAGAACTCTTCCACGGTCTGTAGATCGCTTTGTTGGCCTAGCACAGCGTCTGCGCCCGGATCCTTCTTTGCTTCCGCTTGCGGCTCTTCAAAGTCTGTGCCGCTGACTCCGTGAGGGTATCGATCGAACCAGTCGCCGTATTGGAAGATGTATTCGCCTTCTTTGCCTGCTTTGCCGAGCGCCCCCGATTTGGCGGCGTCTGCGTGTTTGCGGTACAGATCTCTCAGGTTTTCCGTCACGAAATGGAACATACCCCAGTGCTTCTTCATTTTCGTCAAGTATTTCACGTTCCAGGCAAGGTTTTGCTTGGATGACGCTTCCAGTGCCGGGTTTTGAGAAAAGGCGCCGTGGATGTGAACTGTGCTTGAAAAGAAGGCGGCGTAGCCTGCGAATGGAGCCACAACGGTGTGATCCATACCTTCGTGCACCAGGGCTGAGATGGCATTCGCAGATTCGAGTGCAGTCTTCTGGGCGTCTGAAAGGAATTGGTCGGGCATTTCCTTGGGGTAGACTGCTCGTTGGCCTGGAGTCGGTAGTGCGAACCGATTCATGAAGAGCATGATCTGGCTGTAGACGATGTGCATGAAAAGGTATTGGTTGGCGATCTTGTCGCTCGCATGACTGGCCAGGTTCTCAGGGTTGTATTGCAACGCAACGGGTAGAGTATTTTTCCAGCTGTCTGCTGCCCTTCGCAGGCGTTGGAAGGCCGATCCCTCGTCCCACATGGGTTTCTGATCACGCTGCTTCCCGCCGAGATTCATGTAATTGATCAGATCACCCCATACCGCGACCAGTCTTATAGTGTACGCCGCGACACCCATGTTCTCTCTGGCGTCTGCAACTTGGCCGGTTTCAGGATCGACAGGATTAGGCACATTACCTTCCAAGTCTTCGGTAGGCCCCGTAATCTCCATGTTGAACAGTTTTTCTCGGATCGGGAGCTGCGCGCGAATATATTCAGGTCCGACGAATGTTGGACGATCGGTGCCCGAAGAGCTGAAGCGATCTAAAAGGAAGCAGGACCACATGGTTCTCCTCCTGATCTCTCGATCTGTGAAAGTGAGTTCGCTCTTCTCGTTCTCCACAGATCTTTTAGGGTCATGGTCCAAATCCTGGTGCAGTTGTAGTGCATATGCCATCCTCTGTGCCATGCCGCCAAACATCCAGCTTCTCCCGCCTTGACATGTCCCAAATTCGTGAAGGCCTAATATAAGGTAGCAGATCAGGATTGTGATATTGGGCTGATCGTAGCGCCTCAGCGATATTTCCCTGGCAGGTTTTGCCCACTGTTCGCCACGTAGGAATGCTGGCTCGGTGCGAACATGGGGATGATTCGAGTAGCGCGCGGACATTGCGCAAACTGCTAGCATGAGTACCGGAGGTACCTGGTCTTGGGCCAGTTTCCGCATGAAACTGGGCTTGTGTAAAAGATGATAACTTTGCCCATAGACATAATCAAAGAAAACTTCCGCAAGATGTTGCTGCAAATCTTTCGGTGGTAATTGATCTGCGCCTTCCCGCAGAAGACTGTGTTCGTCTGCATCGATTGTCTTCATAGGCTCAGTCTCTGATGCATCGGTCGCCGCATTTTTCTTAGTCGGATCCCCGACTTTAGTGCTAGCCCAATCATCCAGTTCTTCGTCAAATGCCTGCTCTGCGCCTCGTTTCTTTGCTCCCACACCGGACTTTGGTGGTGCTGGCGGTATTGCTGGCTTGACATTGGATCTGCCTGTATTTGCTACAATGCCTTGATCCTCCTTTGGAATGATCCGAATCACGCGATCTTCCATGCGTTTCAGTCGCTTGTCCAACATTGCCATGTAGTCCGTACGCGGTGCCGCCTTCCTCGTCGTCACCTTGTAAACACACGGTATACGTGACCGTAGACAATGTTTGCAGGCTGGCTTCTCGCCCGAGCACCTGATCTTCTTTCTTCGGCAAGCAATGCATGCCAGCGGCAACCGTTTCCTCTCCTTCCCTGCCTTGGTCTTCAATTCGCTCCATGCCGGTACTGCGTGGGGATCGTCCGGCTTGCCAGTTTCGTCGTCTCCCAGAACAAGTTCGTTGGACATATCGTTGCTGTTGTTCGGTCCAGAAATTTCCCCGAGACCTTCGCCAGCGAAGTTGCCCTGTCCTCTCTGGCTTGCAGTGTCCGAGCCGTCAAAGGGTCCATTGCTACCTATGCTTTGTCGATGGAGCCGTCCATTCGTACTTGGCGATTGGTTCTGTGTTGTGTTGCTGGCATTCCCCGAGACGTTCGGCGCGTAGAGCGCAGCATCGTATGCGCCGCCATAATTGTGCATAGGAAGGTTCGATCGGTGGTCCGGGAGTGTTGATGTGGTGAAACGATGCGCATTCGCGCCAGATTGCAGCATGGAGTCAAGGCTTGGACTGTTCGCATTGCCAAAGTTGTATTCGCTGCCCGTCTGGCTGCCACCACTGTATGAAGGAGTGTTGCCCAGGTGTCCGACGTTCAGCAGATTCGCACTGGGTGAGTTCCGATTGTATTCGGACCCCATGGCACTGATTCACAGAGGCCGGTCTCCGGCTCGAAAGGCAGACGTCCGCTTATTGAAAGGTCATGGATTCGGATGTCGCGCACAGGATGGGAAGCTCGAGATTGACTAGGTAGCTTTGTTGGTCGGAGTGATTTGCGTATGTCGGGTCGTCCGTGAACGTGCAAGGTACGATGTTATGCGATATGGTGCGCTGGGAGTCGCAGCTGCTACCGCTTCAAAATCGAGGACTCGGAAACCGGAAGGGAATGTTGGATGTTCGAGAGATCGTCACCGAGGTCACGTCCCACTCGCAGCGACAGGTGGGCCCTCAGTACGACTGTGCAATAGGGCTCTCTAATGCGGAGTCGTGGAACTCGGATAGCTGACGCCACGAAACGTCAAGCTTGCCTTCGCCTGGAGAGTTTGGCTGACTGTCTGGGTCTCGCGTCTCGCGTGAGATATTACAATCAGCAAGCACAGGGTAAGTTAGTAGTAGCAAGTGCGGAGGCGCATGCGGCGGCGGCGTGATGGTGGTCGTCAGGAAGCTCTGTGCGTGGTGAGGGACCCGGATCCACTGGGTTTCAGCGGAGGAGGCTTGCTTAGTGTAGCTGCTCTGCATGGAACCACTGTGGAAGTGCAGTTATTGGGTGCGTGCGAGCGAGCGAGGGCGCAATAATGTTGGCTAATTGACTAATTGACAGTACCTTAACCGACGATTGGCCTCGTGGCGGGATCTTCAGCAAGAATACACTTGGCCGAAGATGCAGGCTCGAAGCGGTTGCCCGTTGCTGACTCGACTGGAGCCACTCGCGCTCTTACCATTGAATCCGTGAAGCCAAAGGGCGACCAAGACGACGCAGAGGACCAGCCGAAAAGCGTTGCCGGGTGATGCTCTCATTTTGATAGATCGCCGAAAGCCTCCGGCCGGAGGGCCCAGTCTCTAGAAGATGTGGAGGGCTGTCGGAGGAGGACCACTATGAACGCATCGAGCGCATCGCCGCCCGTGCCACGCGTGCTCGCAGTCGTGTGCCTCCCTTGTTTCAAGACGCCGAGGCCACTCGCCGGCTCGTTGCGAACATGCTCCGCTCGAATGCTGACAAACGCAGATCTTGAACGCGTGCTAATTAGGCCGTGCCTTTGTGCTTCGTTTGATTTTAGTGAGGATTCAGACTTGAGGGGATCCTGAAGCTCACTGCAGAGGCCAAGCATTCATCATAAACGTATTTGGACAGTCCTTCACAGCTTGGTCGTGCTACCTTCTTTCCATCATAGAACTTGTTGTCAATGGGAGTGGCGACCAAACCAACAAGCATGTCGGTGACACGACTCAGCAAGTTGCGTGAGCGCGACGTTGAGATAGCCTAAGAGGAGGTGGGCCGCCGTTTGGCAGGCGACTACTGTATATGAAAGCCGTCGATCTTGGAGTGTTCGTGGCCATCTCAATCTGGTGATTAGTCTCCCAGGATGTATGGTGGCCTGTCTCGCAAATTGTGTTCGCATCGATGGATGTTCCAAGTGTGCAAGGCGAGGGCGAGGTGATGTCCTGGGTCATGATGTCCTGGGTCACAACTCCAGAGAGATGATGAAGGAAGAGATTATTAAATGAAGGAGCGAAAGACCTCACCTACATAGATGCCGAACATCTCAGCCGACCTGCACGCTGGAGGTCGCCGCGTGGTTAGCGAGCGACGTCCATCACCTCTGCAAGAGATCCGTGGTGCTGGCACCACACTCAAGTGCCCTCTGCAATCATATCGTGAGTCGTTTGGTTGAGAAGAATATATGTCGCTACGATATAAACATCATCCTATATTGCATCCCAGACGAGCTTGGATGATGAACGCCGCTCGAAGAACTTCGATCTCGACAGATATGCGCACCGCCGAAGTCCACAATACAATGTACAATGCCTGCCGATAATGACAGTAATTCACCTGCTGTATCTCAGTCACCGGTTCAGTGTCCCGATCATCAGCACTCAAACTCGCTCAACCCGATTTCGGCACGCACGTCCCTCCTCCCGTTGCTCTCGAACATCCAACAGGACACGGTGCACGCGAATCGAACTGCCACTCGAACAGAGCATCAGTCTCGCCATGTAGCACATCAGTCAAAATCGCAGTACTGGGCTCCACCATCCCACTCCTCCGGAACAGCTCGCGACTGGTGATGCTCATCTGAGGCCAGCCGTTCTCAAACAACGTCTCGCTACTCGTAGCATAGATGTATTCCTTAAACCCAGCCCAGCGAATGGCACTTGCACACATCGGGCACGCCTCGGCCGTGGTGTACAAGCTCAACTGCTTCCACGCCGCGCTGGTCTCTTCGGCAGAAAGCTTGTAAGGACCATCGGAATCTCTCAACACCGATGTGCAGTTGTTGATGACTGCGATTTCGCCGTGTAAAGTCGGGTTTCCATCGTCGGAGATGGTGTTGACGCCGATGCAGATTGCTTCACCAATCCCGCCGGATGTGTGATTCACGACCACCGCTCCGAAAGCTTCGAAGGGGCATGGCGATTTGAGATCGTGTAAAGCTGAAACTGCTACGCGCATCCAATGCTCTCGAGTGTGCAGGTCGATCGATGTTGGCTCGTGGGAAAGAGTGGTTTGGTCTTCGTGGAAAGACTCGTGACTCAGGGTTCCTTTTGCCACGGCTGCGATTCCCAAGATGATGGCGAGGAGGATCATGTTTTTTTTTGGGTATTTGAAGGTGGTGTTGTTGTGTCAGTCAAGGTTCGAAGAAGAGTTTGATAGGTAGGATGTTTGTGAACATCCAATAGCGGTGTGGGAGGTGACGTCTTGCAGTGTTCGAGAACTTCAAGTGGGCTTCATGGAAATACTTCATCACGTTGCAATGCTTGAAAGTGAGCTCTTTCTCTCAGTTACCTGCATTAGCTGACCGTACTGGCCCGAGACTCTACTGCATACTGCACCCGTTGGCATCAATACTGCTTAGCGGTAGTATACGGCTCAACCTAAGCGTGGCACGCGTGGGTTCGGCGAGATTTGATGTGCGAAATCTTTACGGCTTTGGCTCCGATAGTTAACACGGCAAATAGACATGATTGGAATTTTGCTACACTACCTTACCTAACTCGCTTTTAGGATAGCCAAAATGATTGGCTGCTGAAAAAGCCAGTATACATGTACTCCTGCCCAAGGACTTCCTAGCTGTCTCAGTCCTTCCTTCCGGACTCCGTGAACAAACGACTTCGAATACACCCGTGGACTGTTTTCGCTCGGGCACAAAAAGATGCTGCTGGCTTCTTGCTTGCGCATGCCAAGGGAATGCACGTCTCTTATGCGATGCAATTTTTGGCAGTCATGCATCTCGTGGAGCTTCGGCGGCTAGGAAAAAAAATGACCGGTCACTTCCATGGGGTGCAGTAAATGGGGAAATGGGACCAACCGAGTTTCACAGCATGCATTTCTGAGCAGCATCTGCGGGGAAACATGTGCGACCATCTCGAGATACCTTGTACACTTCTGAGCAGGCGAAAGGAAAGCGACATTCTGGCAACAATCGGGAAGGCCGGCAAAAACTATTGGCTGGAGCTTCGACGAGCTGCATGAGGACGTGGGAGGAATTCTGCTGCCTGTCACGCGAAAGCTAGCATGGGCTACCTCTGGCGTGGGATGTATGCGCATGGGCGAATTGGGTGAGAGAGATACATTGCCCTTATCTACTCCGCTCGTCGTCTTTCTCTGCCGCGCAGATGGCGTGGACAGGAGTGCCTTCCGCCTACAGTGCATGCAAGACTGTTGGATTCGCAAATGTCTTACGAACAAGATGCTGACTCCAACCGCGGCGAGCAGCCGGCGGAAGATTACTTCTCACGGCGAATTGTTCGTCACGTCTCCTGGACAGGCGATCTCATCAACATGGACTCGAACGAAGATGGAGACACGCACATTTTCCACGAAGTGGAACCGCTGTCTCCTCTGGAGAGCGACCTCTTGACACCCGCGACTCTCACGTCACCCATTGCCAATACGGAGACCTCACCACTTCTTCAGGCCCGGTCAAGTCCAACAACAGCATACGCCAGCACTGACTTGCCAGTCGTGTGTTGCAGAGCTGGTCCTCGACCGGCCAATATCTCTTCTAACAACTACGGATACCCAGCACCGTTCCAAAACCGACCACCTCAGAGCATGATCCATTCGGTACATTACAGACGGACAGGACACGATCTTGAACACAACAAATTGCCATCATTCCGCCGCCGCGACCGGAAGACTCGCGGATGCTGTAATTCAAAGTACTTGCACCGCTGGGTGATGGCACTGAGCTTGATGGCCGCTCTGTTCCTACTGCAATATTTGTGTTTGGGCGAAGACGCTTCCGAATCCAGCTGTACACTCTCATCCTGCTCGGAAGCTCTCACGCACTCGTTCGACAACATGTCCACCTTCTCCTTCAGCGAAGACCTGCAGATTGCAGACCTCTCAATTCACGGTGCGATCCGGCTCGAGCCCGCACCAGAAGACCAGGAATCGCAAATCGTAGTAGTAGCATCGTATGCTGCATCACGAAACTGGCGCGCGTCACCACAATGGGATTTGAGCGATAGTTCCATCCGACTTCAAGCACCAACCTTCGCTAAAAATGGCAAGACGATTCTCCCACGCATCTTCAGCCCGCGTCTCAGCATCGGCGCAACAATCTACATCCGCGCCAACACGACTCTGCAAACCTTCCGAATCGACACCGCCCACCTGTCAATCACCAGCTCCCCAAATCTCTTCCCCCAGTTTTCTGACGCCAACGAATCCAATCAACAAGGACAAGACCACCACGACGCTAACATCAATATCAACCTCACCGACCTCAAAACCAACTCCCGCCCCATAAACCTCCCCCACTGGACCTCGCGCTCAACAATCCTGCAAACAACCTCCAGTGCCATAGCCGGAACCTTCACCCACCTGGACCTCATCTCCCTGACTTCCACCTCGGGCTCCATCACCGCAGCAATTTTCCCCGGCGAAGCAGACCCTTCCAATCCTTTGCCCGCCCTATTGAAAATCAAAACCGCCGGCGGAAGCGTGCGCGTCACGTATCCCTCAGTCAACGTTCCCTCCTCGTCAGTTTCCTCTTCTCCCAGCAGCAGCAGCAGCAGCAGCAGCGACTCCCTCCCAACCCGCGCCTACAAAACCCAAGTGCAAACCTCCTCGGGATCCATCTCAGGCTCCTACCTCTTCAACACGGCCGCGGATTTGACTTCAAAGTTCGGCTCCATCATGGCGGAGGTGCTGTACGCGCCTTTCGAAGACACGTCTTCTCTCGCTTCTTCTCTCGCT
>Ga0265798_10006129_pt1 | contig 15878 bp, 10 predicted proteins | sample P3T30metagenome_FD_192430 | JGI IMG/M metagenome (GOLD analysis project Ga0265798, IMG submission 192430) | Plant litter microbial communities from East Loma Ridge, Irvine, California - P3 T30 | ecosystem: Environmental > Terrestrial > Plant litter > Unclassified | place: USA: California... | reverse complement strand
AGCTGGCTAGCCACGGCATTCGCCTGCGAGGCCAGCTGCTTGTCCAGCTCGCGCCGGCTGGGTAGGCGAAATTCCAGCGGCCGCGAGCGCGTGCTCTTGGGGCCGTGAATGCCGTCGTTGTCCACGGCTTCCACGAAGTATTCGAGGCGGTCGCCGGGGCGCAGGGCCAGCGGCGCGAGGTTCCAGGTGTAGGCGTAGGTGCCGCCCGCGCCGCCGGGCAGGCCCAGCGCCCGGCTGACAAAGCCGCCGCCCGCATTGGGGCCGGTGCCGGCGCGGTGCAGGCGGTAGTGCAGGCGCAGCGCCGTAAGGCCGTAGTCGTCGGTGGCAGTGCCGCCGAGGGCCAGGTAGCGCAGCGAAGTCGTATCCGAAAACGCCTCCACGGTGAGGCTGGGCGGCGCGTCGGGCACCACCGTGAGCTGGTAGCTGATGGGGTTGGCGTTGGCGCTGGCCGCGTTGCGCAGCTGCACCAGGTAGGGCTGCGAGCGCAGCGCCCGGCGCTCGGCCACGAAGCTTTCGCCCTGCTGGCTGGCCTGCACCATTTCGGCGGGGCTGTCGAAGCGCAGGGCCAGTGCCTCGGTAGCGGCGGTGCTGAACTCCCAGCGCAGCTGGCTGCCCTCGGGCACGGTCAGGTTGCCGCCGTTGCGCAGGGTTTCGGCCGGCCGGCCGGTGTAGGCGGGGTAGGTCACGCGCACCGTGAAGTCGCGCAAATCGGGCCGTTCCAGCACCGTGAGGTGGTACTCATCCGACACAAAGCCGGCCCCGCTGAGCTGGAACGTGACGTCGCTGGCGGGCTGCTCGAAGGTGTAGCGAAACTCGTCCTGGTGGCCGGGCACCTTGGCCAGCGGGCGCTCGGTGCCATCGGTGGCCAGCAGGCTGAGGCTGGCGGGCAGGGCCTGGCCAGCCACGGCCACGTTCAGGGTAAAGCTTTCGCCCTTAAAGACTTTCAGCTCCTTATTCTTGATAACGAAGTCGAACGGCGCGGGGCGCGAGTAGTGGCGCTGGTAGTGCCAGATGCGGCTGGTACTCTGCGTGATGAAGCTCGGGAAGAAGGCCAGCGCCAGCAGTACCACGGCCAGCGGCGGCAGCACGTATTTCCACAGCGGGCGGCTTTGCTGCTGGATGTCAATGCCCTGGGCGAAGGACACGCCTTGCAGCTGGGCGGCGCGCTGCTCCAGGCTAGCCAGCAACAACTCGTTGCCGCGAGCCTGGCCTTGCAGCTGGAGGGCGTTGAGTAGCCGGTCCTGCACCTGCGGGAACAATTCGCCCACCTGCCGGGCGGCCTGCTCGTCGCTGAGCAGGCGGCGCAGGTTGGCCAGCGCGGCCAGCGGCTGCCACAGCCAACGCCCCACCGCGTACGCGGCCAGCGCCAGGAAGCCGAACAGCAGCCCCGCCCGCACCACCGTGGGCAGGTACAGAAAATACTCCAGGGTGTTGAACACCACGAACAAGCTCAGCAGCAGGGCCGCCGCCACCAGGCCGCCGCGCACCAGCAGGCTCAGGTAAAACTTGCGCTTGTAGGCATCCAGCTCGGCCCGCACCTGAGTGAGGGCCGGAAAGTCAGTCGAAGAAACCCCGGCTGCCGCAGCCGGCCGGTCCGCTACCATCGTCATAGGCTAAAGGGAGGGCGGGCGTTGTCGAGGCCCGCGCCGCAACAAGTTACACCCACTCCGCCAACGCCGCCGGGCGGGCGTCTGGTTCGCGCCGGCTCAGGCGGCAAACAGCCAGTCGATGGCTGCCTGCTCTTCGCCAAAGAAATTGATGATAAATGGCCGGCCCGCATAAGCGGAAAGCGGCTGAAAATCGGGCCCCGCCTCGATAAGGCCGCGCAGCCGGGGCCCCACCAGGTAGGCCACTCGCAGCTGCCCGCTCAGCTGCTGGGCGATGTCGGGGTAAAACTCGTTGAACAGCCACTGCGCGGTGTAGGGGTCGGGCAGGGTGCGCTGGCGAATGTCCAGGAGCCAGCGCCGGGCGCGGCAGTCCAGGGCCACGTCGTGCAGGTGGTCGTAGGCGGGTGCCAGCTCCGAGCGGTCGGGCTGGTAGCCCCAGCGGCCGGTGAGTAGCCCCCGGTCGTCTTGGTAAGTCAGGTGCAGCAGCTCGGCAGTGGAGGCATTGGTCATGGCTGGCAGCGGATGGGACACTGCTAATATACCAAGAAATAGTATGGTTCAGCTTGGATTAAATAGGGGCACCCACTGGAATGCGATTCTATAAACCCTTAAACCAGTTAGTTATGCAGCGCCTCAGTTCGGCTAGGCAAGTGAAAATGAAGCCAAGCTGAGCGGCAATCTTTACCTACTAGTAGGTAGGCCACCCAGCCATAAAACACCTGTCTTTGCTACCGGGTACTACCCGCCATTGTCCGCCCCGCGGTCCTCAGCCGGCGGCAGCCTTCGCTCGCAGCAAGTAATTGGTGCTGATTCAGTGGGAGTTAGGGTAAAAATGGGCCGGCCTGGAGTCGTGCGCAGTAACTGCGGCTAAGAGGGTGTTTAAGAATTTAAAAGACCGTCATGCTGAACTGCTTCGGCAAGTTCAGCATGACGGTCTAGAGGCATTTCTAGCAAAACCCAAACACGCGCTTAGGCAAGCTCCGTTGCCACGCTCAGTTAGCCAGCACGTCAATGGCCAGCGTCACCTTGTCGTCGTGGGCCAGGGCGGCCGCCTGCGCGCCTTGCAGCACATTGGTGCGGGTAATGGCGGTCGAATCGAGGCTGGCGATAACCTCGCGGGTCGAGGCCTTGCCATTGAGGAAGTAGGCCGCGCTGGCGGGCAGCTCGGCTAGTCTCATGGCCACGGCATTGGCACGGGCCGCGCCGCCCAGCTGCTGCCTGGCATTGAAGGCCACCACGTCGGGGCGGTACTGGTTGTGCTTGGTCGTGACGAACATGATGCCCGGGCCGACGAAGTTGGGCTCAAAGGCGCGGGCCTCGGCCCCCTTCACCACGTTGAGGCTGGCAATATCCGCCGGGCTCAGCCGGTGCAAGGCCGTGGAGTCTTGCCGCTGCCCGTCGATGTAAACGATGGCGTTCGACGTGGTAAGTGCCTGGCTGCTGGCGCTGGGCGTGGGCTGCCAGGCCTTTTGCGAGCAGGAAGCGCCGAGGGTGAGCGCCAGCAGGAGCGGGGCGGCCAGCAGAGCGCGCCCCAGGTGGCGGCGGGCAGAAGCAAGTTGGGTAAGCATGAGCTAAGTTTGTTAAGAGGGTGAAAATAAGGTGGTCAGTGAGCGGAAAAAGGACTGGCCAGGCTACCGGGCCACAAAGTCGCCCTGCGGCGTGAAGAAGACGTAGAACGGCCGCCGGCCCGTCACGAGCTGCACTTTATACGTCACGGCGCCGGTGGTTTTGCGCTTCATTTCCACCACCTCGCCACCCAGGCGCGAGTCGGGATAATGCTGGGTGATGTAAGCCAGGGCTTTGGGAACCAGCGCATTCACTTGCGCCGGGGTGTGGATGTAGGCCGCGCCCAGGTTAGCCTTATCGGCCAGGGCCAGCACGGCCGGCGAGTTGTCGTTGGCCTCCGTGGTGATGATGATGGCGCTGGTAGCCGTGGTGTTACCAAAAGCCCGCTTGATAGTAGCCGGCTCATCCCTAATAACATCCATGCTGAATTTGGTGCTGGAAGGCAGGCTGGCTACAACTTGCTTGCTGCTGGGCTGCCCGTCCAGGTAGTACAGAGCATCATCCGGAAACTGCCCTTGCACAGCGGTGGGTTGCCCCGAAGCCGTCACGGTTTGGGCCCGCGCCCCCGAGTAGCCGAGGGCAAGCAGCATCATGAGCGGGGCGGCCAGCAGGTAGCGGCCCAGCTGGCGGGTAGTCGAAGCGGGTTGGTTGAGCATGGTAATGCGGTTTTTGAGGGTGAGAAAAGAAAAATGAAAGGCTAGCGCGGGGGCTGGCACGCCACCCGGCTGCTGGCGCAGCAGGTTATACTGGTAGGCGCGGCGGTCGAGGCCGGTGCGCAGGGCGGCCTCGTCGGCCAGGTATTCGAGGTTGTCGAGTACGGCGCGGCGCAGCAGCCAGGCGGCGGGGTTGGCCCAGGCCAGGGCGGTGGCGAGCTGGGTTAGCAGCACATCGGCGGTATGGTATTGGCGCACATGGGCTTGCTCGTGGCGCAGGGCGGCGGGCAGGCTGGCCGCATCGGCCAGTGCGGCCTCACTCAGGTAGATGGTGCGGCCGAACGAAAACGGCCCGCCCGCCCCCGGCAGCACCCGCACCGGCTGGCCCAGCACCACCGCCGGCCGGCTGCGTCGCCGCACCAGCGCCAGGCTCAGCAGCTGGCCCAGCAGGCGCAGCAGTAGCCCGGCCGCCACCAGCGCATAGCCCGCCAGCCCGATGGCCAGCCAGTCGGTATCGGCCAGGGCACCGGGGCCAGCCACCCCTGCCGGGCCCAGCGGTAGCGGGCTGGCAACGGGTAGCAGCTGCGCAGCTGCGGGCAGTAGGGCGGGCACGGGCAGCACCGGGTACACCGCCGCAAAGAGCAGTGCCCCCGCCAGATAGGCGCGGTTGAGGCCGAAAAACGTGAGCCGGCGCAACAGCCCGTAGTAGGCAATGGCGGCCAGCAGCAGCACCGCGTTGGCCTTGAGCAGGTAAGGAAGGAGGTCGGCGGCCATCGCTACTCGGGCTTTTGCTTTTCGATGAGCCGGATAATCTCCTGCAAGTCGGCGGCGCTCACCTTTTCCTCCTTGGCAAAGAAGGAAACCAGCTCCTTGTAAGAGTCGCGGAAGTGTTCGCGCACCAGCGCGCCCAGCGAGCGGCGCTGGTAGTCCTCGGCGCTCACCAGGGCGGTGTAGCGGAAAGAATTGCCGAGCTTTTCGGCCTGCACGTACAGCTTGCGCTCCAAATTGCGCAGCGTGGAGGCCAGCGTGGTGTAGGGCGGCGTGGGCGCGGGCAGCTGCTCCAGCACGTCTTTAACGAAGCCGGGGCCGGTATGCCAGAGCGCGCGCAGGGCATCTTCTTCGGGTTGGGTGAGGCGTTCCATTTGAGTGTTTACGAGTTTTTCGTAATACTACGACAATTTCGTAAATGGGTGTGCGCCCCTCTGCTGCCTGCTTTGCTGGCTAGCCACAAAAAAGCCCTTTCCAGGTTGGGAAAGGGCTTTTTTTGAGTAAAAAATATTTTTCAAAAACCTAGCCGTGGGCCGGGGGCGCGGGCTGCACCGGGGCATCGGGCAGGCGCTTGAGCGGGCCGGCCGCCACCAGCAGCGCCACCAGCGTGAGCCCCGCCCCCACCAGAAATGGCATGCCCGGGAAGTAGAGCGGCGCCCGGGGCCGCGTAAACCAGGCAAAGAGGTTGGTCATCAGCAGCGGGCCCACCACGCCGGTGGCGCTGATGAGCGAGGTAAGCGCGCCCTGCAACTCGCCCTGCTCATTGGGCGGCACCTGCCCCGAAATGCTGCCCTGCAAGGCCGGCCCCGCCAGCCCGCCCAGGCAGTAGATACCGGTCACGGCAAACATCATCCAGCCCTGGCTGGCAAAGGCATACAGCACAAAACCAATCATGTAGCACACCAGCCCCCCTGCCACGGCCCGCGCCGAGCCCAGCTTAGGGATGAGCACGCGCACCAGCCCGCCCTGCACAATAAGCGCCCCCAGCCCAACCGCGCCCAGCGAGTAGCCAATGAGCGTTTCATCCCATTTAAACTTGAGGATGGAGTAGAACGTCCAGACTGACTGGGTGGCCGAGCCCGCCAGGTACAGCAGCACCAGGGCCACCACCAGGCCAATGATTTGGGGGTACTTGCCCAGCCGCACCAGCGAGGCCACAGCATTGGCCCGCGCCCAGGTGAAGGGCCGGCGCTGGGCCAGCGGCAGCGACTCGGGCACCAGGAAGAAGCCGTAGAGGAAGTTGCACAAGCTCAGCACCGCCGCCACGATGAAGGGTACGCGCGGCCCAAAGTGCGCAAACAGCCCGCCCACCACCGGCCCGATAATAAAGCCCAGCCCGAAGGCCGCGCCCACCAGCCCGAAGTTCTGGGCGCGCTTTTCGGGCGTGCTCACATCGGCGATGTAGGCCGTGGCCGTGGTGAAGCTGGCCCCCGTGATGCCCGCGATGACGCGCCCCACAAACAGCCAGGCCAGGCTGGGCGCCAGCGCCAGAAAAATATAGTCGCACCCCAGCCCCAGCAGCGAGGCCAGCAGCACCGGCCGCCGCCCGTAGCGGTCGGAGAGCCCACCCATCACAGGCGCAAAAAAGAACTGCGCCGCCGCGTAGGCAAACGACAGCCAGCCCGCGTAGCGCGAGGCCTGGCTCACGCCCTCGCCCGTGAGCTGCTCGATGAGCGCGGGCAGCACCGGGATGATAACCCCGATGCCGATAACGTCGATAAGAATGGTAACGAAGATGAAAGCCAGCGCGGCCGGGCGTTTGGGCGACATAAAGTAGACGGCAGATAAACCACAAAGCTGGCGACAAAAGCCCAGTAGGCCATTGGCTGGCCCGCCTTATTAGGTAGTGTCACCAAATTTTTAAGACTGAAAATCAGCGTGCAAGCCGCTGGTCCTCGCCTATTCGCGAGCACAGGCTTGCATTTTCAGGATTTTTTCGTACTTTTGTATTACCAAACAATGCGGGGTGGAGCAGTTGGTAGCTCGTTGGGCTCATAACCCAAAGGTCACTGGTTCGAGTCCAGTCCCCGCTACTAAAAAGGCCGTTTGCCTCGTGCAAACGGCCTTTTGCTTTTCCAAGGGTATGCGTGGGGGTGTCAAATCCCCCGGTTATCCTGTCTCGCCGCCGATTTTCGCTAGTGCGCGCCCAGTCCGGGCTTCGCATGAATTATCAGAGCCGTGTGTCTTTGGACTAGCCCGACTGGTTTGTAGGTGCCTACCCAACCTATGGCAAGGGCCGCCCATCGCAAGATGGGCGGCCCTTTTTCGTGGCTTACTACTTATGCTCCCCGGTAGCCTCGACTAAGACCTGGTACGCGGCGTCGCCACAAAACCGGGTGCGCCTGGCAGGCTGCCGGCTACCCATCTTTCAGGGCGTGTGCGCAATGAGCGCGGTCACTTTTGCAGGTCTTCGCGGGGTAGAGCGCGGTAGCTCATCTTGGTTTAATCAATTTTATGGCGGATAATGGCAGCAGATCAAGAGGGAAAAAATCGGGGCCAGGTAGTTTTACCTGTTTGCGCACGTAAAACTACCTGAATAAGTGCTGTTAAGGATATGTAACACATAAACAGATAGTTTTGCTTATCAGGCATTAGTTTATTTGCTTGCATCTGCCTCTCAGTGCCTGGGTTGGCCAGCGTCATCTGGCAGAAGTAACGCTCTTTTTGCTGCTATGTTAAAGTACTATCCTCTCTGGCTGGCCGCGGGCCTGCTACTGCAAAGCTGCAACTCGTCTTCGACGGAAACCAAGACCGACGAAGCTACTGGGGCAAAAGGTCCCGAAAAGGAAGCAATGCTGGGCCTGCCCCGCGTGCTGCCGGTGCCCCTGCCCGACCCCAGTATTCCGGGCTTCAAGTTTCCGGAAGACTCGGCGACCATCGACGCGTGGGTGCAGCAGCGGGCCGAGCGCAAAATTAACCTGCACGGCTGGGGTATCTGGACGGCCCTCACCGCCCCGACCAACGAAACCTACGGGCCCGACAAGCTCCGCGTGTTCGAAACCTGGCATTCAAAGGCCGAGGTTGATAGCATTATGAAGGCCAAGGCGGCCAACAAGCTGACGATGGCTGTGGAAGCCGTAGCCACCACCAGGCGGCCGCTGGTGCGCCACTTGGAAACGCCGGTGCAGTTCGCGCACCGCCGCGACCCGCAGCAGCGCCGGCTGCTGGCGCACAGCATGATGCAAGCCAGTGCCGGCGATACGGCGTCGGGCAACCAGCCCGTGTTTGAGGATGTGAGCTACAACCCCACGGCGGCCCAGACGATTATCACGCGCCAGCTCTTTATGCCCGGCGCGCTGGATGCCATGCTGGCGGCCAAGCGCACGGCCATCCCCGATTTTCCTAAAGATGCCATCGCCATCAAGCCAGTGTATGAGGTGATACCCGGCCCGAACAACCCCAAGGGTGGCGGCAAACTCTACAAAATGAAGGTGTGGAGCCAGATGCCCGCCAGCCAGGTGAAGCTGCCGCGCGCCTTCGGCCAGAATAAATGGAGCAGCTGGGTGTACGTAGACCCCACCAACCAGGGCAAGGGCGCGGGCCAGGTGTACCAGACGGGCGCCACCAGCCCCCGCACCAGAGCCGAGGGCACCTATAACCTCACTGATTTCGTGTACCATACCTTGACGGCCTACGAGGCGGGCCAACTGGGCGGCGGCGCGCAGGCCGGCGACTACGCCATCCTGGTGGCCATGCACATTACCTCGCGCGAGATTCAGCGCTGGACCTGGCAGACGGTGTGGTGGGCCCCCGACCCCGCCCACGCGCCCGCCCCCAGCAGCCCCGCCGTGGTGGCGGCCCGGCCCAGCCAGCTCGCCGGCGCCCCCGCGCACTACGCCATGAGCATCGCCTACCAGATGATAGACCCCGTGCAGCCCTACACGGGCGGCAACAACAAGGGCACGCCTGTGTACGCCTTCAACCCCTACCTGGAGGCGGGTTTCAATAACCGCTTTGGCGGGCCTACCGTGGCCCCGGCGGGCTTGGTGCGCTCCCCGCTCGGGATGGTGAGCGACAGCGTGGGTACCCAAACCAACTGCATGACCTGCCACGCCCAGGCCAACTACGCCGCCACCGACAACAATGGTCCCGGCTACCAGGCCGATACCTACATCGACATGAACGGCCCCCAGTTTAAGGGACGGCTCAAGGTAGATTTTCTGTGGTCGGTGGCCGATATGGCAGTGCAGAATCGAAGTAAGCTGAAGGCGCTGGGCAAAAAGTAGCCCGCCCGCCTAGCTCTATCCAAAAGCCAGTGTTGATACATACAAAAAGGGCCGTTTCCTGCCAGGAAACGGCCCTTTTTTGGGATAGCTGTTCAGCGCTGCAAATTATCGAAAAGCGCAGGAGAAGTGGGGCGGCCCGCCTAGCCGGCGCGCATGGCTGGCGCCGGCAGCACAAACGAGGCTATCATGCCCAGCAGCTGCGTATCGGTGGCGCTCAGGCCGGCGGGCTCCAGGTTGAGGGCGTCGAGGGCTACGTAGCCCGGCTGGCCTTGCAGCTGCGCGGTGGAGGCAGCCTGAAACGCCATCGACCACTCGCCAAAGCTGCGCGTGGCAATAGCCTTGTCGGCAAACTTGGTCACCTGCGAGTGGCGCGGGTCGAGGAGCAGGCGATTGTAGAGGTCTTCGAGTACCCGCTGCTCACCCTCGATTATCTGGGCAAATTGCCCGTTGCCGTACACCAGCGCGCCCGTGATGTGCTGCGCCGAGTTGTTGCGCCGCGCCTGCGCCAGCAGCGTTTCCAGGTCGTGGTCGCTGAAAGGCTCGGTCGCGCGGCTAAGGTAAATAAGGTGATGCAGGGCCATAAACAAGCAAAGGCAAAGCGAGCCGGAAAAGTGCCACCCGAAAGCCGCTAAAACCAATTCTCTTTGAAAGAAAAAACGTTTTAGCACGAAAGATAAGCCTGCGAACCGGCCATCCTCATCCCCAAAATCCGTTTCATCAGTTAAATCGGCGGGCTAGGCCGGCCGCGTCCAGTAGATGGTGAACGTGGTGCCCTCGCCCAGCGTGCTGGTCACCTTCACGTGGCCGCCGTGGCTGCGCACGATGCGCTGCACCAGATACAGGCCCACGCCCGTGCCCTCGATGTGGCTGTGCTGGCGCACAAAGAGCTGAAATACCGGGTTGTTGGGGTCGGCCAGCTCCATGCCCAGGCCGTTGTCGCGCACTTCGAGCACCGGCTCCTCGGCCCCGGTGAGGTAGCTGCGCAGCGTGATGTGGGGCGGCCGGTCGGGGTGCGAGAATTTGAGCGCGTTGCTCACCAGGTTGTGCACCACCGAGCGCAGGTTGGCGCGGCCGTAGACGAGGCCGGGCGCTTCGGCCACGTCCACGTCGAGCACGGCCTCGCGCTGCTGGGCCTGGGGGCGCAGGCCCAGCAGCACTTCTTCCAGGATGAGGCCCAGGTCGAGCACCTCCACGGGGTCTTGCTGGGCGCGCTGGGTTTGCACGGTCACGGCGAGGTCGTGCAGGGTGGCGTCGAATTGCGTGAGGGCGCCATCCACCATATTCAGCAGCAGTGCCTGGTCGGGGTCGGCGAAGGTGGCGGTGCGGCGCAGCTCGTCGAAGAGGCCGCGCAGGTTGAGGGCCGGCTGGCGCAGGTCGTGCGAGGCGGCGTACACGAAGGTGTCGAGGTCGTGGTGGGCGCGGGCCAGCTCGTCGTACTGCGTTTGGAGCACCTGGCGCAGCAGGTTCTGGTCGTGTACGTCGGTGCAGGCCCCGAACCAGCGCAGCACCGGCCCATCGGCCAGCTGCCGCGCCCGGATGATGTGCCAGCGGTAGGCCCCGTCCTGGCGGCGCATGCGGTATTCGCCCTCGTAGCCCTCGCCGCTGGCCACGCTCTGCACCCAGCGGCGGGCGGCCTCGGCCTGCTCGCTGGGGTGCAGCAGGCTCACCCAGCCGGTGGGGCCTAGTTCGTCCTTGGTCAGGCCCGAGTAGTCGGTGGTGTAGCGGTTGTAATAATCGGTAAAGCCCTCGGCCGTCGCCGTCCAGATAAGCTCCGGAATGCTGTCGGCCAGGAAGCGTACCTCGGCCTCACCGCGGCGCAGGGCATCGGCCAGCTCGCGCTGGTCGTGCACCTCGGTGAGGGCGCCGTGCCAGTACACGGGCGGGTCGGGGGGGTGCACCTCGGGCAGGGCGCGGCTCAGCACCCAGCGGTACTGCCCGTCGAAGCGGCGCAGGCGGTACTCGTAGTTCCAGCCGGTGCCGGCGCGGCGGGCCGTTTCGGCCTCGTAGAGCACGCGCAGGCGGTCGTCGGGGTGGATGAGCAGCGGCCAGATGGCCGTGAGGTCGGCCGTGGGCGGCTGGCCCGTGAAGCGGTACCACTGCGGGCTGGCGTAGGTGCAGCGCCCCTGCGCATCGAGCGAGTAGGTGATGAGCGGGGCGGTTTCAGTGAGCACCCGCAGGCGGGCGTCGAGGTGGCGCGTCACCAGCGAGAGCTCGTGCGCCTGCTGCCGGGTGGCCTCCTGCTCGCTCACGTCGATGGCCAGCAGCAGCAGGCCCACCAGCTGGCCCTGCTCGTCGCGGTAGGGCTCCAGGGCCAGGTCGAAGTAGCGGCAATCGTGCTTCTCGGCGGGCTGCGGCGTGCACAGGCACGCCTTGGCTACGTAGGGCTCGCCGGTGGCAAATACCTGGGGCAGTACGTCCAGCAAGGCCGAGGGCAGGTTACCCGGCCGCGCCGTAATGGGCTGGCCATCTACGTCTTCGCCCACCAGCGCCCGCATGGCCTCGTTCACGAAGCCGTAGCGAAGCTCGGAGCCTTCCAACGTGGCTACCCCGGCCGGCAACTGGCGTAAAAGTTGTGAAAAAGGAATGTTGGGCATTGCAGAGGCTGCGCAGCACCAGGCACGCAAACACGTAGAGAGTAGGAATCAGGAGAAAGATACGGCGGCCCCTGCTTTCGGTTAAAGCTGGCGCGGGTGGCTAGCCAATGGCGGGCACAGGCGGCGCGGCTTGCGGCGGCGAGGCCGGGTCGGCCCCGAAAACGGCCAGCCGCACTAGCTCCACCAGCATGGAGTCGGCGATGCTCAGCGTCTCGGGCAGCGCCGGCACGTGGTGGGGCAAAAAGAAGCCCTCCAGCGCCGAGAAGCCCGCCGGCTCCAGCGGGTGAAAGGCCATCGACCACTCGGCAAAGCTGCGGCTGGCGATGGGCCGGTCGATGAGCTTTTGCACATGCGAGTGGCGCCCGTCGCGGGCGATGCGCTCAAACAGCGCCTCGGCAATGCCCGGCTCGCCCTCGAAGAGCTGGGCAATATTACCGTGGCTGTAAAACAGAATACCCGTGATGCCGTGCTGCACGTTGTCGCGGCGCGACTGCGTGAGCAGGTGCGTCAGGTCCTCGTCGGAGAGCGGGCGCACGGCCCGGCTAATGTATACGATATGCTTCATCCCAAAAAACAACAGAGCCCCTGTTACGCAGCCAGTCCCGCCCGCGTTTACCGGGGCTTTCGGACCGGCCAAAATCCAGGCTGCAAAGTTTGTGACAAAAGCCCTGGTCGGCAAGTGGCCGTTGCGTAAAGCCCAGCTTAAAAGCTGGCTGGTGGGGTGTTGGGGTTTGTTTGGATTCTATGGAAAATAGCTAAAACAGAACGTCATGCTGAGCTCGCCGCAGCATCTCGCGCGCACCGTTGAGTTAGTAGCCCAACGAGGCAAGCGAGATGCTTCGGCAAGCTCAGCATGACGGGCTTTCGGATTTAACAATACCCACTTAGCTCGTGGAAACGCGAACTACAAAGTTCGCGCTACCGCTTGGCGAATGGGCTACGGCGCGTAGCCTTCCTCGGGCTCGGCGGCTTTGCTGGGGTTGGTGTCGCTGCCGTTGAGCAAAAACTCGCGCAGGCGGTTGATGTGGCGCTTTATCTCTTCCACGCGCTCGGCCTGCTGCACGCTCCAGTGGCCCTCGCCGTGGCTGGCCATGCTGGCGAGCAGGTTTTTGCGCTCCTCCATCATGCGCAGGGCCACCCACAGGGTTTCCTCCAGGGCGTGCTGGGTGCTGTCGGCCAGGGCATCGGCCGTGAAGGCGTGGCCCGTGTGGCAGCGGAAGCGCAGCACGTTGCCGCTCTTGATTTCCCAGAGCGACCCGCCGCAGTCGGGGCAGGTGAGGGGCACCTGGTGCCCCAACTGCGTTACTTCTTCGGTAGAGCCCACGACGCGCTCGGCAATGGCCGCTTCTAGTTTTAAGTCGGGAGGAATGGTCGTAGCCGTGCTGGTAGCTTTGGGGGCAGCGGCGGGGCTTACTAAGTCGGTCAGCAGGCGGCCCATCTGGTCCAGCGGCACCACGTAGTCGATGGCTACGCTGCGCAGGGCACTCTCGGGCATGCTCGGAAACTCGGCGTCGGCGGGGTCTTGCACCACGGCTACGCCGCCGCAGCGCTTGATAAAGTCGAGGCCCGCCGTGCCGTCGTGCAGCATGCCGGTGAGCACCACCCCGATGGTGTGGGAGTCGTACTCCACGGCGGCCGAGCGGAAGAGGGCGTCGGCGGCGGGGCGGTAGTTGTTTTCGCGCGGGCCCTTGGTCACGAGCAGGTGGTCGTCTTTCACCAGCAGGTGGCGGTCGGGCGGGGCCAGGTAGAGGTGGCCGGCCTCCAGGTGCTGGCCGTTGATGGCCAGCCGGCAGGGCAGCGCGGAGTGGGCAGATAGGCGGGTCACCAGGGGCTCGCCCGTCGATTCGGGGGCCAGGTGCTGCACCACGAGCACGGCCGCTGGCAGCGTGGCCGGCAGCGTAGCCACGAGGCGGGTAAGCGCCGGCATGCCGCCGGCCGAAGTACCGATAACAATAAGATGACTGGGACTAGGCACAGGAAAACGAAAAGGAAAAAAGCAGGTGCCGCCGGCCGCGGCGGCCGGGAGCAGAAATGTACGGCGCGCCCCGAAAAATAGATAAAGGAGCGCCAGCGGTATCTTAGAAAGATATTTCGGCAAAGCTGGGCAGTTGGATGCGTCTTTATGGGGCGAAGCTGGACCGTAGTTGCCGCCGCTTAGCGTCCTGTTTCTATGAAATCCCCCGTTGTGCCCGATGGCGAGTCCAGCCTGGATAAAGTGGCGATGCCCATTGAATCTGAGTCGGTAACGCCCAAGACCCCGCGCAGCTCCAAGGTGGTGCGCGGCCGCGACGGCCGCCCCGCCAGCGCCGACAAGTTTCCGGTGGTGGCGCTCTGCGGCTCGGCGGGCGCGCTCGAAGCCTTCGAAAAGTTTTTTGAGCGCCTGCCCAGCCGCAGCGGCATGGCCTTTGTGTTGGTGCTGCACCGCACCCCCACCCCTGAGCAGAGCGAGCAGCTCACGCAGGTAATCCAGAATTTTACGCCCCTGCCCGTGGTGGAGGCCCGCGACGGCCTGCGCGTGCGCCCCAACCACGTGTACGTTATCCCGGCCGACCACGACCTGAGCCTGCTGCACGGCAGCCTGTTTTTGCTCAAGCCCACGCAGCCGGCCGGCCGCCGCCTGCCCATCGATTTTTTTCTGCAAACGTTGGCCAGGGACGTGGGCGACCGCGCGGTGTGCATCATCTGCTCGGGGCTGGGCACCGACGGCATCATCGGCCTCAAGATGGTGATGGAAAACTTTGGGATGGTGATGGCCCAGGCCCCCGAAACTGCCCTCTTCGACGCCATGCCCCGCGCTGCGATGGCCACCGAGTTTGTCGATTTTGTGCTGCCCCCCGAGCTCATGCCCAACCAGCTGCTCGACTACGTGGAGCGCCCGCTGGAGGTACGCCCCGCCCGCGATTCCGAGGCCGACTCGCCCAGCCGCCCCGCCCACGCGCTCCAGAAAATCTTCCTGCTCATCCGCTCCCAAACCGGCCACGACTTCAGCTTCTACAAGCGCAATACCGTGTTTCGGCGCATCGAGCGGCGCATGAACTCGCACCAAATCAAGGAGTTTACGCACTACGTGCGCTACTTGCAGGAAAACCCCGTGGAGGTCGAGCAGCTCTTCCACGAGCTGCTGATTGGCGTCACCAAGTTCTTCCGCGATGCCGAGGCCTTCGCCAGCCTCAAGGAATACCTGCGCCCCATCCTGGCGGCCAAGGAAACCGACGCCACCATCCGGGTGTGGGCGCCCGGCTGCTCGACCGGCGAGGAAGCCTACTCGCTGGCCATGCTGCTCTTCGAGTGCCTCGACGAAGTAGAAGCCAGCCGCCACCTCAAAATCCAGATTTTTGCCACCGACATCTCAGCCGAGGGCATCGCCTTTGCCCGCATCGGGCAGTACAGCGAGAACATCGTGGCCGACGTGAGCCCGCAGCGGCTGGAGCGGTTTTTTCAGAAAGTGGAGGGCCGCTACCAGATTCGTAAGGAGGTGCGCGACGTGGTGGTGTTTGCCCTGCACAACATCAACAAGGACGCGCCCTTCATCAAGCTCGACCTGCTGGTGTGCCGCAACCTGCTCATCTACCTCTCGGCCGAATTGCAAAAAAGCCTGCTGCCTGTTTTTCACTACGCCCTCAATGCCCGGGGCCTGCTCTTCCTGGGGCCGAGCGAAAACATGACCGGCACCCAGGATTTATTCCAGCCCCTGGACGTTAAGTGGAAAATATCGCGGCGTACCAGCCTGCCGGCGTCGCTGCCGCACCTCATCAAGTTTCCATTTTCCCTGGCGCAGCACACGGCTACGCCCCCGACTACGGCCCACATGTCCGCCTCCGCCTCTAACCACCGCCAAAGCTCCACCTTTGCGGCCCTCATCCAGAAAAAGCTGCTGCAAGCCTACGCCCCGCCCGCCGTAGTCATTGATGGCAAGGGGGAAATATTGTACGTGAACGGCCGCACCGGCAAGTACCTGGAGCCCGCCCCCGGCCTCAGCGGCATGAACATCTTTGAGATGGCCCGCGAGGAGCTGAACTTTGAAATCAGCGGCGCCGTGCACCGCGCCAATCAGATTCGGGAAGACGTGGTGGTCGAAAACGTGCGTGTGCGCACCGACGCCGGCCAGCAGGTGCTGCGCCTCTCGGTGCAGCACCTGGGCAGCGCCGAGGCCCTGGCCGGCCTGCTGCTCGTGGTGTTTGAGGACCAGCCCACCCCGCGCAAAGTGCGCCTGGCCAAGCGCAGCCCGCAGGACGAAACCCAGCACCGCGACGCCGTAGTAGCCGCCCTCGACAAGGAGCTGCAATACACCAAGCACCGCCTCCAAACCACCGTGGAGGAGATGGAAAGCAGCCTTGAAGAGCTCAAAAGCACCAACGAGGAGCTGCAAAGTGCCAACGAGGAGCTGCAAAGCACCAACGAGGAGGCCATGACCAACAAGGAGGAAATGCAGAGCCTCAACGAGGAGCTCATGACCCTCAACAT
>Ga0265798_10006128_pt1 | contig 15882 bp, 6 predicted proteins | sample P3T30metagenome_FD_192430 | JGI IMG/M metagenome (GOLD analysis project Ga0265798, IMG submission 192430) | Plant litter microbial communities from East Loma Ridge, Irvine, California - P3 T30 | ecosystem: Environmental > Terrestrial > Plant litter > Unclassified | place: USA: California... | reverse complement strand
ACCACATGATAGCCATCGGGACGGGCTCCAGGTCGATGTCCGACCGCTACGGATCGATGGCAATCACGTCCCGGTAAAGTATTTCCAATCCGGCTATGACAAGGCTGCTACGACCAGGCTGATCGGCATTTTCCAATCTCATCCAATGATCAGGAAAGTGTTTTTCAATGACAGGTCGATACCGGGCGTACGTCCCATGACCAGTCATGACGATCATTTCCATGTCGAATTGCAGATAACGACCAAATGAAAAATACAGTCTTGATTGTTGGAGCCACAGTCCTGGTGTCGATCGTCTGTTCCATCAGCGCAGCCGAGCGGCTCGCGCCGTATCGGCAATTCAGTGGCAAATACGCGATCTATTCCGGGGAACTGGGGGATCAACAAGCGCCGACGCGTACCGAAACCAAGGTATCGTTCATCGTGGACGGACAGCCTGCGAAAGAACTATTCGATGCGATGCATCCCGATGACAAAGAAACCTGTGGAGGCGAAGGCGCGCGCGCTCGTACGAAAGGCAATGTTTGGTGTACCTACCACCCGGGACGGGGCTACAAGTGTTATTTCGGTTTCGATCTCAAGACCGGCAAGAGTATTGATGGTGGCATCTGCTGAAGATGTCATACCAGCACAGGTAAAGCCCTCCTTATGCAGCACTTGTGCGCAGTGACTTGTCGTGCTTCTGGATGAAAAACGGCCCGGTCCACCAATCGACCGGGCCGTCAAGATCCTGCCTCGGCTTTACGCCGTATTCAAACCGAGCGTATCAGGCAGTCCCGCCCACGGTCACGCCATCGATGCGCAGGGTCGGCTGGCCCACGCCCACCGGCACGCTCTGGCCTTCCTTGCCGCATACGCCCACGCCCGAATCCAGGCGCATGTCGTTGCCGATCATGGAGATGCGGTTCATCACGTCCGGGCCATTGCCGATCAGGGTCGCGCCCTTCACCGGATAGGTGATCTTGCCGTCTTCGATCATGTAGGCTTCGCTGGCCGAGAACACGAACTTGCCGTTGGTGATGTCGACCTGGCCGCCGCCGAAGTTCGCCGCGAACAGGCCGTTCTTGACCGACGCCAGGATCTCGCCCGGGTCCTTGTCGCCGCCCAGCATGTAGGTATTCGTCATGCGCGGCATCGGCAGGTGGGCAAAGGATTCGCGGCGGGCGTTGCCGGTGATCGGCATCTTCATCAGGCGCGCGTTCATGGTGTCCTGGATATAGCCCTTCAGGATGCCATCCTCGATCAGCGTGGTGCACTGGGTTGGATTGCCTTCGTCGTCCATGTTCAGCGAACCGCGGCGGTCCTTCAGGGTGCCGTCGTCGACCACGGTCACGCCCTTGGCGGCCACGCGCTGGCCGATCATGCCGGCGTAGGACGAGGAACCTTTACGGTTGAAGTCGCCTTCCAGGCCATGGCCGACGGCTTCGTGCAGCAGCACGCCGGGCCAGCCCGGTCCGAGCACGATGGTCATCGGGCCGGCCGGGGCCGGACGCGCTTCCAGGTTGACCAGCGCCGACTTGACGGCTTCGTCGGCATAGCGTTCGAGGACTTCGTCGTCGAAGTAGCCATAGTCGAAACGGCCGCCGCCGCCCGAGGAGCCGGTTTCGCGCCGGCCGTTCTGCTCGGCGATCACGGTCACCGAGACGCGCACCAGTGGGCGAATGTCGGCCGCCAGCACGCCGTCGCTGCGCACCACCAGCACCACGTCGTATTCGCCGGCCAGGCCCGCCATCACCTGCACCACGCGCGGGTCCTTGGCGCGCGCCATTTTTTCCACGCGTTCCAGCAGGCGCACCTTGGCGGTGGCGTCGAGCGACGCCAGCGGGTCGTTCGGCAGGTACAGCGAACGGCCGCCGGTCGGCTGGGTGGCGGAGGCGACCTTGATGCGGCCGGCGCCGGCGCGCGCAATCGTACGCGTGGCGGCCGCCGCGTCCAGCAGGGCGCTTTCGGAAATTTCGTCGGAATAGGAAAAGGCGGTCTTCTCGCCCGAGATGGCGCGCACGCCCACGCCCTGGTCGATCGAGAAGCTGCCGGTCTTGACGATGCCCTCTTCCAGGCTCCAGCCCTCGCTCTTGGTGAACTGGAAGTACAGGTCGGCATAGTCGACCTTGTGGGTGAACATCGTTCCCAGCGTGCGCAGCAGCTTGGCTTCGTCGAGGCCGAAAGGCGTCAGCAGCACATCGCGTGCAACGGCCAGGGAAGAAAGATTCGGTTCGAATGGGATCATTTTGCGTCGTTTCTCGTGTGGATTCGGGCATTGTGCCATATCCGCCGCGTTTGCACCGACGTGCGCCGCCAGGGTGAAACGCCACGAAAGTGCGCTCTTGTTTTGGCAACCGAGCAGGCAACTCAGCCCGCTCATTCCGCCCGCTCATTCAGTTCAGGATCACAGCTTGCGGTGACGCAGCGCCGGCAGGCTTTCGCGCACGCCGGACAGGAAGGCCGGATCGAGCTCGCCCGCCACCACGCCCTCGCCTTCGCGCAGCACCGCCTTGACCTCGCCCCAGGGGTCGACCAGCATGCTGTGGCCAAAGGTGCGGCGGCCGTTTTCGTGGGTCCCGCCCTGGGCCGAGGCCAGCACATAGCACTGGTTCTCGATGGCGCGCGCGCGCAGCAGCACTTCCCAGTGCGCGCTCCCCGTGGTGTGGGTAAAGGCGGCCGGCACCACGATCAGCGCGCAGTCGCCCATGGCCCGGTAGAGTTCCGGGAAGCGCAGGTCGTAGCAGACCGACAGGCCGACGCGCCCGAACGGCGCCGCGAAGCTGCCCACCGCCTGCCCTGGCACGATGGTGCGCGCCTCGTCGTAGGATTCTTCACCCTTGGTGAAGCCGAACAAATGGATCTTGTCGTAGCGCGAGACGTTCTGCCCCTGCGGATCGTAGACCAGGGTGGTGTTCAGGACCTTGCCGTCGTCGCCGGATGCCAGCGGCAGCGTGCCGCCGACCAGCCAGATGCCGTGCTCGCGCGCCAGCGCCGCCATGCAGTCCTGGATCGGCCCCGCGCCCGGGCGTTCGGCGCGCGCCACCTTGTCGGTATCGCGCAGGCCCATGATCGGCCAGTATTCGGGCAGGGTCACCAGCGTGGCGCCGCCGGCGGCGGCCTCGCCGACCAGGCGGCGGGCGGTGGCGAGGTTCTGCTCCACGTCGGGCGTGGACACCATCTGGACTGCGGCGACGCGCGTCATGCCGGCACTGCGGTCACTCCCGATGTCACTCATCATCTCACTCCTTTTTCGCGGTGGGCGTACGCGGCGGACCCGGCGGGCGGTCCGGCGGATTGTCGATCTTGGTAATCGTCGGCGATTTCCACGGTCCTGTCACCTGCATCTGGTAAGTCAGGGCCTTCATCACCGGTGCGCGCAGGAACAATTGCGCCAGGTACGAGCCGAGGCCGATCACCGGGTTCACGGCCAGGCCATACACGAGGGGCCCAGTGCCGAGATTAAATTCCGGAATCACCACCACGCGCAAATTGGTCGATTCGTTGGCGATGTCGGCCGTGCCGTCCATCAGCACGGTGGCGGCGACGCCGTGCATCTTGAGGTTGTCGGTGCGCACCACGCCCTTGGCGATCATGGCATTCGCCGTGATCCCGTCAAAGGCCAGGCCCTCGGAAAACACATCGTGGAAGTCGAGCTTCAGCAGCCGCGGCAGCGCCTGCAGGCTCAGCACACCCAGCAGCTTGGCCGCGCCCGGGTCCTGCTTCAGGAACTGGCCGCCGCCGACGTTCATCTCGATCTGGCCCGACAGCGAAGGAATATCGAGCGCATACGGCAGCCCGCTCCAGGAGAGATCGCCCGAGATCTTGCCCTTGCCGCGGCGCAGGGTTTCCGGGAAGCCCAGGCGGTCCAGCAGGCGCCCCGCGTCCGACATGTCCAGCGTAAAGTTCATGCCGGTATTGCTCTTGCCATCCTTGGTCAGCCAGCGGCCGGTGGCGCGCAGCTGGCCATCGGGGTTGGCCAGGCTCAGGCGGTCGATACGCCACTCCTTGCCGGCCAGCGCAGGCACATTGCTCGCCTGCAGGTCGAGACGCCCGAACTGCTTGTCGAACAGCTCGAAGCGTTCGGCCACGATGTCGAGCGCCGGGATGCTGGCCGCGCCGCTGTTCGATTCCAGCAAGTCCTTGACCTCGGCCGCCGAGGATTCGGGAATGTCGAGGAAGGCCAGGCGCGCCGTGACCTTGCCCACGCCCTGCCCCGGCTGTTCGCTCCAGCTGACGTGGCCGGACGCCTGGCGCGACTGCAGGTTCGCTTGCCAGACCTTGCCGCGGTGGGTGGCGCCCACCACCACGTCGCCGATGCGGCGGTCGGCCACGAACAGTTCGGCGGCGCGCGCGGCAATCGTGGTCGGCACCACGTACTGGGCGAAGTTCGGTCCGCCGCCGGCGCCGCCCTCGCCAGCCTCATCCTCGCCGGCGATCGCGCGCGCCGCCGCCAGCCAGGCGTCGACGTTCAGCGACTTCATGTCGACGTTGATCATCATGCCCTCATCCGGCGCCGGGGCCGGCACGTTCACGCCGATGCCGCCGCGCTCGACCACCCAGGGGGCGCGCGGCGCGTGGCTGCGTTGGTAGCGTGCGGACACCGTGTTCCCGATCGACAGGCGCAGCTCGTCGCGGCCGGCGCCATCGACCGCCGGTTCGCCGTCGAGCACGAAGCGCAGCGGCAGCGCCCCGTCCTGGGCCTTGTTCAGCGGCGCCGGGAAGGACAGGCCGAGGCCGTCGAGGTCGGAATCCAGGTTCACGCTCAGGCGGTGGTCGCGCACCCCGATCACGCCGCTGTAGCGGGTGCTGCCCGACAGGCGCGTGGCCAGGCGTGCCACCGCCGGCGCCGGGGCGCTGCGGCGCATGCCGTCGGCCGACAGGGTGCCGGCCAGGCGGATCGCGATCGCGCCGTCGCGCCCGGTGCCGCCCGACAGCGCCAGTGGCCCGCCGAGGAAGCTGGCGCCGACGCCGTTCAGGTTGAAGCCGTGTTCGTTGAACTCGATCTTGCCCAGCGCCGCCTGCAGCGGCGGCAAATCGGGGATCAGATTGACGTCGTTGTTTTGCAGCTGGAGGGCGCCCTGCACCTTGGTTTCATGCAAATCGGCCAGCGGCATCTGCAGCTTGAGGTTCAGGCCGGCATTGCCGCTGCCGCGCGTGTCGTCGGTGAAGTGGCCGATCCAGCCCAGCACCGGGCTGGCCGCCACATACGACAGGAAGCCCTGCAGCGGTCCGCTGGCGGTGCCGTCGATGTCGAGCACCGAATCGGGGGACCCGAGGTTCGGGATCACGGCGCGCACATTGCGCAGGTCCAGGCCGAGGGTGCGCAGGGTGTCGCCGCGGATTTCCATGCGCGCGCGGTCGAACACGATGCTGCCGTTGATGTCCTCGGCCAGCGGCCAGGCCGGCTTGTTGTCCGGCGTGCGGTGGCCAGGGGCGTATTCGAGCACGGCCCCGGCCAGGCGCCCGGCCACGCGGAACTCGCCGCGCGCACGGTCGGCGGGGTTATCCGCGCGGAAAGGGAAGGCGGACAAGTCGCCGCGCAGGCGCAGGCGCACGTCTTCCAGCATGCCGCCCTGCAAGGCGGTGGACAGCCATTCGCGCAGGTGTTCCGGGGTGGCGTTCGGCAGGAAGCGGCCGACGTCGGCAATGCGGAAGCCGTCCAGGGTGCCGGTGAAATCGGCAACGCCCGGGCCGTGGCCCGCGCCATCGCCCAGCGGCAGCTGGTGGCGCCCGGACAGGTTGCCGCGCAAGCTGCCCTGGGCGAAGGCGAGCTTGTCGACCTCGACCAGTAGTTGCGCTTGCGGCTGGTAGCGCCAGCGCGCCTGCAGCGCCAGGCTGTCGAGCGGCATCGCCGGGTCCGGGAACCAGGCCGGCATGCGCAGCGCCAGGTCGCTGGCGTCGACGCTGACGCTGCCGCCGTCCTCGGTGGCGTCGATGCTGCCGGTGAGGTTATCCACGCCCGGCAGCGCCGGCCGCGCCGCGCCCGTCTCCGTTGCCACGCGTGCCGCCTGCGGCTGCAGGCCCAGGTTCGCCACCCGACCCTTGACGCGGTAGCCGGCCAGCTTCGGATACTGGCCGTCCCAGGAAGCGGAAAAGTCGAGCAGGCGTCCGCGCGGGGCGAAGTCGGCCAGGGCCTGGCGCTGCAGGCCGGAGAGCGGCAACTGCGCCGCCAGCTGGGCCAGGGCCGCCAGGTCGACCTGGCGCGCTTCCACCGCCACGCGCTGCGGACGGCCGGCGCGCGCCGGGGTAAAGGTTTCGCTGACGGTGGCCGGCGGCAGCACGCGGCCGTCGCCCAGGGCCACCGTGAAGTTTTCCACGCTGATTGTGTGGCCGTTGGCGCCGAAGGTCGGCTTGCCGACTTCCGCTTGCTTGTCGGACAGCAGCGTCTCCTGCGCCGACAGGCGTCCCGTCACCCGCGCCAGGCGCAGCGGCGGCAAGTCCGGTCCCATGCGTGCGGCCACGCCGGCCAGGGCCAGGTCGGCGGTGAAGCCGGCCAGGCGCGCGCGGTCGAGGGCGATCCAGGCGCGCAGCGAGCCCTTGCCCTGAGTCAGCTGGAATGGGTAATCGAGGTATTGCTTCCAGGCCGCCAGGTCGGCTTCGCGCAGGTCGGCATACAGCTCGCCCTTCCAGCGCGCCAGGTCCGAAGCGCGGCCGCCGAAACGGGGATGGGTGAAGCGCGCACGCACGTCGAGCGGGCCGGCCAGGGCCGCGGGCGGGGTCGCCTTCAGCGCGACGCGGTGCGTGCGCCAGCGGTTGTGCAGTACCAGCGACACGTCGCGCAGGGCCAGCGGCCCCGCGCCGCGCAGGCCGTCGGTCCAGTCCACGCGTCCTTCGCGGATCACCACCTCGCGCTGGCGGAAGACCCAGTCGCCGCCGGCGCCGCCCTTGTCGCCGTCGGCATCGATGCGCACCCCGGCCACCTGGAACACGCCGTCGCTGCCGCGCCGCACGTCCAGCTGGGGCCGGATCAGTTCCAGGGTTTCGAAGCGCGGCTCGGCGGCGAACACGCTCCACCAGGAAAAGGTGGCGGAGACCGAAGGCAGCGCCAGCACCTGGCGCCCGGCCCCGTCCTTCAGCGTGACGTCGCCCAGGAACAGCGAAGGATTCAGGCCGCTCCAGGAGGCGTAGATGCGGGAGATCGCCACCTGGTTGCCCAGCGCGCGGCTGGCCAGGCGCTCGATGTCGTCCTTGTACAAATCGATGTTGGGGAGGATGGCGTAGCGCAGCGCCAGGAACAGCAGGCCAAGCCCGAAATACACGGCCAGCACCAGCTTGATGGTGAAGCCGAGCACATGATGCGATGCCAGGTTGGCAACCCGGTAGGCGGCACGCAGCCGCCGCCAGCGCTCGGCCAGCGGCATCTGCTCCTGCTGCTCCTGCGGCGCCTGGGACGCCTGCGGTTCCGGGTTGTGCATCAAAGTGCTCAAAGGCTCGCCGTTAGTTGTTTCTTCAATATCAGAGCGCTTGCTACGATCGCGGCGTCTACCTTACCATCGTGCCGACCCTGGCAGCACGGCGGGCAATTCTACCGCAAGCACGCCTCCCGAAACGCTTTTACTCATGTGCAGGACTGCCCGATGACATCCGTTTCCACCGTCTCCTCTTCCCTAGCAAACATGTCGCGCTGGTACCAGCGCTGGATCGACGCCGCGCCCGGGCGCGCCGGCCGTGTCGCCGAGCTGACCCGATTATCGCTGGCCCGGCCGGATTTCGGCGCGTTATTGGACGCCGAGCTGGCGGCGGGCATTCCCTTGCCGCGCGCCATGCGCCGCCTGCGCAACCTCTTGCTTGCAGGCCTCATCCGGCGCGACCTGGACGGCCTGGCCGACCTGGACGAAGTCGTCACCGCCATGACCGGCCTGGCCGACTTCGCCATCCGCACCCACCTGGACGAGCTGATGGCCGAGCTGGTGGCCACCCATGGCACGCCGATCGGCGCCGACTCCGGGCGGCCGCAGGAGATGCTGGTGCTGGCCATGGGCAAGCAGGGTGGCGGCGAGCTGAACGTTTCTTCCGACATCGACCTGATCTTCGTCTACCCCGAGGATGGCGAGACGCTGGCCGGCCCTGGCCAGCGGTCCTTGTCGAACCACGAATTCTTCGTGCGCCTGGGACGCAAGCTGATCGGCGCGCTGTCGGAAGTCATCGAGGATGGCTTTACTTTCCGGGTGGATATGGCGCTGCGACCAAACGGGAAGTCCGGCCCGCTCGCGGCCAGCCTCAACATGGTCGAGGAATACCTGATCGTCCAGGGCCGCGAATGGGAGCGCTATGCCTGGGTCAAGGCGCGCGCGGTCACTGGCCAGGACGAGGACATCGCGGCGCTCGACGCCATCGTCCGGCCCTTTGTTTTCCGGCGCTACCTCGACTTCGGCGTGATCGACGCGATCCGCAACATGCACGCCCAGATCCGCGCCGAAGTGAAGCGCCAGGAACGCCTGCACCCTGACCGCAGCAACAACGTCAAGCTGGGGCGCGGCGGCATCCGCGAGATCGAATTCCTGGCCCAGGTCTTCCAATTGATCCGCGGAGGACGCGACCCGGCCCTGCGCGAACGCTCGACGCGCCAGACCCTGCGCCTGCTGGCCGAGCGCGACCTGATGCCGGCCGCCACCGTCGAACGCCTGCTCGCGGCTTACACCTTCCTGCGCAACCTGGAACACCGCCTGCAATATCTGGACGACGCCCAGACCCATACCCTGCCCCCGGCCGAGCTTGATTGCGAGACCGTGGCGCGCATGATGGGCCTGCCCGACGTGCCGACCCTGCTGGCACGTTTGGACGAGCAGCGCGCCTTTGTCGCCGCGGAATTCGACGACATGTTCGCCGACAAGAGCGCACCGAACGGCGACGAGCGCGCCGAGCTGGAAGCGATCGCCGCCGATCCCGAGCAGCTGGCCGTCATCGAAACCCACTTGACCGGGCTGGGCTACGCGGACCCGGCCGCCGCCGCCGCGCGCCTGGTGGCGAGCTGGCAGGCGCCGCGCATGCAGAGCCTGTCGGACGCCAGCCGCGCCAGACTGTTGTCGCTGGTGAACCTGGCCCTGCCCCAGGTCGCCGCCACGGTGCGGGACAGCGGCGTCGGCAGCCATGGCGCCACCCTCGGGCGCCTGCTCGACTTCCTGGAAGCGGTGGCGCGCCGCTCGGCCTACCTGTCGCTGCTGACCGAATACCCGCATACCCTGGAGCGCGTGATCCGCATGATGCATGCGAGCGGCTGGGCCGCCACCTTCCTGACCCAGCACCCGATCCTGCTCGACGAACTGCTGGACGACCGCGGCGGCATCGACGACCCGGCCCAGGTGGCGGCCCAGCTCGATGCCAGGCTGGCGGAAGCCGAGGGCGATACCGAGCGCCAGCTCGACATCCTGCGCGAGACCCACCATGCCCAGCAGTTCCGGCTGCTGGCGCTGGACCTGGCCGGCGAGCTGTCGGTCGAGCGCCTGGCCGACCACCTGTCGGCGCTGGCCGACGTGATGGTGGCCGCCACCGTGCGCTGGGCCTGGAAGGCGGTGGCCAGCCGCCACCGCGACGAACCGCGCTTCGCCGTCATCGCCTACGGCAAGCTGGGCGGCAAGGAACTCGGCTATGTGTCCGACCTCGACATCATTTTCCTGTTCGAGGACGAGGACGAGATGGCGCCCTCGAACTACGCCAAGCTGGCCCAGCGCTTCATCACCTGGATGACGGCGCACACCCCGGCCGGCATCCTGTTCGACATCGACACCGCCTTGCGTCCGGACGGCGCCAGCGGCATGCTGGTGAGCTCGGTGGCCGCCTTTGAACGCTACCAGCGCCAGTCGGCCTGGGTCTGGGAGCACCAGGCCCTGACGCGGGCGCGCTTCTGTGCCGGCGACGCCGCCATCGGCGCGCGCTTCGAGGCGATCCGCAACGAGGTGCTGCGCCAGGACCGCAGCGTTACCGAAGCGGCATTGAAGGACGAGGTACGCAAGATGCGGCGCCGTATGCATGAGGCCAGTCCGAACCGGACCACCCTGTTCGACCTGAAACAGGATGCCGGCGGCATGATCGATATCGAGTTCATGGTGCAATACCTGGTCTTGCGCCATGCGGCACAGTTTCCGCAACTGTCGGTCAACCTCGGCAATATTTCCTTGCTGCGCATTGCGGGTGAACTGGGCCTGGTCGGCCCCACGCTGGCTGCGGCGGTGGGCGATGCGTATCGCTTGATGCGCAAGCTGCAGCACCAGCGCCGCCTGCAAGGCCAGGAAGCGCGTGTCGAACACGCGCTCGTGGCAGCCGGCGCGACCAACGCATTAACTCTCTGGCAACTTCTGTTCGCGTAAATATGCGGCGCTGCAGCATGGCGCCGCATGTCGATATTTTTCATTCGTATGCACGGGAATGTGACAATTTATGCCACATCTTGGTGCACGTATGCATGAGTGCAGTGCAGCAATTAATTCCAAAATAAATAAACGAAACGAAATAAAGTTTTGTGTTGTTTTTGTGTCGAAATGTTTCCATACGTGATTGACACTGTACGGACAAGAATGGTCTGATGTACAAATCTTGCCGCCAGTCAAACGCAGAAACGGAAAGTGTGGTAGCGCTATTTCTGCCCCATTCAAGCCGACTTTTCTGGCGTGCTCGATCAAGTACTGCAGTAGACGAAAGACTGAAAATAAATTTTTGGAGAGTCCATGCACCAACGTACAAAAATCGCCGTAGCCGTTACCCTGGCTGTCAGCGCGATGTCCGCCTTTGCCCAAACCTCGGCAACCCCATCCACCACCACCACCACCGCTGACGCACCCCTGCAGCGTGTGGAAGTGACCGGCTCGCGTATCCGCGCAGTCGACCTGGCAACGGCCCAGCCAATCCAGGTGATGACCCAGGAACAGATCCAGAAGAGCGGCCTGGTCACCGTTGGCGACATCCTGAACACGCTGTCCTCGGCAGGTAGCCCGGCCTTCTCCAAGGGCGCCGTGCTGACCTCGAACCGCGAGATGGGCGGCCAGTTCCTCGACCTGCGCAACCTGGGCTCTGAACGCCTGCTGGTGCTGGTCGACGGCAAGCGTTGGAGCCAGTCGGTCGACGGCTACACCGACATGTCGACGATCCCGTCGTCGATGATCGAACGCATGGAGATCCTGAAGGATGGCGCCTCGGCGATCTACGGCTCGGATGCCATCGCCGGCGTGGTCAACATCATCCTGAAAAAGAACATGGAAGGCGGCCAGTTCAGCGGCTACATGGGCCGCAACGAAGAAGGCGACGGCCGCACCCAGGACTGGTCCCTGTCGTACGGCGTGGTCGGCGACAAAGGTTCGATGATGTTCGGCCTGTCGCACGCCAAGCAAGGTGAAGTCTGGGCAAAAGACCGCTTCATGACCTCGGCTACCTACACCGGCCTGCACCCAACCGGCAACCTGGGCGTTGGCCCATGGGGCCGCTACGCTGCGATCAACCCGACCAACGGCCAGGCTCTGGCCAGCGGCACCGTGAACGGCGTGGTCGGCCGCCAGGGCATCCTGAACCACACCGGCAGCTACAACGGCGACGGCGTCGGCGCGGATTCGCGCAACGTCGCCAACTACCACGCCTACAGCGGCACCCGTTATGACGATGCTTACAACACAAGCAACGACATGATGTTCCAGGCGCCGAACGAGCTGACCTCGATCTTCACCAAGGGCACGCTGAACCTGCCGAACGACATGCGCTTCACCACGACCGCGATGTACGCCCAGCGTAACTCGAGCGTCCAGGTGGCCGGCTATGCCGTCAACAGCCTGACCCAGCTCGCCAACCCGGTCTACATCAGCCGCGACAGCTACTACAACCCGCTGGGCAGCTCGGTCGTCGGCGCAGCCGCCGCCCAGGACTTGTTCTTCTATCGCCGCGTGATCGAAAATCCGCGTATCACGAACAACAAGAACAAGACCCTGCACATCGATGCCGCCCTGGAAGGCAGCCTGAACATCGGCTCGACCTCGTGGGACTGGAGCGTGGGCTACAACCACAGCGCCGTGTCGGGCACCACCAGCAGCACCGGTAACATCAACCTGGTCAACCTGCGCAAGGCCGTGGGCCCATCGTTCCTCGGCGCCGACGGCGTCGTGCGTTGCGGCACCGGTCCGACCACCACCGTCGCCGGCTGCGTACCGTTCAACATCCTGGGCGGCCTGACCGGCGCAACGCCGGAAGCGCTGGAATACATCAACCACCGCGGCGGCGGCAGCTACGGCAGCACCGTCAACAGCGCAACCGCAGACATCAGCGGCACCGTGCTGACCCTGCCAGCAGGCGGCCTCGGCTTCGCAGCCGGTATCGAACACCGCGAAGTGCGCGGCTACGACAAGCCGGACTCGCTCGAGCAGCAAGCCCTGACCACCAACCTGGCCGCGTTCAGCACCCTCGGCAAGTACAGCGTCAAGGAAGCCTACGCCGAACTGCAAGTGCCACTGCTGAAAGACCTGCCGTTCGTCCAGTCGCTGAACCTGAACCTGGCTACCCGCTACTCGGACTACAGCAACTTCGGCGACACCACCAACAGCAAGGTCAGCCTGACCTGGAAACCAATCAGCGACCTGCTGGTGCGCGGTACCTGGGCTGAAGGCTTCCGTGCTCCGGCACTGGGCGACACCTTCGGCGGCGGCTCGCAGACCTTCGACAACTACCTCGACCCATGCGACAGCCTGTACGGCCGCGCCGCACGTGACGCGGCAGTGGCAGCACGTTGCGCCGCCGACGGCGTGCCGGCAGGTTTCCGCCAGAAGAACCAGGCTGGCGCGAACGTGCCGGCAGGTGGCGGCCAGACCCCGGTTGCGTTCAACAGCGGCGTCGGCAACGACACCCTGACCCCGGAAACGGCGAAAACCAAGACCGCTGGTATCGTGTACAACCCGTCGTTCGTGAACGGCCTGTCGATCGCTGTCGATTACTTCGACATCGAAGTCAAGAACCGTGTCTCGACCATCAGCACGGCCTACACCCTGAGCCAGTGCCTGGTGGAAGGCGTCCAGCAGTTCTGCGACAACTACTCGCGTGACAGCACCGGCCAGATCACCCAGCTGAACCGTGGTAACGCGAACATGGGTTCGATGTCGACCAAGGGCTTCGACCTGGAACTGAACTATCGCTTCCCACGCACCGCGTACGGCCAGTTCGCGATCCGCAGCCAGTCGACCTATGTCGACGAGTACAACACCCAGGCAACCGCTACCGCCGAAGTGCTGAACTACGCTGGCGAATACCCGCTGTACCGCGTGAAGTCGAACGCCAGCCTGGATTGGAGCCTGGGCAACTGGAACGCCACCCTGGGTGCGCGTTACTTCAGCGGCGTGAAGTCGACCGGCTGGGATTGCGATCCAGACGCACCGATCGAGTGCAGCAACCCACTCAGCGAGAGCACCGGCTTCCTGGGCTACAACAAGCTGGGCTCGCAGACCTTCACGGACCTGAGCGTTGGCTACAAGACCTCGTGGAACGGCAAGATCATGGTTGGTATCAACAATATCTTCGCCAAAGGCCCGCGCGCCAACTACGATTCGGGCGCCTCGGCAGCTGCAGTCGATGCGGATCTCCCGCTCGACCGCTTCTTCTGGGTCCGTTACAACCAGTCGTTCTAATAGACTGTCTCCAGCCCGCGCAAGCGGGTTGGTCCCGGAATGCCCGCTTCGGCGGGCATTTTTCGTTACCGCCTGCCCGTCACCGCGTCAAGCGACTTTCAACATAAAACGGTTATGTCGGTACGCGACTTTGCAACACGTTCACGTTAGTCGTTTCACACTGTTGACACCACCCGCCTATCAGTGATTCCATTGTCTTGTTGCAACATGTACCACAACGGTGCCTGCGGCTTCGAAGCACATGCAAGAGTGCCCGCACACAGTGCAGGCATCCGATATCACTGAGGAGCAATAAGAAAATGATGGAAACAATTTTGTCGCGATCGATTCGTCTGATCTGCATGGGTAGCGTTGCCGTTACCGTCAGCGCGGCGTACGCGCAAGAAATGCAGACCCAGAACGGCCAGAATCAGAGCGGCGCTGCCCAGCAGCAAGCCGCCGCGGCAACCGACGTGCAAGCGCCAACCATGCAGCGCATCGAAGTGACCGGTTCGCGCATCCGCTCGCCGAATGCCGATTCGCCATCGCCGCTGCAAGTGCTGTCGGCCGCCGACATCGCCGCATCGGGCGCGACCAACCTGCAGCAAGTGCTGCTGAACAATCCGACCATGGGCAGCCCGGCCATCAGCCGCACCAACTCGGCGTTCCAGACCGCCAGCGTTGGCGTTGCTACTGTCGACCTGCGTAACCTGGGCACCTCGCGTACCCTGGTGCTGGTCAACGGCCGCCGTTTCGTTTCGGGTATCCCGGGCGAATCCGCAGTCGACCTGAATTCCATCCCGACCGACTTCATCGAGCGCGTCGAACTCCTGACCGGCGGCGCCTCGGCAGCCTACGGCTCGGACGCGGTTGCCGGCGTGGTCAACATCATCACCAAGCGCGAATTCAACGGCCTGATGCTGGACGCCCAGATGGGTGAGAGCTCCAAGAACGACGACAAGAAACGCAAGTTCTCGGCCACCTTTGGCACCAGCAACGACAACGGCTTCCTGATGGGCCACCTGGGCTACTCGCGCGAAGGCCAGGTATGGTCGAAAGACCGTGCCCGCTCGGCGGTCGACCAGCAGGCCGCCTACGACCCATCGCTCGCCGGAAGCTCATACCCATTCAAGATCACCCGTCCTGCCTACTCCAGCTACGCTCCCCAGGGTACGTTCTTCCCTGACAGCGGCTCCTTCACCTACGACAGGAACGGCAACGTCATTCCGGTGAACAAGGATGGCACCAATGGCGGCGCAGCTACCGGCTTCAACCGTAACGAATACCGTTCGATCGCGGTCCCGGTCGAGCGCTACCTGTTTGCCACCAATGGCGAGCTGAAACTCAACGAGAAGACCCGTGCGTTCATGGAAGGCACCTATGCTTCGTCGCACGTGTCCACCACCATCGAACCGTTCGGCCTGGGCTCGGAAGACATCTTCCCGTCAACCGACGGCCAAGTGCCGGCCGGTAGCATGGTCAATGGCAGCCTGGTGCGTAACCCGCTGGTGCCGCAGTACATGTACGACCGCATTACTGACAATAATGGCGACGGCATTCCTGACTATTACTTCACCCGCCGCCTGTCCGAAGTGGGTACGCGCGGCAGCACCGCGGAACGCGACACCTTCCGCTTCGTGACCGGCATCAAGGGCGAATTCGACGCCTGGAAGACCTGGAACTATGAAGTCTACGGCGGCTATGGCCAGACCAAGGAAGCCCAGGAATCGTCGGGCCAGGTCAATGTGCTGAACTTCGCACAGGCCCTGCAAGCTGTTCCAGGCGCGAACGGTGGCGCCCCGGTCTGCGCGAATGCCGACGCCCGCCTGCAGGGTTGCGTGCCGATCAATATCTTCGGCTACAACACGATCTCGCCGGAAGCGCTGAAGTACGTCACCGCACCAGGCTCGCTGCTGACCCGCACCACCCAGAAGATGGCTGGCGGCCAGATCAACGGCGATGTCTGGGACCTGCCGGCCGGCCCGCTGGGCGTGGCTGCAGGCTTCGAATGGCGCAAGGAATTCTCGAGCGCCGTGCCGGACGCCCTGACCCAGGCTGGCCTGAACGCCGGCAACGCGACCCCGCCAACCTCGGGTGAATTCAGCGTCAAGGAAATCTTCCTCGAATCGCGCGTGCCGCTGCTGAAGGATGCACCGTTCGCCAAGCAACTGGACTTCCTGGGCGCCTTCCGCCACGGCGATTACTCGTCGGTCGGCAGCACCAACAGCTGGAACGCCGGCATCGAATGGCAAGTCGTCAACGACGTGAAACTGCGCGGCACCCGTTCGCTGTCGACCCGTGCGCCGAACATCAACGAACTGTACCA
>Ga0265798_10006125_pt1 | contig 15894 bp, 19 predicted proteins | sample P3T30metagenome_FD_192430 | JGI IMG/M metagenome (GOLD analysis project Ga0265798, IMG submission 192430) | Plant litter microbial communities from East Loma Ridge, Irvine, California - P3 T30 | ecosystem: Environmental > Terrestrial > Plant litter > Unclassified | place: USA: California... | reverse complement strand
AGTGCACCAACACCAACGTCTTCGGCAACGGCGACGACGAAGGTTCCGACCAATCCCCCGGCCCCGCCAACAACGGCGTCCTCCAGCGCGTCATCGAGTACACCAACAACACCATCATCGGCTCCGGCGACCTCGACATGCTCCTCAGCACCAACGGAACCCTCTTCGCCATCCAGAACATGACCTGGAACGGCGCCCAGGGTCTCTCCGAGTACCCCACCACCCCTCTGTACGCTCCTTACCACCCAGAGTACAACGGTGGTGCGCTTGCGGGTGCTGGTTACCAGGGTTACTGGACTGCCGAGCGCGGTATGATGTTCTACACTGCCCGTCTTGCTGGTCACGAGCTGCCTGGTTACACTCCTGGTGTCGCGTACCGCATGTTGGAGATTCTCCTCGGACACATCAAGGACTTCAGCAGCACTGAGAACTTTGTTACGCAGACTGGTAACTTCACTGGTACTGGAACGATTTACAGGAGGGGTCTTGGTATGGGCAGCATGCAGTTTTAGATGCGCGTCCTGAGAATGCGATGATATAAAGGAAGAATATATATGAATCTAAGTGTTGAATAAACAATCTATCTGCATACCATGCGTATCGTGTGATGAGTCTGTTATTGTGAAGATGCGTGACAATCTGCTCTTCGATGGGTCAATCGCTGACTCGGTTCCAATCGCCGCTGCGACCCGAATACCCCACCATACAGATTTTCACTGCCCAACCAACATCTTCCACAAACCTCCCCGATACATTGCCAGAAGTGATTCGAGCAGCTTACGGCATGAGTGGTGTTGTCTGTCTGATTATATTTGACTAAATCTTGAAATCTGCCATCATCCACCTACTCAACTATCAAGTTGATCAATCTTCAGTAGTATAGTGGTCAGTATTTCCGCTTGTCATCTTGCAAAAGACAACTCGCGGGAGACCGGGGTTCAATTCCCCGCTGGAGAGCTTTCCTTTTTGCTGTTCTTACCTCCCCGTAACCGCCCACAGCCCTGGTGGATGGCATGGACACATGATTAGTGATCACGTACATGCTTTTTGCGCATCACGGATAGTGGATAGAGTTGGAGTGGAGTAGTCTTGGATGCATGCGAAGTGTACGCGGTATGTCAAATGTTGCTTTTGCAATAAAGTCAAGTCGTCTTGGTGGCTCGGTTGGGTCCGCGGGTTTGAACATAGACCGCGGAAGCTAGGGGAAGTAGACGCAGAGGGCTTGTAGTCTAAGGGTGTGCATAAGAAGTGTATTATGTACATGGGGAGTCGCATATTGTTTTTGTTGGAAGGGTGTTTGGGGGATTTGGTCCGTGGTTTTGGGATGGGCAGCGACCCGTGGGCCGCGCAAGTGTGTTATGCGAGGCGGAACATGCTGGATACTAGGGATACGCTATGCAGATGGTGCTTTTGGGGAGTAAATAGGTGCGCTTCTTGGATTATGCATGTGCTTCTTCAATCTGGACTTGTGCGGATGCCCCGAGAGGTTTATTGGGGCGGGCTAGGTGCGCGGCTGCGCGATGTTGCGGGTGGTGCCCGCCTGGCCCGCCTGCACTCCATCATCCCGACCACAAGCGATGCGATAGCTCGACTACAGGACTTCTTACGAAACATGCATGACATCTATACTAAAGCGCGTTAATCAATACGTCTGTAGATACCAGACTCGACGCGAAAACGCTATACAAAAGCAATCATCGTCAACCTTCGAAAAACGCGGCACTGTTGCGTCGCTTGGAATTACCGACCACCTTTCCCAGCTGCCTAGGTACCAAGCGCTGGCACGCATCGATGTTATCGCACTTCCAACCTGCAGCAACTTCAGAAGACGATTACGCTAGATCACTCTTGCGAAGAGGGCGATGTTGAGCCTAGTTCACGGGCGATATTACCCACACTCCGCCGCCGCCCATGTTTGCCCTCCTCTACTTTGAGATGGTCTAGGAAATTAGGAGTTCCAGCGCCCTCTGTCTTGTGCTCAGTATGGCCGGTATCATTAAGATCACAAGCATGTCTTCCTTTGCAACGGTTAGAACATGGAGCAGCTCGTCGTTCAGTGCACTATCTTTCCGTAGCTTTTGGATCATCTGACAAGCAGTCGTTAGGTCTCGCCTCACAATATAGGTGGTATGCACTAACCTCGAATACCGGCGGATTGAGCTCTGCAGAACCCTCCTGATTGATCACAAAGAAGCAGGAGCCCCCATGACCAGTATCACGTTGGCGCTCCAAGTCCTGAAGAAACTTGTGTCCCCAAAGTACCAGCACACGAACTCCAAGAACACGCATCCAAGGGGCCAGACACCGCATTGAGCGCTGAGCTCACCGTTTGGGATTGGACATTCGGGTGATCGATACGATCTTGAGTATGAAATGGTGTTTCTATCTTGAGACAAAATAAATTCCTTGTCACTGAAATGCCCCTCCCCAAAATCTGACAGCTTCAAAATACCGAGTCCCGCAGTGGATGTTTCAACGGAAGATGCACGGGGAAACCAAAGAATCTTCTGGGGCTTGATATCTCCGTGCCGGCCAAACAGGATTCTGGGTTGCCTGACTGATCCAATCGATTGTGAGCGGTTGCGCATGGCTCCGACCTCTAGTACTGCGAAAGTGATGTTGCGGAGCATAGTTGTACCCGAAAATGCCTTCTATATCCCCGACTGGATTGCCGCGAAATCAAGTTCTCCCACCCGCTTATCATGGCTACCCGGTTGTAAGGCATGTCAGCTGCAGTGGCTCCAATACATCACATGGATGGTGGGAGGACCTTCAGCCTCGACCCCGCAGTCACCGCACGGACATCCCGTCCCGCTTCCAGGCCGCCTAAGCAATCTGCGTTGCCGCTGCCCTCTTCTCACATCCCCCACAAAACCCACTTACACCTCACAGCTGCACACCAAGTTCAGCCACAATATCGAACATACGCGCCTAATCACGAATGTCTGCATGTAGCAGTCCGAAATCATTCGAAAGCCTTATCTCTGCGCGCTGATCTGCTGAGCAGAGCCTCATCTTGGACGATTTCGGCAAGACAATGGCTCTCCTCCCAAGCAGGATCACTGCAGCTGGCGGCTGGGGCCATTGGTCTTCTACGCATCGGTAGAGGCGATTTCAGCTCGTAGCGAACAAACGCCCAGGGGGCCGAACTGACGACTGTGGCTCTGGCTAGCTACTAGGCTGCATCTTATATGATCTAGCTGATTCGCTGTTGCTAGCTTTACTTCCCTCACAGAATCCCCTCCTTCCACGTCGCAGTCTACATGGCAGCTCAAGTACCCGAATACTTCCTTTCTCGCAATTGGGACTATCCTCCCACTCCGGACGGCCCGATCCAGATTGGCAATGTCATAGCCTCGCTCAAGGAGCCGCACCGGCCCCTTGCAACAGTGAAGCCCGATACTGGCTCTCTCATCACTTCGACGAAGATCGGCACGTCACTAGAGGAAGAGACGGGGAGATCTGGTGGACTATCATTCATGACTACGTTTTTGGGTGGATTGCTACCTGTATCTGGCGACGTAGGAGTCAACGGTGAAAGATCGTCAGTACAACCACGCAGCCATAAGTGCGCTCTATTGACTCCCGACTAGGTCAGGAAAGAATTTTACGTTCAACAGTCTTGATACTACCTACATCAACACTGCCGGAGGAGACACCGATAAAGGCGATAAGACGAAGTACCAAGCGTACATTGACCGCTGCGTCGAAGCTCCTGGTGTCATGCGTCACCTCGACCGAACACGATTCCGCAGACACGTTTGGGTCATCACGGGCATAAAAGCGGTGAGAGGAGGGGGAATCTCTACAACGAAATCGAGTACTATGGACGGCGTTCTCGGTGTTCAGGTCGATGGAACAGCAATTAGTGGGGGCACAGTTCCGGTAGGCGGTGGCCCAGAGATCTGCGCTGGTCGGAAGTCGAAGTTTAATGTGTCCTGGGACGGAAGCACCGACTTTGTGCTGGCTTATAAGGTCAGCAAAGTGAAGGTTGACAAACAAGGAAAGGTGAAAGAAGAGAAAGAGTATCTGAAGGGAGCCTATCTCGAGCTCAAGACTGCAGACACGGAGCCTCTTAAGCTGGTTGTTACTTCCGTGGAGAGACCTGATCCTGACGTGAAGTGTAGTACCTTCACTGTGGCAGAAACGGAGGGCGAGGATACTGTCACTTTCGGCGTCGTGGAGGACTCTGATGATGAGGATTGTGTGGAGGACTCTGATGATGAGGATTGAGCTACCCAAGTGACTATGCACGGTGTTCTCTTGCGTTTTCTCTCAGTCCGATTCGAGAATGACTCTTTCTATCTCCCTTTGAATGTCCGCTTTGTCCCGTCCGAACAAATGTCCAGGAGCAGACTGTAGACTCAGGTAAAACACCTCGTCTCGTTGTTGCGCCATACGTTTCAGAATTGAACGCAATACAGAGTGCTTCTTCAGTTGAACCGTATACTTAGGATCAAGATTGATTTTTGCATATCGCAACAGGAAAGCTGCAAGACTTGCTGCAATTGGTGTCGAAACCGATGTCCCGGACACGGGGAGTGTGGCGCTAACTGCTTCATGCCTCTCCTGTGATTGAGCTAGGTGGTTCGGCCATGATGATGTCACTGCAATCCCCATAGTAGCAAAGTTGCAGTCCCTGAGCTTCGTGGGATTGAAGTCACAAAAATCCCCAAAAGCATTGGTCGAATGTATGCAGAAGACACCGTCGTAGCGTGCTGGGTATGTTCGACGACGATTTGCACCTTTGTTCGATGCAGCTGCAAACACGTGAACCTCCTTGTCTCTTGCATATTTGATCGCCTGTTCTAGAGGATCCGGCAATTTCCGTTCTTCGAAACCAACTGATATCGAGATTATGTCAACTCCAGCGTCAACGGCAAACGTAATAGCCTAATGACCGTAAGCATAAGCTATAATAGTAGCATTGGTACTTACCTCCGCGACACGTTCACGATCTGGTTGCTTGTCCACGTTGACATCGGCGACGTACAGTTCAGCATCGAATGTATACTCAAGAATCAGTCCAACGACATGTGTGCCATGTCCCACACTGTCGCTTATAGCGGCATTCTCCAACTTCTTGAACCTAGGCTTGTGACGACCCTTTCCCAGCCTATCCAAGACTTGAATCCTTTCTCGTGCATTCCAGATGTCATTGTGTTCTTTGTCAAGGCCACTATCGAGGATGGCGATTTTGATGGGTACAGGTAGAGGTGCATCTTCTTCTACTGCATCCGCAGTGTTACGGAATGCCTCTTTCCAATTTTGGTATTGTTGAGACCTTCTCGAGTCAGAGAGCCCAAATGTCTCGCTATAACGTATCAGAACTTACCTATCCTCCAGGTCGGCATCTGATTGGTAAGATCCCGATCCTTGGTATCCCATCTGACCCAACCTGCTTGGTGACGACTTCAAGGGCAGAACACAAGGCTTGTCTAGTATGTCTTGAAAGTTGAGGGAGAATATCAGATTGTGTAGAGGTTTGACAACCTTTTCAAACAGATACCGGCGTCGCGATCTGATACAGCCTGAGCATGGCTCGCGTCTTCTGGTAGAGCTGACTGCGTCCCGTTGGCAGCAGCTGCGTGAAGAGTCAGTGGCAGCAGCATGAGGAGACACTGACAGTATGCTTACCTTGAACAAGCAGTCTTCAGAACCTTGTTGTCAAAGCATACCTCAGTGGCAGCCTTGTATTTCTTTCTGATGTTGTCCCCAGCCGGATCGTGAGGACCGAGGCGCGGCCAGCTTGGCACTTGGCACATATGTCTGCCCTCGACACATTCATCGTTCAGTTTGCGCGGTGACATCGGAGGAGTGGTGGAATGATTAGTCAATTGAGTGTAGTCATCCCAACCAATCCTGACGAGCAACCATCCCAGAGCAAGAATTCGTGGGTAATTATGCAAAACGTCTCGCGGAATGGCATACTCTTCCACGATCTCGTGAGCTTCAACGTTTGTAAAAGAAGTCATGAGCGAGGGCCGACAAGTGATGACCGTTGTTTGCCAGTTGGGCGCTTCCAGCTCCGTCATGAAGTGAATCGACTCGGCTGACCATTCGCGCTTTGTCCATTCGGAGTCATAGTACTGCCACATTGAGCGCGCTAATGTGAAGGCGAGAGCGAGCTTCATCTTCCTTGTCAGGGCGTAGTCCGACAACACTTCCGCCAAGGATATGCTCGGCCCGTTTCTCAAGATTCGTTGCGGTATCTCTCTTTCGATGTAGGCGAGGGACCGATTTTTGAGACGAAGAATCATCCTACCGGAACCGAGAGTTTGTCGTAGCAGTTCGCAAAAGCCTTTTCCAGGCTGTATTGCGGTTTCGTCTTCTCTGGTCATGGCTTGGCCTCGATAAACGTCCATCGTCTCTTGTCCTCTGGTGCTATCGCCAATTACGGCAGGGTCTTCTGTTTGATAGCCTTCATCGCTAGTTTTGGTAGCGATGTTCTCATCATTTCGAGATGCGTCACAGGCGTGACGAACCTCTTTGCGTGAGGGCCTTGTACTACAGCGGCAAAACCCCGTTAGTAGAGGTTTGCGAAGTAAAAGGATTACTTACTGAGGAATCTGGATTCGCAATTGTTGCCATTGGTGAATCAAAGGGTCTACCTGGACAGTTGACGAACTGAACACATGCAGATCATTGTTTGCGAAACTTTCGGTCCAATCTGGGCGCCCTATAAGACATAGCCTGGCTTCATGCTGTCGTGACTCTCCGGAGGAGGCTTCGGATTCCGGGCAAGCACATTCTGCATGTTCTGATAGGGCTGCGTACAGGCTATTCGCAATTGAACATGGCAGGTCCTCCAGCGCATCTTTGCCCTCAGGAGTTTCCAAAACATGAAGTGAGTCTTGCTCTGTAGAATTTTTGAACAGTTTGAGTGGGATCCGCAGTCGGAAGTACTGTAGTGAATCTCTTTCATCCTTGGAAGCCGATGCGTAATTCCAGAATCCGTGCCCAGCATGCTCTTTTGCTTCGCTACAAAGCCAGGCTTCCGTGTCAATGTTGCAATGGGCATGAGAGTGTTCCGCAGGTACCTGTTGCCACTGCTAAGATGAGTACAGCCCATATCGACATTCCGGGGACACTTGCCCGACACAGGTCCTGCAGTTCGTTGAGGAAGTCCCTAGGCAGGTTGTTCGGCTGTTGTTCGGCTTCTGTAAGAACAGCGCTCATGTGCCTGAGGACCCAAATTTTCGGCAGGTCATTTAGGTTGAGCCCGGATATCAGGCTAACAACGATATCAAGCAAGCCGGTTAAGGTCTGCTTCAGATCTTGTTCGCATCGCATCTTACTCGTCAAAATCTGATCTGAGCAAGAATGATTAGGGACATGATGACAAGCGAGGTAACGATGAGTCCGCACTGATCTTAGCTGACGAAACCTGCCACATGGTGTTGGCGTCTTGCGCGCTGCACGTGTGCGGCTGAGCGTATGAGGGGTTGAGTGGGAGCTGCCCAATCGCGACTAGGCACTCGCGCCACAGCGCTTACGTCGACAGTCTCGACCGCAACGCTCAACATCCACGCTTGCTTCCTTCGATTTGCACTGGCGATTTCGAGACGCATGCCAGAATGAGGAAGCATGTCGAGCTCCGACCTCACTCAGCACCCTACCTTATCCGCTGGCCCTCCCTTTGGGTGTTCGAACATCGCAGATGCAGCCATCGCTTGTCAAGACAGCCTTACTTCATGCAACACCATCAGCTACCTCTGGGATGAATGGGCAGAGAACAGACTGGTAGATTTCCGGCTCTGGGATGCCAGCATTGGTGCATCTTCCAAGAGCGGCTCATCACTGGAAAATCGGCTGATCTCAACACCGCATATGAAAAGTGTCATACTAGGCCTTCTGAACGTGTTCAAGGTTACCATAGATGCGGGCAGAGAACTCGGTGAGTCCTGAAAAATCCGGATCAATCTTCTCAGGTAAGCGGTGCTAACGTGGAGTAGGCCGGGAAGGTGATCAAACAGCGAGCCAATATGAGTCACACACGCCACAGGCTGCTCGAATTGAAGGTTGGTTTCGATGGTTACTGTGTAGCAAATTCTGACAAACAACAGATTTGAAGCACCAATACAAGAGCCGTGAAAACACAAGCTCGCTGTCCCTATCTCTGGTCGAAGTCATCGAAGCCGCTGACACGCTACTGAACGACCTTGTACGACTTGCTGTCACAATTCGAAAGACTTCGGCAGACTCTCACAACTGCAAAGCAGATGCCTCGTTCGATGAAGATGCAGAAGTTTTGAGGCCGCTCAAGGAGCATCTGACGCGCGTCATCTTGTCTCGACCCGGACGCTTGATTGAGGCGCGAGATAACTTTTTCCAAGGACTGAAGGAAGACTTCTTAGAAAAGTCTGATGATGAGCGATCGAAATGCTTACTCAAAGCCAATGCTGATCTCTGCAATCAGCCGATCATGCACTTGAGATTGACTAAGGTGCAAGAACGATTAGTGCGCGCAAATCTTCGGAGAAATCACCGGTTTCGATACTCGCAGACTCATACATTGAAGATAGAGCAAGGCTCAAGACAGGCTGTATCTGCACGGTTTGCAGAACCAACTCCTGCTTTTGCTGTAAACTCATGGACGCAATCACAAGATGTTACCAACCTGGCCGATGGGTCAGTATCAGAGGCCGTGCCGAAACTGGGTCAGACTTCGGATACCGAGGGGCACCAGACTGATCGCCATTACGATACAATTCTTTCAGAAACCACAGCTTCCCAAATGAGAACGATCGTCCCTTCAGTAGCTCCCTCTCAGCAGTCGGGTACTGCAGCGTCTGCAGTCACAACTAGGATCAAAGCGTATTATCCACGTCCGCCTAAACTGGGTAGAAACCTGGACATTGTCAGATGTCCATGTTGCTGTAAGACTCTGAGGGAGAAGGATCTCGTCTTTTGGAGGTTCGTGAAATATGCAACACGATTTGCACAACCTTGAGATATCCGCTGTTTTTAACACGTGAACAGAAAGCATATCAGGAGTGATCTTCTACCTTACACCTGTGTTTTGGATGACTGTGTCACTCCTGACACCCTATACCTAAGTAAAGCCGAATGGTCGAGGCACATGATGGAGGATCATGACCCACAGCTCTATTGGGAGTGCTCTTTATGCGAAGAATATCTTCAATTCAAAGCCCGCGACGCATTCGAAGAACACGTTAGCAGTGTTCATGGTCAGGCAATCACTGATCTTACCACCTTCGTCAAGGTATCCTCCTGCCGCAGTCTTATGGGAGATAATGGCTGCCCGCTATGTTCTTTCCCCGAGCATGAGAATGGCGTATCAGAAGAACAGCTTCTCATGCACGTCGCCGAACATGTACATTCTTTCTCGCTGAACGCACTTCCCCTCCGCTATGACAGCATTGGAGAGACAGAAGCAGAGATGACATTGTACTTCCGATCAAACAACTACTTTGCCGAGAGCGACGCAAACACGTCACTCGCTTCATGCGGGACCGACGAAGAGCAAACTTTGTCAGAAAAGTCGGAGGCGTCGCCAAAATTGTCCTTGCAACGGCCGGACGAGCAATCGTACGGCTATGAAGACTCAGAAACAAGGCGTCAGAAGGATGCGTTCAAGGCCGGAATTGTAGACCTCTCAGGACCTCGTCATTTTGGCAAAAGTTCTGTCATCGACACTTGGAGTTCAGTGATTTCGAAGGTAATGGTAGCGTTAATTCTTTGAGTAGCACTACTAATAAGCGGTCAGGAGATCTTGGAGATGCAACACAACATAACCAATCAGGAGAGCGGTATGACTACAACTGAAGATAGATTTGGTCCAAAGTATCTCCGTGAGCAGCTCAATGAGCTGCTGTACACGAGCTCAACTGGTCTCAACAAAGACAGTCAGAAGGTGATCGACGAAGGTCTGATCCGGTTACTCCATTCAAAATCCATCAAAGGCTCTCTGGGGCGTGACATTGACTCCGAACTCGTCATGTACATTCTTGTGGAAGCTCCCAAAACGTTTGCAACGCTCCATCTAGTGTTTGACGAGCCTCTATCTCGCTACAGGGCCATACAGAGTTTCAAGCAGAGTCATTTTGGCGATGATATCCTCAGTTCTGAACCAGGCGAAATCACACTGTGCGACTCCTTACCACACGGAGAGATGTGTAAACAGCCTCATCCACATCACTTTCCGTCTATGGACCCGTGGACTGATGATTCATTGCATCTATTCATTAAGCTACGCCGAAAATTCATTGCTCAGTGGGACGAGCCCGAGCTCGCCGAGAGCCACGCAACCCAAACGATTACTTCGTACTTTGACGAAGGGCTCCTTGGACCCGATCCGGACCCTGTCAAGTCATTGTGGGAGAAGATGAGTGCTTCAATGGTGTCTAGCGTGTTCGAAAGGACAGAGACCAAGACTTTCCTTCCCCAAGACGATATCGAAGAGATGATCTTGTACAACACGCGAGATCCAGATAGCAGATACAACCACGTACTTCAGCTTATGGGCATCCAACCATGCAACGCTAGCGAAAACGACAGAGAACTCGCAGACTACATTCTGAATTACGCGCAGAAAATCTTCCTTATCGCAATCTGGACGGATCTTGAGCAACTCCAGACGGCAATGGAACTCTTCAAACATGCGCATTTCAAGGATGAGGATCTGCCACTTGAGGAGTGGTCAGAACAGGAATTCGAAACTGTCTTGTACCATCACAAGTTCGTGCGCATGGAAGAAACACGAAGGCGGCACCCGGGGCACATATGGAACGCGCGTTCCATCAGAGATTTCCAGTCTTCTCAGTGGGTCTTCCTGGCTCCCAATATCTCGACAGATGTTCAAACTTGCAATTTCGATAAAGCTTGCCCAATCCCTTTCATCGCCAAGGGCACGGAACAACACAGCGGCGCACATGCCGTCGTATACAAGTATACCATTCACCCTGCGCATTTTAAGGACTCGCTTCATCAGGTAACTCACTTCATGGCGCATAATTCACTTGGGACCGCTGACTGACGACGAATCACAGTACGACACCGAGCCTTACGTGGTTGCAGTCAAGGCTTTTAGGAAAGGCGGCAAGAACGTGGCGGTCGATGTGAAAACAGAAGTCAACGCGTTGGCCCAGTTGAACCAACTCGGAGAAGAACATATTGTTCGGTTTATCACATCCTTCCAGCGTGGTACACAAGAGGATTTGGAATACTATGTTTTGTTCGAGTGGGCGGACGGCGGGAACCTCAATGACTTTTGGCATCAACCGCACAAACCGAGGCGGACGGCCTCTTTGGTCAAGTGGGTGGTGGAGCAACTTTGTGGACTTACGAGAGCGCTCAAAGCAGCCCATTACATGCCAAAGGAGCTAATTCACCGCCATGGTGATCTGAAACCCGGCAACATCCTCTGGTTCCCTAACAGCGATGGATACGGCACGCTCAAAATCGGTGAATGGGGCGAGGCGATGAACTACAATCAACTTACTGCCTTGCGCCATGTCAGGTACGGCACAAGAAGGTATGAACCACCGGAAACTGGCCTGCAGACGTTTCTAGCCATGGGAGCTCCGCAGTCAGTGTCCCGCTTATACGACGTCTGGGGTATGGGCTGTATCATCCTTGAGTTCATCATCTGGCTGTTATACGACTATGAAGAGCTCTGTAGATTCAACAGCAGTAACCAAGGATACTTCGGTCCTTCTGACATGTTCTACGAGATCAGTCCCGAACGAGCTGTACGAGTCCATCGCGTTGTGGAACACTGGATGGAGCACATGGCAAAAGACGAATTGTGTCGCCCAGGCGAAACGGCTCTAGGAGATCTCCTCCAAATCGTTCGTACAGGTCTATTGGTCGTCGAGCTCCCCGAGTATGGTGGTCTGGCCCACGCAGCTGATACCGAGATGACTTTCACTACGCATGGTGACAATCCATTGATCAGGGTCACCGCACCAGATTCCACTACGCATGGTGACAATCCATCGAACAGGGTCATCGCACCAGATTCCACAAATCTTGAAGGCTTCCATGGTTCGGCATCAAAACAGCGGACCAGATTGCGCGCCGATGAGCTTGAGACGGAAATGATCCGATTAGCTGAAGGCGAAAATAGTGAACACTATTGGCACCAAGATCAGGAGCCAAGACCAGCGCCAGTTGACGACACCGGCTTATCTCGTCGACCCGCACCCATTACCAAGCTCTATCCCCGCGTAGATGATACGATCGACCATCCGCATCCATATTCGGATCCCATGCGCCACCTCACAAGGTGCATGAGCATTGGTTGCCAAAACTGGGCCGAGGCGGGAGAAGACCAATGTTTTCGATGCCTAGACAGCCGTGACGACCCCTAGTCAAGCTGCCTTTCCCAAATAGCTGTTTGAGGGGCTAAGAGCAGACTTAGAACGATCGGATAGCACAGCAAGGCTGGGACGACCAAACTAGTCCTAGTCGCGCTCGTCGAAGTACCCAAGGGACATGCATGTTGAGCACCACGCATCTCTGCTCTTGTCGACGAGCCCTGCGTATTTTAGTATCGAGGTCAGTACGGGCTGCAATAGACGCAGTAGTGGTAGTAGCATCTTTATTTTCTTCGACGAGCTCTGACTTATATCGCGTGGAAACAAGCGGGGTTGTATGCAAGGATTTCGTCCTTGAAAGGCTGTAGAAAAGTTTGAAATGCCGAGAGAATTTGGCATACCTAAACGCAGGCATGCAACAGCACAGCCTCCTCTACCTACGGTGTGCACACCGGAAACTTCGACCAATCAGACCGCAACCCTCGAAGCCACCGCCATCTCATCCACTCAGCTCAGCTCATCGTCAAACCCAGCAAACCGAAACGTCCTCCCTACTACCTCCGTCCCATTCACGATCAATCTTGCCGTGACGACTTCATAAGCGTCACCCTCATACACCCTTAATGCATCTTCCTGTTCGACCGACATGCAAGCGTATGCGACACCATCCACCATCGCTCCTGGATCATCGACCAGGGCACGGTACTTGCCCGCCCAAGTTCTGGTACGCCCATCCATCAAGACGGCGGGTTGTAGGGGTGAGAGATCGGAGGCAGGCACACCGAAGAGTCGCTCAAGTCGCTCCGGGTCCGCCAGTGTGCCGTAGAAAAAGTAGAGAACCGAGAATTCGTGTAAAGGTTGTTCGGTGGGCTGAGCAGGGATACTGGGCCGGTACTGAGGAAGTGTTGGATCGCGACCCATTATCGGAAGCTCCCCGATATCTTTATGCGCGAGACCAATGCGGATTTTCGTAAATCTCTGATCCGGACAGTGCTTCTCAACCCAAGCATCAAGAGCATTCATGTTTGATTGGGACAGCCGACAAAACCCCGTTTCGCCGTCTTCTCCAACGCCACTTTCAAGTCGTGGTACGCGAGAGAGACTGATAGCGTTGGCTACATCGCGAGGTGTAGGAAGAGGATGCTCAAGTCGGAAGAGATAAGATGCTTCTACTCGGCGACGGCGACGTTTCGGTGGTGGGGAGGTAGAAAAATTCCTAGACCCAAAAGGTTTCGATGGGATGTGTGGTAGGTGGACGTCGCCGCCTAGCTCTTCGAAAGCCTGTGTAGCGGCATCGTCTAGCTCGAGATAGTCCATGTTCGATGATTCGATAGCGGACTGTCTGTGTTTTCGACAATTTGGAAGTTGTTGTGAGATGTTGGGATGAATGAAGTTTGAACCAGTGAAGGAAAGTGTGCACAGGCAGTCTCCATCAGATGTTCCAAAATTGAACTCACAGTTACATGAAACTTGGACAGCAAAGAAAAGAGCGCATATCTGGTTGCCCGAATGGCTGATGCAACGATTATTTCTGACTCAAAGCCTGATCCATGGTACTGCGATGACACAGAGCGACGAGCCACTCACAGTCTCTGTAACCCAAACCGATGGTAATCCTACGGTTTGAAATAAATGGACATGCGAAATGACACGGCTAGGACTAGGTAACATAGACCTACCTACGGGGTGTAGTACGAGTATCAAGACTACAATAGATCTGGAGCAGCCTTTTGGTTGTCAGTATCAGATGCGTAGCCGTCAGGCTTGTTTGTTGAACATAATATCCAGACATTTCGACGAGGCCGGGATTGGCGCCGTAGCACATAGACGCAAGACTTGCTCAAGGACTATCATCAATGTCCAGCCAGACATCAGCAAGTACTCTGTGAACATGTGCACTATATGAATAGCGAGTATAGTTGGTTCATTAACCGTTTCCATTCCATTAAGCATTACACTAGATAATAATAGTCCCTTTCTTTCAGCGGTAGTAGGCTCCGACCAAGCCCGTCATTACCACCTATTTCCAAATCAACATAGACATGGCATTTGCCATGCCTTTGCCATTTCATGCCCACAACATCATCAACACCCCCTATATGCAGACATCCAGCCGCTCAAAAAGTAGAATGCGGAAAGTGTGGCGGCCGGGCGCTGGAGCGAATGTATACAACAACAACACAGACACAATTGTGTCGTAAAAAGTCCAAAAGGTAAGCGACCGACTTGGGTATCAAAAAAGGGGTACAATAAACCGCGCAATTGTAGCGCTACAAGGGATGCCCACGAGAAGAATGGTTGTGGTTCCCCGATGCATGCAGGGCTGCAGCGTCTCTGCTGCTGCAGCCGACGCCAGTGATTCTATGCCGTCAAATCCATGGTGTAGATAATGGATCGCTGAAATGCTTCGCAAACAAGAAAAAACTCCGCTCCAATGCATAGGTCGTTAGAGGCCGTCACCCGGGGAGGTAAGGTGATAGTGCGAAACGTAGGGATGAGTATAAGTCTGTGGCGAGAGAGATGTAGATGTGTCGTAGGTCTTAGTCTTTGCGGAGGGTGGTGGGCTCCGTGTCGGATCCGATGGTCTCGCCTTCCCAGAGGCTTTGAGAGTCGTCGGTTGGTGATCGTGCGCCGATGGGACTCCTGCCACCGGTGGAGTAGGATGAAGAGGAGCCGCTAGCCCAGTCGTCCGAGTCGGAGTGGGCGTGGGATGGGAATTCCTCGTAGATGTCGAGCATGCTGTAGCCAGCACCGTCCATGGGGTCGCCAATCTCGACGTAGTCGTAGTCCCAGCGGAACTCCTTGTCGGATTGGGGGCGGGGGAGGAACTTGGCGCGGCCGAAGAAGTAGCAGACACCGGCAACTGGGGAAGTTAGCACTACAAAGATTTGGGGTTGGATGTCAAGACTTACGCAGACTGCCAGCTACTAGGTCAATGGCGTAGTGGTGGGAGAAGTACATGGTCGACCACCAAAGCCACATGGTGTAGAAAACGTACACGGGGAAGAGCTTGGGGAAGACGTGTCCCATAAACAGCGTCTCGAGAGTAGCCCATCCGGAGTGCAACGAGGGGAAGGCGCCAAAGACCAAGGGCGAAGCGTGGAAGCCCGAAGTGTAGAGATCAATGCCAGTCAGCTTGTCGATTGCCTTGAGTCCCGCGGCGTCACCAGGGATGCTGTAGTTGGCGGGGGCCAATCCGTATGTGTTCTCGTACCAGGGGGGCGAGCAGGGGAAGACCATCTGGATCAGAACAGCTGTGATGTTCATGTAGCCAAAAGCGCGCGCCCAGATGGGGAGGGTGCCAGGAGGCGCCCAGATGAACATGCATGCGCTGACAATGACAGGCGATACATAGTGTACGACACCGTAGGGCAACCAGGCGAGGATGTCCAGGACTGTGTGCTTGTGCGCGGAGAGGATGTTGCTGAGGTTGGCGCCGTAGAGGATGTTCTCGAGGGCGGGGAGGACGCGGACCCAGATGGCAGGGCGGTAGTCTGCGGAGATGTATCTGGGGCATGTTAGTATGGATCTTGCCACAAGTTTGAGGAAGCGGATTACGCACTTGCAGCTGGAGAAGAGGAATAGCCATGTAAGAGTAGGGAGCAATGGGAGG
>Ga0265798_10006123_pt1 | contig 15895 bp, 16 predicted proteins | sample P3T30metagenome_FD_192430 | JGI IMG/M metagenome (GOLD analysis project Ga0265798, IMG submission 192430) | Plant litter microbial communities from East Loma Ridge, Irvine, California - P3 T30 | ecosystem: Environmental > Terrestrial > Plant litter > Unclassified | place: USA: California... | reverse complement strand
CGCGCACGTTCTGGTAGTCGAGGTAGTAGGCGTGCTCCCAGACGTCGAGCATCAGCAGCGGGACGAGGCCGAACGGCACGTTGCCCTGCTGGTCGAAGAGCTGGAAGACGCTGAGGCGCTGACCGATGACGTCGTACGCGAGCACCGACCAGCCGGAGCCCTGGACGCCGAGCGCCGTGGCGGTGAAGTGCGCCTTGAACTTCTCGAGGTCGCCGAAGTCGCGGCCGATGGCCTCGAGCAGGTCGCCGGTGGGCTCGCCGGTCTCGGGGGTGAGGTTGGTCCAGAAGATCGAGTGGTTCACGTGGCCGCCGAGGTTGAACGCGAGGTCCTTCTCGAGCTTGTTCACGTTCGCCAGGTTCCCGCTCTCGCGGGCCTCGGCGAGGGCCGCGTTCGCGGTGTTCGCGCCGGTGACGTAGGTGTTGTGGTGCTTCGAGTGGTGCAGCTCCATGATCTGCGCGCTGATGTGCGGCGCGAGGGCGCTGTAGTCGTACGGGAGATCCGGGAGGGTGTACTCAGCCATGTCGGTCCTTTCGAGGGAGTCGTGCCCCCCGAGCCTATGACCCCTGTCCAACCGCGGTCCGGCTCGCTCCCAGGCCGGCGGTGCCCGTCGTGGTCGTCGACGCCTGCCGGGCGCCGGCTCGTGACCGCAGCGGCTCGGCCCGACCCCGGCCAGGGCCCACGAGGAGGCGCGGGTCGCCCCTGTCGGAGGCCTGCGGCACCATGGACCCATGCCTGGTCCCCTCGCCGACACGTCCCGCGTCCGTCCCCGCCGCGCCCCCGCCGTGCTGCTGCTCGCCGCCGGCTCGCTCGGCCTCGCCGTCGTGCTCGGGGCCTGCGCCTCGCCGGGCGACGCGTCGGCCGGCGCCGGGGGAGACCCCGCCGCGCGGCGGACGACGGTGCCGAGCTCGACGCCGACGCCCGTCTCGGGCGATCTGGTCGAGGGCGACGGGGCGCCGTCGGTGGCGTGGACCCACGAGGGCCGCACGGTGGCCGTCACGACCTGGGGCAGCTCGACCTGCCCGGTGCCCGTCGGGTCGCTCGTGGCCGACGGCACCGACGGGCTCGTCGTGACGCTCGGCTCGGCCGACCCCGGGCCGTGCACGATGGACTACGTGCCCTCGACGACCGTCGTCGACCTGCCCGAGGACGTGGCCGACCGGCCCGTCGCGGTGTCGATCGTCTCCGCGGACGGCGACGAGGTCGGCACGGCGACGCTCGAGTGAGCGTCCCCGCTGGCCGCCGGGCACCTCCGACGGCCAGACTCGACCCAGCGTGACCACCCCCGACGAGAAGGCAGGCGCACCATGGCAGGTTTCACGGGCTTCGGCCGACGTCGCGAGGTCGACCCGCGCCTCCCGCCGGGTCAGCACCTCGAGTCGGGCTTCCCGGTGCTGTCGGCCGGGCCGACCCCGAACATCAAGCGGTGGGAGCTGCAGGTCGGCACCGAGCAGGGGCAGCGCTCGCTGAGCTGGGCCGACTTCCAGGCGCTGCCGCACGAGCAGGTCGAGACCGACATCCACTGCGTCACGAGCTGGTCGAAGCTCGGCACGCACTGGTCGGGGGTCTCGCTCGACACCCTCTTCGACGGTCTCGAGACCGACCACGAGTTCGCCATGGCGACGAGCTACGGCGGCTACACGACGAACCTGCCGCTCAGCGAGCTGCTCGGCGGCAAGGCGTGGGTCGTCGACACCTACGAGGGCGCGCCCCTCGGCTCGGAGCACGGCGGCCCGGCGCGGCTGTTCGTGCCCGGCCTCTACTTCTGGAAGAGCGCGAAGTGGCTGCAGGGCATCCAGACGATGGCGGTCGACCGCCGCGGCTTCTGGGAGAGCATGGGGTACCACGGCCACGGCGACCCGTGGCGCGAAGAGCGCTACGCGTGAGCGGTACGGGGGCCGAGCCGGGCGCCGACGCGGGCGGCGGCTCGTTCGACTGGCTGCCCGGCACCGTCGTGTCGGCCTCGCCGCAGGGTGCCCGGGGCCGCTCGCTCGTCGTCGAGGTGCCCGGGCTGCGCACGGCGCGGGCCGGGCAGCACGTCGACCTGCGGCTGACCGCCGACGACGGGTACCAGGCGACCCGCTCGTACTCGCTGTCGGACGTGCGGGGGACGTCGGGCTCGGGCGCGGGGCCCGCCGCCGCGGCCGTGCCTGCGGCCGTGCCGGGGCCCGACGCTCCGCCCCGGTTCGAGATCACGGTCGAGCGGCTCGACGACGGCGAGGTGTCGCCGTACCTCGTCGACCACGCCGAGCCCGGCGACCCGATCGAGGTGCGCGGCCCGATCGGCGGCTGGTTCGTCTGGCCGCCGACGGAGTTCGACCCCGACTCGGCCGTCCACGCCGTCCTGCCCGAGCCGGCGGGGGCGCCGCGACCGACGGAGTCGCCCGTGCAGCTGATCGGCGGCGGGTCCGGCATCGCCCCGCTCGTGGCGATGGTGCGGGCACGAGGGCTGCTGCCCGCGGGGCCGGAGATGCGCCTCCTGTGCTCGGTCCGGACGCCGGCCGACCGCTGGTTCGTCGACGAGCTCGACGACGCCGACGCGCGGCCGGGCGACGCCGTCTCGGTCCGCTGGGCCTACACGCGCCAGGCCCCGGCCGACGCGGTCGAGCCCGCGGGGCGGCTGACCCGGGCTCGCCTCGACGCGCTCGTCGTGCCGGCCGAGCAGCACCCGCTCGTCTACGTGTGCGGCACGAACTCGTTCGTCGAGGCGATCGCCGGCTGGCTCGTCGACGCGGGCCACGACCCGACCCGGGTGCGCACGGAGCGGTTCGGCGGGGTCTGAGCCGCGCCGCCGCGCGCTCCGCTGCGTGCCGCGTCGCGGGCTCCGGCTGCACGCCGTGCACGTCGGGAGCCGCCGCCCAGCACGGCCCTGCGACGATGGGACCCGACCCCGTCCGCATCCCTCCAGGAGCACCCGTGTCGCCTCGTGCCTTCTTCCGCTCGTTCGCCCTCGCCGAGGTCGTGACCTGGTCGCTGCTGATCGTCGGCATGATCCTCAAGTACGGGGTGCGCGTCGGCGACTGGCCGGTGAGCATCGCCGGGCCGATCCACGGCTTCGTCTTCCTCGCCTACCTCGTCGCGGGCGTCGTCGTCGCGGTCAACCAGCGCTGGGGAGCCGGCACGACCGTCGTCGCGCTCGCGAGCGCCGTCGTGCCCTTCGCGTCGCTGCCGGTGGAGCGGGTCATCGACCGCCGCGGCGGGCTCGAGGGCCGCTGGCGCCTGACCGCGACCGAGGACCCCCGCGACCAGCGCCTCACCGACCGGCTGCTGCGCTGGATCCTCGGCCACCTGGCCCTCGCGGTGATCCTCCTGGTCGCGGCCGTCGTGGTCGTCTTCGTCGTGCTGCTGGTCGTCGGTCCGCCCGTCGGCGGCTAGCCCGCCCAGGAGGCGCGGTCCGGCCCGACCTGGACCGCGCCGCCGATACCCCCCTAGGGTATGCACCATGACCGACCCGCACGAGCACCCCGCCCCCGGCCCCGACGAGCGCCCCGGGGCCGACCACTCGTCGCTCGCGACGGCGCAGCACGGGCAGGCCGCAGCGGCCGCGGACGACGCCCATGCAGGACACGACGCGCATGCCGGCCACGACGCGCACGCGGGTCACGACGCGCACGCGGGTCACGACGCGCACGCGGGGCACCACGGCCACGGAGGCCACGGAGGCCACGGAGGCCACGGAGGCCACGGCGACCACGCCGCCCAGTTCCGCGACAAGTTCTGGGTGAGCCTCGTGGTCGCGATCCCCGTCGTCGCGTTCAGCTCGATGTTCGCGGGCCTGCTCGGCTACGACGTGCCGTCGTTCCCCGGGGCCGAGTGGATCTCGCCGGTGCTCGGCACGTTCCTCTTCGCCTGGGGCGGCTGGCCGTTCCTCAGCGGGGGAGTGGCCGAGGCCCGCGCCAAGCAGCCCGGCATGATGCTGCTCATCGCGATGGCGATCACCGTCGCGTTCGTCGCCAGCTGGGCGACCACGCTCGGCATCGGGGGTCTCGACCTCGACTTCTGGTGGGAGCTCGCGCTCCTCGTCGTCATCATGCTGCTCGGCCACTGGATCGAGATGCGCGCCCTCGGCGCCGCCTCCGGCGCCCTCGACGCGCTCGCCGCCCTGCTCCCCGACACGGCCGACCGCGTCCGCCCGGCCGGTGACGGCCCGGCCAGCGACGGACCGACCGGCACGGGCCCGGCCGGCTCCGACGACGCCGCCACCGAGCAGGTCTCCGTCGCCGACCTCGTCGCCGGCGACGTCGTCCTCGTCCGCAGCGGCGCCCGCGTGCCCGCCGACGGCGAGATCGCGTCGGGCGAGGCCGAGATGGACGAGTCGATGATCACGGGGGAGTCGCGCACCGTCGCCCGCGGCCCCGGCGACCGCGTCGTGGCGGGCACGGTCGCGACCGACGGGTCGCTCCGCGTCCGCGTCACGGCCGTCGGCGACGACACGGCGCTCGCCGGCATCCAGCGGCTCGTCGCCGAGGCGCAGGCCTCGTCCTCTCGCGCGCAGGCGCTCGCCGACCGTGCCGCGGCCCTCCTCTTCTGGTTCGCCTCCGGCGCCGGAGTCGTCACCTTCGTCGTCTGGCTCCTCGTCGGCGACCTCGACCAGGCGATCACCCGCACGGTCACGGTGCTCGTCATCGCCTGCCCGCACGCCCTGGGCCTCGCGATCCCGCTCGTCATCGCGATCTCCACCGAGCGCGCCGCCCGCGCGGGCATCCTCGTCAAGGACCGCCTGGCCCTCGAGCGCATGCGCACGGTCGACACCGTGCTCTTCGACAAGACCGGCACCCTGACGAAGGGCGAGCCCGCGGTGACGGACGTGGCCCGCGCCTCCTCGTCGTCCCTGGGGTCGGACGCCGAGGCGCTGCGCCTCGCCGCGGCGGTCGAGCGCGACAGCGAGCACCCGCTCGGTCGCGCGATCGTCCGGGCCGCGGCCGGCCACGACGACGCCGAGGAGGCGCGGGTCGAGCAGTTCCGCTCGCTCACCGGCAGCGGCGTCCAGGCCTCCGTCGCCGGGGTCGAGGTCGCGGTGGGGGGTCCGGGCCTCCTCCGCGACCGCGCCCTGTCGGTGCCGACCGAGGTCGAGCGCGCGACGGAGCCGTGGCGCTCCGAGGGCGCCGCGGTGCTCTACCTGGTGCGCGACGGATCGGTCGAGGCGGCCTTCGCACTGCGCGACGAGGTGCGGCCCGAGTCGGCCGAGGCCGTGCGACGCCTGCACGACGCGGGCGTGCGGGTCGCGATGGTGACCGGCGACGCGCGGCAGGTGGCCGAGGCGGTCGGACGCGAGCTCGGCATCGACGAGGTCTTCGCCGAGGTGCGCCCGGGCGAGAAGGACGCCCGCGTCGCCGAGCTGCAGCAGCGCGGCCAGCGCGTCGCCATGGTCGGCGACGGCGTCAACGACGCACCCGCGCTCGCCCGGGCCGACGTGGGCATCGCGATCGGGGCGGGCACGGACGTCGCGGTGGAGTCGGCGGGCGTCGTCCTCGCCTCGAACGACCCGCGGTCGGTGCTCTCGGTGATCTCGCTGTCGCGGGTCGGCTACCGCAAGATGATCCAGAACCTCGTGTGGGGCGCGGGCTACAACGTGCTGTCCGTGCCGTTGGCCGCGGGAGTGCTCGCGCCGGTCGGGTTCGTCCTCTCGCCGGCGGCCGGCGCCGTGCTCATGAGCCTGTCGACCGTGATCGTCGCGCTGAACGCGCAGCTGCTGCGCCGCTGGCGGCCCGCGGCCTGAGCGGGGCGCGGGTGCGGGGTGCGGGGCGCGGGCAGCGACAGGAGCAGCGGCAAGGGCACGGGGCAGCGGCGGTCCGCGGGGCCCGGGCCGCGCCTCCTGACAGTCCACTGATCATTCAGCAACTAAGAGATCTCCGCGGACTACCGTCGCCCGCATGAGCACCTCCGTCCCCGCCTCCGCCGTCCGCCCCGCCGCCTCGTCCGACGTCGTCCGTCAGATCGTCGTCGTCGTGTCGGCGGTGCTGGCCGTCGTCCTCGCCGCCGTGGGCAGCGGCGCGTTCGGCGGCACGTCGGTGTCGAACGCCTCGGGCGGAGCGCTGAGCGCCGACGCCACGACGATCGCCCCCGCCACCACGGCGTTCTCGATCTGGTCGGTCATCTACCTCGGCCTGATCGCCTACGCGGTCTTCCAGGCGCTGCCGCGTCAGCGGGCCGTCGACCGGCACCGCCGCCTCGGCTACTGGGTCGCGGTGTCGATGCTGCTCAACGCTGGCTGGCTCTTCGCGGCGGTGCAGCTCGGCGCCGTCTGGCTCAGCGTCGTCGTCATCGTGGCCCTGCTGCTCGTGCTCGCACGGATCTTCGTCATCCTCTTCCGGACGCCGACGAGCGGCTGGGTCGACGCCGTCGTCACCGACGGCACCATGGGCCTCTACCTCGGCTGGGTGTCGGTCGCCACGGCGGCGAACATCGCGGCCGCCCTGGTCGACTCGGGCTTCGACGGGTTCGACGTGTCGACGGGGGTGTGGTCGGCGGTCGTCCTCGGCGTCGCCGGGCTGTCGGGCGTCGCCGTCGCGGCGGCCGGGCGAGGACGCCTCGCGCCGATGCTCTCGCTCGTCTGGGGCCTGGCGTGGGTCGCGGTCGGACGCTTCACGGGGACGCTGCTCGACACGACCGCCGGCGTCACCGCGGTGGTCGCGGCGGTCGTCGTGCTCGTGGCGACGATCGCGCTGCGGGCCCGCTCGGGCCGGGTCGGCGCCACCCGCGACCTGCACCGCTCCGCGTAGCGCGCGAGCGAGTACAACCCCGAGCCGCCCCCCAGCCGGTGCTCCTCTGAGCCCCAGCCACTGCCGCTCAGGTCGAGGGCGGGCATCCGTGGTCGAGGGCGGGTCGTCGGGCACCCGCCCTCGAGCACGAATGCCCGCCCTCGGCAGGGTGGTCCGGTCACGCGTCACGCGTCGCACGTCACGGACCGCGCATCGCGTCACGGAAGAACGTGACGCAGCGTGCAGGACGCGACGCGACGCAGCCCGACGCGACGCAGGCCTACGCGTCGCGCCGGGCCGCGTCGCGCCAGGCCGCTCAGCGACCGCCGTCGAGGCGGCGGTCGCGCTGCGCGACGCCGGCGGTGCCGTAGGGGTAGTCGTCGACGCGGGGAGCGCTCGCGTCGGTGAGGCGGGCCAGCTCGTCGTCGCCGAGCACGAGGCCCGACGCGCCGAGGTTGTCGTCGAGCTGCTCGACGGTTCGCGCGCCGAGGATCACCGAGGTGACCGCCGGCCGCGAGAGCAGCCACGCGAGCGAGACCTGCGACGCCGAGACGCCGTGCGCGTCGGCGACGGCGGTGACCGCGTCGATGACGGTCCAGGTGCGCTCGTCGGCGTTGCGCGCCTCCCACGCCTCCATGCCGCGCGCCGGGTCCTCGCCGAGGCGGGTCGCGCCGGTCGGCGACTCGTCGCGTCGGTACTTGCCGCTCAGCCAGCCGCCGGCGAGCGGCGACCAGGGCAGCAGGCCGATGCCGGCGTCGAGCGAGGCCGGCACGACCTCGTGCTCGATGTCGCGCACGAGCAGGTTGTACTGCGGCTGCAGCGTGACGGGCGGCGCGTAGCCGAGGGCCGCGGCGCGTCCGACGGCCTTGGCGACCTGCCAGCCGAGGTAGTTCGAGAAGCCGTAGTAGCCGATCTTGCCCGCGGTGACCGCGTCGTCGAGGAACCGCAGCGTCTCGTCGATCGGCGTGAAGGCGTCCCAGGCGTGCATCTGGTAGAGGTCGACGTGCTCCACGCCGAGCCGCCCGAGCGAGTCGTCGAGGGCACGGGCGAGGTGCCGGCGCGAGAGGCCGACGTCGTTCGGTCCCTCCCCCATGGGGAAGCGGCCCTTCGTCGCGAGCACGACCTGCTGCGCCTCCGTCGGGTGCGCCGCGAGCCAGCGCCCGATGATCTGTTCGGAGACCCCCGCGCTGTACACGTCGGCGGTGTCGACGAGCGTGCCGCCGGCCGCGACGAACGCGTCGAGGATCTGGTGAGAGGTGGTCTCGTCGGCTTCGGCGCCGAACGTCATGGTGCCCAGTGTCAGCTCCGACACGGAGGCACCGCTGTTCCCGAGGGTCCTGTAGTCCATGTCGCCGACGCTACGCCGCACGGGCGGACCCGGCCGGGGGAGGGAGGTGCAGGATCGTGTCCTGAGCGGGCACGCGCCTCCTCCCCAGGCAGAGGGGTACGTCGCTCGTCCACCGACAGGGGGCCCGCGCTAGGCTCGCCCTCGTCGGCGGATCAGGCCGACGTACCCGGCGTTCCTCACCCGTGGCCGGCGTGCCCACCTCGACGAGGGACGACATCGTGTCGGCAGCTCCGATCGACGACCCGCGAGTGCGCGGCATCGACACCGACGACCCCGACGTCGCCCACGAGCTCATCCGTCGCACCTACCGCGTCACCGACATGGACGTGGGAGGCGCGGACCCCTTCCGCTTCCGGCGCACCGTCGTCGGGGACGAGCGCTTCGCCTTCGGCGACGTCGTCTACACCGGCGACCTGCGGGTCACCAGCCAGCCCCTGCCGTACTTCTGCGTCACGGTCGTTCGGCAGGGCCGATTCGGGCTGGCGAGCGACCGCGACGAGACCCGCGCCGCCGTCGGCGACCGCTTCGTCTTCCCGACCGACGGCGAGAAGCAGAGCGACTGGCACGACATCCACCTCTCGCAGGTCATGCTCGACCGCGAGGCCGTCGAGCGCGAGATCATCGGCCTGTCGCTGGCGGCGCCCACCGGGCTCGACGTGCTGTCGTTCCGGCCCGTGTCGGAGGCCCACGCCTCGCACTGGCAGGGCGCGGTCGGCCACGTCTTCGAGGACGTCGTCCGCAACGACGCCGCGATGGCGAGCCCGCTGATCCGGGGAGCGGCCTTCCGCTCGCTCGTGGCCGCCTTCGTCGAGACCTTCGAGACGACCGTCGTCGGGCTGACCGGGTCGGGCGACGCGCGGCCCCTGCCGTCGACGGTCCGCCGGGCGCTCGCCTACATCGAGGAACACGCCCACGACGACATCGGCGTCGTCGAGATCGCCACGGCCGCCCGCCTCACCCCGCGCGGGCTCCAGCTCGCGTTCCGCCGCCACCTCGAGACGACGCCCATGACCGCGCTGCGCGCCGCGCGCCTCCGCGGGGCCCACGCCGACCTGCTGGTCGCCGACCCGACCCAGGGCCACACGGTCGCGGGGGTCGCGCTCAGCTGGGGCTTCGCGAACGCCGGCCGGTTCACGGCCGCCTACGCGGCCCGCTTCGGCCGCTCGCCGCGGGAGACCCTCGAGGCCTGACCGAGGTCTCACCGCGGCCGCCGGGTGACCGTGAACGCACACGGCGGGCCCGGGCGCTCCCCCGCGCGGGGGGACTTCTCCGAAACGCTTCGCCCGCGGACCAGGCGCTTCGTTTGTTGTCCACCACGACATGCGGAGGCGCGTGATCCGTCGCAGGATGGGCCTGCCTCGCGTTGTCCCGGTTCAGGAACGCGAGTCCAGGGGTGCGGGGGTGATGTCGGGTCTCCCCCGCGCCCCTTCCTCGTCCCCGGACGAGGGCGCGGGAGACGAGCCCACGGCGCGCCTCCTGGCGGGTGGTCGTCGCTCAGTCGCGGGCCGACACGTCCGTGTGCACGAAGTTCGTCGACGACCGGCTCGCGGTCGGGCCGCGCTGCCCCTGGTAGCGCGAGCCGTACTCGCTCGAGCCGTACGGGTGGTCGGCGGGCGAGCTGAGGCGGAAGAAGCAGAGCTGCCCGATCTTCATGCCCGGCCAGAGCTTGATCGGCAGGGTCGCGACGTTCGACAGCTCGAGCGTGACGTGGCCGCTGAAGCCCGGGTCGATGAAGCCGGCGGTCGAGTGGGTCAGGAGCCCCAGGCGGCCGAGCGAGCTCTTGCCCTCGAGGCGTGCCGCGACGTCGCCCGGCAGGGAGACGAGCTCGTAGGTGCTGCCGAGCACGAACTCGCCGGGGTGCAGGATGAACGGCTCGTCGGCCGGGGTCTCGACCAGGCGGGTGAGCTCGGGCTGGTCCGCCGCGGGGTCGATGAAGGGGTACTTGTGGTTGTCGAACAGCCGGAAGAGGCGGTCGAGCCGCACGTCGATGCTCGACGGCTGGATCAGCGCGGGCTCGTACGGGTCGAGGCCGATGCGTCCGGCGTCGAGCTCGAGCTTGATGTCGTGGTCGGAGAGCAGCACCCGGTCAGCCTAGCCACGCGGCGGCGCCGGGCCGCCGCGCCGACGTCGGGTGGAGGATGGAGGCATGCGTGCCGTCACCGTCCCCGTGCCCGGAGGGCCCCGTGCCCTGATCGTCAGCGAGGTGCCCGAGCCCGTCCCGGGTCCCCGCGAGGTCGTCGTCGACGTCGCCGCGGCGGGCGTCAACCGGGCCGACGTCGCCCAGCGCGAGGGCCGCTACCCCTCGCCCGCCGGCGCGCCCGACTGGCCCGGCCTCGAGGTCAGCGGCACCGTCGTGGCCCTCGGCAGCGAGGTCGTCGACACCGCCCTCGGCGACTACGTCGTGGCCCTCCTGAGCGGCGGCGGCTACGCCGACCGCGTCGCCGTCGACGAGGGCCTGCTGCTGCCCTACGTCAAGGGACTCGACCTCGTCGAGGCGGCCGGCCTGCCCGAGGCGCTCGCGACCGTCTGGTCGAACGTCTTCATGTCGGCGGGCCTGCGGGCGGGCGAGACGCTGCTCGTGCACGGCGGCACGAGCGGGGTCGGCTCGATCGCCATCCAGCTCGGCAAGGCCTTCGGGGCGACCGTCTACGCGACCGCCGGGACGCCCGACAAGGTCGAGTTCTGCGAGCAGCTCGGGGCCGACCGGGGCATCGACTACAAGCGGGAGGACTTCGTCGAGGTCGTGCGCGACCTGACCGACGGACGCGGCGTCGACGTCGTGCTCGAGCTCGTCGGCGGCGACTACCTCGCCCGCGACGTCGAGGCGCTCGCCGTGGGCGGCCGCGTCATGGTGATCGCGACGCAGCAGGGGACGGAGTCGACGATCGACGTCGGCGCCCTCATGGGCAAGCGCGGCCGCATCTGGGGCACGACGCTGCGGGCCCGTCCGCTCGAGGAGCGCCGCGCGATCATGGCCGCCGTGCGCGAGGAGGTCTGGCCGCTCGTCGCCGCCGGCACGGTGCGACCGGTGCTCGACAGCGTGTACCCGCTCGAGTTCGCGGCCACGGCGCACGAGCGCATGGAGTCGGGGAAGCATTCGGGAAAGATCGTGCTCGCCGTCCGCTGAGGCGGGACGGGACGGCCTCGACGAGGGTCGAGGCAGCCGAGACGGGCGGGATCGGCCCGTTTCGGGCTCGGTCCGAGCGCCGCCCGTCACGGCGGAAGGCGTCGTCATCGAGCCCACGGGCCCCGTCGCGCTGGGTGTCGCGCGGCCGAGGCAGTCTCGTACTCAACTCCGGGTGCCTGGGAACCTTCCCGGGCAGACGTACCCGGAAGGCGTACCCGGACGGCGCCGGCCGGGTCAGTCCTCGTCGTCGTCGCCGGGGATGTGCACGTCGACGATCGACACGTTCACCTCGGAGACCTGCAGGCCCACGAGCTGCTCGACGGCGCCGGCGACGGCGGTCCGCACCTGGTCGGCGACCTGCGTCATGGCGACCGGGTAGTCGACGACGATCGTGACGTCGGCGGCGACCTCGGTCTCGCCCACCTGCACGCGCACGCCCTGGCCGAGGTCCGTCGAGCCGATCACGTCGCGCACCGCGCCGAAGGCCCGGGCGGCGCCGCCGCCAAGGGCGAAGACGCCGGGCACCTCGCGGGCGGCGATGCCCGCGACCTTCGACACGACCGAGTCGGCGACGACGGTCCTGCCGCCGATCGCGCCGGCGGAGAGGTCGGTGCTCGACGCGGTCGTGCTCGGCGCGGTGGTGCTCGCGACGGTGGCGGGGGTGGGCTGGTCGGTGGCGGCCATGGGCTGCTCCTTCTCGTCGGGGCGTCGTCCCGGCAGGGCGACGCGCGTACCGGTCTACCCGGCCGGGCCGGGGCCCGGCGGGCGGCCCTCGCCGTGTCCGCGGGATGCGGCTCGGTGAGGTCCTCTGATGGGACGCACCCCGCGCCTCCGACGTCACGGTCGTCGACCTGATATTTTCACCGGAGGCCCTCGCGGCCTGTCATCGAGGACGGCCCCCCGGGCCGACGGACGAGGGAGGGCCCATGCCGATCGACCTGTCGGGCGCGGCCGACGCCACCCTCGCCACCCGTGCGGCCGAGGGCGACGAGCGGGCCTTCGAGGCGCTGCTGCGCCGTCACCTCGGCCTGATGACCGCCTACGCGACCCGCCTCACGAGCTCGCGCGCCGACGCGGCCGACGTCGTGCAGGAGGCCTCGGTCGTCATCTGGCGCGAGCTGCCGTCGCTGCAGGTGCCCGAGGCGGTGCGCGGCTGGATGATGAAGATCGTCTCGCGCAAGGCCTTCGACCTCATCCGCTCGAGGCGTCCGACGTCCGACGTCGACGACCTCGAGGTGCCGTCCGAGTCGGGCGCGCACGACGACCCCGAGCGCGTGGCCGCGTCGCAGGACGCCATGGGCGCCCTCCGCGCCGCGCTGGCCCGGCTGCCCGCAGGTCAGCGACAGGTGTGGACCCTGCGCGAGGTCGGCGGCGAGTCGTACGCTGACATCGCCGAGCGGACGGGCACGACCCCGACCGTCGTCCGCGGCCTGCTGGCCCGGGCCCGCGAGACCCTGACCCGAGAGATGGAGGCCTGGCGATGAGCGACGACCCGATGCGCTCCGCTCCGGCGACGGACGACCTGACGGGTGCCCGGGGCGGCACCGACGACGAGGGCTCGGTCACGACCGAGCGGCTCTCCGAGTACCTCGACGACGGCCGCCAGCCCTACGACCCGCTCATCGAGGACGACCCGGAGGCGCGGGCCCAGCTGGCCGCCCTCGCCCGCCTCCGCCGCATGACGGCCGGCCTCCTCGCCGACGACGCCGCGGCCGAGCCGACCCCCGACCCCTCCTGGTTCGACGGCATCATGAGCCGCGTGCGCCTCGAGTCGCGCTCGGGGCGCGAGATCCCGCTGCTGTCGGCCGACCAGCGCTCGTCGCTGCACATCACCGAGGGCGCCGTCCGCTCGCTGATCCGCGAGGCGGGCGACTCCGTGCCCGGCGTGGTCGTCGTGTCGTGCGGCATCGTCGGCGACGTCACGGTGCCCGGCTCGGTCGTGAGCGTCGACGTGCAGGTCAGCGCCCTCTACGGGGCGCCGGTGCCCGAGCTCGCCGAGACGGTCAAGGCCGCGGTCGCGGCGCTGGTGGCCCAGCAGACCGAGCTCGTCGTCGAGGCGGTCGACGTGACCGTGCGCGACGTCCACCTGCTCGACGACGACGAGGCGGAGGCCCCCCGATGAGCGACGCACCCCTCGACGACGACCAGCTGAGCCGACTCGCCGCGGAGCTCGGGGCGCTCGTCGCCCAGCTGCCCGGCGTGCGTCACGTGCGTGCCCGGCCCGGCTTCGGCCGCCTCGTGCGGGAGGCCCTCGACGGGCTCAGCGCCGTCGTCGGCGGCGGGGCCGGCGGGGGAGCCGACGCGGGCTCGTCGGCCGCGGCGACCGCCTCGGGCCGGCCGGTGCCGGTCGTCGGTCTGGCCGTGACGCGCGACGAGACCCGGGTCACGCTCGACCTCGTCGTGGCGGAGACCGCCTCGGGGCCGCTCGTGGCGCGCGAGGTGGCCACGCGCCTCCTCGACCGTCTCGCGACGGAGCCGCTGCCCGCGGCGTCGCTCGACGTGCGGATCGTGGGGGTGGAGGCGTAGGCAGTCGCCCGCCACGCCTCCTCCGTCGTCACGATCGGGCCCGACCCTTGACTTCGTCGCGGGGTGAGTGTTTGATCAGTCACATGTCTCCCCCGACCTCGCTCCGCTCCACCGCCGAGGCGCAACGCGCCCGCATCACGACGGCCGCGGTGCACGTGTTCGCCGAGAAGGGCTACCACGCGACGCCCGTGGCCGACGTGGCCGCGGCCGCGGGCGTCTCGCCCGCCTACGTGTTCCGGCTCTTCCCCGGCAAGCTCGGCGTCTTCGTCGCCGCGGTCGACGACACCTACGCGCGCGTCGCCGACGCCCTGGTCGCCGCGGGGGAGGCCTGCCCCTCGACCGACGCGTCGCAGCGGCTCGAGGCCATGACCACGGCCTACGTCGCCCTCGTGGCCGATCGCGACCTCATCATGATGCAGGCGCAGGCCCAGAGCGCCAGCAGCGTGGCCGAGATCCGCGACGCCGTCCGGGCCGGCCTCGGCTCGGTCGTCCGCGCGGTCGAACGGGTGTCGGGCGCGGCCCCGGCCGAGGTGCAGCGCTTCATCGCCTACGGGCAGCTGTGCCACCTCGTCGTGCAGACCGACCTCGGCGCCGTGCCGGCCTCGTGGGCCGCCTCGGTGACCGCGGGCATCCGGCACTGATCGTCCGCGCCTCCCTCACCTCCTTCTGCGCCCGCAGTTGTGACTGACTGAACACTAACCACCGGATCGAGACCATCATGACCGTCACCACCACCACCCGCGTCGTCCTGCCCGGCGTCGTCGAGCCGTCCGGACTGCTGCTCGAACAGGTCGCCGTCGCCTCGCCGGGCAGCGGCGAGCTGCTCGTCACGGTCGAGGCCACCGGCATCTCGTTCGCCGAGCAGTCGATGCGCCGCGGCCGCTATCCGATGCAGCCGGCGTTCCCGTTCACGCCCGGCTACGACCTCGTCGGCACGGTGACGGCGGTGGGACCAGGAGGCGACGCCACGCTGATCGGCGACCGCGTCGCCAGCATGACCAAGACCGGCGCCTGGACCGGCCACGCCGTCGTCCCGGCCCGGGACACCGTCGTCGTGCCGGACGGGGTCGCGGCCGAGGACGCCGAGGCCGTCACGGTCAACGGCGTCACCGCGTGGCAGATGCTGCACCGGTCGGCGCGGGTGCGGCCGGGGCAGACGATCCTCGTCTTCGGGGCGAACGGCGGCGTCGGCGGCCTGGTCGTGCAGCTCGCCCGGCACCACGGCGTGCACGTCGTCGCGGCCGCGTCGCCCCGTCACCACGACGCCCTGCGGCGGGCCGGGGCCGACCCGGTCGACTACGCCGACCCGGCGCTCGCCGCGACGGTCCGCGCACTGGTGCCGGGCGGGGTCGACGCGGTCTTCGACAACATCGGCGGCGAGGTCGCCCGGACGGCCTGGTCGCTGCTCGCGCCGGGAGGGACGCTGGTCTCGTACGCGGCCATCTCGGCCCTGCGCGGGACGGGCAGCGCGTGGCCGCCCTTCCTGAGGCACCTCGGCTGGATCGTCGCGAAGGCCGCCCTGCCGAACCGCCGTCGGGCGACGTTCTACGACCTGTGGAGCGGGCACTCGGTCCGGCCGCGACGCTTCCGCAGGCGGCTCGAGCAGGATCTCGGGCACGTGCTCGAGCTGGTGCGCGACGGGGTCGTCACCGCGAACATCGCCGCGCGGTTCCCGCTCACGAGCGTCGTCGAGGCCCTCGAGCTGGCCGAGTCGCGGACTCTCGACGGGAAGGTGATCCTGCTGCCGTGAGGCGGTGCGGCCACGAGGGTCGCCCGGCCGTGCGTCGGGCTGAGGCGGCTCAGACCCAGCCGGCCGAGACCAGGACGCGGCGGGCGACGGTCTCGACGGGGTCGTCGCCGCTGTCGACGGCGAGGTCGGCGGCGTCCTCCCGATCGAGGATCGCGTCGAGCTCGCCGCTCCGGGCGAGGTGCCAGTCGAGGGCCTCGCCGGGCCCGTGACGCTGCGTCAGACGGCGGCGCACCAGGTCGAGGTCGACGCGCAGGCGGACGACGACGAGCGGCTCGCCGACGACCTCGGCGTACCGGCGCCGGGCCGCCCGCCCCTCCACCACCCCGGCGAGGACGAGCTTCGCCGCGCCGGCCCGCCGGTAGGCGCCCGCGACCGCCTCGAGGTTGACGAGCTCGAGGGCGGAGTCGAAGGGGTCGTCGTCCGGCGCGGGCCAGCGGCGCCTCAGC